>Ga0209542_10008086_pt1 | contig 19766 bp, 23 predicted proteins | sample RifCSPhighO2_01_FD_184028 | JGI IMG/M metagenome (GOLD analysis project Ga0209542, IMG submission 184028) | Soil microbial communities from Rifle, Colorado - Rifle CSP2_plank highO2_0.1 (SPAdes) (version 2) | ecosystem: Environmental > Terrestrial > Deep subsurface > Rock core/Sediment ...
CAATCACACTTACCAATTTCATCTTTTCCAGAACTTTGTCGTCAAGATATGTATCAAGGTCGTTTTCTAATAAATCCTGGCTTGCCGAGTCGATTTCCTTGTCTTCGATTTCCTTTCTGGCTTCAGTTTGAATGGGAGTTGTATCGTAGGCAATCCATTTATCGAGTATCGGCTCGACGTGCTGTTGGCTTAAACCAAACAAGGCCAATAAAAAAATAGGCAGTTTATTTATCTTGAAATATAGCATTTCGTCATTTTTCCTGAGTTCAAAGTTAAATTCTTTTGTTAAAGAGGCGTCAAGTGCTATCTTTAAATTTTTTGGATCGCTGTAGTCAACCGAACCAGTCCCTTCAATGTCGATTTTGTTGATTCCCAACTCACCAGCAAGATCGTCCGAGTCGATCGCTAAAGACGCATTAAAACTTTGCTTTGTAACTTTTTTATGGACAAGAGCAGATTTGGCAAGAAGGAATTTGGGTGTTTTTGGCATAAATGGAATGCTTTGAACAATATTGGAAAGCTGTTTTTGTATATCCGGATACTTATTGAGTTTTATTTTTTCGTATGCAACCCCGTAAACTAATCCGGCAAACGCAGCTCCGAGTATAAATATAAAAAGAAGCAGTAAAAAAAATAATTTAAATTTGTTGGATTTTGGTTTGTTACTTTGATCCTGAATCATACTTTTGGGAGTAAGAATAGATTCCTTTTCTGGAGTTTCTTGGGGGTTTGGCGTGTCTTTGAAAGAATCATGATTGGCGTATTGGGATAATATTCCGGACGAGAGATTTCGCGATCTTTTCCAGGGGGGTATAAACTCATTTGTAACTACCGGTGGCGAAGCAGTCGGAGAAATCGGCTTTGGTTCGGTAGTTGGGGAAGTATTAGAATTTTCATTAGCAGCGACGCCCGTGCTACTTGAGTTATTTTGAGCAGGATCCATTTAATTTAATTATCAATTATCAATTTACAATTTTCAATGAGGAATAGGAAGGAAACTTACATAAGCAAACACTTTAGCACTTTAAAGTGCTAAAGTATACACAGCTGTTTACTGGTTTTTGTATTTTTCCACTTCGTTGAATTTGTATTTTATATTAATTCCTGCTTTTTTGAACATTTGTTCCGATTCGTTCCCTGCATGATACTTTTTTTCTGCGACTATTCTTTTTACTCCTGAATTAATAAGAAGCATAGCGCATGTCCTGCAGGGAGTCATGTTGGTGTAAACCGTCGATCCCTCGACTGCGACGCCTCTTTTTGCCGCTTGCGCAAGGGCGTTTTGCTCGGCGTGTACGGTTCGCATACAGTGTTCGGTAATACTACCATTTTCATGAATTAGCCTTTTTAGCTGATGGCCAACTTCGTCACAGTGTGGAAATCCGGTAGGGGAACCCGCATAACCGCTTACCAGAATTTGGTTTTCTTTGACAATAACACAACTCGACTTACCTCTGTCGCACGTAGATCGGGCGCTAACGGCTTTTGCAATTTCCAAAAAATAGTCGTCCCATGGAGGACGCGGATGCCTTTTAGTTATTGTTCTCGATTTCTTCATATATTACTTTTACTTGTTTCATTAGAAATTTTAGATCCTCAGGGTTCAATATTGTATAGTCTGCCATTGCAATTGGACCACCTTTTTCCAAGTTTTCAATTTCGGCATAATCACGCGCCTTAGCCTCCTTTATTGTAAACGGGCGGTTACGAAGTTTTTTATCGAACTTATTGCTAATCCTTTTTGAAATCCGTTCATATCTCAACTGTGGTGGTGCATAGACTGCAATAACAATCATTTGAGCGGCGAATTTTTGCTTAAGGAATTTGTATTCGCTCCAACTGTAAAGTCCGTCTGCAATAACGTTTCCGAGACTCAGAAGCTTTTTGAATTTAGGGTAGTTTAATATTGCATAAGCCGCCATTCCGTATTTGTTACGCAGATCTTCGCGGATCTTTCTTTCTGTTTTTTCGTTTAAAGGAAGTTTCTTTTTTTTGATTATATCAAGCGTAATTTGCCCAAAGCGTACAAACCTGTAACCTTTTTTGACAAAGAAGTCGGAAACAATACTTTTTCCAGACCCTGGCATTCCGGCAATGCAAACAAATTTATTCATGTTTTGACATTTGTATTATACCCGAAGTATTATTGGCAAAATATGAAGGAAAAAGGACGAGTCGAAAATCAAGAGGTTTATAAAGCATACCTTCTTGCCCCGCTTATTAAAACGGCTGTTTTGTCTGATCAAGATAGTTTCCGCGAGTATAGAGAGAAAGCCGCTCAAAAAAAGGGTGAGATTTATAACTCAATTTGGGGAGTTACCGATGGAACAGAGATTACAATTCCTCCTTCAATTGCCGCGAATTGTCTTAGGTGGTGGGGATATCAAGAGTTGGGATATAAACCGGCTCCCCGAACCTTTGAGCAGGAGATGAATTTGATGATAGGTTCTTCTGCTCACTTTTCTCTGAGTCGAAAACTTAAAGAATTTGGTCTGAGCGAGCAAAATGTGATCTCAGAAGAAGCCGGAATGGCAGGACGACTTGACTTCTTTTTCAAAAATCCCAAAACAGGAGAGTGGCAAGTTGCGGACTTCAAAACTACGAGTAGCTTTGGCTTTAGACAGATAACCAGAGAGGGATTAGATCCTGAGTTGAAAAATACCAAAAACATATATAGTCCTTCAAATGAGGCGAAAAGACAAGTATTTTTATACATGTGGGCGAAAAGGCAGGAGGGTTTTAATGTTTCGATGGGAAATGTTATTTATATAAATAAGGATAACGGGCAGGTTAAGGAAGCTTTGGTTTTGTGGAATGCTAAGACCGAGTACGATGTAAATACATATTTGGGAGAGATGCTTAAAGCTCAGGGAAAGGTCAGAAATGGAGAACTGCCCGATCCTACGGTTAAATCTCCACATATTTGTGCTTCTTTTTGCCCTTACAGAGGTTATTGTGAGTACGGTCAAGTCTACGCTGCCGGAAAAATAAAGAAGGAAGCAAAAAGAAGGCCTGCGTGGGTTTACAAAGAAGCGAAGAAAGAAGCGGAGCAAAAAAGACGGCAAATGGAAGAACTAGGAGTAGTTCAACCAAGATTGATATCCGATCCGCCTGACTTCGAAAAATAGAAAAGTTGTTCAACAAATCATAAATGAAGGAAAAACCAAGTCGGATAGAGTTGTTGTCTCATCCTGAAGAGAATTCTTCTAAGATTATAATTCTTGCGGATCTATCTGACGGGGAAGGTGATTTGGTTCCGATAAAGGTAGATAAAGGGATCTTTGAAAGGGTAAAAAGAGTTTTGGAGTCGAAGAACTTAACGGCAAATAAAATCGGCGCCGGGATATTTATTTTTGGTGTCGGAGTAGGAGTGGCTTATACTGCAGAAAAGGCTTGGGAAAATATAAGGAAGAATAGTTTTAAAGGCTTAAACGAGGAACAAAAAGATAGATTCGAGAAAATTATGGAAGAAAATTCCGGAGATATTTACTCCTATTTATATTTTGGCCTTAACGGAAGTGAGGCTGAAACAGAAGACTTAACGCAAAAAGTTTTTGAACGGGCTTATATCAACTTTCCAAATTTTAAACCAAAGAGCGAACTGGAAAATCCCGAAAGGTCGTGGCTATTTAGGATTGCCCATAATTCGTTAATAAATCACAGAAGAGATGAGATTCACAGAAAGAGTAAATTGGTTGAACTTATTACCGATGAGGAATCCGAAGACGGGGAAGAGATTTTCCCCGATCCTTTACGCAATAAAATTCATCAAATAGAGGATGAAATTTCATTTACATCTGCCCAAGTCGGTGCGTTAAGGCAAATCCTTGAAAATTTATCTGATAAACGCAAACTACTTATTTACCTTAAGATCGGTGAACACCTGCGTGATAAGGAAACAGCATACATTATGAATATGACCGAAGGAGCAGTAAAAACTCTTTACTCAAGGACGAAGAGAGAACTTAAAAATTCGATGAATGAAATTGGTCTCAAAGTCTAGATGCGATATAATATTGATAAATTACAGATAAATAATGAAACACATCGATATTAAAGTAGAAAAGAGAGATAAAAAGATTGAAGATTACGATCCGGAAAAAATTCTGAAAGTATTGGCCGTAACGGGGTTGACGCCGGATGAATCTAAAAAACTTGTTGCGGCAGTTAACAATTGGTTAGAAAGGTTTGGTAGGCCAAAGGTAACTTCGCTTCAGATAAGAGACAGAGTACTTGTTGAAATTCAAAAAATTAATAGAAGTGCCGCGAAGAAATTCATTTGGTACGAAAAATATAAAGACAAAAATGAGGGAGTCAATTATTAAGTAGTAGGTGCGTTACTTGCTTGAGGGCTTGTGTATTTTTTTACAGCTTCCACAAATTGCGTTAGAGTTATAGATTCTTTGGATAAATATTCACTTGCCCCGAGTTCCATCACTTTTGTTTTTTCCTCGTCCAGCGTAAGGTTTGTGCAAACAATAACTGGGATGTTTGCTCCATCGGGAGTACTTTTTATTTTTTCGAGTAACTCTTCACCCGACATTCTAGGAAGCATTATGTCGGTAATTACTATATTTGGTTTTTCATTTTGGTATTTCTCGTAAGCTTCTTGGCCATCGCTGGCCGTAACTAAATTATATCCATAACTATCTAACTTGTCAGAGTACATTTTTCTAAGGACCGGGTCGTCTTCAACGAGAAGAATCTTTATATTGTTTGCACCCGGAATAGGAGCACCCCGTTGGGGTTCGGGGTTTGTATTTTGGTCCATATTTAAAAATACACTTTTTTCATATAAAGATATACATACGAAAATATCATTGATTTCCTATTACCCGCGTAATTGACCGGGGTTTCCAAGTTCCGGAAGTGTAATTGAAAAGTCGGGATTTTGGCCAGTTATTTACTTCGCCGAATTGCCAGATAGTTATCCCATGTAGACTCGGAACCGTACCCAATATAACAGCCAGCTCGGCCAGATAAGCCTTCGTTTGAGTCTCTTCATCAAATTGAATATAAATATTAGGACCAAAAGTAATATTCCATGATTTATTGTTATGAGTTCCAACTATCCACTTCTGAAGCTCGGATTTCATTGCTTCAGCACCATTTTCTGGTGTTGTCTTAAGTCTTTCCGGATAGTTATCGGTGCCTACGAACTTTAGTAAATTTACGGTGTCGGGAAAAAGAGCGTCTTTAATCACCGAAGGGTTATCGGCATAAAATTCTGCGATAACACCCCCCAGATTGTGTCTATCAAATGCCGTGCGGGCAACCGAAACAGTCGATTTTATAAAATTGTTAAACTCAGTTTTTGAGGTCGAGTTTGAACCAACCCCTTTTGGGCCGTATTTAATAAACCAGTACTTTCCATTTGAGGCTTCGTCGGGAGCGGGTTCAAATATATCTCCATCCCTGAAAATAGAATAATTATTATTAATCCAACTGTTTACTAAAATTATATGTATTGCGGCAGATCCGTTTGCTTGAGACCCAAAAGTACCTTGCCAAGAGTTAAATCCAGCCGATCTTACCCAGACCTTTTTGCCATATTTATGGATAGCGTTAGCCCAAAGTCTAATTTGCTCTGGATAGTCGAGGTAAGTCCCTATTGCAATAAAATCCACTTGGGGGATATTATCGACAACTGCTTTTATAGCCGAATCAATTTGTGCGCTCGTTAAGTTATTGTGGTCTATAGAATATGATCCCATGTGAACCGTAATTGTTGGATTGCTATTAGCAATCGGAATGGAAGCGAAAGTTTCGGAAATCACGGGTGTAAACAATAGCGCCTCAACAATAGGGTAGTTGGATAAGATGTTGGGAGTTGAGCGTGCCAATGCAATGCTATTTTTTCCACTTAATGTTACAAATAAGGATGTAGTTAAAATAATGTTTATTAATGATAGAAATAGAATTCTACTGATTTTAAATTTTGTTTTCATAGGACGAAATTTTAGTTTACAGCATCATTTACCCGTAATGAAATAATTGATTACATTATGGCAAGAAAAGTATTCGGGGGGATTAAGCCGGTAAACTATTGCTGAATTTGAGAAAGTTGCCGACTGAACCCAGACTAAAAGGTAGTTATTCTGGGTTTGGTTTTTCACCAATTACTTCAACAACATGATCTACTGATTCTTTAAGTTTTCCTGTTTTATTTACTACTATGTGTTCAAAATGACTTTCGTATTTTTTGAGGATTAACTTGTCGTGTTCGTCTCTTCGGGAGTAGTTACTTTGGTCGTGTTGGGTTTTGTCACGAAATTGTCTTCGTATTTTCAAATCATCAATCGGTGCTTTGACAAATACAACTTTTGTCGCTTGTTTCAGTAACTCATGTTCGGTGACTGAAAAAATCCGTTTAAAAAATTCTCCGGAAGCCACCCCTGCCGCAAGCGAGGTATCAATACGCCACACCAAATGATTGCCGTCTTTGAGAATCTTTTTAAATTCGTGTTTTGGGGTTGCTTTGCGGGAAGTTCCGTATTTAAGTGGCTTTTCGACAAGCATGTTTTTGCGATACAAACTATCAAGTTCTTCAGGTGAAACGAAGTAGTAGTGAATCCCTTCGATTTCGCCCTCTCGCGGGTTTCTGTCGGTCAGTGTTACGAGTCTGCGATAATGGGGGAAACGGCTGAGAAATTCATCTATTATTGTATCTTTGCCAGATCCCGACAAACCAGTAATTACAAGTAATTTACCTATTTTTTTTGCTGATTTCATAATGTGATATTGTATCAAAAGTATAATAAATAATCTGATATAATTCTCCCGATGAGAGAAAGATTGTTTGTAGAAAAGGACCGTATTTACGGAGAAAATACATTTGAATCTCCAATTATCTGTAATTTAATCGCCTCAAGTCCGCTACAAAGATTAAAAGGACTAAGCCAATTTGGGGTTCCCGATGAGTTTTATCATTTGGTAAGCTATTCTCGTTTTGAGCATAGCTTGGGTGTAATGATGCTGCTTAAACGATTTAATGCATCGGAAGAAGAACAAGTTGCGGGATTATTGCACGACGTGTCTCACAAAGCATTCTCGCATGTATATGATTGGGTGGTTGGAACCGCATCTACAGAAAGTTCTCAGGATGACGGACACCTTGATTTTTTAAAGAAATCTGAAATTGCAGAAATATTAGAGCATTATGAATATTCGGTAGAAGCAATGACAGATTACCATCGTTACGGCTTACTGGAAAGGGAAAGTCCAGACCTGTGTGCCGATAGAGTTGATTATTCATTAAGAGAATTTGACCCGGAAGCCGCAAGTAAAGTTTTTAATGGATTAATGGTGTATGACGGGCAAATAGTCTGTAGAGACAGGGAAACTGCAGCTTTATTCGGAAGAGTATTTTTGGATCGGCAAATGAATCATTGGGGTGAATTTGAGGGAGTTGCGCGTTACCATATTTTTTCAAAAATTTTAAAATACGCTTTAGGAAACGGGATAATACAAAAAGAGGACTTTTCTCACGACGATGACTATGTTGTCAGTAAAATGAAAGCCAGTGCCGACGAGCAAATAATTAACATTTTTTCGTACTTACGCCAGCGGAAGCTACCACAGGTTCACGAAGGGGTAATAGTGCATAAAAAGTTTCGATATATAGATCCATTGTTTTTAAGCGAAGGGAAAGCTATAAGATTATCCGAAACAGACGACGAATTCAGTAATTTATTAGAAGATGCAAGAAAGGTAAATAGCGAGGGAATATTAGTCCCTAACATCAGCATAAAATTCATTGACAAGTAATACTGACAATGTTAGTATTACTTATTGTGCAAGTAATAACAACAGTAACACAGAAGGGTCAAATTACCTTACCAAAAAAATTACGCGACAAATATAAGATTAAGACAAACAGTCGCATTGTGGTTGAAGATGGTAAGGGTCACATCAGAATTAAACAGGCGAAAAGTATTCTTGATATTGCACCGCTTGCCAAAGCCCCTCGCGGCAAAAATGCACTTATTGCTCGCGAAAAAATGGAAGCAATTTACACCAGAGTTTAATGGTTTACTTTATAGATTCGAATATTTTTTTGCGTGTCCTAATTCAAGAAAATGTTCAGAGTTTTCAAATTTGTAGCAACATACTTGCCCAAATTGAGAGCAAAGAAATTAAAGCGGTAACGTCTGATTTGGTTTTAGCAGAGATAGTTTGGGTTTTAACTTCATATTACAATCGTCCCCGAAGCGAAATTGTTAAAAGTATTGAGCTGATTAATAATATGGGCATGAAAACAGCAAATGCATTTGATAGGAGTATCGCAATTCGACTTTATGGCAAGTATTCAGTTAAATATATTGATGCGCTTATTGCCTCTATAGACTGTATTTATAAAAAGGAGTGTATAGTAATATCTTACGATAAAGATTTTGATAAATTGGGAGTGCGACGGCAAGAGCCGGGATTCAAATTGTAACTCCATGAGCAGGGGCTAGTGTATTATGGTAAAAATAATAAGTTTTCCTAGCTCCATACCGAAAGATTTTAGCAGAATATTAATTATTATTAATATTTATAACAAATTTCGAGAAAACTACGGGCTTTTAGCCCGTAGATGAATCGAACTTTGATATGTCATTTTCTTTTGGAAGAGAGACCCCGCACTTTAGTGCGGGGAGAATGTCATGGAGAAACTGGCTCTAATCTCAAGTGCTTTTCGATTCCTTCAATTCTTTTTTGAGTATTCAATCCAAATTTGTCAAGAAAATTTACGGAGTATTTCAGATCTTTTTGTATTTTATTAACTTTAATTTCCATGTTCTTCATCCGAGAACTAATATCTTTTAACTCTCCCACAATCCTAATCATATTCATTTTCATTTCCGACTGCAGTTCACTTTTAGTGTTTTCTGCCTCCGTTTCTACTTCTTCACGAATAATTTTTCGAATTTCTTTTAAATCAACTTTTGTGAGCATGGTTGGACTATAAAATATCGAGGTGTATTTTTCAAGAAGTCAAAGTGTATCAACATACCTTAGTGAAGTGAAAATAGTGAGCGATGCCGAACTACTTTGCCAGATACCATGCGGTATCTGATTGGTCAGGCATTGCATAGTGCATGGTCAGGGGCTTCTTTAGGGATTATGCTTATCATTTTCCAGATTTCCTTCTTATAAATAACTGTAATAATATATTATTATTAAATACCACTTTTTGTTCTGATCAATAAAGAATATGAAGCTAAGGACTTTAATATTTTTCCAATTTATCCCTTTCATTTTTTTGCTATTTAATTTAATAGTGGCGATTGCTGATCACGCAAGAAATATAGATGTTACTAATGACGCAGAAGCGGCACTGGGCTTGCTAGGTTCTTCAATTCTTTTTCCTACTGCAATAGTAGCTGCTTACTTTTTCTTTTTAATTTTTCCCGGACTTCTTATAGCTGTTGAGATTTTAGTAAGAAATAAATTTTCGCACTTATTAAATAAAAGAAACATTATTCCAGTCTATACTATTGCCGCTGTTATAGAAGGATTCTGGTTAGGACTGGTTGCTGATGTTGGTGGCAGTTTATTACATCTTTATATATTTGTCTTATACCTGTTGTATCTTTATAAAAACTCCAATTTTGTTGTTAACAGAGAAGTGATAAAAGAAAAAATTCAAAAAGCTTACTTCGTCAGGTTAATAATACTAATTATTGTTACCCTAACTGTGAGTTATTATTTTCAGGAATATAACAAGACTCATCCCCAAATAGAGATTGAAATATTTAAATAAATTCTATTGGGCGGTACTCAAATATGCAGCTTTGCTAGGATTCGCCTAACACAATATGAAACACTTTTCTTAAGTGCTCCTCGAAGACAGTGTAGAATGCGAGCAAAGCGAGCAGCCCTGGATGGAAAGTATTCGAACTTTCTACGCACAAATTTGATAGCTGACCAATGGTATTAATCACCAATATGTGTATTGTTACAAGTTATATTCACATCAGGGGTGTGGTGGAGACATTATCGGGGTTTGAAGGTTTTTAAACAGAAACGGAAACATAATTTACGTGAACCCACTCTTTATCTTAAGCTATATTGTACGTATATCTAATTGCTGATAAGATATCCTCTTGTGCGTATTGCAAAACGTTTTCTAGAGGTTCAAATAAGGGTGCACCGTCAACTTCATGCACAAAACGCGGGTCAATTGCTCTTATGTTTCTGCTTCCGAATGGACGCCATTTTTCCGGGTTTTTGATAAAGTTGGGGTAACAACATGCGGTAACGAGACAGTCTGTATTTACCGAAGTTAGCGTTACTGAAGGTGGTTGTTTTTTATTTATATCGCTACTAGTAGCGTAAGTTAAGTACCCCTTTTTATTAAAGTGTTCAATTAGTGCGGGAAATTCTTGACTTCGACCACTTTTCACTAATAGCAAGGACAAAACAACTGAATCAGTTTCAGGTAAATATAAACGAGTATATTCATATTGCTCTTGAGCGGCTCGGTAACCCGATTTATAGTAGTTACGGCTTCCCGAATCAGGGTCTTCAGTTCCTTCATGCCACTGTTCTTCCCATCGTAAATCTGTAATAAGCGTATCCCAGTTTTTTACAAGTCCTTTTCCGTTTAATGCTTGCTGATTAATTGTTGTAAGCAATTGTATTATGTGGGGTTTGATTTTTTGTCGATTTATTTCAAGATTATCTTTCCTTAGTTTGGTTCTACTTTCCAGCAAAGCTTCAAAGTTTTTTTCTTCTTGAACTCGCCTTTCCAAATCTTTTTTGTGGGATTCGATAGCCCGGCGAGTTTGTTCAAGTTCATCTGTCATAATTGTATCTCATTTGTTGTAAATTATTTTCTCAAAGTAGAAAGGTTTGTAAATTATACGCCTTACTAATATATGTATCTATGTATCAAATAACCAAGAGCAGCCCCGGATGGAAAGTATTCGAACTTTTTACGCTCAGATTTGATTTATCAAAGTATGTGGGGAGTAGAGTGTTGGCAAGTGGAAATTACAATTCTAAAATTCATACCTTAGTTATTACAGATGTTTTAGACCTAGAAGTTCTCCCAACAAAAGCAGTGCAATTTGTTACAAATACTCCAATACAGTTGCCTACTGAAATTCCAGCAATGACCCCAACCATAAGTTCGGTTCAATAAAGAGTTTCATGATCGGCCTAAATATTGAAAATTCTCAGATACACAAAATTCCCATGTAAAGTATTATAATTGCCGTATGTCAGACTTGAATCAAGAACCAATTTCTCGTTCAGAGCGTAATGGCAATGATTACGAAGCGTCCGAGCTGTTTAAGCGACTGCAAACAGTAGAGAGTTTGAGACCTTCTGACAGTAGAGTGTATAGTGCAGACTTTATTAAAGCTAAAGAAAAGCTTACTGAAGATTCTATAGATATTTTAGCGGGAGCATCTAGACTTACACCTGAAGAAAAAATTGACTTCGCAATTAAATTCATTCCACTTGTTGACTGGAAACACAGCTGGGATACTGGACTCGACAAGGAAAAGGTGGCTAAAGAAGATATATCCATAAACCGGCAAACCGCACTAAAAACTTTCTTGATGGAAATACCAGTAGATGTTCTTGACGATAGTACCATAAATACACTATTCGAAATTGAGGAGTCGAATAAATCCAATCTGTACAGACGCCTAACAGGACTTAGGCATTTCCTGGTCTCAAGTATCTCGCAAATGCCCTCTGATAGGGGGAAACAGTTTATGGATCGGCTCAATCCATATTTTGGATACGATACCAATCCGCAGGTTAATAAATATGCAACTCAAACAGGTGTAGGTGAACAGGTCTTCGCCATGCGTGGTTGGACTGTCGAAGAATCTTTACCATATGTGAATATAATGATTGATTCTGATCTCAAAAAAGAGGGCCAGCATCTAGGAGCCATAGCAAAGGCAATTGAAAGTTGGCCACAAGTGGCGCAGGAAGATGTTATAAGGAGAACTTTAGGGAAAAGTGGCTTAGAAGGGTTGTACACCGATGGGTTGTTTTTAATTATGAAATCGTGGTGGCCTGAGCAATCAAAACCGTTGCTCGGGGAGCTTCTTTCAGCACCGTGGGGAGAAGGAAGTGGTCAGAGTATTAGCTATTGGGACAGAAATTATGGATCCTTAGCTAAAGCTATGAGTAATTGGTCTCAAGAAGAATTGAACAGTTTTTTAGCGGATGAAGATAATACAAGATTTCTTCGTGATGTTGCCAATTCATATGAACTAAACTATCGCGGCGATCCTAAATTTAAACATTCTTATGAAGAAGAATATGATCGTATTTTAAACACATTCAGAGTAGCGATATTAAGGGAACGAGACGGGGATTTTAGTGAAGAAATGATTGAATGGCTAAAAGAAAATATTGTCTTACATAGAGGTGAGCAAACTATTCCTGCGGCCAGAGTAATTTTGAAAAATATATCTTCATTTTCACCAGAACTGGCGTCAAGTCTTGTTCTATCTCGATCAGAATCAGAAGTTAGAGATACGGTCGATGCTATCTCAGAGCTACCCAAAGATGTCCAAATAGAATTTCTCAAGCCAATAGCAGATTTATATATGGAAGAAGAGTTAATAAATTATAACGAACAATTTAAGTTTAAACACGCCGGATCTAGGGCTTATGAAAAAATAGTGAAAGAATGGAATGAAGATGATGTGGACAAATTAGTATTAGAGCTTTTATCACGAGGAGAAATTTCCGCGAAACAATTTAATCCAAATGCAAATGAGAGAAGAAAAGCCTCGAATATTGTTAATGCTTTCGAGTTATTAGATAAGCGAGAGGTTATCAAGAACCCTGAAATTATCAGAAAAATACTTGTTTATTCTTTCGATGAATACGATCCTGACAGCGAGTTGTCTGACGAGTACATTATGGCTGATATATTGGAAGGTAAAATTGACCACAACGCAAATATAGAAGAATTGATTATTGAAGCAGCCAGAGATGCAGTATCAGCAAGATTTATTGACATATCGGAAGAATCCCTAGAAAGAGTTAATAGAATAATTTCATTGCATGGGTCTGTATTAAAGCTAAGTGATATTAAGGCAACACTTCCTAAATATGTTCAGTCATCAATAGATTTATTCGAAGTTGCAGATACAAATAAATTACTCGAAATCGTTGGACAAAACATAGATTATTTTTCATTATTGTCCAAAACTTTTGATATGCCACCAAAGCTTACAAAGGAAGATATATCAACACTCCCTAAGATCTTTATGAATCTGGTGGATGCTGAAATTGCAAAAAGAAACGGTGTTGACCTGTCTCAGATTGAGTCAGACGAGGATTATAAAAAGATATTCGATGCCGTGCGGGGTAAGTATGGAGACTGGAAAGATGAACTAGTAATCTGTGAATCTTTTGAAGATGGAGCTAAATTATTTGGATACGAAAGAATGTTTAAGTATATTAGACGGGAAGGATTAAGTATTCACGATGCACTACATGTATTCAAAGATGTTGTGTATTTACAATCGGTTTCTGGAATGGAAGCAAGCCAGTTCTACGGACAGATATTAGATCAAGTAGCTAAGGATGATTCAGGATACGAAACTGGAACTGCACATCATGAGTTAAACTCGATAGCTTCTAATTTTGACTCAAATTTTGAAGAATTACTAACAATAGCCGAAAAAGTACCTGATAATGAACAAGTCTCACAGGTTGCAGAAATGTTAAAAGATCCCAACACGATATTTGCTTCTTGGGATAATCTTAAATTGTACGCAAATGAAGTTAAAACGCTTTACAAAATAAAAGAGCTAGACTCGACACTTGACGAGTACCCACAAAACACGGATTTAGGAAGTCTCTTTGAACTTAGTCAAAAACCTCAAATTGGTCATGAGTTGTTAGATTCTTTAAAAGGATTAACAGAACTTGATTTTAATAAGCAAATCGAACCAATTCTTGCAGCCCAGGGAGATGCAGCCTTTTTGTATTTTAAAAGCATTAAGTTAATTACTATGAATATGGACGGAGAATTATCCGGTGACGATATTGATTATATCGTTTTAGTTGGTAAAAAATATGGTACTAAGTCCAGAAATATACTTGAAAAACTTCTTTCCAAAGTCGACTCGATAAGTGAGGAAAGACCCCTAATTGAATCATATGTAGATGATATAGGTGTAATTGATTACAACCTATTTAAGGAATATAAGCATTTGAAAGAAGTAGACGACAAAGAAGGACTGGGTATGCTTAAGGAAAAAATAAACAGTCTTCAGGACAAAATATATGCCGGTGAAATGAGTGAGGCTGATTTTGGAGACTCGTTGTACGAAGCTGTCTCCTACTATACTTTCCCTCCGGCTATTGGATTAACCCAAGATCAGTATGAACATTTAAATAGATACAGGCCAGACAGAAGAGGTGACGTTCCAAAGGAATTGGATGATTTACAATACACTCAAATGAGCTTAGATACTGGAAGATATGTTTTGGGAGAAGATAAAGAACTGGATCTTGAAGATTGGAATATTTTAGGGAAAGTTGTTAAAAAGATTAATAAAGAAATTGACGGAAATGGTAGGGTAAAAATTAATGAATCTAAAATAGCAGAGAAATTAATTGAAATGTATAAAGCTGGTGGTCCTAAAAGTAAAGAAGATAGACAAGCTCTTTACGAAAGTATGTACAGATATCATCTAAATCATGATGGTGGGAAGCTTGATGAGGGTTACAAGACAACTCTCGACGGACTCATGAAATACAAAGAATTCATTGGAGAACGGATTAAGAATAATTTGATAAAAGATTGTCTTGCTACGTATGCAGTAGAACATCCAGAAGAAATGGACGTTTTAAAAAAAGACGTCCAAAACAAAGTTAAAAAGTATCAAGAGAGAAATATTGGTGTGGTTAAGGGAATGTTGAAGGGTGTGAATCGAGCTGAAGGTGAGACAAATCGTAAAAAAGCTACTGATAAACTTGATGATTTTCTTAGAGATTACGGTATGAGCTACGAAAAAATAAAGGATAAGAAGTTTGATGAATACAAAAAACTTTTAATTATGGACGAGGGAATTGATCTTGAGGAGTTAGTATATAGAAAAATAAGCTCCGATCTCGTGTCAGGAATAAATAAAACAATGAGAAAGGAAGTTGATAAGTTTGAATTTGGATCACACGGAGAAGCTACTAAGCAAACAGTGGATTTGGATTTTGTTGTTTCTAAAAAGAAAGAGCATGGAGTGGCTGGATATACCATGGGAGTATGCGTAACTCCAGATGAGGAACTTTGGAATGACCCTCAATTTTGGAATGGTATATTTTTTGATTCTGAATCCAAACAATCGATGGGCGGTATTCATTTTCTAGTAAGAGATGGTTGTCTCACACTTCCGGGGATAAATCCATCTTTGGACTTACTTTCAACTGTAAATCACGAACAACTATTCGACAAAATAATAGAAAAGGCGAAAGAAGTTAAAGAAAAACTTGGACTTAAAAAATTATTGATTCCGCAAGACTCAATAATCCATTCCAACAGAAATCAGATTCAGGAAATAATACGTAGACGAAATTACCCTGAATATAAGTTTGATAAAGAGCAGTCTTTTTCGTATCATCCATACGAATATTCTTTTCAGGAAATGCTGGAAGTTGAGTAGTCACTATATGGGGAGCCTTGCGAAGTTGATGATAGTACAATGCACCCAGTAATAATAAGGCCTCTTGCTGCATAAACAAAACCCCAAAATAATATTTCTATTAGTGGTAAAATATAGCTAAGCTGCCCACTTCATGTAAGTGGGTTTTTTATAAGAATTAATATTAGTATGAAGGATAAATTATTTATTGCGTTTGCTTCTCCTGTAAATTTAAAAACTTCATTTGGTTTTATTAAGAGTGAGGTTAAGAAAAATAGTTTACCCTTAGACCCTTTTTGGACCCCGGGCATATCCGCGATTGAAACCTTGGGTGATGCCCTTACAATTAAGGAGTTTGGTAAACTCGAAAAAAGAGTCACTAGATTAGAGAGACTATCTCCTAAAAATTAGCTTCAACTTACCTGGGGGGACAGGCGGCTTGACCTCGAACACTTTGGTATAAAGTTAACTCCTTTGACTTCATTCAGCCCGGAAAGTATCGGACGTTTCTTAAATCCTCAACCAGTACTTATAAACATTTAGTTAATTGGTAGAATACTTTTGCATGACAAGTGAATTAGGTGAAAGGTTCAGATATAAGGGTGGTGAAGAAATGAATGGATATTTTATTTGCAAAGAATTAACAGACCCTGAACTAGAAATCTGTTATAGCCTTGTGAATAGTGGTCCACTAGGCATGAGTATGGAAGGAATTAATGAGGAAGGTTTGATTATTCCCAATTTTGAAACATTAGTTAAAGAAGGTCTAGTAAGGAAGTCAAGTACATTTCAACTAGCAAAAAGATTAGTTAGAAACAATGATGTTAGAGAAAAAGTAACGGAGTGGGTTCAAGGCGGTGGCCGTTCCGCTCTGGAAAACTCTAAGGAAATGGTACTTTTTGATAGCTTTTATGCTGCTCTTAAAATTGTGAGCGAAGGCAAAACTGAAAAAAACTTGCAAAAACGTTACCAAGTAATACCAGTTTTATATGACTATATGAATTTGATATATGTTTGAATAGAAACCCAATATGTAGGGACTAGTGGATTTATGGTGAGCATTGCCGAACCACTTTGTCAGGAATTTGTTTGGAAGTGAAGTTTACCAAAACCAAAGTGAGGTAGATAATGCTATTGTATAATATCCCGAATTTGTAATAATAAAGCCATGTCAAACACAAAGATATTACAAGCGATACTTGATGGACAAAGAGCAATAAAAGAGGAGTTAAAAGAAGATATCAATAAAGTTGGGAAAGATGTGTTGCGGGTAGAAAAAAAGGTAGATAAGAATGGAAAGAGATTAGACAGACTGGGTTTGGAATTAGCCGAACTTTCTGATGACGCCCCGACAGTTGCCGAGTTTGATAAGTTAGAAAAAAGAGTTTCAAAACTTGAGAACCAAGCTTCAAAAAATTAATTTAGGCAGGGGCTAGTGAACTATGTAGAGAACTTCTTTAGATATGAATTTCAATTTAGCTAAACCTAAGTTTTAGGTTTATTTATTGCTTTAGGATGATTTGAATATTTTTCTACCATTTCTTTGAATTTCAGTTTCCTTGCTTCTTTATCGAAAGACAGTGCCCAGCCCCAAGCATTTTTATACGTAGTATCCCCATATCCAATCTCAACATCTTTGCTTTCATTCGCGATTTTTTTGCCGAGTAGATCCACCCAAATATCGTATAAAAAAAGATAGATTATTTTGTGGATATCTTCCGATAAGTTTTTATTATCGAAGATGTAGAAATAATTATCTACTAATATACGATGGCATAATTCGTGTATAAGAGTCGCTTTTTTGTGACTTTCTGGATAACTGCTTCTCAGACGAAGTGGAAGCGAATAGCTAGGTCCTTCAAAAGTTACAGCGTTTATTAACTTGGTTTTAAATTTCAACCCACTAAAATTTTCAATTGCATTAAATATTTTTATCCCATCCTTTTTCCAAATTTCACTGTATTCTTTAGCAGCGCTTACGTATTCTTCTTTATCAGATTCAGGGTAAAAATTTATATTGATCATTAACGACCATTCTATCAGAAGTTCGATTCCTTTTGCGGGTCTGATCAATTTGATATAGTGGTTAGCCTTAGAAAAATTAGCAGCCCTGGATGGAAAGTATGCAAACCAATTATTACATAAGTAATAATTACGAACTTTTTACGCTCAAAACACTTCTATCTTAAGCTCCTTTGCTTTCTGAAGAAAATATTCCCGCCATTTTTTATCAGGCAACTCGGTTAACATTTTTGGTAAATCGAAAATATCTTCAGCTTTAACAAGTTGACTACCGAGTTGAATGGGGTCGATTGTAGTATCGAATTTAATTCGAGCCAACTTTTTAAGCTGTTGCCAAGAGTAATTTCTTGTCGTTAAAAGAAGAAAGAGGTCAATGAAATGGCGTGCGGAAGGTTTTTGATAAATAGTAAAGAACTTATTAACAGCAATATCGAGCTCAGAATCAGTTGGGATGCCATTGTTAATAACGGATTTGTTTATTTGTGGCATTGGAAAGTAAGTAAATTCTGTCTTAATAATTTGATTATCTAAATTAAAAAAAACTAAATTTCGGTTAAAGCTCTCCTGAATATCCTTAGTTGCCTTTATTTCTTTGGCAATTTTTGTTGAGATAGTATTGAGCCAAATTTTATCGATTTCCTCAGTGCTGAAAAAATCTAGACCTTCTGAGAGTCGATGACGAAGATAGAATTCTGAAAGGGCCGTTCCACCGGTTAGATAAAAGTTTGTAACAAACACCTTGTCTTTGGATAGAATCTGAAGAATTTGCTTTTGGATTTGGCTTAAGAGTGTTTGGGCCATAAAATAAGCTTTATAAACTTTTTTCGATACGGATCAAGATCAAGTTTTGACCAATATTTACGAGTCAGGACAGGGTCAAGTTTACTACCGTTGAGCCCAAAATTAATTAATTGCTCGAGTCTCCAAATCTGATATGAAGATGACTTTTTATCCCATTTTGATGTGTCAATATTCCAGTTGTACATAAACCTATTTTACCATTTTACCAAGCATGAGTAAAAAGACCAAGCTTTGCTTACCGAGTCTAACTCGGCCAAGCTTTGCTTACTGGTATTTCCAGCCAAGCTTTGCTTATCCTTTTTAAGGATCAATTTCAGCAGCCCTGGATGCAATTGTCCTGAGCACTTCGTTTTCACTCAGTGTAAACTTGCCGAAGGGGAAAGTATTCGAACCTACTGCCTCTCATAGATTTTAAATTTCCTCCGATTTATAATAAAAAATGATGATGGACATAGACCTTGGTCCAGTATTTTTATACATCTTTGTTGCTTTAATTGTTATTCCAGCGTTGATTGGTCTTTTGGTTGGAATAGGCACGAGTTACCTCTTAATACGAAAGATGTCTGTCTCAAAAACTAAGAAGGTAGCGACTATCTTTTTAGTTGGAATTTTGCTTGCATTCTTGTTTCCAGCAGCAAAACTGAAATTTATTAGATTGCAAACCGACTATGAGGATGAGAAGTTCAGTACAAATGAAAAACAATATATCAAGCAAAACTTGAGCAGTTTCAGAATAGAAAAAGTATCGTTTAGTCAGAATTCATATCAAATAGTATTAAGCGTGCCAAGGGTTGGTAAATACAGGGTGATGGTTTATCTTTTTCAAAATGGTGAGAAGACGATTTTATTGTCTAAGTGGAAAGATGGCATTGATTTTGTGGAGGGAGTAAATACCTTGGATATTAATATTCAGAACATAAACATTTTTACTATTGTACCCGCCGATCTAGTGGTTGCAATACAAAACGATGACGAATTCTATGCACTCAGAAACACCAGAAAGTCACTTGTTGTGACAAATGGAGGGGCCATAGTAAAACAAGAGGGGATAATTTACTATTCACCCAGTATTGTAACAGATAAGGGTGAATGTCCTGTTTTCAATTACTTAAACTGGCTCCCATGTGTACCAAATAACTTGTTACGCATGGAGTAGTTGTCACTTGTTGTAAGTATGAGTTAGCCTGATGTTTCGTTGTAGTGACAGTGTTTGCAGGAACTAGTAGATGTTGTCAGGAACTTCTTGTTTTTGAATTCTATTTGTGTACAATAATTCACGCATGTCAGAAAATGAAAGCGGGATTACAAAAGACACAAAACATGTTCATGTAGGTT
>Ga0209542_10008087_pt1 | contig 19766 bp, 19 predicted proteins | sample RifCSPhighO2_01_FD_184028 | JGI IMG/M metagenome (GOLD analysis project Ga0209542, IMG submission 184028) | Soil microbial communities from Rifle, Colorado - Rifle CSP2_plank highO2_0.1 (SPAdes) (version 2) | ecosystem: Environmental > Terrestrial > Deep subsurface > Rock core/Sediment ...
TACGGTTGCGTAAAAAACTTTTCTCGGGTGCCAAATTTACTAAAAATACGATACAATAGGGATACTGATTTTGGTAACACTTAATTATTGTCTAACAAGCATGAGACTGATCTACCATCCTTTTTTTTCTAATGCATCCCTAGCTGCATCCTGTTGTGCTTCCTGCTTGGACGGTCCTTGTCCAACCCCGGCTTTTTCTTTTTCCAAAAAAACACCTATCTTAAAATTACGAGCATGATCGGGACCCCACTCTTCTAATACTTCGTAGGTTGGCGTGACGCCTGCCTTCTCCTGTGCTTGCTCCTGAAAAAGACTCTTTGAATCACGATAAAGTCTTTTTTCAATTATGTTCGGTAATTCTTTAAGGATAAACTTGCGTATGAAATTATCGCAGGCATCGTAACCTTGATCAAGATATAAAGAACCTATCAATGACTCCACTGCATTGGCAAGGATATATTGCCTTGCACGGCCAATATCCTTCGCTTCACCACGGGAAAGAAGAACATAGTTGTTAAGATCAAAATCAGCTGAAATTTTCGCCAACATATTGGCATTAACCAATGCTGCGCGCCAATTAGTCATTTCCCCCTCCGGATTAGGAAAATTATTATAAAGATATTCAGTCACCACCAACTCTAAAACTGCATCTCCCAAAAACTCAAGACGCTCATTATGGTCAAGATGCCATTTTGTATTTTCATTAAGATACGAACGATGAGTAAGAGCCTGCAACAGCAAATCCTTATTTTTAAACTCGACTCCTATCTTGGACTCGAGTTCTGAGATTTTATCTTCAAACACTATACTGAGGTATTACGTAGCATGTATTATGTATTATGGATAAAAAACCCTTAATACTTAATACATAATACTTAATACAAATTAAATTATTCTGTTTTTTCTTCGGATTTTTCTTCTGGCTCCTCTTTGCCTTCTTTATCCTTCGCCGGTGGCGCATCGTCCTTTCCCGGTTCACCAATCTCTCTATAAACCGTACCCAATACCCCATTAACAAACTTGCCGGAAGATTCTCCGCCAAAAGACTTAGCAAGTTCAATAGCTTCATTTATGGCCACTTTCGGAGGGACCTCATCGCGCTTTCCAAATAATAGTTCAAATAAACCAACTCTCAATACATTTCTATCAACAACGGCTACCTGGCTTAAAGGCCATTGCGGAGCAGCCTTTTCAATTATCTTATCTATGTCATCTAAATACTTGATTGTTCCATCCACAAGTTGATGAATAAACGTAGTATCCTCTAATCCAGAAGCGAACTCTTTAATATTTCTATCCAATACCACGGTCAGTTCTTCCATTTTTTTACCTCGAAAATCCCACTCGTAGAGAGTCTGCATAGCTACCGAACGTGAAAGATGCCGTGATGCCAATTTTAGCTTTTAGGTTCTTAGCTTTTAGGTTCTTAGGGCTAAATCTAGAAACCTAATAACCTGACAACCTAGCTACTATTTCTGTCTCTTCTTCATCTTCTCCTGTTTCTTCAATTCATTTGCAAGTACATTTACCACTTCCTTACCCCTATAAAACCCGCAATATTTGCAAACCAAATGAGGCAAAATCTGTTTTTTGCATTGAGGACATTCTGCTAATTTTAATGGCTTTAGGGCAAGATGGCTTCGTCTTCGAAGCTGTTTGCCCTTTGCCATGTGATGTCTGGGTACTGCCAATTTTGTTCAAGAGTGATAACGATTGACTACAAAATTGAGCATCCAGCCCTAATTTTGCTGTCCCAATCATTATAACTCATCGGCTAAATATTAACTTGAGAAACACTCACAGTCTGCGCGTCCCGAATAGGGACATCCCTTATGGGCGAAGCAGACTGTCATGACTTGCCAGCAAAATTAGAGCTGGGAGCCATTCGAGAATAATAACATACAAAAATAATTTCTGCAAATAAAGGGTGGTTAAACAAAAAAAACGACATGTGCCGCTATTTGACCAACCTTGAGTTAACATAATCAATTCTTGCTTTATCGATTTTTACCTCATGACGTGCCAACCAAGCTACCATAAAAATACCCACAATCACACACATTGCAATCAAAATCCCAAAATAGAAATTACTAATGCTCCATCCCGATATGTCAGATACTATAACAAAAATTGGTAAAAGCACCCCTAATAAACCGATAATCGTAACAACGTCCTCAATTCTCTTATGCCTACGCATAATATCGCTATTTGCGAACTCTTTTCTAAGCTCCTTTTCTCTCAGTTTGCGAGGATAATTAGCTAGATCTTGCTCTGTTATACCTTGGTCACAATGCGGACACTTATCGACGTCGGGCATATTAAACCTTTCTTAGGGAACAAAGAAACTCTACATATAATATCATGTCTTGTCATCTTTGCAAGTTTTTTTGGAATCTGACCAGATAAACAAAATCCGAGGAAAAACCTCGGATCTATAATGCTAGCTCTCAGGGAAGCGTTAGGAATGGCATCCGGCATCACGCAGATCAGTCATGACATCCAGCCGGCGTTCTGGCGTTAATGTGTACCAAATTTTTCTGGACACATTGTCTGGGTTTGCGCCCACGATACGACATAGACAGTTGAAATTCTTGCCGTCAAAGTTGGGACAAGAGGAACAATCCTTATTGTTATTGGCAGAGGAGGTACAATCCTCTTTAGTAAGAAGCCATAGGGCAATCTCCCGCCTCTCCCTCAGGCTTCTGCTTTTTTTCAAACGAGCTACCTGACTTCTGATGACAGTGGCCGCGAGAGTCTCGAAGGGCATTACTGCCAACGGCCGTTCGACCTCTTCCTGGCGCATTTCCAGCATGATCGCTCCTTTCGTTTGTCGGAACCTTCATTATATTACCATGAACCAAAAAATCAGTCAATTTTTTGACTTGTCCCCGCCCTTGAAGATAAACCATCCTATAACATACGTGTTTATTAAATTATTTATAAAATTTGTCCTCAAGGGCGGGGTTGTCCACAATTTTTGCCAATTGCCGACTTCTACCCGAGTGCTAAAATAAATTCATAGATTAAGCCGAAGAGTACGGAAAACAGAAATCGATTTATAATCTTAAATAAAAGATACGTAATTTTATTTTATGAATCCCGTTAGAAAGTCGCCCTAATGGGTTAGGCAAACGAAGTGATAAATAATTAATAATAAGTCATTCTGGGCACAAAACGGTTGTTCTATAACTGTGCAACAGCGACTTCTAACAGGATGAGGTTTACTCACTTACACACCCATAGCCACTATTCATTGCTGGACGGTCTATCCAAGATTGATGATTTAATAGCTAAAGCAAAGAATTCCGGAATGGAGGCTCTGGCTCTTACTGATCATGGCGTCATGTATGGTGTTATTGAGTTTTATAAAAAAGCAAAGAAAGCTGGAATAAAACCGATAATAGGTTGCGAGCTCTACATCTCCGAAGGCAGTATGCACTCAAAAAGATCAGGCATAGATGATAAGCGTTTTCATCTCATAGTCTTAGCAAAGAATAACAAAGGATATAAAAATCTCATTAAGCTAGTAAGTTCTGCCCATCTTGATGGCTTCTACTACAAACCGAGGGTAGACAAAGAACTGCTAAAGAAACACGCAGATGGCCTGATAGGCTTATCGGCTTGTCTTGGCGGAGAATTATCAAGAGCATTCACGTCCGGAAATAATGAAAAAGCCAAAAAAATAGCTCTTGAATATCAGGATATATTCGGAAAAGGCAATTATTTTATCGAACTCCAACAACATCCCCACATAGACGACCAGAATATCGTTACTCCTAAGCTAGCTAAACTCGCCAGAGAGACCGGAATACCAATGGTTGCCACCCAGGATTCCCACTACACCCATTCCGAAGATGCTCATGCTCATGATGTATTGCTGGCCGTTCAGACCGGAAACAAGCTTGATGATACTGATCGCCTGACGATGAAAGATGACGACTTTTCATTATTAAGCGGTGAGGAGATGTATAAGAAGTTCAAATTATTGGGTGAAGATATCGCGAAAGAAGCCATTGAAAACACAAATAAAATAGCCGAACAGTGTGATGTGGCTATTGAACTTGGTAAAACTAAACTACCCCACTTCCCTCTGCCGATAGGATATGAGTCCAGCGAAGACTATCTAAAAAAACTTGTTACCGAAGGCCTGATTAACAGATACGGCAAAAATATAACCGATGAAATAAATAAAAGACTCGAATACGAGTTAAGCATAATCAAAAAAACAGGATTTGCATCCTACTTTCTTATTGTTCAAGACTTTGTTAACTGGGCTAAGCAGAATGGAATTATCGTCGGACCGGGACGCGGTTCGGCGGCAGGAAGTTTGGTCACCTATCTTCTCAACATAACAAACATAGATCCCCTTAAATACAATCTCCTTTTTGAGAGATTTCTAAATCCTGAAAGAGTATCTATGCCCGATATAGACATTGATTTTGATGATGCTCGACGGGGTGAAGTTCTAAAATACGTTGCGAATAAATACGGTCATGACCATGTTGCCCAGATAATCACTTTCGGAACTATGGCTGCAAGAGGGAGTATCCGTGATGCCGGACGGGCTCTCGGTTTCTCATATGACTTTTGCGATAAGATAGCAAAAATGATTCCTCTAAATCCGAATCAGGGAAAATCCGGCCTCGAGAAGGCTCTTGAGATAGTGGACGAGCTGAAACATGAGTACAATATTAATCCCGAAGCTAAGAAATTAATAGACTCGGCGGCAAAGATGGAAGGAGTTGCCCGTCACTCTTCAACTCATGCCTGCGCCGTTGTAATAACGCCTGAACCATTAACCGATTATCTGCCCCTTCAACATGGTACGAATGAAGGCGATATTATAACTCAATACGAGATGCATGCCGTAGATGACCTTGGATTATTAAAAATGGATTTTCTGGGCTTATCAAACCTGACTATAATTGAAAATGCACTAAAGGAAATAAAAAGAAATCATAAAATAACTATCAATATTGATTCACTTCCCTTAGACGACAAAAAAACATTTAAACTACTAAGAGAGGCCAAAACTACCGGTGTTTTTCAACTGGAATCCTCGGGAATGAAAAAATATTTAAAAACGCTTAAACCTACCGGCATAGAAGACATTATAGTTATGGTTTCATTATATCGCCCCGGCCCCCTGGATGCGGGTATGGTTGAAGAATATATCGAAAGAAAACACGGCAGAAGAAATATTGCCTATCTTCATCCTTCGATGGAGCCAATCTTAAAAAACACCTATGGTATCATCGTATATCAGGAACAGCTGATGAGCGTAGCCAATATTCTGGCTAATTTTACTCTCCCCCAGGGCTATGTGCTCATTAAGGCTGTTGGCAAGAAAATAAAATCTTTATTAGATGAGCAACGTGAGAAACTGATTGATGGCATGGTAAACAATAATATTCAAAAAGTTACCGCCGAAAGAATATGGGATTTCATAGAACCATTCGCACGCTACGGATTCAATAAGTCCCATGCAGCCTGTTATGCAATGATTGCTTATCAGACGGCTTACCTTAAAGCCAACTACCCTACCGAGTTTATGTCTGCCTTCATGAATAGTGAGACCGGTGATGTTGAGAGAATTGCTTTCTTAATAGACGAGTGCAAAGAGATGGGGATAGAAGTTCTGCCTCCGGATATAAATGAGAGCTTTGAAAAATTTGCAGTGGTAACAAGTAATGGCAAGCCTGCCATACGCTTTGGTCTTACGGCTATAAAAAATGTAGGAGACAACGTGGTTCATGTTGCGATAGAAGAACGCCTGAAAGAAGGTAGATTCACCAGCATTGATTCTCTCACATCGAGAATACATAATAAAGACTTAAATAAAAAATCCCTTGAAGCGCTTGTTAAATCCGGAGCGCTGGACTCTTTAGGTGAAAGAAATACACTTCTGGCAAACATTGAGAACCTACTTTCTTATTCCAGAGAAAAGCAAAAGAGCTCGTTAATCGGACAATTCAGTCTGTTCGGAGATGACACCGCAACATCACTGCCTCCATTCAGACTGGCCACCGCTGAAGCTGCTAAACCCTGGGAAAAGCTTTTATGGGAGAAAGAACTACTGGGCCTATTTGTTTCTGATCATCCGCTTAATCAATATCAGACTGAACTTAGACTCGAAAAAGTAACACCCATCAAAGAAATAAATATAAACACCAGCAGTTCTGTCAGAATCGGCGGCGTAATTACTAAAGTACAAAAGATAGTAACCAAAGCCGGCCGGCCGATGCTTTTCTCATGGGTTGAAGATCTTACTTCAAAAATTGAAGTTGTCGTATTCCCGAATGTACTCGAACGCTATCCTGAAGCATGGAAAGAAAATTCAGTGATAGTTGCCCGCGGAAAAATTAATGATCGAGACGGTGTTCTTAAACTTCTATGTGATGAAGTCAAGCCTCTATTAGCAAGCAATGCGTAAATAGTAAGGAAATACCACGTCGATGGACCCCTCCTCAGTTTATGAATTGTAAATAACAATATTTATTGTTATTCTTTATCTCGTAATATATATGTAATACGTGATATACAATACATCTCTTCAAAATTTGCGCCATTCCCTCGCTCACCTCCTCGGCGCAGCTGTTTTAGATTTATACCCCGGCTCAAAACTAGCCATCGGTCCAGCCATTGATGACGGTTTTTATTACGATATAGAGATAAGTGGAAAGATATCCGATACCGATTTGCCTAGAATAGAAACAGAGATGCGCAAGATTCTTAAAACTTGGGATAAGTTTGAAATGATGGATGAAGATAGCAAATCGGCGAAGACTCATTATGTCGGAAATAAATTCAAAATCGAACTCATAGAAGATTTGATTGCTAAAGGAGAGAAAATAACCTCCTATAAATCCGGTCGTTTTGTGGATCTTTGCAGGGGCGGACATGTAGATAGCGCCAAAGATATAAAGCCGGATAGCTTTAAGCTTTCACGAGTTGCCGGCGCCTATTGGCGCGGAGATGAAAAAAATGCCCAACTGACCCGCATATACGGTTATGCATTCGAAACAAAAAAAGAGCTGGATGATTATCTTGCAATGCTTGAAGAGGCCAAGAAACGGGATCATAAAAAGCTCGGTCCCGAATTAGACTTGTTTACATTTTCAGAGCTTGTCGGTCCCGGCCTTCCCCTTTGGACTCCAAAAGGTACTTTATTAAGAAACCTGTTAGATGACTATGTATGGAGTTTACGAAAGCAATATGGCTATCAGCAGGTTGATATTCCTCACATAACCAAAAAGGATCTGTATGAGACCAGCGGACACTGGGATAAATTCAAAGACGAACTTTTCAAGATTACTACTCGCGAAGGACATATCTTCGCGATGAAGCCGATGAACTGTCCTCATCATACTCAGATCTATGATCGAAAATCCCACAGCTACCGCGAACTTCCCCAAAGATATGCAAACACTACTAAGGATTACAGAGATGAACAAACTGGAGAGCTGTCCGGACTTTCCCGCGTCCGAGCATTCACCCAAGATGATGCGCATGTTTTCTGCAGAATGAAGCAGGTAAAAGAAGAATTTCTTAAAATTTGGGATATTGTTCATGAATTCTATGGGGCTTTCGGACTCAAACTACAGGTCCGTCTTTCGAAACACGATCCGGAACATCCGGAAAAATATCTAGGCGATAAAGAAAATTGGAAAAAAGCAGAAAAAATACTTCAAGACATAGTTAAAGAAAAGAAAGTTGATGTAATGGATGGATTTGGAGAGGCAGCCTTTTATGGACCAAAACTGGATTTTATGGCTAAAGATTCCCTGGGACGCCAGTGGCAGGTAGCCACAATTCAACTCGACATGAACATGCCCGAAAGATTTAACCTGACATGCATAAACGAAAAAGGTGAGAAAGAAAGAATAGTTATGATCCATGCTGCAATCATGGGTTCAATTGAAAGATTTCTATCAATTATCATAGAACATTACGCCGGAGCCTTTCCGGTTTGGCTATCCCCCGTTCAAGCGGTCGTCCTTCCCATAACCGATAAACATAATACATGGGCTGAACAAGTCAGTCAGGAATTGAAAACGAGTGGAATTAGAGCTGAGCTGAATTCAGAGAATGAAACCCTCGGGAAAAAGATTCGTGATTCCGAAAAACAAAAAATACCCTATTTGCTCGTCATAGGAGATAAGGAAGTTGATGCCAAAGCAGTTGCAGTCCGTCAAAGAGGCAGAGGTGATACGGGGCAGGCTAAAATAGCTGAATTTATTAAAAAGATAAAAGAAGAAATAGAAACAAAAAAGCCCTAGGAACTAGGGTTTTATATTAATACTCGAATTAGCGGCAAACGGAAGAGATGCAAGAATTAAGGCAATAGCGATCCAGCCGTTTCTATTGGGTATTTCTCCCGCAATTAATCTCATGAATAGGACGGAGACCAGAAGACCTGTTGCATTTCCGACAATAACTGCCGATGATAATCCCCCGAATCTTTCCACGGACACCTTATAAGCATAGAGGATCAGTATTGTCGCAGGGAAATAACAAAATATAGCATTAAATATATAGATGGCGGGAACAAACGTGCTGAACCTTTGAAATACATGCTCTTAATATGGTACCACATGATGTCTCAACTTAATCTTCGAAAACATAAACTGAACCACAAATTAGCGAGAAAAATACAGATCCATATCGGCAAAATTTTTAAAAGATCTGCCATTTCTACCTCCTAAATCGGCTCTTTTTTTACGAAAGTATTACATTAAATGCCCATTCTTACAACAAAAGTCCCCGGTACAGTTACCGGAGACTACTGATAGAAAAGCTAATCCCAGTATCCCAGCTAAGAGAGCATCCAAAAGATCAAATTCCAAAAACCATAAACCATAATAGCGTTTTTCAAAGTTTCACCGAGAATCAATATTGTTAAACCTTTCTTAGTATCAATGGAGCGGCAAAAAATTGTAGCCACTAAACGTCCTCCAGAAACAGGGAGAGCAGAGATAATAAATAGCGCGGTATAGCCACCTCTTCTTAGATATTTAAGCCACTTATTGTTATTATCAGTTGCCCAATTGAATGTATCCACAAACCAATCCCTAACTAATTCTAGAATATCCCCTCTCTCTAGTGCTATGATAATTTTTTTCCATATAGTTACCGCTTCCAAAAAAGCTTCTTTTGTTTTAGCAGTTTCAACGATAAGATCTCCAAGCCACCCCCACAACCAGTACCAACCCAGTGTAGTAGGGACGGATAGAGAGGAGATCCAGATAAAAACTTCAAAATACGAAAGTTTTGGTATCAACCATGATAAATCCCAATGAATAGGAAAAATCGGGAAGTTAAAAAACATACCTCTTTTTATCAATATCGGGGTAATAATCCAGTCTATATTAAAGACAATCTCTACAACTATAATTAGGAATGGCCAATAGCTATACCACTTTCGTTTTTTACATTCTTTAGGTTCGGCTCTGGCTTTCAATCAAAATCCCTTTTAAAAGAACCTCACAATGTGATATATAATATCAAAACAATGAAAAAAATCCATCCCGTTAGAAGTAGCCTAGCCAAGGTCCCTACAGGACTCACGCCCTTAGCGCGATCTAGACTTCTAACGGGACAAAAGCTAATAGTAATTGTAGGACCTACGGCTTCAGGAAAATCTGACCTTGGAATTAAGCTGGCTAAAAAGTTTAACGGCGAAATAATATCGGCTGATAGCCGGCAGGTTTATCGTGGAATGGATATCGGGACGGGAAAAGTTTCCAAAGATGAATACAAAGGTTACAAAGGGCATCTTTGTAAGACAAAGATGCCCTTTGTAACGGAAGGGATACGACATTATTTAGTTGATGTAGCTTCGCCGAAGAGAGTATTCACGGCTTCTGATTTTAAGAGATTAGGAGAAAAAGCAATAAAAGAAATATCAGCTAAAAACAAAATCCCCATCATTGTCGGGGGAACAGGTTTCTATATTGATATACTATTAAACCGTATTCAGTTAGCCGAAGTACCGCCTAATCCTACATTACGCGCGCAGTTCGATAAGCTCACTGTAAAAAAACTTTTCGAAAAGCTTGAAAAGCTTGACCCTCAACGTTCTAAGACCATCGATCGCTATAACAAACACCGCCTCATCCGCGCGCTCGAAATAGCACTCTATATAAATTCAAGACCTAAAACTCATAACCTAAAACCTAAAACCTACAGTATTCTCTGGCTCGGCATTAACCCAGGCAAAGAAATGCTCGCTAAGCGCATAAAAACACGCCTGGACGCACGATTAGAACAAGAGATGATAGAAGAGGTGTCTGGGCTTCACAAAGATGGCGTAAGCTGGAAACGGCTTGATGAGTTTGGGCTGGAATACCGCTACGTTTCGAGATACTTGAAACAATTTTCAATTTTCAATTTTCAATTTTCAAAAAAAGAAAACAAAAAATTCAAGAAAACCAAGTTCTATGACCAATTGCTCAGGGAAATTATAAAATACTCAAAACGCCAAATGACCTGGTTTACCCAGTTACATCCATGGGAAAAAAACAACCCTAAAGAAATTCATTGGATAAAAAGCTTAAAAGAAGCAGAAAGATTTACACGCACTTTCTTGAAAAGGATGTAACTGGGTTTAAGGGAAATAAAGAAATCCATTGGTTTACCCTGAGTAAGATCGAAGGAGTAACCGATAATAAAACCGCCGAGCATTTAGCTCAACAGTTCCTTGATTAGGCTTGCTTAGAATCAGAAGGGCCTGTGATCTCTTCTTCGGTTGGTGTTGTTCTTTCGGAGACATATTTATTCTCTCCACGACCTTCCATAATCTGCCTATGTCTTTCATCGGATAGCTCTCGCTCTCTTTCGTTCAATTTTTTCTGCGCAGCTTCGTGCACCATATGTGGTGTATTGGCTCTCTTATTCCATTCACCCACTAATTGTACAAAGAATTTTTTAATCATGTATTATCTATTAATAATTTATTCTTTATTTTATAACTATTTCCCCATTTCAACAATCCCAGATATGAAGCAATGGTCTCTTCCTTCGGGTTAGCTTTTATTCTTTTCAACATCCTCTTCTTCGTAACCGTTCTGAGAACTCTGTGCTTCGGGAAATGAATCCATCCCAAGAAATCTACGCCCGAATAGAGTGTTTTAATGAATATCTTGCTTGGGTGGAGATTGAGTTTAAACTCTTCGGACAGAAAATCTCCTATCTTAGGCAATAGCTCCATCAGATAGTTTTTATCTTGGGATAAAACGACAAAGTCATCTGCATAACGGATATAGTACCTAACTCTTAGTCCGTGTTTAATAAACTGGTCGAATTCATTCATATAGATATTTACGAATAATTGGGAAGTAAGATTTCCAAGAGGCAGGCCTCTGCCCGGTTCTTTTGAGAAGCTGAGGATAATTTCCTTAAACAGCCAGACGATATCTGTATCGGGAATATACTTTTTTAAAATTCCTATTAGGATTTCGTGGTCGATATTATCAAAAAACTTCTTAATGTCGCACTTCAATGCCCAGCAAGTTTCGGTATTGTTTTTACTTACTTTGCGATGAAAATACATAAATCTACTTAAAGCTTTGTGAGTACCTCTGTTCAATCGACACGAAAAAGAATCAGATATGAATGTCTTATCGAAGAATGGATATAACACACGATAAATAGCATGATGCAATAATCTATCTCGGACATCAGCTTTATTGATATTTCTGGGCTTAGGGTCATTGATATTAAAAGCTTGATATTTTCCGTGCTTATAAGTATAGCTTGCTAAATCTTGATGAAGAGATAGAATATTATCCATTAGATTTAAACTAAATTCCTGAACATCTTTTCTTTTCCTCTTACCGTTGATAAATTCTTGCCAAGCTAAAAGCAGATTATCAGGGCTAATTATTTCTTCAAAATTATGAATAAAAACAACCCTTTTACGCCCCCCCCCAGCACTACCCTTCCGATTATCCAGAGATTGATTGTGATTTACAAACTGTGGCATGAAATATTACCTAATTTTCCTAAAAAATCTAAATATACGCTAGGAAACAAAATAGATGCCCTTTTTGTTGAATTACTAGAATTGGTTTTTATAGCCGGTTATATGCCCAGAGAATACAAATCCTCTTATGTACAGAAGGCAATCGGGAAAACAGATTTAATAAAGTTTTTCCTTCAAATTTGTTGGGAAATAAAATCTCTGCAAAACAATAAATATATTGCACTATCTGAGCCTTTAAATGAAGTCGGCAAAATGCTTGGCGGATGGTATAGGCAGCTAAGCAAGCAAAACTCCGCAAAAAGCGGAGAAATGAAGTGAGTTGCGGACACCAGCGACGAGCGTGTTCGAGTTCCACCTGTTGTCAGTCCAATTCAGATTCAACTTGCGGTTGCCGGAATTGCTCCAGAGATAGACCACGTTCGGGTTGCCATTGGCGTCGAGCTATGTACGAAATATCATCTTTGCCACCATCCCTTGAGCATTCTAGGGATTGAATATAATTTGAGATTTAAAATCCTCCAATGCTTCGCACCAAGTCTTTTCATTTTTTAGAAATTAACAATGACTCTGGCATAAGGACATGCCCAATACCACTCTGCATATTATTAATTCCAAATCTCGGCCGTCCATAGTCATAACCATAGACATATATAAGCCTAACATCCTAAATTAATATACTAAATATTTAAAATTTTTACAAAAACAAAGGGGCTAAGGATCAAAGATCCCCAGCCCCAAAGACCCAAAGGGTCGAAGCACTACGACTTGCGGACACCAGCGACGAGCGCGTACGAGTACCACCCGTAGTCAGCCCAAAACAGATACAACTTGCGGTCGCCGGAATAGCTCCAGAGATAGACCACGCTCGGGTAGCCATCGGCGTCGAGCACAGCTTCGTGCGGAAACATGATCGGGCGTTCCCGCTGTTTCTCTGGATACTGCTCCCCGAATAGCAGGCCATCCTCATAAACCGGCCTTTCAAGACCGAGCTTCTGAAGAACGGCGAGGGCATCGTTGAGAGTATAGGTGGGCTGGAAACCATGCTGAGTCATATCCACCAGCTCAATCATCTTCTTCCCTTGACGGCGACGCCATGGAAAGTTCTTGTCGTTGATCCAGGGATTGGCGTACTGGTAGTTCCCGGCCGCCACAACCTGTTCGGTGGTTCGATTGTCGCCGACGTTGATCGAAAAGATGTTCTTGACGGTTTGAGCCGCCACATGAAGCATCTGAACGAACCGATCAATCAGCGGCTTAGTCGTGGCCTCAGGAAGAGAAACGATGTCGTCGATATCTTCCTTGCTCTTCACTCCGGCCATGATTCCCGTGCTGATCAGCGTGAGGAATCCAAGAGCCGAACCAACGGATGTTTTCTTTGCCATTACGTGCCTACCTTCATGATCATTGACCAGCCTCTCACCTTGTAGAATTACAAGATCCCCGGCTCGCCAATAGTTAAGCTACTATCCACAATTATACACCTTTTTGGGTAAAAAGTCAAGAGCAACTTTTTGACTGATTCGGGACCCTACACCTTGAGTTTTTCTCTAATAATTTGTTCTACAATTTGTGGATTGGCCCGACCTTTTGTTTCTTTCATAACCATACCTACTAAAAATTTAAGTATTGCCTCCTTGCCAGCCTTAAAGTCAGCCACCGCCTTAGGATTATCGGTAATAATCTTTTCAATTGCAGATCTGAGCTCTCCAGCATCAGATACCTGACCCAAATCTTTTTCTTTCATTATTTGCTCAGGATGAAGACCCATTTCTGCCATTTCTTTTAATACTGCCTTTGCGCCAGTCGAGGAAAGTTCCTTATGAAAAATCAATACCATAAGCTCGGCAAATGCTTCGGGTGATATTTTAAACCCCTCCAGATCATCTACTTCTGCCCCGGAAGCATGCATCCCGTTAGAAGTAGCCTCGCCGAGGTCCTCCAGACTCGCGACCTTGTCGCGAGCGAGACTTCTAACGGGATGCATCAGTACTGGGAATTCGGTAATAATATAATTTGCTGAAAGGGCATGAAGTTTTTCTTCCAGATGAGGTTCACTTGGATAGTCACCCTTTAATCCCTTACTGAGATGGTAATCTTTCGCAGAAGAATCCAACTCGGTAGCCACATGCTCGTAATAATCGCCGAGATGTTTAAATACAGTAAAAACCTTGATCTGCTCATTGTTTAATCCGTATATTTTAAATCTTTCTCTCCTCTGCTGGGGAAGCTCGGCCATCGCCGACCTAATCTCTTCTATTTGTTTATCGTCCAGATGAATCGGCGGAAGGTCGGGCTCCGGAAAATATCTATAATCATGCGCCTCTTCTTTTGAACGCTGGCTAAACGATTGTTTCTTTACTTCGTCCCAGCCACGAGTTTCTTGTTTAACTTTCTCCCCCGCTTCTAAAAGTTTGGTTTGTCTTTTTATTTCGTAATCAACCGCATCTGCCGCAAATTTTATCGAGTTTATATTTTTTACCTCAACTTTCGTTCCCCAACTCCCATCGGGATTAGTGAGGGATATATTCACCTCAATTCTCATTTCACCTTTTTCCATATTAGCCTCCGAAACATTAAGATACTGCCACATAAGCTGAAGCTCTAATGCAAAATCCTTAACCTCCTGTCCGTTCTCAAAATCCGGCTCTGTAACAAGCTCCATCAATGGCACTCCAGCACGGTTATAATCAACCAGTGAATAATCTTTTCCTGTCGGGTGATATAATCTCCCCGCATCTTCCTCCAAGTGAATTCTCGTTATCCTAATCTTTTTTGTTTTATGCTCATTGCTCTCTGATTTTATATCGAGCCAACCTCCATAACAAAACGGTTTCTGATACTGGGATATTTGATAACCTTTCGGCGAATCCGGATAAAAGTAGTTCTTTCTCTCAAAAAAGGTCTCTTTCTCGATATTGCAGTTAAGAGCTAACCCAGTCATGATGACCTTTCTGACTGCACCCATGTTCGTTACCGGGAGTGTTCCTGGATGCGAAAGACAGATTGGACATATATTTACGTTAGGGTGTTTCTCGTCTGGATCATTCAAAGAATCACAAAACATCTTGGTTTTTGTATTTAATTCTGCGTGTATCTCTAATCCTATTATAGGCTTATACATATAATTAACTTACCACGATTTAGTTATGAACAAAAGCTGATTGACTTGCCTCTTTGCAATGATAAAATTTATGTACGTTTTTTTAACAAGGAAATAATTATGCGACAATATCTTGACCAACTTAAACAAATATTAGAGACGGGCCAGAAAAAATCCGATCGTACCAATACCGGGACGGTAAGTATATTCGGAGCACAGATGCGATTTGATTTAAAAAATGGATTTCCGGCCACTACGACCAAAAAACTATTTATGAAGGGTGTTATCCACGAACTTTTGTGGTTCCTAAGGGGCGATACTAATATCAAATATCTTCAGGAAAATGGTGTTCATATTTGGGATGAATGGGCGGATCCAAACGGAGAATTGGGACCTGTTTATGGCGCTCAATGGCGACGATGGGATGCACCGAATGGAAAAACTCATGACCAGATAGCTGCTGTCACAACAAGTCTACGCAGCAACCCTGACTCGCGCCGACATATAATCAGTGCCTGGAATGTCGCCAGCGTTGACCAGATGAGACTTCCCCCATGCCATTGTTTATTCCAATTCTACGTCGCAGGCGGAAGACTGTCTTGCCAGCTGTACCAAAGAAGCGCCGATTTCTTTTTGGGAGTACCTTTTAACATCGCCTCTTATGCCCTGCTTACGATGATGATGGCTCAAGTCACCGGCCTTGAACCGGGTGAATTCGTGCACACATTCGGCGACGCTCATATATATTCAAACCACATCGACCAGGTAAGACTGCAATTATCCCGAGAGCCTCGTCCCTCGCCCACTATGGTTCTAAATAAGGATGTTAAATCAATTTTTGATTTTAAATATGAAGACTTTGAACTCCAAAACTACGATCCTCATCCCGCCATTAAGGCACCCATCGCTATATGAAAAAAATATCGATCATTGTCGCAATTGATGATAATGGACTGATCGGGAAAAAAGATGGCCTGCCATGGAGACTGCCGGCCGACCTAAGACACTTCAAACTACTAACAACCGGTCACACCGTCATAATGGGTAGAAAGACCTTTGAATCTATAGGCAAGCCGTTACCCGAAAGGCTGAATATTGTCATCTCAAGAACCGAGAACCTTCAGATTCCAGGTTGCACGGTAGTAAGATTGCCTGAAGAAGCCTTGCACATTGCACCCGATAATCAGGAAATATTTGTAATGGGTGGCGCTGAAATTTACAAACAATTCTTGCCGTTTACCCAAACCATATATTTGACGAGAGTGTATAATCGGTTTGAAGGAGATATTTATTTCCCTCCAATTGACTTCTCGGAATGGCAGGAAATGGAAAGACAGGATTTCGAGCCTGACGATAAAAACCATTATAAATATTCCTTCATTGTTCTTAAAAAAATCACCCGCAACTAGTGCGGGTTTTAAATTACCATTTATTCCAAAAACTTTTTTACCTTTGTCCAAATCATATTATGGACAACTTCTTTGGTATGCAATCCTGCCAATATGCCCGTAGCAGGAAAGGCCTTAGTTCCAACCTCTATAACCGTCCAGGTATCTGCGAATAACTGAGCAGCTTCAAGATAAACAACTCTAGCCCTATCGAGAATATCCGCATTGCTTTCATGAGCATCTAAAGATTGACCTTGTTCCATTCTCTGCTTAGCTTTTAACTCCCTTGCTAGAATAGGATTCATATCCAGAAGCAATACTATACTTGGTCTTGGCAATCCCAACATCTCATACTCAATATCTGTGAGCCATTTAATAAACTTAATTCTTTCTTCCCGGTCATTTACTTTAGCCGCCTGATGGCCAATGTTGGACTGAGTGTATCTGTTTGAAACTATGTGAACTCCGTCCCTAAGCAAGTCCCACATATTAGGCCTGCCCTCCTGGCAGAAAGCTGCATCAAACCTATCTAGGGCGTACGCCAATGATGCGGCGTAAGGATTGACCTCTGAAGCCGGGCCATAACCAAGACTGAAGCCAAATTCCTTTTTTTGAAGATACTTTCTGACTGAAAAAGATGCCGGGTGACCTTCGGGTGGATTTCCGTATCGAGGAAAATCAATTCGCACCGCTCGGTGTCCATCAGCTTTCAATTTTGCAACAAGCATCTCTGCTTGTGTTTCTTTTCCGGTACCATCCCCGCCTTCTATGACAAATAAATGTCCTTGTTTTTGTTCCATATCTAACCTCGTTTTAATAACTAGGAGCTAAAGAATTTTAGCTTTTGAAAATTGATACGGCAAGTTGATAACTAAATCCGTCCCACAATCGCGGGACGGATTTAGTTATCTTTATATTTTTTTCTTTGAAACTTCGAGACGATAGCCGGCTCTTTCTAATACCCCACCCTTTTTGGCTAAGTTATCAAAAAGTTCTTGGAATAGATTGGCGAAATCTATTTTAATATTTTTTAAGGTCATACCCTTCTCTCGGGCGATCTTTTCTATATGTTCTTTACCGATAGAATTATCATAAGTAGTAGCATAATGAACTTCTGCCACTCCCTCATGGGCCAAGTCCTTAAGACATTCAAGGCATGGTGTCCCGACAACTATGACCTTTGATCCTCTTAGGTGTTCCCTCTCTGTGTTAGACACCAGATTTTTCTCACCATGTCTGGTCCTTAAGCAATGCCCATCAACTATAAGATGGCCTATGTCATCGCAATGAGCCAATCCACTTACTGAGCCATTGTAACCGACACCCCTGAGACGCTTATCCTTTATTGCACCTGAAGCGGTCCTCAAGCGATCGCATGTGCCAAGAGCCGAGTGAAGCACGATGGAACCCAAGAATACATCGGATCTAAGTTTTTCTCTACCCTTTTTATTCATATATACATATAAGCTGCCATAATTTAAATCAAAATAAAAGAGTCCCGCCTAGGCGGGACTCTTTTTCAAGACTATTTTATTTGATTTCTATTCCCATTGACCTGGCCGTGCCCTCTACAATCTTCATAGCCGCGTTCACGTCATTAGCGTTGAGATCAACCATTTTCTTTTCGGCAATCTCTTTTACTTGAGCCCTGGTTACAGAACCGGCCTTACTCTTGTTCGGAGTTCCGGAACCCTTCTCCACTCCTGCTGCCACTCTCAAAGAGTAGGCTACGGGAGAAGTTTTAAGCTTAAACTCAAATGTTCTGTCTTCATAAATCGTAATCTCAACCGGAACAACCTGTCCTGCCTGATCTTTAGTGGCCTCATTAACCTGCATCATGAACTGCTGAAGATTAATTCCATGAGGACCAAGCGCCTGTCCCACTTTTGCAGGTTCAAGCTGACCGCCGGTAACCTGAATTTTCAAAATTGTCTTTATTTTTTTTGCCATGCGATAATTGTCTATGAATGAAATGAATAGCTACAATTATCAGCACCCGCCTATGGCGGGTATACTTTTTGTAACCAATCACTCCACTCTTGGACAAAAACTATAGTTTCTTTATTTGCAAAAAGTCTAGTTCAACTGGCGTCTCTCTTCCAAATATTGTTACCAATACCTTTATTCTTCCTCGTTCCATATCAACCTCGGAAACCTTACCGTCGAAATCTTTGAAAGGTCCGTCCACTATTTTAACCCTATCATTAACGACTACATCAATCTTATACTTAGGCTCCTCAACTCCCATTCTCTTCATTAAAGTCTCGACTTCACCGGTTGCCAAAGGGGAAGGAATTGTACCTGCTCCAATAAATCCTGTAACATTCGGGGTATTACGGACAACATACCATGATGCATCATCAACGATCATTTCAACCAATACATAACCCGGGTATATCTTCTCTTCAATGGTTTCTCTTTTACCGCCCTTAATTTTAATCTTTTTTTCCTTGGGGACGATAACACTGAATATTCTGTCCTCAAATCCAAGAGACTCAACACGTTGTTTGAGATTTCTTGTAACGGTATCTTCGTATCCAGAGTAGGTATGGATGGCATACCAATGACGTTCTCCTGTTGCTACTTGCTTTGGCATGACGATTTTGTCTGCGAGGAAGTGCGAGTCTTCGAGCAGCCCGAGCAGCTCACAAAACTCGTCACCCCCACACCAATCAGGTTCAAACTTTATACTAAACACTTATTTAGAGCCGTGAGGCGGCTTCGCCTCCTATTCATCCATAACCCCCAACCCTGACTCTGATTGGTGTGGGGGTAAACTTTTTGTAATCAATCATCCCTCGACAAGCTCGGGACTCTTGTACAAAAACTTTATAATACAAATTTATTCAAAACTAACTGAAAAATAAAATCTATTCCGCCCAAAAAGACTGCTAAAAATAAACTCATCGCCAGAACTACCAATGTATACTGAACCGTTTGCTGTCTTGTCGGCCAAGCTACTTTTGATAATTCGACTCTTACATCTTTAAGAAAATTAATGAGTCTGTCCACGTTTGCTATTTGCTAAATGTCTAATTCTTAAAAACCAATACCAGAGTATATTTCTGCTTTAGTCTTTAGATTTTAAACATTTTGCCTATTTTAAAACGCCCCTCGGCGTATTAATATATCCATAATACTCCCTTGTTAATCTAAAGTCAACCCGCCCCCTTTAGCTAATAGAAACTGTTACCAAGAAGGGCACGGTTAGACAATAAATGGGTTACCGTAATCAGTAACATGATTATGGCAACAAAACACGATGTCATTAAGGAGGAGTTGAAAGGATACCTCG
>Ga0209542_10008089_pt1 | contig 19764 bp, 24 predicted proteins | sample RifCSPhighO2_01_FD_184028 | JGI IMG/M metagenome (GOLD analysis project Ga0209542, IMG submission 184028) | Soil microbial communities from Rifle, Colorado - Rifle CSP2_plank highO2_0.1 (SPAdes) (version 2) | ecosystem: Environmental > Terrestrial > Deep subsurface > Rock core/Sediment ...
CCAAGAGATGTTTTATGAGAGAAACAAATTTAAATCATTGAGAGAATTAAATTGGAAAATCAGAATTTGGAATGAAGAGTATAACAATTTAGAACATTGCGGGTTAAACGGTTTGACTCCCAATGAAGCCCTTAGGTTACTATGAGTGCAAAATGTCCTTGCCTAAAACACATGATCAAAACATCATATCTTCTTCGGCCCGCTTGTAAGAATACAGATCGTCTTTGCTGAACCAATAATTTATCTCATGCGCCGCTTCCTCCGGTGTTTCCGAGGCGTGTATTAAATTATGAACCGCCCTTTTGTCGCGATTAGCCGGAGCCGCGGAATCAACGGAAAAATCGCCTCGAATCGTGCCCATCTCTGCCATCGCCGGCAAAGTATGTCCGACTAATTTCCGAACCATATCTATAGCATGTACCCCTTGAATCACCATTTTCACCATCGGCGCCGACGTCATGTATTCAAGCAACCATTCGCGCACCATCTTTCCGATTTCATTCGGATCTGCGGTGCCTAATTCACTTTTGGCGTCATAACCGTATTTTTGATACGTCGCGAGCGTTTTTTCTCCAACCCGCTTTATCCACGCCGAATCCTTGGGATAATGATTGTCCACTCTCTCACGATTCGCGACAATCATCTGTATCGCCACAATTTTCAATCCGCGCCGTTCAATACGAGAAATAATTTCTCCGGTCAATCCCCTCTTAACCCCATCCGGCTTAATCATTACGTAAGTTTGCTCCTCTTTTGGATGTTTCATAGAAACAAAAAAATTAATAATTACTCTATGAAAATATCATAATCGGCGCGGAAATTCAATATGGTGTTATCTCTCTGTTTTCACCGTCAAATTTTCTCCGTCGGTGATGACGGCGATCCGCCCTTGCGTGTCCGTGCGATAAACCGGAATGTTGCCGAGCCGTTCAAGCGTATCTCCGTGCGGGTGGCCGTAAGGGTTGTGCGCGCCGGCGGAGACTAGCGCGATTTCCGGAGTCGTTTTCTCAAGAAACAGGGCACTAGTAGAAAAGCGCGAGCCGTGATGGCTGATTTTCAGCACATCAATATCCGCTTGTCCGGAGTTTATAATATCCAGCTCTTCTTTGATACCAGCGTCCCCCATCGTTAAAAATCTTTTTTCGCCGAAACGTAAAAGCGCCGCAATAGAGCTGTCGTTCACGTCACCCAGGAAATCAACACTTGAGAGGTTCTCATTCGGATACAAAATATCGATCACTCCATCGCCACCCAGATTGACTCTTTGCCCGGCGCGCGCGATGACTACCGGAATATTTTTGTCTTTGATCACCCGCTTAAATTCTTGATAAGTCCTAGATGAATAATTCACGCCGGTCGTCAGCACCCGGCCGACTTTGTATCTTTTCAACACTTCCGCCAGCCCGAACATATGATCCTCCTGCGGGTGAGTGATGATTATTAAGTCTATGCTCCGGTCGTAAAATGGCATCACAGCCGACAACTGAGCAAGCACTTTCATATCGGGACCGCCGTCGATCAAAACCTGCGCTTTGCGCGGAGTTTCTATGAAAATGGCGTCGCCCTGCCCAACATCCAGCGCGTAAAACTTGAGCCGGCCGTCGGGCAGAGAATAAAAAACCGCCGTCCACGCCAAAACCGCCGCGCCCAGAAGAAAGAATGTAAAATAAAGATTAAAATTGACTTTCATTGCCAACGCGCTAAAAATATTTTATCGTTATGTTAGTATTTACGAATTGAATTAAAAATCCAATATGGCGAGGTTCGACCTCCAACAACTGGAATCACAGCCAATTCCTTTCCTAATCTTAAAAATAAAAGCTCAAACAGCAACCTGGAATCAGCGGGCGGAGGTCAAACCTCAAAACTTAATCGCCGCGAAGGGAAAATTGGCGAAATATTCTATGACATAGAGCTGATATGAAGTGATGAGCCAAAGGGGGTAAGCAAAAATCTGAGCGAGATGCGCCGAAATAAATCCGGCCGCGCCGGTGAAAAATCCGAAAAACATCGCCATAGGCACGAATGGCAAAATAAGCATATTGGCGAGCGGGGCGATAATGGAAAACTGGCTGAAACTGAAAAGCGCCAGCGGCAAAACGGTCAACTGCGCCGAGACAGTGGTTATAAACGATTCTTTCAGCTTGAAAAACTCCGGCCAACGTTCCAGTTTTTTGGAAAAAAACGGAGCGATGTAAGCGAGTCCGAGCACCGCCAAAAATGACAGCTGAAAACTGATGTCAAACGCCAAAATTTTTGGATTGAAAATAATCATAATAAACGCCGCGAAAACAAGAATAGGTAAAACTCCGCCTTCCCGCCCCAAATATTTAGCAATCAATAGCGCAGCCCCCATAATAGCGGCTCGCACCACCGACGGCGACGCGCCGGTCATAAGCACGAACATTGCCACAACGCCAAAAGAAAAAAGCAACGCCGCCAATCTTGAAGTGAGGAGGTAAGACAAAACCAGACTGACGGAAATAACTATGATAGTGATGTTGTATCCCGACAACGCGGTAACATGCGACACGCCGCTCGCGATAAAAGCCTCATTCAATTCTTTCGGCATATCCGCATCCGACCCTAAAATTATTCCGCTTGCGAAAGCGGATTGCGGGAACGAAAGCGCGCCACCGATATTTCGCTCAAATTCTCTTCTGAAAGAGTAGAGTCGGCGCCAGAATCCGACATCCCCTTCCTTGACCAATACCGCATCGGCAAAAGGCATCAGAAAATAGATGCCGTCTTTGGCTAAATATTGAATATAATTGAACTTTTCAAAATTTTCCGGTTTTTTAAGCGCGCCAGAAACGTGCACCGTATCGCCGAAAAAAAATTCCGGGTACCGTTTCGCTGTCGCCAATATTCTTTCACCGAGTGCTTCTTTTGGGGCGATAACCAGTCTTTGAGTATTGTTTTTCAGCTTCGGATATTCCGCCACCTTTCCCTCAATCTCAACTTTTCTCCCGACTGAATCGCCTAATTTAAGACTGGCTGGCTCCGACACGCCGTACCAAAAAACGCCGGCCAAAGAAAAGATCACGGCGGTAGAATACAGGAGCACTTTTTGATTTTTTGAGAAACTGAATAAAAATAGCGCGACTGCTCCAAATCCGAAAAACAAATAAAAATCTCCCACTAAAACAAAAGATCGGAGGGCCACGCCTCCGATAAAACAAAGCATCAGCCAGAGAAAAATTTTTGAGCGTGACATAAAAGCTATTAATTACCGAAATAAAACAAATGTCGCTGGTCGCACATCGCACGATCGCATCATCTGCGACCAAATGCGTAATAGAATTTATTTCTTCCGGCGGATAAACGCCGGGATATCCCAGCCGTCGTCGGAAATTTTGGTGACTTCCGGAGTAAAAGTTTTGCTTTTAACTTCCGGCTTCTTATCGGCGAGCGAGCTTTCGGCCGGTTTTAAAACATGATTCGGCGCGAAAGGCGAAGCCGGCTTTGAAAAAGCGCTCGTCGCCGGCGAATTATCTTTTTTCGCCTGAACTGTTTCGGACGCGGAAGCTGGCGCGGCTGTTTTTATGAAAGTTTCTTTTTTGAGACCGCGCGCGCCCGTTCCCTCGCCGAATCCGGTCGCGATAACGGTGATTTTTATCTCGCCTTTCTTGAGCCGGGGGTCGTTTACCGCGCCGAAAATAATCTTAGCGCCAGCGTCCACCGACTCGGTAATAATTTTAGCGGCATTGTTGATTTCCATCATCTTCAGATCGTTCTGTCCGCCGGCGATATTGAATAAAACTCCCTTAGCGCCCTCAATGGAGAGCTCGAGCAAAGGCGAATTGATGGCCGCGCGGGCCGCTTTGGCCGCCCGATCTTCGCCCGACGCAAACCCAATGCCCATCAGCGCCGAACCGGCGTCCTGCATAATCGCTTTAACATCGTTGAAATCAACATTAATGATACCGGGCAAAGTAATGAGATCGGCGATGCCGAAAACCGCCTGCTTTAAAATATCGTCCACCATCTCAAAAGAATTCAACAAAGAAGTGTCCTCGCTGATAATATTGAAAATGCGATCGTTGGGAATAATTACCAGAGTATCCACCGCGTCTTTCAAACTGCCAATTGCTTCTTCCGCGATGCGCGATCTCTGCGCCCCTTCAAAAGTAAAGGGCTTGGTGATTACCGCGATGGTCAAAGCGCCGAGGGAGCGCGCGACATCCGCCACTACCGCCGAAGCACCCGAACCGGTGCCGCCGCCCATACCGGAAGTGATAAACACCAGATCCGCTCCCTTGAGCACCTCCTGGATTTCTTCCCGCGATTCTTCCGCCGCTTGCCGCCCCAGCTCTGGATTCATGCCGGCGCCCAAACCACGCGTGATATTTTTGCCGATGTGTAATTTAGTATGCGCTTGAGAGTGGTGCAAATCCTGCGCATCGGTGTTAACGGTGATAAAATCAACGCCCTTCATCCGGCCGGTAACCATCCTCGTCACCGCGTTGGAGCCGCCTCCGCCGATACCTACCACTTTAATTTTCGCGAATGTTTCCAATTCCGGTTTTATGCGAGTCATATTGATGATGAATTATGTTATTGTTTTTACTTTATACCAATACTTCTTGAAAATCAAGATAAATAAAATTCAATGTGGCGAGGTCGGGTTTCCAACAACGGGAGTATTTAACAACTCTGCAACCTCATTTCAAAGACAAATAACCCAAATGACAACTGGGAGTCAGCGGGCGGAAGCCCGACCTCAAGGCAAAAACATTTTAAACCACTTTCTTAACGCGCCGGAGGAATTATTTTCCGACACTCCGCCAGCCGGGAAAAGCCCTGGGGGCGCCTTTCCTTCCTCAACGTCAAGCCCCAAAAGACACAAGCCGACCGCCGTGGCATACTGCGGACCGGCGATTTGATCGACAATTCCCTCGATATTTTCCGGAGCGCTGGCTTGCGCGGGCAATCTCAAATAATCTTTCGCGAAATCCACCGCGCCGATCATTTTGGCGCTGCCACCGGTCAAAACAACGCCGGCCGGGAAAAGCGCCTGTTTGGAAATCTTTTTTAATTCTTTTTCCGCCATCTCAAACAATTCTTCCATGCGAGCTTCTATTATCTCCGCCACTTCTTTCCGCGACACGTTGGTTGCCTTTTCCGAGCCGTTTTCCGGATCAAGATTAATCATCTCTTTTTTATTGATAATATCCGGCTTGCAAACTCCGTATTCCAGTTTGATCGTTTCCGCCATATCCACATTAACGCGCAAGCCGATGGCGATATCGTTGGTCACGTGCATGCCGCCGATCGGCAAAACGGCGGCATGAATCAGGCTCCCTTCCTCAAAAACCGCGAGGCCGGATGTTCCGCCGCCGATATCCAGCTCTATCACTCCGAGCTCCATCTGCCTTTTGGAAAGCACGGCGCGCGCCGCGGCCAGAGAAGAAAGCACCAGTCCGTCCACGTCCAAGCCGAGCGCTTCAACGCATTTGATCACATTTTTGATAAGCGGGGCGGACACGTCGATCACTAAAGAATTGGTTTCCAGCCGCAAACCGCGCATTCCCATAGGATCTTTGATTCCGCCCTCTCCGTCCACGATGAATTCTTTTGGCAAGGTGTGCAAAATCTCGCGATTGAGCGGGATGGAAATGGACTGCGCCTGCGCGATCACCCGCGCGACATCGTCTCTTGATATCTCTTGGTCCGCCCGTGATACGGAAATGATTCCGCGCGAGGCGCGGGTGGAAACATGAGAACCGGATATGCCGAGATAAACCGAATGGATTTTATGCCCGGAGGCGCGTTCCGCCGAAGCAATCGCTTCTTTGATGGCCGGCAAAGCCTCTTCAACGTCAACTACCACGCCTTTGCGTATGCCCGCCGACGGCGCTTCGCCCAAACCGATAACAGTGAGCTTATCGCTCCCCTTTCTTTTTTGCGCCACTACCGCCCGGACGGCGGTTGTCCCTATGTCTAATCCGCAGATAATCAAGTCGCGAGCCATTTAAATCAAGAATTATGATTGATGAATTATGAATTATGAATCGCTAATCCTAAATCCGAATTTCTAAATCATTTTTACAATTTTTTTCTGAACCTCTTCCATTATTTGATGCTCCTTCTCCGACCGTTCGTGGTCAAGGCCGAAAATGTGCATTGTGCCGTGCGCCACCAGTCGCGCGATATGCTTTTTCTCGCTTAAGCCGTAAAAACGCGCCTGTCTCGCGGCCACCGGCAGGCAAATGATGACTTCTCCGGCTTCTTCCATCTCTCTCTTCCCGGTCGTTGGTTTATCTTCCAAAAAGCTGAAAGAAAGGACATCGGTCGGCGAATTTTTGCCCCGCCAGACCTTATTTAACGAACGCATCTTTTTTTCTCCCACCAGCGCCACACTCAACACCGCCTCGCTTTTTATATTTAAAAGCTTCAGTGTTTCGCCAATCGCCTTCCTGATCGCGCTATCGCTAACCGGTTTTTTAACGCAATGGCTTATCTCTACTTTCATTTTACCGCGAAAGATGTTCTTTGACAATTCGCGCTACCATAGCGCCGTCCGCCCGGCCTTTTACCCGCGGCGCCAAAACGGACATTACTTTACCGAAATCTTTCTCACCCACCGCGCCAGTTTGCGCGATCGCCTCTTGAGCCAGCTTCTCAATCTCTTCTTTAGTGTATTGTTGAGGAAGATAAACCATCAGCATAACAATCTCCCCTTCCTCTTTAGCAACCAGATCGGAACGCCCTCCTTCGGCGTATTGCGCGGCGGCATCGCGCCGTTTTTTAACCTCGGAGGAAATAATGCTCTCAATTTCTTGATCGCTCAAAGGCTCGTCTTTGCTTTTTTTCTCTATCGCTTTATTCAGAAACGCCGTTTTGAGCATGCCTAAAACCAATCGGCGCGCCTGATCGCCCGCTTTAAACGCCTCTTTGAAATCCTGCTCTATTTTTTGGTGTAGAAACATAAACGCTTCGCTTAAGTTAAAAGTCTATAAAGTTCGTAAAGTCCAGAAATGTCGCGAAGCGACTCGATGACTTTTCACTTTATGAACTTTATGACTTTATGAACTAATCACGACTCTAACTTGCCCAATTTAAACAAACGTTCTCGCTCTTTCAAACTGATCGCTCTCCGCACCGCCGCCGTCTGCTTTTCTTTTTTGGTTTTTTTGTCTTCTTTAAAACGAAGCTTTCTTGACTTGATTAAGACACCGCTCTGCTGAACCTTTCTGGAAAATCGTCTCAAAAAAGCGCCCACCGCTTCATTGTCTTTTCTTTTTGCTTCTATCATAAATGAAACACCTCCTTTTTTGCCTCAACATCATTGCCGGCGGGCCACGCCAGCAAATGCATATGGATATGGTCAATCACCTGTCCGCCTCCCTTGCCCACATTGAAAACTAATTTGTATCCTTTGTCTTTAACGCCGATTTTTTCAGCCACCGTCGGCGCGGCCAACATCAGCGCCGTAATCACCGGCGCGTGCTCTTCTTTTAAATCATTGACGGAGACAATATGCTCGCGCGGCAAAATCAAAATATGCACCGGCGCCTTGGGGTGAATGTCGTAAAAAGCGACCACGCTCTCGTTCTCATAAACGAATTCGACTGAAATATCTTTATTAACAATATTGCAAAAAATACACGTCATAATCAAATTAAAAATCAAATATCAAAATAATTATTAAAATTTCTAAATCCTATCAACTATTAAATTTCTAATTTCTAAATCCTAATTTCTAATGAAAACCCAAATACCCAATATTTAAATTTCTAAAAAATTCTTTTAACATTGGACATTTGGTCATTGGGAATTTTATTAGAAATTAGAATTTAGAAATTAGGGATTATAACTTTGTATTTTGATTTATTTTTTTAATTTCTCCTTGAGTATCTTCACGATTTTCTCAAGCGGCACGGTCTCCTGCGCGCCGGAAGCCATATCGCGCACGATGATCACTCCGTCAATCGCTTCCTTCTGCCCCAAGATCAAACTCAAAATCACGCCGTCGCGGTCGGCCGCGCGCAGCTGCGTCTTGATGCTGTCCTTGCCGAATGATTCCGCCACCGCTATCCCCGCCTGGCGCAACTCCTCGTACAGCTTCAAACATTTCTTTTTGCTCAAAGCGCCCAGTTGGACCAAAAACACATCGGGTTTATAAATCGGCGGGACTTTCACTCCCTGCTGTTTCATTGCGCCGATAACCCTGTCCAACCCCAGACCGGTCCCCACCGCCGGCGCGTCCTTACCGCCCAGCAGTTTCACCAAATTATCGTAACGCCCACCCCCACCCAGCGCCAGCTTGGAACGCCGGTGCGTTTTTTCGTTGCCGCCGTCATACGACGACTGCTCCGCTTTCTCCGTTCGCGGGTGGCCGTCATCGCCGACGATATGTTCGTCCTCCAGAAAAACTTCAAACACTGTTTTGGTGTAATAATCAAATCCGCGCACCAGATGCGGATTCAAAGAATACGGGATCTCCGTCTCGTCCAAATACTCCAGCACCGCTTTGAAGTGGCTGTGGCATTCCTCGCATAAGTGGTCTATCAAATTGGGCGCGTGCGCTTTGAGCTGTTCGCATTTTTCTTCTTTGCAATCAAGCAGGCGCAAGGGATTTTCTTTCAGTCTTCTTTTGCAATCCCGGCACAATTTCGCCGCGCGCGGTTTGTAGTAGCGCAAAAGCTGGGAACGGAAATCCGAACGGCATTTGTTGCAGCCGATGGTGTTCATTTCCACATTGAGGTTTTGCAAACCGAGCTCGCGGCAAATCACCACGAAAGCGTTGATCACTTCGGCGTCGTATATCGGATCCATATCGCCGATGATTTCCAGACCAACTTGGTGAAACTGGCGGAAACGCCCCGCCTGCGGCTGTTCGTAGCGGAACATCGGCCCAGTGTAATAAAGCTTCACCGGCTGAGGGAGATTGGTCATGCCGTTCTCAATGTAAGCGCGCGCCACGCCGGCCGTGCCTTCCGGCCGCAAGCTCAGCATATCCCCGCCTTTTGATTTGAAAGAGTACATCTGCTTCTCCACCACGTCGGTCGCCTCGCCCACGGAGGCCATATACAAATCGGAATACTCAAACATAGGCGTGTCTATGCGCCCGAAGCCGTAGCTTTGCGCGACATCGCTGACAGCCGAACGGACTTTCTTCCAATACTTTTGATCGTCCGGCAATATGTCAAAAGTTCCTTTGGGAACTTGAATCGGTTTTTTTATTTTGGCCATTTATTTTTGTCATCCCCGCGCAAGCGGGGATCCAGATGTATTTGCGCTTCTGCTGGATTCCCGCTTACGCGGGAATGACAGAAAAGAACAAATAACTTAAAACTATCTTAATATCTCCGCCTTATCAAAAGGAAAAGCGCGCAAGAGCGCTTTGCCGACTATGAACTCTTCTTTCAGCGAACCCCACATTCGCGAGTCGGAAGAAGCTCCACGATTGTCGCCCAAAACATAATACTCATCAAACCCAAGCGTCGCAGAAACATTGCCGTTCGTCGCGATTCCGGATAAATAATCCTCCTTCAAAACAAAACCTTCCGGATTCTCTTTGTTTTTTATAATAATCTTTTCATCGCTGATCGCAATAATTTCGCCTGGCAGGCCGATGATTCTTTTGATGTAATACTGCTTGGGATTGTTGGGATATTTGAAAACGATGACATCGCCTCTTTGCGGTTTGTTGAAGCGGTAGCTGATTTCGTCAATAATCAGATAATCGCCGTTTTCAAAATTCGGCTCCATGGAAGCGCCCAGCACGAAAAACGGCTGGATAATATAATAACGGATGGGCAATATAATCACCAGCGATATCACCGCCAATTTCGCCGTTTCCCACAAAAATGTCGTGATTTTACCAAACATATGCGATTGATGATATCACAAAAAAATAGCAATAGCAACCCTGCGAAACAGGTGGGGATGTCTGAATTTCCCGTCCAAGATTCACCGCAAGGGGGAGACCTCCTCAACCCCCCTATTTGAAACAACTGCGGGACTCCCCCTTGATGGTTCGCTATGAACAGAAAATTCGGACGAACGCAAGCCGAGTGGCAAACGGCGCCCTGTTAGATTGAGCATTGACTAACAACCCAGGTATCGAGATTCCTAATGGCGTCAAATATCATTATTTTTTAAATGACCAATGCCACGGTTCGAACATCACGCCCCATTTGTTATGCGGCGGATACGAGAGAGAAAAAGAGAATTTAGAAGCGTAGGCGCGCAACCATGTATATTCACTGGTTTCAGAAAACGCAAACGGATTCGATTCGGAGGGAATGCCATCAGTCGTGACAAAATCGAGGGCTTGTTTTTTTGGATAACCATGTTCGCTGTATCCCGGAAGTGCTACACGCCTGCATGTTTTTCTGATATTCCATTGATACTGTTTTAAATAAAGCAAAAAAATTATGAATTGATAGGCGGGGGAACGATAGCCCGATTCTATAAGAACTGTTTTTTTAATATCACGTTTCATAGCGGCAATGAGTTTTCGATATGCACGGTACGCATTTCGAGGAACGAGTTGAGGAGGGATGGCATATATTTTCTTTCCGATACGATACCGTTGATAGCGTACGATAATAAGATTGCGTGGCACGGGTGTGATGCCGTAGTAACATCCTCGAAATCCGTATTGCTTTGGCTTTATTCTCATGATATTTTGCGCAAGGATTTTTTCTTCGCGCGTGAATAACCGAAAAACATCTTGAAATGTTATTTGCGCAATGATTCGTTTTCCATGATCGGCCGATTTTATTTTCTGAATCATTGATGCAATAAGGACTTTCTCCGTCACACTAAATTTTCTTTCATTTCTATTCATATCTTCTCTTAATTTGATATTTTTCACATATAACCTTATTTTATTATATCACAAAAAGCGGATAACTTAAAAAAATAAAAAGCGGGCATAGAATGTTATCTATGCCCACCTTCTCCGCCAATTGATTAGTCGATGGCGGAGAAATTGCTGATGTTGCGGCATGGCGGATACTTTTCAAAAAATTTAGCAAGTTCCGCGATACTGCGTTTCATTTCTTTGGGAAATCCATCCCGTGCCAGATCGGCGGCAAGCCGTTGAGCAACGGTATAGATTCTGCCACCGATTGTAGGCGAGTCTTTTTCGCTGAAATCTAATTTATATTCCAGTGGCAGATCGAATACAACAGGGAACAGAGCATTTGAGTCGCCATGGTACGGCGCTGCAAAAATGTCTATGCCAGAAACTGCGCCATCAGAAGAAACATTTATTTCAAGCGCCACCTTTAATAAGTGAGAATTTTGGAATCCTTCGCGCTTAAAAACAGTCTCCATCTGAGCAGGCAGACTCCGAAAGGCGTTTGCCAAGCCCCTTTTGAAGTTTCCTATATAATCTTCAAATCCATTACCCCAAGCTTCCTGCAATTTTGCTTTACACTGGTTATACAATGCTACCTTTACATATAACATACAGCCTCCTTCACGGTCCCGCCGTGCGTTATGACCGCAGATACCGTCCGCGGTCTTGGTTAATATTTAATTTTTAATGTCCTCTTCTGAATTCGCCATTTTATGGTGGACTCGGAAGAAGCGGGGAGGAATTCTTTTACCAAGTTTCCTCCCCGTGTGCTTTTTTGAATCAAGCTCCATCATCATGCACTTCAAGTTCTGTGTCTTTAACAGACTCAAAGCCCGATGACAGAGCGCGCTCTACAATCGTAGAGATTTCTGGCCGGAGAACTTCTGGCATCGGTCTGCAAGATCCATCACAGACACGGAAGTTTTTGTAGGTTGTTGTAACTCCATCTTCGTTCTCAATGCGCTCGTGCGTAATGTGTGCTTTCCCTTCAGCGCAAAGGGATTTGACAGTGGTTTGCACTACACCATCATAATCGTCGTAATTAACATTAAAACAAATAACATTCATACTTCCTCCCTTGCCGATACCGTCGGCGGTTAGATCTGAAGGTTCCTCCTCCAGACTGGTTTTTGGTTTAAAAGAGCTTAGAATAAGCTTTTTCAGCTTATGACGCAAGTATACACCGTAACAACAAATCTGTCAAGAGAGGTAATTCTGTGCATAAAACACCATAAATCTGTTATGATTAAAAAATGCGTATGCTGATTCTACCATTAAAAATAATCGCGCTGGCCGGCCTGTCCGTCGGCTGGTTTTTTGCGCTGACTACCCCGATTTCCACTTATACCAGTCCGTTGAGCGCGAGATCTTTTGTAAAGACGGCTTACATCGCGGTTACTGAAAAAATCAACAACCGCGCGCCCGAACCGCTCAAAGGCGAAGATCGAGACAGAATCAACATACTCTTTTTGGGTATGCCGGGCGCGGGCAACGACGCGCCGTATCTTACCGACTCGCTGATCGTCGCGAGCGTCAAGCCGTCAACCAACCAGCTGGCTCTAATATCCCTCCCCCGCGATCTTTTGGTAGAATTGCCCGATTCAAAAATCCGCACGAAAATCAACGCGCTTTTCCGGATGAACGAACGCAACCCGGACTTGATCACGCGAAAAGTCGCGGAAATCATCGGCTCTCCGATTGATTATTATGTTGCGCTGGATATATCGGTCACGGAAAAAATAACGGACGCGCTCGGCGGACTCAATGTGCTCGTGCCGGAAGACATCCGCGACACGGAATTTCCGACGCCCGACCACGGCGTAGAAACTTTCAACGTTCAAAAGGGCTGGCGCTGGTTTGACGGCGCGACCATCCAGAAATATCTGCGCACCCGCCACTCGCCCGACGGTGATTTCGCGAGAATGCGCCAACAACAGGCGGTGCTGGAAGCTATCCGAAAAAAAATATTCGGCCTTAGTCTGCTTTATGATTTGCCTTCAGTCATTTCGCTTTACAGGGAAGCCGCGAGCAATCTTCAAACCGACTTGACCATAAGCGACATCCGCCGGCTTTATAGCATTGCCAAAAACATCAGTTATGATAATGTGATACAAAAAGTGGTAGACGGCGACCCGAAAAAACCGGATTCGCTTTTGACGAGTAAAACGGTCACGCTGGGCAGTAAACCGGCCTTCGTGCTCGTTCCGAAAAAAGGGATGTTTGACTATTCGGAAATACAAATTTTAGCAGAGAAAATATTTGAATAGAATTTTTAATGTTCAATCGCCTTTCTGTTATTCCCGTGCAAACGGGAATCCAGTCTGGATCCCCGCTTTCGCGGGGATGACACGAAATGTTATCTTGATTTTTGATTTATGCATCTAATCATCGGTCTGGGCAATCCGGGCGAAGAATATAAAAACACTAGACACAACATCGGCCGAGAGGTCGCGGAAAAATGCGCGAAGAAAAACGACCTGCCCGACTTTGAATATGATAAAAAATCAAACGCGCTTGTCGCGCAAGGAAAAATCGGGCCCGCCTCCGCCAAAGGCTACAGCGAGGCAAAGAAAGAAAAAGTCGTCTTCGCTCTGCCGGAAACTTTTATGAATAAATCCGGCGAAGCGGTAAAAAAACTCGCTACTCGCTACTCGCTACTCGCTACTCGCTTGTTTGTCGTCCACGATGATGTTGATCTGCCGGTCGGCCGAATGAAAATCTCTTTTGATAAAAGCTCCGCCGGACACAAGGGCGTGGAAAATGTGATGAAAAATTTAAAAACGCAAAAATTCTGGCGGGTGAGAATCGGTATCGGCGGCAAGAAAAAAACCAAGCAAGCGATGGAACTGGTGCTCAAAAAATTCTCCGCCAAAGAAAGCGAGGAAATGAAAAAAGTCGTCAAAAAGGCCTGCGACGCGCTCGCCTGCGCCGCCTCCGAAAGCCCGCAAAAAGCGATGACGGTTTATAACCAGTAAAACTGAAATAATATATGCCTCACAAATCTCAATTCAAAATGTGCAATAATTGCGAAATAGCTATTAAGTGCTGTAAAATCGTCCCTCCGATGATATTCCAATTCGAGCAGAAAGATTTTCAAGATAACATATTTTATAATGAATTTAATTCAGAAAAAATACCACTACTGAATAAAAGTGGTAAAAATTGCATTTTTTTAAAAGATAATAAATGCAGTATATATCAAAAAAGGCCTTTAAACTGCAAGATGTTTCCAATTGATATTAAAAGAATAAATGATAAGCTTTACTGGATTAATTTGGACTTTTGTAAAATTCCAGAAAATATTGAAAGCAATCTAAATAAGTTTGAAAATGCTCTTCTGAAAATTCCTCGAAAAGAACTCGATTTATATGTAGATTATTCAAATCAGACAAAAGAGTTAGGAAAAATAGAGTATCAGATCATCAGAGAAGTGAATATGCCACCGGTCAAAATAGAAATTTTACATCACAACAATCATAAATTTATGTTTCTTGATGGTTATCTGTGGATGTGGGACACGCCTCAAGAAACTGAATTGCAAGAAGATTTGGCTAAAAAAAGTTTTGGCGATGTTTTGGTCGCCGGTTATGGACTCGGCATCCTTCCAAAATTTCTACTCACTAATCAAAAAGTAAAATCAGTCACAACGATTGAAGTGCATAAAGAAGTCATTAAAAAAATGAAGGAATTCGGCAAAATATACGGTAAGATTATTATCGGAAATTACTATGATCTGCCTGAAAATAAAAAGTATGATTGTATTATAGGCGATATTTGGCCGGATATTGATGCAAAATTTCTGAATGACTACATTAGCTTCAAAAGAAAATCGCGAAAACTTTTAAAAAAGAATGGTAAAGTATTAGCTTGGGGAAAAGATTTTTTTGAATATTTATTAAAAGATAAAAGTGCTCGCTCTTAAATATGCCAATTTACAATAGATAATTAAATCGCCATAATTCGTAATTCGTGATTCAAGAATTAATGATCGCCGCGTTCACTCCCTCCTTTTTGCAAAAGGAGGTAATTTGGTTTGAGGAAAATCTGGAAAAAATCAGGCAAATCTCAAAAACCAATCCGTATTGGAAGAAAAATGTTTTATTTCTAAAAGACGGACAAAAAATAAAACTATCCGAGGTTTTGCGCCGACTGGACGAGCTGAATTACCAAAAAGTCCAGGAACTCCCCAATATGGGAGAATTTATGATCCGGGGCGGCCTGCTCACCGTGTTTCCGACAAATCTTACCACGCCGGCCAGAATTGAATTTTTGGGAAATAAAATAGCGCGGATGGAGACACTTAAAGAACCGGCCGACCAGAAAACGCGCGAGAAAATCATCAAGGAAGCGGAAAGAAAAAAAGAATCGGCTCATCTTCACAACATCAAACCGGGCGCTTTTTTAACGCATCTTGACCACGGCATCGGTATCTTTAAAGGCATGTCACTTGGGAGCTCGGCTTCCAAGTTGGAACAGGAACGATACTATCTATTGGAATACGCTCCGCCCAGAGAAGGCAAGGATCCGGACCGGCTTTATGTGCCGGAAGATCAAGCCAAGAAACTTTCCGTTTATCTCGGATTTGAAACACCCAAAATTCACCGGCTTTCGGCTGAAAGCGCCTGGACGCGCGTAAAGAAAAAAGTGAAAGAAGACACCGAGCGCCTCGCCCGCGAACTTTTGGAAATTTACTCCAAAAGAGAAATCTCCTCGCGCCCGCCTTACGAGAACGATCTTCATCTCCAAAAAGAATTTGACGGTTTGTTTGAGCATATGGAAACCGATGACCAAAAAAAGACCATTGATGAAATCTATGAAGATATGGGAAAAGAAAGGCCGATGGACCGACTCATCTGCGGCGATGTCGGATTCGGCAAAACGGAAGTGGCGATGCGCGCCGCATTTTTGGCGGCTAATTCCGGCAAGCAAGCCGCCGTCCTTTGCCCGACGACCATTCTCGCCGACCAGCACTTTTCCACTTTTTCGGAAAGATTCGCCAAATTCCCGATAAATATCGCGATGCTTTCGCGGTTTGAAAGCAAAAAATCGCAAAAAGAAACGGCGGCTAAATTAAAAGAAGGGAAAATTGATATCGTCATCGGCACACACCGGCTTTTGTCGCGCGACATTGAGTTTAAAAATCTTGGGCTCCTGATAATAGACGAGGAGCAAAGATTCGGCGTCAAGCAAAAAGAAAAGCTGAAAAAACTGCGCGAAGACGTTGATGTTTTGAGTATGTCCGCCACCCCGATTCCTCGCACGCTTTATCTGGCTATGTCCGGCTTGCGCCATATCAGCGTCATCAACACTCCGCCGCCGGGCAGACAGCCGGTTGAAACATTCGTACTGCCCTACGACAAAGAAATAATCAAAAAAGCGATCGCGCAGGAACTCAAGCGCGGCGGGCAGATTTATTTCCTGCATAACAGAATAGAAACGATTGAGGCGACTAAAACGATGCTCGCGCAACTGCTTCCCGAGATAAATCTCGTTAGAAATTCTCGCGGGGTATTTAGATCCACGCGTGAATTGTCCCAAGTGGCAACCCGCGCCACAGAGCGGCGGGGTATTATTTCTAACGGGATAAAACTAGGCACCGCCCACGGCCGAATGGGAGAAGACCGGTTGAGAAAAGTGATGCAATCTTTCAAAAAAAGAGAAATTGACGTTTTGGTTTCCACCACGATCATTGAGAATGGACTGGATATCAAAAACGCCAATACGCTGATCGTGGATGACGCGGCGCGGCTCGGCCTCGCGCAAGCGCACCAGATCAGAGGCCGGATCGGCCGGGCGGAAAAGAAAAGCTACGCGTATTTTCTGCACCCGGCCAAGCACCTTTCCGAAGACGCGAAAAAACGGCTGGCGGCGCTGGAAGAAGCAAACGAACTCGGGAGTGGATATTTAATCGCCCAAAGAGACCTGGAAATCCGTGGCGCGGGAAACATTTTGGGCAAAGAACAATCGGGCGCCATCAACCAAGTCGGCCTAAATCTCTACTGCCAGATACTCGCCGAAGCGGTTGAGAGCGGCCTTTACAAATCGCGACAAAATTAGATATCTGGGTGACTAGAGGAATCGAACTTGTTAATCTGGGAGACATAGGGGATTTGAACCCCTACTAACAGGACCACAACCTGTTGTGCTACCATTACACTAATATCTCCATGTCTGAACACCGCGACAAAACGATACTAACAGATTTCTTTCACCGAATCAATGAGGAAATGGCGCTGATATCGTCCGACTGGGTTGTTTTGTTGCGTTTTTTCGCTCCGCAAAAGGAGCATTTGTGGGTAATATAATACTCTTTTCCTTCCGCTTCCGCGCCGATCGGCTCCATCATGCCGTGGCATATTTCCAAACGGTCGCCCGGATCAATGTCAACATGCCGGCTCCACAAACAATAGGGGCAGTGATTGGTAAAGCCGTTGCCTTTGACCGGCTGACCGCAATGGCGGTATTTGAAATTTTCCACCCGCCGAGTGAAAGTCATAATGTTTGCACTGCGAAGCTTTAACGAAGCAGTGTGCAGTATTCTTGAATTAGTCCGAACCCCAGTAGTAAAGCAAAGCTTACTACGGGGCACGGCGCATTTCGTCCCGACTGCTGTCGCGGACGAAGAAATCCCCCCGCGAAAAATCCGAAATGCGGCGGAGCCGCACCGCTAACAATTTCCAATTTTTCTTCGGCGGCAAATACTGTTAAAACCTAGAAGGGTTCGCTCGGGTTCTTAACCGAATCAAAAGTAAACTCTATGGGCAAATTGGTTTTATCTACCGCGATCAGAGTAAATGGATAACTAAATGATGGCAGGGCGCAACCGTCTACTGTCGTGACATTATGAACGATAATTTTATTATTCGCGAACGACACTGTTTTGACATTAATTTTAGTCGCTGTGCAAGAACTACCGGCAAATGCAGCGATCATTGTTTGCTTATCAAAATCAATAATCTGTGGTGCATCCGTTTTGGTGTAGCAGTTTTTAAGAAGATCACCGTACAAAACTTTCCACTGATCGTATGTCTGAATAACTTTGCTCTGTTGAGTTGTATGGTCCCCGGCATAAGGGTTACATCCGAACGAAGAGGGAGTAGGTGGATAAAGGACAGTAAAGTTTATGTCACTCTGTGCATTTTGGAGAGGCGTAGTGGTTTCAGGTTGTTCTTTAGTAATATTTCCTGATTGATTCACCAATAAAAAATACCCAGCTATGCCAACAATAGCGACAATTATCACTATTAAGATTAAGTTTACAAAACCTTTTTTATGCATATGTATAAATTATTAGTTAATAAAACTTTCGACCTTATAAATAAAAAAATTCTTCTTTCAAAATTAAAATATGGTTTGAGCCGATGTTTTTCTCCGGGTTCTTTTGCGGTTTTGAGCGGTGTGGCTTATACCTATAATAGCATAATTTCCTGTCTGGCGCTCTCGCGATAAATCGAACTTCGATAACCAATTTAGAAGGTGATTACATCAGCTACCGCGCTGCAAGGACTTGGCCTTGCCAAAATATCCAAATTGATGGAAAGATTTACGCCTATGGCAATTAGCACATCTTATTTCACACTTCTTTATTTCGACTAATACAGATTCCCAGGAATAATGACCGGATAGCATTCGTGATATTGATTTAAATTTATCATTTTGGCTCACATGATCAAAATCAAGCACTATTGGATCTTTCTCTCCGCAATCAACGCATTTTTTTGTCAATAAAAAATCAAGTAATTTCTCTCGTATTTTAACGCGATGTCTCTTCTGCGCTTTATAGAGATCATCTTTATTTTTATATGGCATGATGGGATTGTATCACATTATTCTAACCCTAGCAAGAAATAGCTGGCGCAAAAGACTCTTGCAATAAATCAGAGATGATTTTGCAACACTTACCACACACCACTAGTGCGGAATACTTAAAATAGTTCGAACGCATTTCGCCGCCTGCGGCGGCGAGCCTGCCTGCCGGCAAGGCAGGGAAGTCCCCCCGCGAAAAATCCGAAATGCGGCGGAGCCGCACCGCTGACAATTTCCCCGCCATTATTTTATGTTTTTGTTTGAAGGCGGGATTGCATTTTGTAACTTCGCTTCGCTCAGACAAAACGGGAACAAGTTTTTCTTTGGCGGCAATTCTTTTAATTAGAAACATAGGGAACGAAATAACTATGCCATCAATTAGTCGAAACTTTTTTAAGTTTGAAAGTGCCCATATCTACTTCTCCTTTATAGTGTAAGAGTAGATTATCATTATTCAACTCATATGAGTACACACCTCCCAAATCCCAAAACTCAACGATATTTTTTGCACATAATTTTTTCGTACCACCAACTGATATTGATAGCTTTGAATCGGAATACATTTTGTACGACTGGGTCATCATTTGATTACAACCACCCAGTGCTTGATACGTTCCGTTTTCAGAAAATTCTATGGTAGCACCATTTCCATCAGATACAATCAAGACACTATTTTCTTCTACTGAAACAATTCCCCACTTACCAATCAAAGATGTGGTGGGAGCTGATTGCTCGGTGGCGGAAGGAGTGGTTGGTTCCGGCGTTGATTTACGCAGAGCAAAGTATATCGCTCCACCAGCGAGAACAACAACCAAAACAATTAAAACAATATTTGCAAAACCTTTTTGATTGCTCATATTAAAATTCATAAATTATTTTCGACTTTATGATTAAAAATTTTTCTTCCCCCAAAATGCGAAATCGTGAATTCGTTTTTACCCCCAAAATTGAATACCAATTATTCGCCGAGCCCCGCACCAGAGCAAGCTCGGTGCGGGATAAACTCCGCGAGGCGAACCAAAACTCTTTGACTTTTCCTGATTGGTGCTCCCAGTAGGAATCGAACCTACATCTTCACCTTAGAAGGGTGTTGCTCTATCCATTGAGCTATGGGAGCTTAAAAGAATGCGGCCAGAGCTCAA
>Ga0209542_10008090_pt1 | contig 19762 bp, 19 predicted proteins | sample RifCSPhighO2_01_FD_184028 | JGI IMG/M metagenome (GOLD analysis project Ga0209542, IMG submission 184028) | Soil microbial communities from Rifle, Colorado - Rifle CSP2_plank highO2_0.1 (SPAdes) (version 2) | ecosystem: Environmental > Terrestrial > Deep subsurface > Rock core/Sediment ...
TGGTAGTGATAGATAAAACATCTAAAAAATTAGCCACGGACCAAACACCGGAAGAATTCCGCCAAGATATTGTGGTGGGAGAGCCGCACACAATTCTCTACTGGGTGAACAAAGATGACCCGCGTGGACCAGCGCCCGCAAACCCCGCAAGCGACCCACAATTTACGCACTGGGAAGCGGCCTTGCAGAGTTGGCTCGCTAAAAACCCCATCGTGCCACAGCCGCAGATACCAACTGACTATGATACTATCCACACCGACGCCAATCGCCCGAAGTTATTTGTTAGCGCACCTACCCCAAGTGATGTCGTCATTAAATCCAACCCACTCACTGTAAAGTTAAACTTCCAATCAACCTATCCCGTGACTGAAATTGATCTTTTGTGGAATGATGAGATAAAAAAGACTGTGCTGGCACCAGCGTCTCCATTGGAGATTTTTCTTTTACTCAATGATATTGACGCGGGCGACGCTGTTTTAAAGATCCGCGCCCTTGATCAATACGGAAATAAAAGTGAATTAGCAATCCCAATACTGGTTACACCGTAAAACGGACAGTTGATGCGCCGGCGTTAGCGGCGGCTTTTAAGATAACATCGCGCACGGTATAGAGATCACTCGCCGCGGCCCGGCTGGTTGCGCGAATAATAAGAGTGTGCCGAGTCTGTACAACTGAATGAATGGCGGCGCTGGCTTGTTTACTTTCTTTGGCAACAGCGCGGCGGATAGCTTCTGAAAGTTTTTCATTTATAAAAACAATACGCGAGGCCGTATCAATGTATGATTTTACTTTCATGTCTTCGCCTAGACGTCTAAGCATAAAAGTTTAAATTCTTAACGGCATCACAACCGCAGTAAATTTAGGATGTTGATCATCACATAAAACCGCTGGCCGCGACTCGTCGTTCAACCCTAGTGAAATTATTTCCGAACCAATACTCTCAACGGCGTCAGAGAGATAGCGATGATTAAATCCAATCCTACCGTCTTTTCCCGATGAGGTAATTTTAATTGTTCGTGTGTGTTTTCCAATTTCTGGGTTTGTTATCTCTAAAAATAAAGTATCTTTTTTGTATGATAAAACAACATCATGAAGTTTACTAGCAAAAACACTAGATAACTTTATTCCTGATAAAAATTCTAATCTGGGTATATTAAGTTTTGTAGAAAACTCTTTTGGAATTAAATTTCTATATTCGGGGTATGTTCCGTTAATTAAGCGTGTAATAATTCTAACATCGCCAGTTTTTATCAATACTTGCTCAGTATTAAATATAAACTCGGTGTTTTCTTCTAAATTAAGTATTTTTACTAATTCTTGAAGTGCGCGAAGTGGGATAATAATTTTAAATTGATCAGACGTTATAAAATCTTTAACCCTTTCTTCAAAAAGGCGGAATGTATCTGTGCCTACAAAAACCAACTCTTTTACTTCGGTATAAATAAACAGTCCGCTGATTTCCGGCTTAAAATCAGAAAAAGATATAATTGGAAGAATTTTAGAAAGAACTTTATGTAGAATAGAATTTGGAATAGATAGGGTTGTGCCTTTTTCCACAGATGGAATAATAGGAAAATCATCACCTGTAATGCCACGGATTTCCGATGTTGTACTCTCTGTCTCAATAGATATAATACCTTGTTTTTCTTTTAAAACTACTTTCTCATCAGTAATTGTTTGTAAGATCGCTGATAAAATTCTTGGCGGGATAGTAATACTACCCTCTTTAATAACTTTAGCTGGGAGTGTGGCTTCAGCTCCAACTTCTAGGTTTGTTGCTTGGAGTATGAGTTTTTGACCATGTGTTTTAATAAAAATATTATTAATAACTGGTAAGCTTATATTTTTACCAACAAATCTTTCTATAGTGTTTAAGGCGCTATAGAGAGTAGAGCGTAAACAAGTAATCATCATATCCTTAATATATACCTAAAGTTACTATTATTGTTACTGTGGATATGTTTATAAAAGTAAAAAAGTTTATACATAGACAGTGTTTTTAAACAATTTTATTTTTGATAAGTTGTGTGTAAAAATAAGTTTTTATTAATACAAACCTTTTTATTCACAATCTATCCAAAATAATTATACTTTTATCCACTAATAAACCAACACATTATAACCAGCTTACAAACTGTACATTTTTTCTCTCACAGCGCGAATTTCTTCTTCAAGTGTTGGGTTATTTTTTAATTCTTGTGTGATCTTCTTACACGCGTGTATAACTGTGGTGTGGTCTTTTTTACCAAGTTTCTCTCCAATAAACGGAAAAGAACTCTTTAAATCTTCTCGTAATAGATACATCGCTATCTGACGCGGCCGCACAACTTCTTTTCTTCGGCTCCTATCAATCAACTCTTTTTCATTTAAATCATAAAATTCAGCTACGCACCGCAGCACTTTCTTAAACGACGTAAAACGCCGCGGCTCAAGCGCCGTATGCGCTAGGATTTTTTTAGTTTCATCAAGCGTGATTGGGTTATTGGCGAGTTTTGAGCTTATAACCACGCGATTTAGAGCACCTTCCAACTCTCTAATGTTTGTCTTTATTGAATCAGCGATGAACCAAAGGACTTCTTCTGGCACCACTACACCCTTTGTCTCCGTCTTTGTTTTTAAAATCATCATTCTAGTTTCACGGTCTGGCAGGCCAATATCAGCAATCATCCCACCCTCGAAGCGCGACCTAAGACGCTCCTCCAGTGTTGGGATTGCTTTTGGATGGCGATCGGATGATATTAAAATTTGTTTATTAGACTGGTAAAGCGTATTAAAAATATGAAAAAACTCCTCCTGCATTTTCTCGGTCCTCCCAATAAATTGAATATCATCAATAATTAAAAGATCAACCGAGCGATACTTTTCTTTTAAACGCCCCATACCTTGCGTGCTCAAGGCCTCAACCACCTCACCCATAAAACGCTCCGTGGGAACATAGAGCACGCGCGGCTTACCCGCGTGTTTTAAAACTTCATTCCCCACCGCTTGGATTAAATGTGTTTTTCCCAACCCAACGCCGCCATAGATAAAAAGAGGATTATATGAACCACCAAGACTTTTTACAATCGAGCGAGCCGCCGCGTGTGCCAACTCGTTAAAAGACCCGACTATAAAAGTTTCAAACGTGTAACGCGGGTTTAAGTTAGTATCAGGGTCAATGGTGATATCCCGCAGGGTGAACTCCTCATTAAATTCTGCGCTCCCTAGTGTATTCTCGGATGTGTGCCGTTTTTCATAAGCTGGGCGTTTACGTTCTACATCAGCCGGCTTATACTGACCGATTATATAATCAACATCTTTAACATCATGATTGATATTCCGGACAGCGCGGAGGATAAATTTATGATATTTAGTTTTCAGCCACTCCTTTGCGAATCCGTTAGGCACCGACAGCGTCACGACACCATCTTGTAGGTTGGCCACTGCGGTTTGTTTAAACCAAGTGATAAAGTTTGCCCTTGTGAGATTCACTTCTATTTCTGAAAGCGCTTGGTTCCAAAGCTCGTCGTGAGTCATAAACATTGTTTGAGAAAAGTAGTTACATTATACGGATCAGATGAATAAAAGAAAGAGCGCCCCCTGAACCTACAAATGGGGACAAGCTGTGTACTACGTGTGAAAAAAGAAAACGTGCTAGGATGGGGTGGTTATGTCTATTACCTACCAGCCCAAAAAAAGGAAAAGGAGTAAAACTCACGGTTTCCGTCTGCGCCAGCGGACCACTAGCGGCCGTAGAACCCTTGGTCGCCGACGGCGAAAGGGAAGGAGTACGCTCACTATATAAACCAAAGACGTATGGCGCTTTCAAAAACGCTACGTTTACGGCGAACTCGTGATATACAGAATGTATTTAAACGTTCCTTTCGGCTTGAAACGGGATCTATGGTTATCCGCTTGCATAAAAAAAATAGTCTTCCTGGGCGAGCGGTCGTGATTATACCTAAAAAAGTTTCCAAGAGGGCCGTGGTGCGCAACCGTCTGCGTCGCCGTGTCGCCGAATGGGTCCGAGTAAATTTTAAGCTCCAGACAAAACCCATAGATATAGTTTTTTCCTTAAAACCCGGAGTAGAGGCGTTATCTAGAAAAGTATTGCAGTATGAATTGCAAGGAGCCGCCAGCCGTCTTCATATATGAGGGGCACACTAATTTTTTTCATTCATTTACACCAATATATTCTTTCCCCTATTATTGTGGGGGTTTTAGGAAATAGGGGCATCTGCCGCTTCCATCCCTCCTGTTCAGAGTATGCTATAAAGGCCATCAGCCAACACGGACTGCGGCGCGGAATCCTACTGTCTTTTAAAAGAATCTTCCGATGCCGCCCCGGGGTTCTTGGCGGGTATGATCCAGTCGCCATTCCGCATATATAAGTATGTATTCAATTTTCACTGAAATCTTTACGCGGCCGCTGCTTAACCTCTTGGTATTTTTTTATCAAACACTTCCATTCCACGATCTCGGTCTTTCTATTATTCTCGTCACCATACTTATTCGGTTGCTTTTATATCCTTTTGTAGCGAAGTCTCTCCGCACGCAAAAAGCTCTCTCGGATATACAGCCGGAGATAAAAGCCCTGCAAGAAAAGTATAAAAACAACAAAGAAGAGCAGGCGAAACAAACCATGGAACTCTATCGCACCCGAGGCGTTAATCCGTTTTCCGGCTGTCTTCCTGTTTTAGTTCAATTACCCCTCCTGATAGGTCTAGTTAGTGTTTTCTCGGCGATTACAGAGCCGGGGGCCCTGGACCAACTTTACGGATTCGTCGCGCGGCCCAATACTATCAACACCGTCGCTTTTGGGTTTTTAAATTTAGCCACCCCAAATGTAATGCTTGCGATTATGGCGGGGGCGACGCAATTTTTACAGGCCTATTTCGCTCCACAACCCGTCACGGCTGGGGGAGATTCTCCGTTTGCTAAATCAATGCAGACGCAGACACTCTACTTCCTACCTATTTTTATTACAGTTATCGCCTGGCGTTTTGCCGCGGCCCTGCCGCTCTATTGGGTTGTTTTGAACATCATTGGAATTTTTCAGCAGGGCGGAATCCCGAAGGATTTTTTACGCCGCCGCAAACCCCATTAGAACTTGAGCTTCGCGACCGACCAATGTGGCATTACACTTCCCATTGATTATTTCTATCTCTACCACCAATAGGAGTCGGTGGCGTTCTAACGGGGTAAAAAATAGACAAATAGGAATTTTCTTGCTACCTTATAGCCAGCATTTTAATCAGGTAAGCACTGACTATATGCAGGCGGAACACTACACCGACGCCATTACAACAGAATTACGCGAGTTGCTGGCATACGTTGAGCCTAAAGGAGAGGTGCACCCCGACGAGTCGGTCTATTTTGGCCTGCGCTTCAATATTACGGTGCCCGACGCCCGCTTTTTAATTGGCGAGCATGGCGCAAATCTTTTTGACCTTGAGTATTTAATCAAGCGATTGATACAAAAAAAGTTGCCCGACGCCCCGCCTTTTTCTCTGGATGTCAATGATTATAAACTGCGCCACGCGGAATTTTTGAGAGACGAGGTTAAATCGGTCGCGAAGAAGGTCCGCATGTATCGGAAGGAAATTCTATTAAAGCCGATGTCAGCTTTTGAAAGGAGGATTATTCATATGGCGCTGGCAGAATATCCTGATATCACAACGGAATCGGTCGGCGAGAGCCGCGAGCGCCGTGTCATGATTAAGCCCTACCCGTGACGAGGCGGCTAGGTTATAGGTAACAGGCGATAGGTCGTAGGTAGGGCGTGATGATAAAAATAAGACGCCGGTGATTTTTATAATTTTTCTACTATCACCCATCACCTACTGTAACTCTAGCCGCCACAGCGTCGAGTCAGTTTTGTTTATAAAGAAGAGATATTGATTCTTTGAATCAAGAAAAAGATTTATGGCGTCAAACGACTGCCCAGTATCCGTCCCCACATCAGCGCTGATCCCGGTGCGCGAGTCAATTGTAACAAAGTGATCGCTAAAACTTATTTTTCCTTTATACCAGTCATCAGGTAAAAACCCGGGTGGGTTATTGGGGACGGCGCAGTAGAGCGCCTCGCCCGTAATGTTCCAAACACATTTATCAACTACTGTGGCTATGCGTGTTTCCGCAATCAGTTGGCCGCTTTTATTCACAAGAGCTAATGGTAGCAACGTCCCATTTGCGTCGACACTGCTCTTGGCTGTAATAGTTGCTAAACCATTCGGCAGGAGGCCTAGGCCGCGCGCCGACACATACGAGACGGCGGTTTTCCCGATGGGTAGAAGAAACGACAAGCTAGGAGCGAGATAGGTTGGCGGGGTTAGAAATAGAAGGGTTGATTTTTCCGGCCAAAGAGCGGTGATATCGGGTACGGGGCTAGTGTGGAGCGTCTGTATATTTTTACCGCGCGGATCCGAAGCGACAAAGCGCACGCCGCTGTTTCCTCTATCAATATATCCGATACGCTTTGACGTATCGGGAGCCCAGACGGGACTGGCAGCATTCTGCGGCAGAAAGACCGTCGTGGTTGTCGCCACTGTTTCAATCAGCCGGCGCATTGTGCGATCTTCAAGATACGAGAGCGCCGCCATACTGCGATCCGGCGACCAGACAACATCAACCAGCCCGACAATGGTCAGGTTCGATAAATTTTCTTGATTTTCGCCATTAAGGTCTGCACTGAATAAATTTCCCCCCGCTCTTTTATAAAAAAGAATTTTAGATTCGTCTTGGGTAAGGGTCGCGCCGATTGCGGGTTCTTTGATGATTTGGGCGAACCGTGTTGTTGCGGGACCGCCGGTGCCGTTGTCTGCGCCCGCCGGCTGGCCACTTTCATTTCCTACTCCTTCACTTCCCGATTCTCCGCCCCCAGGGAAGAATATAAATGAGCGCGGCTGCCCATTACTGCCCACGACTCCGCCACCAAGCACATAAAAGTACACCACAGCGCCGATTGCGGCGACAAGTATGATGGCTGCGCAGAGAACAATAGTTTTGGTTATCCGTGTCATATAAAGTTAAGTTAAGTGACGCTAATATCTTTTTATTAAGGCGGCGGGATTGACTGTGCCGGATTGAGACGCAACTTCACAAGGTCAGGATTAATGGTATTTAGAAGCGCGTAAGAAACAGCCGCGACCAGAATACCAATCACGGCATTGCGGATTTTATTCTTGCCCGATGTGGCGCGCGATTCGCTTTCTCCAGCGGTTACATAATCAAAACCGCCCCAGACGATCACAAATAAAGCCGAGATCCCAACCAGTGAGAGTCCTAGCCAGTAGATATTCTGCATACTCGTAAGAAAATTCTGACTAGCACCCGCCGGCGTTGCGGCGGTGGACTTTTGGCCTCCGGGCACGTTTGCCGATGTTTGCGCAAAGGAAAGGCAAGGAAGATAGAGCAGGAAGGCGAGTGCGATACTCAAAAAGATATATTTCATGGGTTTACTGCAGTGTGATACGCATTGATTTTGAGAGCTGGAACTGACTATCGCTGGGATTATCCAGTGTTACGCTGATATCTTGGTCCCCACTGGAGTCCGGCTCTGATGTCATCCCGAAGACCCAGGGTTTAGTAGCGGCGAACGGAAGATTTTTACCGTTCAGCGCCCATTGATAGCGGGCAGTCGTAAATATAGCGCGGGGTATAAAGAATGGCTCAATCACAAGATCAATGGCTTTCCCCGCTTGTCGCGTCACAGTTTGAATTGGCTGTGCGGTGCGTATACCTTCCAAGGGCCGCAACTCGTAGATCTGCGGGTCTGGAGACACGACCGGGATGCTAAAATCCGCTGTTTGATCTATGGTTTTTGAGAGGTTGGTGACCCTGACGCTGATGGAGCTTGCGAGGAGCTCTGTCTTTGGGATGCCGTAGGCGAAAAGCGACTTTCCTTGTCCCGAGGCGGATTGGACAATCTCGCCGTCGAGCAGCCAGGTATAGATAAGGGCATTGGAGATACTGGCCGAGAATGAGGGTCTCGCTTGAATAAAAATAGTTGAGCCGGGAGTTGGTAAGGCCTTCCCGCGATACCAGGCGGGCACATATGCGTTTGTCCACCAGTAAAAATCAATACCAGCTGGCGTGATAGAGAGCGACTGTTCAGCTGTGCGCCCGTCAGGCAGGGTCACCAGTACGCGAACAGTATTCGTAGACCCCGCGGGCCCCACTTGAGCTGATGCGGTTTTAGCGCCAGTACCGCCCACGATTTTTTTATTGTTAAAAAACCAGATGATGTCAGCGCCCGAGACATCTTGCTGTAGGCCAGTGACGGCAAGTATTACTATCTCGCTTGGTTTGGGGGCATCCGGCGAGATTTGGATCACGACATCAAACTGCGACTCCACCGCATTTTTTTGCTGAATAAGGTCATCTATTTGATTTTGGAGTCCTTGAAAGGCCTTTGTTTGTGACGAAAGGATAATCGGGATGCTGATGTGGGCTGACGAGGTTGCATTCGCTGGGCCGATGGCATCAACCCGAACAAGCAGTGAGCCAGGAGTTGATGGTGTCACGATCCCCGCAACATTTTTTCCGATACCGGAGAGATCGGATCGTTTTTGGTTCTGGACAAACCAGGTAAATTGGGCGCTAGACGGATTGCCGTTATTGGGGAGTTGGGCTGTTGCAATCACGATGCTGTCTGTTTCTCCCGGGTTGGGGGCGGCGGATAGAGTGAAGGCGCTGCTGGATGCGGCGTTGCACCCCGCTTGCACGGCCTCCAGATACTGCTGTAACAACTCCGGCGGAATCTGCTGCAATATCTCGGGGGGAATGGTCGGACACCCATTTGATTGAGCGTCGGCGATTGGGTTGGCGGGAAGCCAGATCAAAGAAAGGATCACCCCAAATAATGCGAGAATCAACGCGCCGTCGCATCTCCAAACCCATATTTGTTTTAAAAATAAATTCATCATCTCAATCTTAAGTTCATACACTAGTTTAGCACACCGTGTCCCTTTACTATGTCAACCACGGAATGATTATTCCACCAGAGCGCCGCCAGATACACCACAGGCGTTATCCCGCCTAGCGCAATATAGAGCAAATCTGACCCCGGCGCGTTATCCAGCGCGCCCGCCACACTTCTTCCCGCGCCTACTTTTTCACCTGTTGATGCGGCCGCGATGTTCGCAATTTCTGACCCCGCCCTCGCAGCCGAAGAAAATGTCGGCGGTTTTAGGTTGTGGTTTTTAGCCCACATCCAAATTCCAAACACAACGCCGTAATTCATCACAACCGTTATAAAAGGAATCACTAAATCTAGCGCCAGTCCCACTAGCCAGAAAACGCCGGCGGCCGAAAACATTAAAATCCATTGGGCGTTCCCAATTGTATCCGGGGAGCTCGCCGGTGACTGTACGCCCGATTCTTGGCGACTCGGGGCGCGCGATTGATGTCGGCTCTCGGACAGCTGCGTTTTGTGTGTAAGTTCAGTGGCAATGGCCATAAAGTTGTTCTTATTTTACGGTTAAGCGCCGTCTTTCGCAGAACCGTCGTCAAAGTCCTGCTTCGCCTTTTTGATTAAAAGAAGCTGACTAGGGTCAGAGGTGATCACCTGATCCTCACTGTAGGAGGCGACGATTTTGATGGCGACATGCTTTAATCCCGCAAAGAAAATTCCCTCGCCCACATCTGACTCCAACAGCAAGAATCTCTCCTCTTCGGTTAAATTGAATGTCTCGGCGACGGCGTCAATTGTTGATGGCGATTGTTTTAAGAGAAGCTGTATTGATGAATTGCTGACAATCGGCTTGCCATAAGGAGACCCCATAAAGTCGGCGACGTCTTGCGTAATAGTGGAGAGGCCCAAATAATATTTTCGGGCGCGCTTGGCAATCCCGTAGAGAAATGAGGCGCCGTCTTCATGCCGCATCAGCCACCAGGCCTCGTCTACCACCAAAAGCCGCTTTTTCAGCTCGGCGCGGACCAGATTCCAAATATAATGAAGCACGATATACATCGCGACCGGGCGCAGTTCTTCTTCCATATCTCTGACTGAAAAGACGACAAGTTTTGACTGAATATCAAGATTAGTGGGCTGGTTCAAAAAACCCGCCCAAGTGCCTTCGGTGTATTTTTTGAGGCGCATAGCCAGCGACCCGCCGCCGTCGGTGTTGGCTAATACCAGCGCCAGATCCGAGAGGGTGGGAAAATCCGCCTTGGCAAAATTTGAATTGGGCGTGATATCGCGCGAGGCATAAGTCTCGGTAATCGCGCGATCCAAAACCGAATCTTCTTCCGGGGTCAGCCCGCCCAGCATAATGCGAAAAAGCCCCACCAAATTGATGATATTGGAGCGTAAAATATCGGCGGGCGATTCGTCTTCGCGCGCAGCCGGCAGATCAAATGGATTGATGTGATGGACGGAGTTCAAAGAGATATTGAAGTATCTGCCCCCCACCGTTTCGGCCAGATATTCATATTCTCGTTCGGGGTCAATCACGATAACGTCGGTGCCAATCATAAGGGAGCGCAAAATTTCTAGTTTGGTGGCGTACGATTTCCCTCCGCCGGACTGGGCGAAAGTGACGGAGTTCCCGTTCGGCATCGAGAAGCGGTCAAAAAGGATCAGTGAATTATTGTGCCGGTTGATGCCGTACATAATTCCTTTATTTGACGTCAGGTCGAATGAAACAAATGGGAAAGTTGAAGAAATCGGCGAGGAGTTCATGTAGCTGTGGATCAGCAGTTTGTCTTGGTTTAAGGGCAAGGTGGATTGGAAACCCTCTTCTTGCTGGAAGAGCGCCGGCTTGATGTAAACCAACTTGGCTTCCAGTGTTGACTTGATTGAGGTTTCCAGTCTGTTCAGCTCTACTTCCGAGTCGCCATAGATTGTGAGATACAAAGAAAAGTTGAAGAGTTTTTCTGTGGCTTGCTGGAGTTTGTCCCGCAATTCTTCTAAATCGCGATAGGCAATATCCAGCTGGGGATCGCGCACCAGCCCCTTTTCTTCCCGCAGTGAAATTTGCGATTGTACTTGCGCCACCTTTTTTCGCAGTTGGTTTAAAATAATTGCGGTATCTACTGGGTGCACAAACATCGAAATATCAAAAACTTTATCCAGGTTGATGATGGGCGTGAACCAATTGGTGTGTAAGTATCGGGGGTAGGAGAAAGCAAAAAGCGTCCGCGCCAGTTTTTCGCCTAGCCGCAGAAAAGACGGAGTCACTTCCAGCGCCGATGGCGAGATGATGTCGCGGAGTGACAGCTCCCCCGTGCGGTAAATTTCTTCAGGGAAGACCGCGAGCATCTCTTCCTCGCTGGTCTTTTTAGGTTTGAGAAAATCAAGCAGCGCCATATTATTTTCCCGCGCCGGGCTCCGCGGCTTCGGCTTTATCCTTCTCCAATTCTTGCAAGTTATAGGCCCCGTAAAATAGTTCAATTAACTCCTCGGTTTTCAAAACCACGCTCCGCACTCCGAAACGCTGAAGTCCCAGCTGGACCGAATCCACTCTCTGCAAAAGCTGGGTTTTAAATTCAGAAAAGTTATCGTCATTGAGGGCTTGGGATCCTTTCCGGCTTCCGCCGAAGAGCGGGCCGAAAAATGCAGTCGCTCCGGCTTTTTCCGCAATTGAAGGACTAAATGGGACGATGATGTAAAAACTTTTTGTGACGATATTGGAGAGTTCCACAAACTCGCGCACAAAGTCAATGTACTCGCTCGTTTGTATCTTTAGCAGCTCATTTTCCTGCGTTCTCTCAAAGTCTTTCATTCGGGCCAAGTACGGCTCGATATTCAATTTCCGCGATTGAACGACGAATTGCAGAGGGAAATCAACCGAATTTAAGAAGTTTTGGTATTGGGCGATAATGGCGTCCTGTTCCTCGGGGGCTTTCAGGGCGAAATTAAAAGCCGAGGCCATTAAAATCATGCGAAAACTTCCGTCTTTCATAACCACAACGCCGTCGCGCAGGGTTTCAACCGTCAGAAAATCCTGCGAGGCCTTAGAACTTTTAGATTTTTTTGACTCTTGAGGGATAACCACGAATATATACGAATTTAATCACTAATAAGTCGAATACTCTATCGGATATTGACAAGCCGGCGATAATACACGCCTTGCTTTGTTATCCACACGACAATTCCCAGCTGGATGCCAGACGAACGCAGATATTCTAGCACCTGTGCGACATCTTTTTGTTTCATGGTGTTAGCAACTTTAATTTCCAGCACAATTTTTCCTTCAATGACAAAGTCGAGGAATGTTTTTCCGATTTTATCTCCTTTGTAGTATAACGGGATTTCTTTTTCATGTTCGAAGGCGATATTGTGCTTTTGTAATTCTATTCGGATGGCGCGGTGATAATACGTCTCGCGATAGCCATACCCTAGGTGATTATATATCTCAAATGCTATGTCTATGATCCTATAACTCAATTCTTTGTGGATAATCTCCGTCACATAATTTGTATTAATTCGTGATCTGATTCGTACGTTTTCGTGTTTTCACTCCAGGGTTTCTTTAATATCCAAGCTCCACGCCAGATCCTGCAGTTTTGACTCGGTGAGTTTCGGCGTCCCGAGCAGCAGCGATGTGCCTTTTTCCGGGATCAGGGCCGCTGTCTTTTTTCCGGGCCGCTGCTGCTTCCAAATATAAAGATGCGGCGTCGTGAAATATTCAATAGCGTGCGCCATCACTTTGCGAAACGGAACCTGGTCTACTTTGTAAAATGCGAGAGCGAGCGCCAAGAGAGACACCGGAAGCGCAATAAAAAGGAAAAAAATAAAATTAAGAGTATAGTAGCATAAAACATCAATCGCCCCGCCCGCCACCAAATAAATAAACTCGCGGATGGTAAGCGGTCCGATAATTTTATCTTCAATATCTATAAATTGCGGCACTTGGTACTGTCTCATAGTCGTTTTGTTGCCGGATATGTTCTATGACCCGATAGATTCACGGTAGGGGTCGGTGTCTGGCTTGGACATCGCGTTTTTTGGCGGGAGCGGGGTGGGAGTCTGTGGCGGGGTGTTTTCTTTGTCTGGGGCCTTTGCGGCGGGAGGCGGTACGGTGCGAGGCGTTTCTAGAGGAGTACTTTTTTTCACTTCTGGCTCGCGGGGTGTGGCCACGCTTGCTCCTACAATTGCGCTGACTTCTTTTTCAAGCACGGATTGAGTCGCAAGTCCCCGGGGCTTGGCGCTGGGCTCGGCGGGGGTGGGCACAGTTTCTGTTTTAGTTAGGGGCGCGGGGTTTATCTCCCCACCTTCCCGAACATTCTGCGGCCTTGCTCCCAGATCTGATCCCAGGCGTGGAGGGCTTGCCGCGGGGATAAACGGCGGCTTCAAGTTATTTACCCCGTTAGAACGCCGCCGACTCCCGTCGGCGGTAGAGATGGAGATAGCCGATGGGGGTGTAATGCTCCCATCGACCAGTCGCGAAGCGCCCATTCTAACGGGGTTTACGCGGGGTTCAGTATCTTGCGAGAATGCGGGGGAGTTTATTTTTCCCGGTTGCGGCAGAGAAATCGGGCCGACATTCTTGGTTTCATTGGAGGCCGCACTCACTGTTTTTTCAATGCTTGGTTGCGTAGATACCCCCGCCGGTAGACTTTTTTCTTTTGGTTGCGGGCCGGGGGCTTCGCCTTTTAATTCTTGCCAATACGATTGGCGAGAGGCGACGGGTATGTCTGGCGCCGCCACTTTGATAACTGGCCGTAGAGCTATGGGGGTTACAGGAGTTATATTTTTGGCAGCCGTCGGCATACTAGGAGTTGCCATTTTTGCGGCTGGTACTGACGCAGTCGGAGTTTTTGGCGCAAGATTTTTGAGTGCGCCCGCATCTACGCCTGCGGCTGGGTGTTGGGGGCCTGCTGTGTTAGGCATTGGGCCGGGAGCCACCTTTCTTTCTTGGTCGCGCGCATCCGGGTGGAACGATTCTTCAGGAATCAGGGATTCAGACGGGCCGATTTTATGAATCTGTTTTAAGCTCTCGCGAATCGGCGCAAACAGCCGATGGTTCACGTCCTGGGCCACCTCAACCGCTTTGTCTCTTGTAAGTCCAAGTCCTTTTTGCACGTTATCAATAAATTCGCGCGCGGGCGAGGCACCGACCAGCACGAGGCCCGTCTCATAACTTAAACGTCCCAAGAGATCAATGGCGAGGGCGTGCTTGCGGCCAATCTCAACTAAAATCTCGCCGGTGTTGGCGCCTTCATAAACCGCGGCCACATCGTCAGGGAGGGCTTTATACAGTTCAATAAGTTTTTCTTTTGAAATTGGCATAGTAACTCTTTAGGGTGTTGGAGGCGGCGGTGGCGGAGGCGTTGGTTCGGGCGCCGCCGCTACTTGCGCCGCGGCGATAGTTTCGCCCGTGCGGTTGGACAGCGGAATTTCGTTTGCAATCGAGACTATCATATTGGGGTTCTGGTTAAGCATCTTTGCTGTTTGCTGGTATTTTAAGTTTCTCCCCAGCTCCCGCACCATCTTGTTGGCATTGATAGAGTTGGTCTTGGTGCTTTGCATGAGCTGTGAGGCCAACTGTTTAAAGTAGGCGTCGTAGGCGTTATCGCGTAGCGCTGGATTATTGCCGTACTGATTTTCAATTGACTTGACCTGGAATGCTTTCCCTTGATTGGCGAGCTCGGTCCGGGCATCCTTTAGGAATTTCATCATTTCATTTGTCCTCTCTTCCTCGCCTTTATTTCCTGTTGTTGTGTTTCGGATCAAGATTTCGTTTGCTCGTCGGCGCACGTCGTCGTTGGCTAACAAGATCTCGCCCCCCAAAGTTTCGCTTTTCACCGTCAGATCTTCAGGAGCCGTCAGATCAACATTTTGATCCATGCCCGATTTCTCTATAAAGATGCTCCTCAACTGCTTCACTTTATCCGGATCATTGCCGAGATTTCTCATCAATGTCGTGTTTTGGCCGCTCATGGCGATGGCCTCGCGAAGATATGACTTCATCTCCATATCCTTGGCGGTAATTGATCGTTGATCTTCGGAAGTCATATTGCCCAAGACGCGCGCCGTCGCCAGAGCGTCCTCATTAAGTTTACCCTCCAGCTCTCTTTCTTGTTGCGTCGCGAGACCAAAGAGTTCCGGCGATTCGCGGTCCTCGGCCATCTCACGCTTTTGCTTGATCCCTTCTCTTTCTTGATCAATATATGCTTGCGGTGTCACCGTCCGCCCAGATTCTGCCCAGCCCGACTCCACTTCAATTCGCTTATCCAGGTCTTTAATCGCGGAGTGCGCTTTCTCGCGGGTCTTGGGATTCTTGATATCTTTGGTCGCCGTCATGATATCAACCGCGCTCAACTCGGCGAACGTCTTTTCCAGTTCCCTTGGCTTGGCTTTATCAATAAATTCTTCCTTGTCACTTTGCTTCATCCCGCGAAAACGAGTAGCGGCGTAGTCGCCCCCGATACTTGCCGCAGTCCGGAGCGCTTCAACCCGCCTCTTCTCGCGATCCTCTCGCACCTTCTCTCCTTTTTCGCGCACCTTCTCCAGCGGCCGCACGAGTTGTCTGCCAATCAAAGGTATCCGCGCCAGATTCCCCAGCCCGTAGTCTCTCAACGCTTTTTCAGAGACGGCGCCCCCCGCTCTCCAGCCCGTTTTCTGGGCGTATCCCTTGACGTTATTTCCATATCTCTTGGCCAGCCCCATGACTGTCCCCGCTCCATTCGCTCCCATTTTTTGGGCGGCGATCATGGATGCCACAAGTAGTCCTATTCCCATAAAATAGGAGAAGACGATGGAGGCCGGGTCTTCGATATTCGGCGGGTAGGTTTTAAAGAATATAATTGAGACCATCAGGAAAAACATAAAGGCCGGAAAAAAGAAGGCGTTTTTAAAAAGGGAAGTCCACCACTCGCTCCAGTATTTTGATTGACCGGGAACGGCGTAGCTCAAAAATGCCAGTGGCGCCAGAATTAATATGAATGCGAGCGCCACCAGGCGGTGTAGCAAAAGAAATGAACCAGCAAATAGCACAAAAATCGCGACCGGATAGACGATCAGTTTCATCGCCGTTTGGATCGCAAGTTGCGCCTTAAAATTTGCGCCTTTGGAGAGTTGAGCCGCAAGTAATACCTTCCAGTTGGTTTGGCAGACAGTGGATTCGTAGAGAGATGAACCAAAGTTTGTCTGCTCGTCGCCGCAGTCGCTGCTTGTTAGCGTCGCTGTATCAAGCGGCAAAAATCTTTCTACTTGAGATTGGGTTATTTTACCGAAATCAGCTAGGATCTGCCGTTGTTCTCGAGTCAAGCTAGCTAAGTATATTTGCACCGCAGTAGTTTTCTCGGCTTGCTTGAACTCTTCGGGTGTGGCATTGGCTTTCAGCGAGTTCAGAATTCCCTGCTCGCTGGTTAGCGCCTTGGCGACCAGCTTAAAGTCGGTCATGGATGAAATCGCGCCGGAGAATGAGTATTTATTCCCTGACCCGTCGGTTGTCGTCAGCATGGCCTGGTAGAAGACATCCGCCAGCAGATTTGACTGGTCAATCACGAACTTCCCGATCACCATACTGAAATTAATCAGCAGTGCGATTAAAATAAATTTCCCCAGAACGCTTTTAATATGCCAGGAGGCGAGATCAAAGATCGTGGCAAGCGCCGAAATAATCAGGATAATGATGAAAAAGAGGTTGGCCGTATCGCGGGCGACACCCCAGCCAAATGTCACTGCGGCGTTAGTTGTGATAAAGTCGCTCTTGTTTTTTTCCACCAATATATTAAAAAGGCCGGAGGCGATGTTGGTGGGGATCCAAGCGAGGCCGTCAATCGCATAGTTAATTGCCGCTAAAATAAAACAGGCGATATCCCCGCTCCAAATCGATGATAGACCGCACTCTATCTGTTGAATGGCAGGTGTTGCGGGCGGCGTTGTTGTTTGGGCATAGACAGCCGAAATCGGCGCGATGGCTTGCATCGCGATCATAAGCGCCAGAAAAACCAAGATGCACTTTGTTGTTAATCTCGTCATAATCCCATATTGGATAATCCCTCCGATAAAACTTTTGAAATCAGTGTGTCAATGATCTTGGCAATCGCCTCCTCAAATTCATCAACCAGCTCGCCCGAGCGGAGTTCAGACTTCAGCGGCTCGGTGGCAATGTCGGCAAAAAATGAGCCCGGCGTTTCAGTCTTATATTCTTCACAGGCGGTGGTCGGATACAGATACTGGCAGTATCCCGCATCAATCTCTTGCTGACTGCATGGTTCCCCCGTGGTCGTATTGACCCATCCTCCAGGCGAGGTAACTTTTTCCTTGACGCACTTTTCCCTCCCTATGAATCCTTTGCCGCCAGTAACTTGGGTTTGGCGGGCCTGGGCCGCGCTGGCGACTTGGGTTGAAAGTTTTTGTTGCTGGGCGATGGCCACTTTCAAGGGATCGTTCTCCGGCATTAAGAGCATGATGTCTTCAAATGGCGTGCGTAAGTTGGCGTTGGCGAGGTGCTGCTGATACTGCTCGCGCGATTGCTGGTAACTACACTGCAGGCCAATCCGCAAGTTTAGTTCAAAGTTTAAATTGACCGCGGGGTTTTGCGGGAAGTAGTTGCAAAAATCTATGTTGGTTAAATTTGAGGCGAAGAGCCGCGCCGCGTTCCGGGCGGTGGCTTGGGCGTCAAATTGAAAGTTGGTTACGAATGTGGGCTTGCCGAAATTTCCGATATTGATATAGCTGATCACCAGATTGCGCATTCCCTTAATGATGATCTTCGCGACATCTTGCGCGAGTCCATCAAGGCATCCCTCTTTCCCGTTTTGCCAAAGATCTCCCCACCAACTGCCCTCTGATTCTGCAAAGGTAGAAGGCGCTGACGTTGTTTCAGGAAATACCGATGGATGATCATTGACAGGAACATTTGTAAATAGGGCGGCTGCTCGTGCTGATATGGAAGACGCTGCATATCCGGCCGCTTTGGCTAATCCCTCCGTTTTCCCAATGGCTGCGAATAAGGCACTCACTGTACACCCCGTCAGGCCTCCCCCTTGGGCATAGGCGGGACGCGGCGCAAACAGGATTATACTTGGCAATAACAGCATTGCCGCCAAAACGCCTAGAATCATTGAGCCCGTGATCCGCTGTAGTTTTTGTGTTGCCGCTGATTTCATTGAAGTTTTTTGCATTGTGTGAATTTTTACCAGCCAAACATCTGATGCCCGGCCTCCTCGGTGGCAAAGGCGATATTTTGAGTTTTGAGCCAGCGCCAGACTTGCAGATCGTAAAAGTCTGTGAGCGCGATTTTGGTCATCACGCGGTTGTAGCTGGCGAGTAGCGCCAGCGCCGGATCATTTTCCACGTTACGCAATGCCGCGACTTCAAATTTGGTTTTGGCGGCGAGAGTCACTCCTTTTTCGTGGAACTCCTTAACGGCGAGGGGCGCCTCAAGCGATTCCAAGTCGTTGAGCAGGGTGTTCACCGCGCCGATGTATGGGTCAAGCAGTTTGGCGTTTTCTTCGGTCGGGTTTTTGGCGATGACGGCGAATATCTCCAGATCGTTTTTTTCAAATTTAGAAAAGTTTGTAAGATAGCTCGCCGCCACCGCATTAAAGTATTTTTTTATGGACGCGGGATCGCTGGCGGGCGAGTAACGCAGGTTTTGCAGATTCTCGCTCACCAGTTTCGCTTGCGACTCGGTATAAATTGCGCCGATATTTTTTAAAAAACTGTCGGGGATGTCCCCGCTGTTTCCCTGCAATACCTCGCCAATGGCGCCGCTGTCAATCACGGCTTTGGCGAGCTCGGTCGTCAGCTCCCCGTTTGAGCTGACAAGATTCTCACTGCGGGATTTCAGATCGCCCACGCCGGGGGTGAGCGGGTCGCGGTTGGCTTTCGTTTCTTCCCCATCGCTCATTCCGTCTCCGTCAGTATCGGGATTCGCGGGGTCAGTTTTTAAGAGCGCTTCTTCCCAGTTAGGTAATCCATCATTGTCTGGGTCTTGCAGGAGTTCGGCTTGGCTGGGCGGTATGCTGGCATCGGCATTGGCGATAGCGGCTTGTCGGGATGCCGATTTTCCCTGCGAGAGGTAGAGAAGCAAGAAAAAGCCAACGATAAAAAGGCCAATATACATCGCTGCCCGCGGATGCCGCCACTGCGAGCCGCCTCCGGCGCGTTTCGCTCCCAAAGGAGGGCGCGCCTCGCCCAAAAAACGAGCTGTTCTTAAACGAACCTCGCCCAAAAAACGAGCCGCTTTGCTTCTGGCTACCAAAAACCCACGGGAGAGTAGTCCCATGTGTTCATTATAGCCCGTAAAACGTCTGCATTAGGTGTGTATAACTGGTATGAATCTTGTGACTAAGACGCTCCGGACAGCTTGTTAAAAAAGACTGGTGCCGACTTTATCAATCAGAAGTCCAGCCCCAATCGGGCACCGTCCCGTCTGGCACGGGATATAGCAGATTTCAATTTTTGGGTAGGCCCGGCCGAGTGTCCAAGGTCCGGGGCGAAAGATTTGATAATGCAGATAAAGAATAGATATTCCCCACTTAAAAAAGTAAAGACCGCCACGGGGCGGGCCAATGGTAGCCAGTATGCCGGAGTCGCAGAATTGCGTAGTTAAAATCTTCCCGCCGAATGGGATGAAAACGGGCAGGGTGGCGGCGGCAACGTCTCTTTGCGGCGCGGGCAATAAAAAAAGCGCCGAGATTAAAACGACCAAAACCAGAGTTGTGTCAATAATGTTGCTCATAATGTCAACTGTATGTATAATGCAACCCAATTCTGGACTCCACGGGTATTTTTGCGGTGTTCGCCTCCGACCATTGTAGCATGAATTGAACGGGCGACAATTTGTTCTTGAATGCGCCGTGGACCCGCTCGGTATTGTAG
>Ga0209542_10008091_pt1 | contig 19761 bp, 19 predicted proteins | sample RifCSPhighO2_01_FD_184028 | JGI IMG/M metagenome (GOLD analysis project Ga0209542, IMG submission 184028) | Soil microbial communities from Rifle, Colorado - Rifle CSP2_plank highO2_0.1 (SPAdes) (version 2) | ecosystem: Environmental > Terrestrial > Deep subsurface > Rock core/Sediment ...
TCTCCGACCGGATGTCCAAGCGACTCCTCGAAGATGTCGCCTGGGGGCTCGGACGCACCCTCACCATGGAAGACGTGACTCGCCTCCAGCTCTTCGGCTGGGACGAGACCGCTCCCAAGCAGGAGAACTGCTTCGGATGCGAGACGCAGTTCCGGCCGCGCCACTGGGCCTTCGTGAAGGACGGCAAGACGGTTCCGGACCGCTACGAGCCGGAACGCCCGCTCTTCTCTGGCAACTACCTCGTGATCCGGCAGAGGGACTGGTCCCACAGGATCTTCCCCTTCTGCAACGACTGCATCGAGGACGCACGCCGCACCGGCTTCGACAAGGATGGCAACGAGTTCCGGCGGCAGGATCCCCTGCCGACCATGATCCTCTCGGCCGCCGAGCGCTACAAGGCCGAAGCGGAGCGGAACCAGCAGCAGTTCGAAGATGCCGAGAAGGCGAAGAAAAGCCGCTTCGCCCGCGCCTTCGGCTTCAACCCGAACGACAAGAAGAAGCCGATGAAGACCTTCGACGAACTGAAGCGGCGCCGTAGCTAGACCACCCCGAGAACCACGGTTCTCATCCACCCCGCCCGAGCTTGACTCGCGCGGGGTATTTTATTTATAATAATGCTAGCACTTAGATAAACTATATACGCTCTAAACAAACACGAAACCTTGAAAAAGGCAGGTGAGGCCACTCATGCACTTCGAAGCTTTGGGCGGCGGCGACCGCATTGGCGCGAGCTGCTACCTTTTTGAACTTGCCGGCAAACGAATCGTGGCTGATTGCGGAGTTCTTTTAGACGCGCGGGGTGAAAGCCATCCGCCGCATCTGGAAACGCTTACAGGCAAACACGTTGATGCTATTTTCATCACTCACGGACACAACGATCATATCGGCGCTCTCCCCATAATCGCGCGCGATCATCCGGAAGCCGATATTTTTTCGACAGAAAAAACAGCTCTTTTGATTGAACTGCTTCTTTCAGACATGCTGCGTTTTTCGGAAAACACCGGAAAAACCGCTTTGTTTTCAAGGGGCGATTTGAATAATCTCTTGCAAAGAATTTATCTCGCGGAAGCCTGCAATTGGTTTGAACCCTGGCCGCTCTGGAAAGCTTGCTTCTGGCCATCTGGCCACATACCCGGAGCCGCTTCTATTCTTATCTCGGCTCCGCAGGAAAAAGTCATGATTTCCGGCGACATTTCTTTTTTTGACGACGGCGTAACCAAAGGCGCTGAACTGCCCAACGGCTTTCGGCCCAAGCACCTGGTAACGGCCGCTACCCACTGCCATATTGATTTGCCGGAACGGTCAATCGAGGAAACGCGCCTCATCAAAAAAGCAAAAGAGGTTATTGAAAGAGGCGGCAGTGTCCTGATTCCGGCTTTCGCAGTCGGACGAGCGCCGCAAATAGCATTGAGCCTCGCTAACGCCGGACTCAAGGTTAATATTGGCGGCTTGGCAAGAAGCGTTTTCAAGCTCTACGGCTTGCCTCAAGAAAACATCCGGCTCATCGGCGACGGCGAAGACTACCGAGAAGCGGCTATCCAGATACTTGAATCAAGCGAACCACAAATCGTAGTTGCCACTTCCGGTATGCTCGAGAGTGGCCTATCAAGAGACTTCGCCTTTGCTTGGCTAGATAATCAGAAGAACGCCATTTTTTTTCCGGGCTTTCAAGCCGAAGAATCCACCGGCAGAAAAATCATCAGCCTTAGGCGCGGCGACTGGCTTCTCTTCCCGGAACGCGCGCCCAACCGCAAACAGATTCTCGCTGAATGCGAAGTTTTCGGATTCTCCGGGCACGCTGGCGGCCGACAACTGGCTTCTTGGATAACGAGGCTTGCGCCAAAAAATCTCATATTGGTCCACGGCACGCCAAAATCCTTCAAAGGGCTTTTGGAACGCCTGCCGCGCCGAGTCTTCAAAGGTTCAATAAGAATCGGCAGAAATAAGGAGCGAATTATTTGCTAATCAAAAAAACCCGCTATCAAACGGGTTTTTCTTATTTTTGTTTCTTACTTTGCCAGAGGATTTTTCGCGCCTCTAACTTCAAAATGCAAGTGGCAGCCGGTGTCGCCAATCACGTTGCCGGTACTGCCCATCTCGGAAATCTTTTCGCCTTTGGCAATATAATCGCCGACCGAAACAAAATTTTTCTGCGTATGCACGTAGCGGGTGCGGGTTTTGTTGGGGTGCTCTATTTCAACAAAACCGCCGTTGCCGCCGTTCCAATTCGCCGGATTGCCGGTTTCAATAACCAGGCCTTCGGCAGCGGCAAAGACCGGCGTGCCGCAGCTGTTCGCTATATCAACGGCATTCGTCGGATGCAATTCGCCCCAATTCCAACCAGCAGTAGGAAAAGCGAAATAACCCTTAAGGTCTGGCAAGTTCTCGCTTTCGGATAAGGCCAGATTGCGGCGCGGCCGCGCGTCCGGCACAACTATCATCTCGCCCGGCTTCAAGTAAATCGAACTCCCTCCCTGAACCGGACCGAACTTGGCGGCATTAGCGCTTAATATCTTTTCTTCAGCAATGCCGTAAAAATTAGCGATGGAATTCAAAGTTTCGCCTTCAAGGACGCGGTGCATTATGCCGGAGGTCGGCAGAATAACGATTTCCTGGCCTGGCCGCAAAAAGCCGCTCGCGATTTCTTTATTGGCCCAGATAATAGTATTAGTGGTAATGCCAAAATTGGCCGCAATCCTCGTCAGGGTGTCGCCTTTTTGAACTTTGTATACTAAAAGATTTTCTCTGCCAGGCGCGGCATTAACAAGATTGTCGGCGCTCTCTAAAGCGGCGCTCTCGGAAAAGATAGTTGCCAAACCTTTAGCGCTCGCGTTCTCAGAAACGCTAGAATAATCTTCTTCAATATATGAAGATGCTTCTGATTCTGGGTTAGCGCCTTGGGCGGCCGCTATGAGATTGGGACCGCCGAAAACGATTTTTTTTCCGAAGAAAACCGCATTCTCGCTCTCAACTCCCGAATTAACTGATAAATTGACAATAAAACCGCCCAAGACTAAAAAAACCGTGGTTACGGTTACTGCATTACAATATTTGGATATTTTGGATATAGTACTAATAAAAAAGAATATAACATGGATTTAAACCCAAAACAACAAGAGGCTGTGGAATGGGGCAATGGACCGCTTTTAATAGCCGCCGGCGCCGGTTCGGGAAAAACCAAGACGCTCACGGCTCGCATTATAAAACTCATGCAGGGAGGAGTGCCGCCGGAAAACATCCTAGCGGTTACTTTTACCAATAAAGCAGCGGAGGAGATGAGAAGACGCATAGAGCAATATTTAAATATTGAAATATTCAAATATGAAAAGCAGCCATTTATCGGCACTTTCCACTCTTTAGGAGCGAGGATTTTAAAAAGGGAAGCTCGGCTTTTGGGACGTACAAGTAATTTCAGCATTTTTGACGCTGACGACTCGTTTAGCGCGCTAAAAAAAACCATCAAAGAACTGGAACTAAACCAGGAAAAATACAAACTAGCCTCCATTTCTGGAAAAATTTCCAAAGTTAAAAACTTGCTTTTGGAGCCCGAAGAATTTTTGGATCACAAAGAGCTGGAAGTTTACTCGGCTTACGAAAAAGCTTTGGAGAAAAACAACGCTTTTGACTTTGATGATTTAATAGAAAAAGTTGTCCGGCTCTTTAGAAAACACTCCGCGGTCTTAGAAAAATACCGGCGCCTTTTCCATTATATACTCGTTGACGAATACCAAGACGTTAATCCGGCTCAATATGAGCTCATAAAACAACTGGCGTCGCCTAGAGCTAATTTAAGTGTTGTCGGCGACGACGCCCAAGCCATCTATGGCTGGCGACACGCTGATTTCAAAAATTTCCTCAACTTTGAGAACGATTGGCCGCGCGCTAAAATAGTGCTCTTGGAACAAAACTACCGCTCAACCGGAGCCGTGATCGCGGCGGCTTCGGCGCTCATAAAAAACAATCTGCGCCAAAGGCCAAAAAATCTCTGGACCGAGAATCAAAACGGCGAGCTTATTAAAGTGGTGATTGCCGAAGACGCAGAGGGAGAAGCTAATTTCGTCGCAGAAAAAATTCTATCAGCGAATAACGGCAGCTCAACTGCCATCCTCTACCGCACCAATGCCCAGTCGCGAGCCGTTGAACAAGCTTTGATTGAAAATCAGCTGCCTTATCGTATCTTCGGCGGCATTAAATTTTACGAGCGCAAAGAAATAAAAGATCTGGTTGCCGGCTTGCGTTTTGCTTTAAATCCGAAGGACTCAGTAAGCGCCGAACGGCTGGAAAAAACCCTGCCTAAAAAAATCGGCCGCGAACTTATTTCCGAGCTTCCGGCTATGTCAAAAAAACTCTCGCTTTTAGAACTTATAAGTTTTGTAATCGGCCGAGGCAATTATTTCGATTACTTGAAGCAAAAATTCACCAATTGGAAAGAGCGCGTGGAAAACGTAAATGAATTCATACAATTCGCTTCTGGCTTTCAGAGTCTGGAAGAATTTTTAGAAAGAGTTTCCCTACTCCAATCAACAGACGCGCCTACTCTGAATAATCCAACAGTCCAAGAATCTAGCTATCCAATAATCCAGTTGATGACTATTCACATGGCCAAAGGATTGGAATTTGACCAAGTTTTCGTCATCGGCGTAAGCGAAGGCATGTTGCCGCATCAGATGTCCTACGGTTCGCTTGACGAATTAGAAGAGGAGCGCCGGCTTATGTACGTAGCTATGACCCGGGCACGCAAAAATCTCTGTCTTTCATTCACTAATCTGCCGTCGCGCTTTCTTTACGAAATTCCTCCGGAACTCACTGAATTCATCAACTTGAAAAACGGCTTATCTGAACTGCCGGATGAGGATGGAATTTATATAGAATAATATGCCCCAAAAACTAGGCCAGCACTTTCTTACCAATGCTTCGGCTGCCGCGAAAATCATTGACGCTTTAGACTTGAAACCTAAGGAGGTTATTGTGGAAATCGGTCCAGGCAAAGGCGTGCTAACTGAAGAATTAAGAATAAGGAATGAGGAATTAAGGATTATTGGCATTGAAAAAGACAAAAGTCTTGCCAGAGAATTGCGGCAGAAATATACCGACAGCAAAAATATCGAAATTATGGAAGGCGACGTATTAAAACTGCTTCCTTCCATAATTCATGATTCATCATTCTCGATTCAAAACTATAAGCTAATCGGCAACATTCCTTATTATATAACTGGTAAAATCTTAAGGATTTTAACCGAATCGGAATTTAAGCCGAAAATCGCGGTTTTGACTTTGCAGAAAGAAGTAGCTGAAAGGATTGCGGCTCATCAGCCGAGCATTCATCCCACACATAGAAAATGCTCTATGTGTGGGATGAATCTTTTGGCCGCCATAGTCCAGTTCACGTTTGACGTTGAAATAATCTCCTATTTGGATAAACGAAATTTTAATCCGATTCCAAAAGTTGATTCAGCGGTAATAAGGCTACTGCCGAAGAATCATGAATCAAGAATAAGGAATGAAGAATATTTTAGGTTTGTGAGAATTCTATTCAAGCAGCCGAGGAAAACATTAACGAATAATTTACGCTACGGCTATAAACTGGAAACAAAAGATATTCTAAAAAAGATAGGAAAATTAGGATTAAAAGGCGGTGAACGGCCGCAAGACTTAGCGCTTGAAACTATTAAAGCTTTGGCGCTTAACTTTATCTAGCGTGGCTGAAAAAAGATTGGTAGCTTAATTTTTCAAGCGACGATAGGTTGTCGGTAAAGACGATTGCGGCCGGATCAAAATCAATTTTTACCGATTGGGTTCGCAAAACATCGGCTGCGCGCCTGAATCTTTCGGACAAATTTTTCTGGCGCAATAAATTTTCAAAAGCCACCGGCTCGTCCGAAGCTAAAACAAAATAGGATCCGAGCTCGGCATCGGCATAATAAACATTTTTAAAAACAGAACTAATGGTATTTGCTGTTGGCAGAAGTATCTTCTTATTGGCTGACGGATCGTAAATATTCATAGCAATAAGCCCTTTAGGATTAAGTCGTTTTCTAGCCGACTCGAAAAATTCTTGAGTCGCGAGATAAAAAGGAATTTCCGGGCCGCCTCTAAAAAGATCTATTTCAATCAAATCATAGCTTTGGGAATCTTTAAGAAGAAACGGCCGCGCGTCCGCAATTTTAATTCCGAGATCAAGAATCTCGGCTAAATGAAAATATCGAAAACCGAGCTCAACAACTTTTGGGTCAAGCTCAATGCCGGTGGTTTTCAAATCCGCGCCGAGCTCCTGATGAATCCGGGGAATAGTGCCGGCTCCCAGCCCTAGAAGCAAACTAGTTTTAGCGTTATTTAAGAATTGGGAAACCCCGAAAAGATCGTAAAGCAAGGAATTGGCAGTTGTTGTTTTGGGATAAAAAGAATAAATCACCGGCGTGCGCTTGTCGGTGCGCAAACCCAAGAAATCTCCATAATCCAAAACTTCCAGGCGGCTGTAGGCAGACTCGGTTTTGTGGATAAGGCGCGCGTCTTGAAAGTCTTGATTCTGAAAGAGAAAAAGCGGGGTTAAAACTAATATTATAATAATCTTCTTGGGCTTGAAAGCGATGAGTAAAACCAGGGCAAAAAACAAAATAACGTTGGAATATAAAGCGAATTTGACGCCCGAATCAGGAATCAAATAAAAAGCCGTGACAAAAACGCCGATTAAACTGCCGATCGTGGAAACAGCCAATACCGAGCCGCTAGATATGCCAACGCCTTGATTTTGCTCGCGGGCAAGAACCTTGGTAAAATAAGGTGAGATACCAGCAAGAAGCGCTATGGGAACAAAAAACAAAATAAAAGCGCCAATTAAAGAACCGGCTGCGGCGCTAAACCGGAAAAGCCATTCTAAAATATTTTCATAGCTCAAGCTGACAACTAAAAGATACGCTGAACCGGAGAAAATAATAGCTGAAAAACCCTTAAAGCCAATATTCTTGTCGCCTAAGAAACCGCCGAAAAGATAACCTGCGGCAAGCGCCGCTAAAATCAAACCAAGAAGCGAAGCGGAAACATATATCGAATACCCGAAATAAGGCGCCAAGAGGCGAAAACCCAAAAGCTCCAAACTCATGATAATGTATCCGCCCAAAAAACAGATAAAATAATAAAAAATTTTCCCTCGCATGAAACAGAAATATTTTTATTTTAAAAAGGCGTTGGCAGTTTTAGCGATTGTCATGATTATATTTTTAATGAAAGCTGAATCAGCATCAGGAGCCGGTTTAGAATTTTTCGGCGGCTTTATCCGCTACCGCATAAAGATTCCGCCCACCCCACTCACTGGCGGCCGCACTATTATGCTGCTTATTGTGAAAGGCCCGCCTGATTCAATAGTGATTCTTGGACCAGGACTTAAAGGTTCTTGCACTCCCGGACAAGTAATACTCGGTTATGGCGTCAGGGCTTCGCGCGGCGTTCTGCCGATTTTCGGCTTGTGCCAAGCCAATATTACCGACCCGTTAAGCAACCTCCGCTACTATCAGCCAGACATAACGCTTCCTTAAAATCTCACTTGAATTCAAAACAGGTTTTGTAATTAGCGGCGATCGCGCAATAATCCTGGCAATCTTTAAAAGTCCGACAGCCTCCAGGTCCGGGCTTGTCCAAAGAAACGTCGGCGTCAAAATTAATAAACGCTTCTTTAATTTGATTTATGCTTTCAAGCAAAACCGGATCAATGGTCGGAGTCGGCTGGGGTTCGATTGTGGGCAGGGGCGTTGCCTTTGCTGAAAGGCAAATCAAATTCAAAACCGCACGGGTTTTAGGCCCAACAAAGCCGTAGCCAGTGGTAAACGCAGTTCCATAAGCAATAATATTGTGGCGTTCCTGGAATTTCTGAACCGCTCTTTCGGTTAAACTCCCAAAAAATCCAGTTACCAAGCCTTCGGCATAGATAGTTAGGTCGCTTGAGAGACAACGTTGAAGCAAAGTTACTTGCTCGTGCCGCAAGCCTCTGTATAGAGAAACGGTAAAAACAGCGTTTGATTGCGCGATCACAAATACCGGTAACGCTAAAATTCCAAGAAATATTGTTAATATTAAAGCTTTTTTTGCCATAACAAGCTCAAATCAGATCCTGTGAACAATCCTTTAAGATTTTTCGGGTTTTCTGTTCTATAATAACTATAATAGTAGTCCATTTTTTAGCCAATGGCAAAAATCTTAAAGAAATCTTTTAGCTTTACTTATTATCATTGCCTCGATTATTTCGGGGATCTTTATAATTGGGCTGAAAACCAAAAAGCAAAATAGTTTGATTTCAGCTTTAACCGCGTATTCTCAAAAAAACAGCAATGAATACCCAGACGCCCAGAGCGGCAAGGCTCAAATTTCCGAAGCTGTCCCGGAATCAACAATTGAGAATCTCACCGAAAATGTGGTTGAGAAAATAGCCGGGGAAATAATCGCCAAAGCCCAACTTAACAGTTCGCTTGGAGTAGGCGGCATAGACGCCGTTAAATCCATTGAAGCCATCAAATCCGTTGATGCTGAGGAATTTATTGATCAAGCTTTCAATGAGGCGCTGGAAAGTTTTGACTACTCCAAATTAAAACCTGAAATCAAAATAGAAAGAATCAAACTGGCGCCAAACGGTAGTTCGAATTTAAAAGAAAATTATCTTTTGGAAATCGGAAAAATTCTAGACAAGAATTATTCTGACTTAAACATTACGAAAGCCGCGGCTAGTTTTAGCGATCTTTATAAATTGAAAAACGCGGCCGAGAACGCGGCTAAAGATCTTTATGCTCTGCCGGTTACGAGAGAGCTGGCGCCTCTTCATTTGCGCCAGATTGAATTCGCGGAAACTTTCCAAAACATATTTGGAATAGTTTTAAACTTCGAGCAAGATCCGTTTCTCGCGCTCTTGGCCGCCAATTACCTAACCGAGGTGGGCGCCGAGTTTGCCGAATTCAACAACAACTTGAAAAATTTGCTGCCAAAATAAACAGCCATGAAAAGATTGCAAAAACCCATCGCTTTGATAACGCTCTTAGTTCTTTTAGGCACCAGTATGCCGATTTCTTTCAATCGCGAGCGTATGCGCCTTGAGCCGCTTGAAGCGCAGGCGACCATCCCGGTTATCGATCCGGCGAATCTTTCAACTGCGATTATGTCGCTCTTTGAATTTATTTACACGGAAGTTATCATACCGGCTTTAGTTGATACACTAAGGCGCAGAATTTTTGACGTAATTGTAGACCAAACAATCTCTTGGATTCAGGGCGGCGGCAAGCCGAAATTCGTAACTGACTGGGGGGGATTTGCGAAAGACGTTGGCAATGAAGCAGTTGGTGATTTCGCCCAGGAATTGGGATTGGGTTTCCTTTGCCAGCCGTTTCATCTCCAAGTCCAGCTGGCGCTTTTCCCGGTAAGACGATTTTCCCAAAGAGCTACTTGCACTTTAGACCAAATCGTGGGCAATATTCAGAATTTTTACAATGACTTTAGAAACGGCAGCTGGATCGGCTATACCACTTCTTTGGAGCCGCAAAATAACTATTTCGGCATAACGCTCATGGCTTACGGCGAACTGCAGAAAAGAAGAGTTGACGCTGAACACGACGCGGAAACCGAAGCTTTGGCTGGCAGCGGCTTCTTAAGCACCAAAAACTGCCAAGAAGATCCTAATAGCGCGAGCCGCGACATAGACGGCGACGGCAAAAAAGGCGATATCTCGCCCTGTGAAATCACCACCCCGGGCGACACAATCGGCAACTTAGTCAGCAAAGCCGTTGGATCGGATATTGATTATATTATCAACGCTGAACAACTGGGCGCCTATGTTTCAGCGATTGCCAATGCCGCCATTAACCGTCTGATTACGAGCGGCGTGAACGGCTTACGCGGAGTATCAACGCGCAGCGCTCCGCGCGGCGGCTCTATTCCGCCTGGGAGCGGCAACTGTCCCGGCTTAACCGGAGACGCGCTCAACGCCTGCCGCCAGTATAATACCGGCGCCAGCGGCTCGTTTACGATCGCAAAACAAAATCTGATTATCCAAATAGACCAGAGTTTGCTGCCGCGCGAGCAAGCCGCGCTTTCATTCAATGATTCGATTCAACGGCTTCAAAATTACGCCTCAACTGTCCAAGGCATGATTGCGACTTTAAATACCAAAAATATCACCACTTGTCCGAACCGCGACACCTACATAGCAAACATGAACTCAGAGCTTAGCTGGGCTTCAACCACACTCCAAACTGTTCAAGCCGCTCAAACCGCGAATCAAACGTTGGTAACTCAACTTAAGCAGGCCAAAACCAGCGTAACCGGGCTTCAAACTAATGATTGGGCTAGTTTTGGCAATATCACGACTCAACTCAATGGCTCTGGGGCTTTGGACGCGAACGCCGCTTCAGTCACGCAAAGCGGCGCTGATTCGGAAAACACAGCTGTCAAAGACCGTATTAATCAAAATCTTCCGGTCTTCAACCAAAACGTAGCTAGTTGCCCGTAAAAAATCACATGGAGATTAATGGCAAAAAGGTATTTGGGGGGGTTATCGCGTTTTTAAGCGCGGTTGTTTTAATTGCACAGCTTGCAATGCCTGCGCCGGCTTTAGCTCAAACGCCTTCGCCGGTTACCGGACCGCCGGCGCCGCAACCCACTCCACAGCAAATTCAAATCATAACTGAAAAACTGGATTGCAGTTGGTACAACCTATTCTGCTGGGCGCAAAAAATATTCGGCGCGGTTATTGAGTGGATTATGTCGATCTTTCTTTTTATTGTCGGCATTTTTATCACTCTTGCGGTTTCGCTTATCCAAACGCTCATTCAGTTAAGCCGCGATATTGCCGGAAGCCCAATGGTGAGATCCGGCTTTGGCGTTACTTTGGGCATCGCCAACCTCGGCTTTGTCTTAGTAATCATCTTGCTTGCTTTTACCACTATTCTCCGCATTGAACGCTATCAGCTGAAACAAACTCTCTACCGGCTGATTGTGGCGGCGATTCTCGTGAATTTCAGCTTGGCTATTGCTGGAGTGGTCATGGATTTTACCAACGCGCTCGGTTATTTCTTTATTGAAAAAGTCTCCGGCGGTTCAAGTCCAGCAGAACTCTGGAAGTTCGGCTCTGAAATGGCCGCAGCCTTGAAAATTCAAAACCTCACCAATATCAAAGACGCTCTTGATATACCCGTGGGTGATGTAGTGGGCAGTGCTTTTGATTTTGGTCTGGGGCTTTTCACGAGCGTGCTCTCTCTTTTCTCGGCTCTGATATTCAGTATTTTAATAATGCTCGTGTTTTTGGGCATCGGAATCATGCTCCTTATCCGCTATGTTTACATCATCATTCTCCTTATACTTATGCCTCTTGCTTGGCTTTTCTGGATCCTGCCAGATATGTCGAGCTACGCAAGAAAATGGTGGGATACTTTCCTTAAATGGAACTTTTTCCTGCCGGCAGTAACCTTCTTTCTCTATCTCGCCATGCTCTCTTCGAGAAATATGGACAGCATAGTAGCTCAAATTCAAAACTCCTCGAGTTATCCATCTTCAGTTGCCGCCGAAAAATATTTGATCCAAAAAGACGGCGTCATATCTTTCTTATCGCTTTTCATTAAACTCGGACTTTTTGCCTCGGCGCTTCTGGTAGGCCAAAAACTCGGCATTGCCGGCTCGGGAATTGCCATGGCTGGCGTTGATGGAGTTAAAAAATGGGCTACTGGCGCAACGCTTCGCCAGACCGTTGGCCGCTTAGGCAGAAAAGAAGAAGGCGGCAAATCAATGGCTGAAAAACTTCAAGACCGCATAGCTAAAGGCGGCCGATTGACTAAATTCCTTGGAGCGCCGCTTGTCCAAGGCGTAAACCGCTTGGCTGAAATCGGCGGCGCCGACCAAGTGAAGCAAGCCGAAGCGCAAATAGCTAAAACGTCAGTTGCTAACCAAAAAGCCCGGCTTTTGAATCCGCTTATTTCAAACCCGATGATGGTGGCGATTTTAAAAAACTTGACGGAAAAAAACGAACTCAAAGATTTGGACATGTCTCAATACATCAATGAAAAAACGAAAAAGACTTTCATAAGCAACAACCAGGGCAAAACGTTCGGCAATATGGAAAAAACTGCTGGCGTGAACATAGAAATGATACAAGCCATTCAATCAGGAGCTCCTGACGCTCTAGAGAGAGGGGAGAAGGCTGCTGCGCAATTCCTGCAATCATTTAGTAAAGAAGATATTAAAAAAGTGCAAATTGATGATTTATATAGCACAAAAAAAGCATTTGGTCTTGAAGGTGATCAAAAAAAATTGTTCCAAGCGGCATTCTCTCATGGTGTCGCCGCTGCTAATCCCGGCTTTTTAGCTGGTATAATACCTAAAATAAAAGGCGCTAATCTCGAGAATTTTGATCAAGTTATGAAACAAGCTATCGGCGACCTGCCAGATGGATTAGCAAAAGAAAACGCCAAAAAGTCTTTCGAGAAAAATATGGCTAGGAGAATGTTTGGCTCCGAAGAACCAGAAACCCCTCAAGGCGCGGCAGGAGGCGGCACCGCCGGCGGAACAAACCCGTGATTTAATTTTTAAATATGTTGATTATCACTAAAAAACAAGCTTTGGAACGCTGGGACACGCTGCCTCAAAATCTTAAAGAGGCGATATTCTCGCCAGCGAACGCGGACATTATTTGGAAATTTTGTGAAAACAATCATGTAACCGAAGAAAAAATAAGGGTAATCGCGACTGTTGGCGGCGACGTCTTAATGGGCTTTTTACATCCTGATCCTGAAGACGTGGCCCGGGAAATTGAAGAACGCGCAAAAATTCCTAAACCGCTGGCTTTGGATATTGCCAGAGAACTAGAGCGTAAAATTTTTCTGCCTCTCAAAAGCGATTTGGATAGAATCTACGCGCCGCCGGCGCAAACTGAAAAACAACCATTGCCTCTCAGAGAAACACTGCTTGAGACAAAACTCGCTCCGGTGTTTGTGCCTCAAGCTTCTACGATAGTAAAAATCAAGCCCCAAGAAACGCCCATCGCCGCCAGAGAAACTCCAATTCCTCCGGATGGCGACCAACCGTTTCTGCTTCACGAAGAAAAACCGGCTTTCTCTCCGGAAACGCCAAGAGAAAAACCATTTGTCAGTTTTGAAGCCAAGCGCGACTTCCAAAAACCGCCGCTGCCCAAACCAGTAAACGTAAAAATAGAAACTCCGGAAAAGGAAGAGAACGAAAGCGATGAAAACAGCGGCTCCGCAAGAGTGGTGCACTACAGCAACTTGCGAACACCGTTAGATGATAATAAATAAAACCAGCATCCAGCTACCAGTTTCTAGCCACCAGTGTTATGCAATTTCAAGTTCCTCAATTCATTGATTTGGAGCCGAAAATAGTCGGGCCGCTCACGCTAAAACAATTCCTTTTTATCGCCAGCGCCGCCATTCCGGCGTTCCTGCTTTTCTTTATACTCAAGTTTTGGCTTTGGATAATCATAGCCGCTGTCCTCTCTGCCATCGGAGTCGGCTTGGCTTTCGTGAAAATCAACGGCCAGCCGCTAACTAAGATTTTAGTCGCCGCTTTTGGTTATTTTTGGCAGCCAAGATTTTATCTCTGGAAACGTACTGAAGAACAAATAGAAATTCCCAAACTTCCGAAAATCGGCGCTACCCCGGCTCCCAAGGCTCCCCTCAAAGATCTATTGCTTAAAATCTCAACTACTACCCGACCCATTGAAAAACGCGAAAAGCCATCAAAATCGCTGTCGTTATTTAGAATAACGAAAGAAACCTTAGAAACTTTCAGAAAAACCACAGGCGAGCGCGACGCAGCAAGAAGAGTGGACTATCGGTAAAGCCATAAAAATCTTATACTAATACCATAATCATGGCGGAAATCATCCCGGACAAAAAAGAAGTTCTGCCGACTCAAAAATTCATTGACGTCAAAGCGGTGCAAGACGGCGTGATCGTCTTAAAAGGCGGCGGTTTGCGGCGTGTTCTTTTGGTTTCCGGAATTAATTTCGATCTTAAGTCAGAAGACGAACAAGGCGCTATCCTCGGCCTTTTCCAAAATTTCATAAATTCTCTTAATTTCAGCGTTCAGATTCTGATTCATTCTAGAAAAATTAATATTGATGGCTACTTAAGCAATCTTTCCATTCGCGAAACGCAGGAATCCAACGAACTTTTAAAAAATCAAATCGCGGAATACCGTGAATTCATCAAAACTTTCGTGGCTGAAAACGCCATTATGAACAAAGCTTTCTTCGTGGTCGTGCCTTACGATCCCATTAATCTCCCTGGCGGCAGCGAAAAAATAGCCAAAAGCGTCTTTGACTTTTTGAAGAAAAAAGGCGTCCAAAAGCCCACTGAACGCCTGAATACCGAAACACAGGATGAAGAAAAAAAATTAAGAGAGCATATGGAACAACTAGGCTACCGCGTTGACCAAGTAACTTCCGGCTTAAATCAGATTGATCTCAGGGTTGTGCCTTTAAACGACGCGGAAGTGATTGAACTTTTATACAATCTCTACAATCCCGGCATTATTGAGAAAAAAGGACTGCAAATAGAAGAGCTGCAAAAACAGTAAAAATGGACAAAGGCATTCAAAATTTAATAGCGCCGCCGGCCATAGAAATCAATTCCAACTATCTGAAGCTTGGCGATAAGTACGCCAAAACTTTTTTCATCTTTACCTATCCGCGCTTCCTTTCAACCGGCTGGTTCTCGCCCATCATCAACATGCCGCGCCTTATGGACGTATCAATTTTTATAAATCCCATTGAAACGCCATTGGCTTTAAAAAATCTTCAGAAAAAAACCGCGCAAATACAGGCGCAAATCAACGAAGGCGAAGAAAAAGGCTTGGTTAGGAATCCGATTTTGGAAACCGCTCTTAAAGACGTTGAAGCTCTGCGTGATTCTCTTCAGCAAGCTCAAGAAAATATGTTCAGCGCCGCGGTTTACATAACCATTTACGGCGACACCTTAAAAGCGCTCGCTGAAGCTGAAACTGAAATCCAAACGCTTTTGGAAAGCCGGCTCGTCTATACGAAAACCGCCATCTTCCAGCAATTGGAAGGTTTTAAATCCATATTGCCGCTCGCTGCTGACAATATCTCAATAACAACTCCTCTAAACTCCGGGCCTTTGTCGTCGTTCTTCCCTTTTGTCTCCGTAAATCTGACTTCTGAAGAAGGCATTCTCTATGGCATTAACCGCCACAACAACGGGTTGATTATTTTTGACCGGTTTTCTTTGGAAAACTCCAATATGGTTATTTTCGCGAAATCCGGCTCCGGCAAATCATACACGACTAAACTTGAAGCTCTGCGGCTTTTAATGATGGGGGTTGACGTCTTAATTATTGATCCGGAAAACGAATACGAAAAGCTTACAGAGGCGGTTGGCGGCAATTTTTTCAGGATTTCTCTCACTTCAGGAAATCACATTAATCCGTTTGAGGTGCCTATTATACCGGCCGGCGAAGATCCGGCTGACGTGCTCAGATCGCATATCATAACTTTAACCGGACTTTTGAAAATCATGCTTGGTAAGATGAAGGTTGATGAAGAATCGCTTCTTGATCGGGCTCTGACAGAAACATACGCTTCGCGAGAAATCGTGCTCGGCAAAGATTTTTCAAAAGCTCAGGCGCCCATACTTTCCGACTTAGAAGCAGTGCTGCGCAATATGGAAGGCGGCCGAGGATTAGCTGACCGGCTTTATAAATTCACCAAGGGCAGTTATGCCGGTTTTATGAACAATCCCTCTAACATTGACATTAAAAACCGCTTTATTGTTTTTTCCATACGCGATTTAGAAGACGAACTCCGGCCGATCGCCATGTACATTGTCCTAAACTACATTTGGAACTTAATCAGGGCTGATCTTAAAAAACGAATTCTTATCATAGACGAAGCTTGGTGGATGATGAAACACGAAGACGGCGCTTCGTTCCTTTTTGGACTCGTGAAGCGCGCCAGGAAATATTTCTTGGGCGTAACCACGATAACCCAAGATGTGGAAGATTTTTTGCGCTCTCCTTATGGCCGGCCGATTATCACCAATTCGTCGCTCCAGATTCTTCTAAAGCAGGCGCCGGCTATGATTGACATGGTAGCCAAGACCTTTAACTTGACTGAGGGCGAAAAAAACATGCTCTTGGAAGTCGCGGTTGGGCAGGGCTTGTTTTTCGCCGGTCTTAACCGAGTAGCCATCCAAATCGTGGCTTCCTATCTGGAAGATAAAATCATTACCACTAAGCCGGAACAAATATTGGAACAAAAAACCGAAAGCGAACAATAAAAAACATGGAATTCCAGCCAAAATTGTCTTTTGGAGAAATCTACCTCTTGGTAGCTCTGGCTCTCATTGCTGATCTTCTAAACTGGATACCGGTTGTAAACTGGCTCATTACCGCAATAACTTTGCCGTCTTTCCAGTTTTATTTTAAAATGAAAGGCATAAGAAGCGGCTGGAGTTTAGCTGGCAACTTAGCAGAAGTATTGCCTCTCGTAAGCGTTTTGCCTTTAATAACTGCTGGGGTAGTAATTACGATCATTATGGACAGGCTATCAGAAAAACTTGCCGGCGGCGTCCTTAAACCCGTTCTTAAAGCCAATAAATAATGGGTAAAAATTATATTATACCAATAGCAGCGATTTTAACGGCTGGTTTCTTGTTTTTTTCGCTTGTTCAAAAGAACTCAGCTGCCAGCGAGCCTGAATTAATGCTTACTTGGCAGGCTTTGAATTACGCTCCGCCTGGCTATCAAGGCAAAAATTTGCCGATAAGAAATTCTCCAGTTGAAGCGGCTCTCACGATTATTGAGAACGGTAAGCCGGCGAATTTGTCTAATCAAGAAATAAGATGGTTTGTGGACAGGAACTTGGAACAAAGCGGCATTGGTTTAACAAGATTTCCGTTTGCGGTTCCGCGACTGGCTTCAAGCGGCGTGCCGCTTAAGGTTTCGGTTATCAATTACAAAGGCGCGGATTTGGAAAAATCGGTTTTAGTGCCGGTTGCCAAGCCAGAAACAATTATAACCACTGGCGCCGCCGACAAAAAAATCATTGCCGGCATAAATCTGATTGAAGCGCTTGCTTATTTTTTCAATGTTAAAAACATAAATCAGCTCCTATTTACATGGAGTGCTAATAACGAAGAAACTAATGGCGCGAGCGATACGCCTAATTTCCTGGAACTAGACGCCTCACAAGGCGGCCCCGGAGCTGAAGTCAAGCTTTCGGTTTCAGTTGTAAACAAAAACGACGCTTTAGAGGGCGCTAAAGACGAAACAATCTTAATAGTGAAATGAGGAAAAAGTTTTTAACATTAACTGGATTGATTCTGGCTTTGGCTCTTGTTTTCGGAATTCCGGCCGTTTTAAAACCCGAACAAGTTTCAGCTCAAAATTCTTACAAGTTAATCGTGCCATTCCCGAGTTTCGGCGGATTTCGCGGCGCCACGCAGTTAAGCGGCGGTCCGGCTGAATATATTAGAACGATTTACTTTTTTGGCTTGGGATTTGGAACGCTCTTGGCTTTTCTTATGATTGTCTTCGGCGCTGTCCAATACACGGTTTCGGAAGCTGTTGGATCCAAACAAGACGCGAGCGACCGAATAAAAAGCGCCATTTGGGGTTTAGTCCTGCTTCTTGCCGCCTATGTGATACTCGAAACCATTAATCCAAGGCTAAACATCCAAAATCTGCAAAATCCGGCAGTGCAAAATCTGCCGGCGACCGCAAGCCAAACCCAAAATTCTCAACCCACCAATAATCCCGGCGTGCCTAGGTGCGGTAATAGCATATTGGAACCCGGCGAGCGCTGCGATCCCCCTTTCCAGTCATTCCTGCAATGCCCTTATCCAAAATATTGCTCGGCTTCATGCCAATGCGAATAAATAAAGCATGAAAAAATTCATCATTGCGATAGTAATAATAGCCGCGGTAGCTTTCATTATTTACGCTCTTTGGCCGTACTTAAAACCAACGGTTCAAAACGTCATCGGCGAACCAAAGCCGACAGCTGGTATTACGCCATCGCCGACTCCCAATAAAAGGATAATGGCTGAGAGCTTAAAAGACGTAGTCCAATATTGGATTAATGATTCGGGTAAAATATCGTATCTCTCGACAGAAGGGCAAGTTTTTGAAATAGCCGATCGCGGCGAAGAAAAAAAGTCTGATCTGCAAAATTTAAGCAATATCAATTTTTTCGAATCGTCTTTCGAGGGCAAATTCGCCTTAATTTCGATTGGCAGGAATTCTGAAGCGTTGTTTTCCGTATTTGATTTTTCCAAAAACTCTTGGCAGCCGCTGCCGGAAAAAACTATTTCTGCGGCTTGGAGCCCTAACAAATCGTCAATCGCTTATTTAAGCGATTTAGGAAATATATCAACGATTAACATTTTGGATTTAGACACCAAAAAAAACATTGAGATTTTTAAATTCAACCAAAAAGACTTGCTGGTTGAATGGATTATGCCGGAAGAAATTTATCTTAAACAAAAACCAACTGCCCTGGCTTTAAATTCCATTTGGTCCATTAATATCAAAAATAAAACCATAAGGGCGATAATAAAAGACGAACCCGGTCTTGTGGTTTCGTGGTCCAAAGACGGGAAAACCGGCTTGAAATTCGTAAACAGTTTCAAGGAAAACTATCTCGCCGCCATAGACAAAGACAATCGTATTCTCTCGACAGCTCCGGCGCCGACTTTGCCGTCTAAATGCGCCCTTGAAGACGCCGTGGCTTATTGCGGCGTGCCTTTAGAAATTCTGCCGGGCACTCTTTTGCCTGATGATTATTTTAAGGAAAAAACTTTTTTCAGCGACTCGCTGGTTGCTTGGAATATTAATGATGGGTCTTTTAACACGGTATTGGGCAGTAGTGAATCACTTTTTGAAATTGAAAAGCCAAAAAAAATAGGCAATCGCCTTTTCTTTGTCAATCGCTTTGATAACAAACTTTACTCAGTTGAAATAGTTAAATAGGCTTTATAACCACGCAGCGGTCGCGGCCCTCGCCTTCGCTTTCGGTTTTAACCTCTGGATGAACCGCTAATTCAACGTGGACTAATCGGCGCTCATAAGCGTTCATGACCGGCAACTTAACCGGCTCTTTTTCAATGGAAGCTTTTTTGGCGGCCGCCTTGGCTAATTCCACGATTATGCGGCTGCGTTCTTTGCGGTAATTATTGACATCGATAAAAAAACTTTCGTCATTGGCTTTCTTTGATATTAGTTTCGCCAAATGATTTAAGTCGCTCACCACTGAAGGTAGTATCTTTTTAAACCATTCGCCTTCATTGACAAATACTTCCACACGCCTGCCTTCTGGATCAACGTTAACCACCGGCTCGCTAAGGCCGCTTAACTCCATCAATGTTTTGATTTGCGATTGAAGTGTTTCCATTTTGGAGAAGTGAACGATTTATTAAAAACTGCTGGGTGACGGAAAAGGCAGATGTTGTAAGCCAGTATAAGCCCACTGCCGCGGGCAATGAGTATAATATCACTAAAGTGAAAATTGGGCCGATAAAAACCATTTGGCGACCAATCCTCTCTTGAGGGGAAATCTCTTGATTTGGTGCTGTACTTCTAATACTCATCCGCCCTTGAAGATATTGAGCTCCGGCTGCTAGGGCGGTTATTACTATAGCGGGCTTTGTTAAATCCAGCAAGCCTAAAAAGGTGTGGTTGATAAAATCCGGAGCCGCGATAAAGCTGTATAAATTGCTAAAAAGCTCCGGAGAGAACCCTTTGAAAAAAACCTGGTATAAA
>Ga0209542_10008097_pt1 | contig 19750 bp, 25 predicted proteins | sample RifCSPhighO2_01_FD_184028 | JGI IMG/M metagenome (GOLD analysis project Ga0209542, IMG submission 184028) | Soil microbial communities from Rifle, Colorado - Rifle CSP2_plank highO2_0.1 (SPAdes) (version 2) | ecosystem: Environmental > Terrestrial > Deep subsurface > Rock core/Sediment ...
CCAAGAGAAGTACGCAAGTGAGGTCCTGATACCCCAGGGACTCACGAGAGGCACGGGCTTTGTGGGAAGTGCGACGAAGACGAAGCTACGGGAGGTGGGGGCGGGGTTGGGGTTGTGAGATTACGACTGGGACCGGTCAAAACAAATGGGCATATACGAGGGGTTCGCCACCGAAACGCGGCTCGTTACATTTGCGTTGAGATTTACTTCTATATACGTAAAAAAGAAGGAAAACAAAACGAACACGATTAAAAATCTAACAAACGTTTCTACTATGGTATCTCGGAGGAGATGGTGAAAAGAATTGTGTATCAGAAACCAAGCGACACAAAGGACCGCCATAATTCCAAACACGATAACGATGCCCAGTTCCCCAAATTTTATGATCGGCACCATGACCAACCCGCTCAAAACAATTCCCGGGTCAAGAATTTCAAAAAAGGTGCGCGTGAGCGGATACGCTCCGTAGCAGAGCGACATCCACAGCGAGATAACAAGCCCTGCTACTACATACACCATGAGGGCGAGGGCGAGACTCTTTACGATTTTGTCTGCAGTCATTTTAAAATCAGTGACTCTTCAATCGTAGCCCACGGTACACGAGCGGTCAATGCGGCGGAAGTGGATTGGGGTTGTGAGACAAATTTGGTGCGCCTACCTGGGCTCGAACCAGGGACCGTCTCCTTAAGAGGGAGCTGCTCTACCAACTGAGCTATAGGCGCGTTAAGAAAAATATAACAGAACATAGTATGCTTTGAAAGTCCGCGAAAATATATGGGCGAGTAGCCGAATTGGTACAGGCGCATGGCTTAGGACCATGTCTCGCAAGAGGTGAGGGTTCGAGTCCCTCCTCGCCCACAATACTTGACAAGTACCTAGTTTCGTGTATTATGCACCGTGGAGGGCAGGTCTTTCTGCCGTTCGTAATCTTACAGGAGAAACAAATGCTCAAAATATTCGTTGATAAGGAACACAAGCTAAAAAGGTCGTTGACTCTCTTCGTATGGGGACCAATTCAGACCCTCATTGGCTTTGTTCTACTCTACTTCGCTACTTCATTCGCCTTCGGATTCCTGAATTGGATCCTAGAGACGAAGTACTTGGTCCACAACAATATCACCGTCGGAGCGGTATTCTTCTTCTCCATCGCCTACTTCTATCTGATGGCGATGGCGAAAGTGAAGGAGGCCTACGTGGGTCAACCTACGCTTCTCGGCGCACGACGGAAAGGATTCGTTCTTCCCGAGGGATATAGTCTCATTTTACCGTGGCCTATCATGGGCTACAGCGAGATCCCGATCCAGCCGACGACGACCGAGCTAAAAGAGCCAATGGAGATCCTTGTCTCTAACCAACCAGAGAAAGACAACGACAATGCTCAACCGCTTCCGTCACCGGTTAAGAAGGATCCCAACCAACCACTGCCCTATCAGGTGCGGATGAAAATCTCCATGTCGATCATGTGGGAGGTTGAACCTCAAGAAATCCTCAACTACACAGCCATCGAGGGCGGAAAGGTCGGCGTTGAAAAAGCACTGGTGGAAGTCATGCGCCGTAGCATCCGCGAAAGAGCGCAGCACCTTACGGACACTCAGGTCCTTACCGGCCAGGAAGCCTTTGAGGTAGAGGTACGTAAAGCTCTCAATACAAAATTCGAAGACGAGTCTGAAATGAGCCTGGTGAAACGTCTCGGCATCAAGATCATCAAGGTACAAACCACGAAGATCGTACCGTCATCCGAAGAACTCACTCAACGCTACGAACGGCTACGAGGCGAAGACCTTGACCGGCAGGCTGAGACTAATCAGGCCAACCATCTCGCGGACAACTTGATAGAGAAGTTCAAATCAAAAGATGTATCTTCCGACTTGGCGTTTCTGGGTGCGCTCGCGATGACGAAAGACGCGAAACTCGTGGGGGTGGTCGGCAACGCAGGCGATTTCACCAAGGGACAAGTAGCAGCCAGCGAAGGAGGTAAATGATTATGTTCTATGAAAATATTGGTGTCCCAGTTCGGTCATCGACGAAATACCTTGCAATCTTCGGTCTTCTTCTTCTTGTTGTTGGAATGGGATACAGTGTGTATCTCTATCACAAAGCAAGCACTCCGTCAGTCCCAGAACGTGCAATGCGTTCTGGACAACAGCAACAAACGTGCCCTTCGTCCAGCAAAACCGATGTAAATCGATGCCTGATAACAAAGGTCGGGGTTATGGTGGAGACAGAGCAATCAGTAAACCCAGCGGAGTTCAAGTTCTGCTGGGTACGCCCCGAAGGTAGTCTAATTGAATCAAAGTGGCTCGGACTGGATCTGCTGCAAATCAAAAGCGGAGGCGATGATTTCCAGATTGAATATAAATGGGTCAAGAAGTTCGCTCTGGTCGACGGGAAATGCCCCAATAAGTTCTGAACCGTTCTTTTGTAGCTCTCTCTGCCGCGGCGCTTGCGCCGCGGTTTTTTTATGACCCTTTGCCTATACTTCCTGGAATCAGCGTTGGGAGATTAAACGTCCCGAGTGCGAGATTGATGATGCCGTACGCGCCGAAGATGATTACGAGTCCAATAATGCCCCAAAGGATAGCTCTTTTCCCTTCCGCGCGTTTCGCTTCGTCTCCCGCGTGCAGAATAAATTCAAATACGCCCCAGACGAAGACCACAAACGCCGATGCCGCGAGAAGCAGAATAAGCGGATTGACGATTTCCCTAACTACGTTTTTGAGAAACTGTTCGAGGACGACCATTTATTCTTATCCTCCGACCTGAACGCCTGCCTTCGGCGCGCCGCCCGTCGGCCCTGTGCTGTTTCCGAAGCTGACCGTGCCGGTGAGAATGTTCACGAGGCCCCAGATGGAGACCATCACGAAGAAGCCGATGAGGCCCCAGAGCATGAGATTCTTGCCCTTCTCCTTCACCTCCTCGGAGTTGGCGCCCAAGATAAAGACATAAAACGCGCCCCAAAGAAAGACGATGAACGCTATGGCGAAGAGAACCGGCACGAGGACGTTGTTGATGGTATTGATGATAAACGAGCCAGCGTCTGAGAGATTATTGACTGCGGCGAGGGAGACGAGCGGCACCGCAAACGCGGTGAGAGCGAAAGAGCTGAAAGTAAGGGCTTTTTTCATAATATAGGTGAGCGAGTAACTACGTTATTGTAACGTTTCTGTTGGAGTGGTCAATACGCTCTGCTCTCTCGTGTGGATAGCTCCTAGAACGTCGGGGGCTTCGGCGCGGAGCCGCCCAGCTGGAGGCCAAACGCTCCGCCAACGATCGCCACGAGCCCCCACACCGACAAGATAACGACGAAACCGATAATACCCCAGAGGATGAATTGTCGACCGGTCGCGCGTTCAGTCTCGTTGTCCGCGCCCCAAATGAAATACTTGAAAACGCCCCAGAGGAAGACGATGAACGCAATTGCCATCAGGACCGGCACGAGAATACTGTTGATGATGTTAATGATGCTGTCGGAATATGGCTTGATGACGTTTATGTTGATGCCTCCGCCGCTGCTTGGCGTTTGTTGAATACCGCTCGTGGCTGGATTGACACCACTGGCGCTTGTCCCGGGAATCGATTGGACTCCGTTCGTTGTGCTACCCGCTACATTGCAATAAAAATCCCCTTCTCCGTTGTTGAGGCATACACCGGTACGTCCCCCGAAAGAACAGGGACCGCCTTCGCTCGTGCAACTTTGCGCGCTTGCAAGAGATGGGACATTAAAAAATGCAGCGAGAATGAGAAGCGTTGCGAATCGAGAGATTTTTTTCATAGATTTAGTATGAGCGCGGTAACGGCGGCGCGTAGTAGCCCGAGAGGCCGAAGGTATTTGCGACGACGTTCACGAGTCCCCAGACCGATATCATGATCGCGAACGCGATGATGCCCCAAAAGACGAGAGAATGTCCTTCCTTAACCTTTTCCGGATCACCATGTGAAAAAATGTACGCCTTCGCGATGCCATAGAGGAACACGATGAAAGCAATGGCGAAGAGGACCGGCACCAAAATAGCGTTGATGATATAAAGGATGGTTTGCGCGATGCCGCAAATACTCGAGACACAGAAACCGAAGCCGCTGCCGCTGCCAAAAGAAATACCGAAGAAGCTGGTGCCATTTGAGGTACCGCCAACGACAGTCGTCGCTGCGAGCGCAAGAACCGGAACGAGCGAGGCGGCGAGCACAAAGGCAACACGGGTGATTGGCTTCATAGTTATAGAGAGTATGTAGGGTAAGTATGACACACCGCGCTCAAGGCGCGATGCCGAGCGTGGATAACAATATATTCACGAATCCCCAGACCGTGAAGAGCACTACCATGCCGAGAATACCCCAGAGGACGAACTGGCGGCCTAGGGAGTGCTTCGCTTCATCACCACCATTGAGGAAAAAATACTTGAGGAGGCCCCAAATGAAGACAAGAAATGCGAGTGCGAATATTACCGGTACGACGACGGTGTTAAGCACGCCGATGATGCCAGTTGAGCCTTCGCCGATGAATTGCTTAAACGTCATGTACCGGTCGAGAGCGCCTGCACCGTCGCGGTGATGCCTATGGCTATCGCTTGTGCTCCAAGCAGTATGAGGGCACCGACAATGGTCCAGAGGAGCATCTGCCGTGCCTCCGTGAGCTTCCCCGGCTCGCCCTGTGCGACGACGAATTTATAACCGACGAGTACCACCATAAAGATAACAACGATGGTGCCGATACGAATGACGAAGTCCAAAATGCTGGTAAGAAAACTTTCGAGACTCGCACCACCTTGGAGGGGGTTGATGAGGGTAACACTAGAACCTGACGCAGGAGGTTCACCCGGAGAACCGCCTATTCCACTAGGAGGTGCGCCTGGTGAATCACCTATTGCCGCAAGCATCACAGGTGCGAGCGCGAAGAAGACAAGAGATGCGAGGATGAGGAAGCGACTCATATTATTGTTGCAGGAGTGCGCTCAAGGACTGCTCGGCAGAAACAAGCGCGGTAGCAGGCAGTGAACGTCCGCTTATCACGTTTCCAATCATACCCGAGAATACTTGGTCCGTATCAGCGGGCATTGGGGATAGCCACCCCCTGGTATAGAGGGCTTCGTCGTATGCCACCGCGGCGACCGGACTACCAGGCATCGCGACGAGAGCGTTCAGCGTCGCCGGAGCAAGACCGGTCGCGGAGGCAAAAGCAGTCTGTTCCGCCGAATTTGTAAACAGCACGGCGACTTGGTAGGCTCCCGCAGTATTTTTTGCTCCGCGCGGGATCATAAACGCATAGATGAGACCGTAGGTGCTCTTCACGGTCGCCGTTGCCGGTTGTGGTATCGGTGTCACAACGAAATTGAGATTGGGGTTTGCGGATGTGAGAAAACGCGCTTCAGAAGCGTAGCCGAGGTAGAGAGCAAGATCGCCTGCAAGGAACGATTGTTGCGAGTCTGGCAACGAAGGATTCCAGGTATAGGAAACCTTTGAGGGATCGGCAAATTGGGTATAGAAACCGAGCACTGATTGTCCGGGAGGTACGCCATCCGTCGTATCGCTGTCGAGATTTGCCGCGAGACTGCCGTCGGTAGCATAGACGGAAAGCGGGATGCCCGTCTGGAGGAACAACGTGGAGAGAATCGCCCGTGCACCGTGCACATTACTGTAGGCACCCAATGCGATGAGACCTCGCGTGATCTGCCGCGACGGCGTGAGTATGGCAACATTTGGCACAAGACCAGTGAGCGCCTCCCACGTCGCGGGCGCCCGCGCAATACCGAGAGAAGAAAGTATGGAGCGGTTTGAAAAAAGCACGAGCGGGTCGATGAGAAACGGCACGCCGTAGTATCCTGCGCCAAAGGGAGCAGTGAAGATTCCCCCTCCTTCAATAAAAGCGTTCGTAAATGCGCTTGCCGAAAGTGTCGCGGGCGCTATGGGAGTGATGAACTTCGCGAGCGTATGAAGCTCCTCCTGCGAAGCGAGAACGAGATCGGGCGGAGCGCCTGTCGCTATCACCGAAGCCAACTCGGTGGGAAGTGTCGCCGGACTTTTTTGCACATAGGAAACATTTTTGAGCGTCTCGTTCGTCTGCGCGAGTGCGGTAAGAGTCGATTGTATATTCGCTTTGGGTAGCGTGCCCCAGATGATGACTGGACCGATCATACGCGCTCCGCCGCTACCGCTGTAAGTGGCGAAAACGAAGAGACCGATGAGCGCGCCAAGACCGAATACGCCGATCAGAATGCCTTGAAAAAGAGAAATTCTCATACCGTAGGTCTTGAAATGAGTATCATGGAGCAGTGAAAATTATACCGTAGTGATGCGGTCCCGCGCGCAGCGATTTCACCTTATGAAAACCGCCATTGATGAAAAACGCCTCGACTTCGTGTTCGGATACGACTTTTTCGGGCGTCGGACCCATCCCGCCATAGCTGCCCGCCCAGTCAATAACCATGAGTTTTCCGCCTGATTTCAGGACGCGTTTCATTTCCCCCAGGAGTCCGTCGCGGTGCTGAATCTGGAAGAGAGTGTTGGCGAGTATGACCGCGTCGAGCGACGCTTCGCGCAAATGGGTGCCGCCCAACTTTTCGATATCGCCCCAGATCGTGTTGATAGTACCGCGGTGTTTCTCGTGCGTATTGAGCTTCAGGTGTTTGAGGATATCCTCCTGCACATCAATCGCATAGACCCGCCCGCTGTGTCCCACGATGGCCGCTGCCGCGCGCGCGTAGTGGCCGGAGCCCGCGCCGAAGTCGCCGACTTTCATTCCTTCATGAAGGCCAAGCTGAAGTGTATTCTCGTGCGGAGAACTAAAGTGCGCGTTCATAATCCTGAGTAAGTCAAAGGGCTCATGCCTAAAGGTTACCATGTCCAGCCCCACTTTTCAGTATTTGTTCCAGTATACTTTCGATTGCCACAGATGTTTAAAAACGTGCAAAGAAGTGGGGCTGGGCAATCAACATCACGGAAACAACGCGGGCCGCTCTTGGAGGAGAGCGACCCGTACGTGACACCGTTTTCAGAACATCCCCAGGTGTTTTTGGGGAAACTGGCCGACGCGCTCCAACGAGACGTCGAGCAGGTTATAAAATCCTGCCGCTTCGATAAACGAGATCTTGCCGCTGATATACGCACCGTCGATCCTGCTAAGCAAAAAGGATCGTGCAGTGTCGTTCTTCCCGTTCTGTAACAACCTGTGCACTGCCGTCCGGCATTGATCATCACCGAGTACGTCGATTATTCTCATGAAGTAGTTCATAGAACCCTCCCGCAATTATCCCGGCAGGAATTAAACCATCTCGACTATCAAATAGCAATCGATATCAGTCTTCGAGCGGATAGATATCTATGACCGGTTTTTCGTACGGGTGCGAAGAGCGAATGGCTGAAACAACTTTCGCGGCAAGTTCGTCAGCGCAACTCACTTCGATCCGTTCCTCTTCAACTGCTTCGAGCTTTCCTGCTTCGCCGATAGCAGGATGCGCATTTTCATTTGGTAAAAATCTCCCAACGCCGTGCACACTGAAACTGCAAAAAGAATAATTCCCGACTTTTCCCCCACTCGCCTCGCCTATCGCCTGCCTTACTTTATTCGCATCCGTCACCGGTACCGTCACAACAATCTTTTTCATTTCCTATAGTGCGACCATACTGGCGATGGAGTCGCCCGGATAGAGCCGCATGACGCGGACGCCCTGGGTGGCGCGGGAAAGAGAGGGAATCCCGGCGACCGATGTACGAATCACCTGTCCTTTTTTAGAAATGACCACGAGCTCTTCTTCTTTCAGATCGCCGGCAACAATCTTTGCGCCGATAATCTCGCCCGTCTTCGTCGTTACATTCGCGGTCTTCATGCCCGAACCGCCGCGACCCTGAACTTTGTATTCAGAAATTTTGGTACGCTTGCCGTAACCCTTGCTCATAACGACAAGGAGCGAGGCGTCTTTTGCCGCGGCAGAAACGACCTCGGCAGAAACAACTTTGTCGCCTTTCCTGACGCTCATGCCCCGTACCCCGCCAGCCGTACGGCCCATCTCGCGGACATCCTCGGTGTCAAAGCGGATCGACTGGCCCTTTGCCGTCACGATAGACACCGTGTCGCCTTCTGCCGCCAAGTTCGCTGAAACCAGCCTATCCCCTTTCTTTCCGCCAGAGGCGGATCCTCCTCTGGCGGACAGATTGATCGCGATGATGCCCGAGCGGCGCACATCGGCAAATGCTTTTGCCGCTACCCTCTTCACCGCACCCGCCTCGGTCACAAAGGCGACCGACGAGGCATCGAGGGCGGCCCCCTTGGGCACCGGCAATATCGATGTCACCTTTTCTTCGGCAGCGAGCGAGAGGAAATTCATAATGCTCTTGCCCTTGGTTGCGCGCTTCCCTTCCGGAATTTCATACATCTTCAATTGATACGCTTTGCCGAAGTCGGTAAAGAAGAGCAAGTCGCTATGTGCGTTCGCGACGAGGAAGTGCGTCACGACATCCTCTTCCTTCGTCGCGATGTCGACCACGCCTACGCCGCCGCGCTTTTGCGTCTTGTACTCGTTCGGGTTCGTGCGCTTCACATAACCGCCCTGCGTAAGAAGCAACATCGATTCCTCGTCGGGCACGAGGTCTTCTACTGAAATATTCTGCACGCCGCCCTTCACGATCTTTGTGCGGCGATCGTCGCCGTACTTCTCGCCCAGCTCCATAAGTTCCGCTTTCACGACCGCGAGAATGTTCTTCGCCGATGAAAGAATTTCTTTCAGCTTTTTGATAAGCGCCTGCACGTTGGTAAGCTCGTCCTCGATTTTCTGACGCTCAAGGCCCGCGAGTTTTGACAAACGCATTTCGAGAATGGCCGCTGCCTGCAGTACCGAGAAACCGAACTTTTTTTGGAGCGCGAGACTCGCGGCGGGAACGTCGTTCGCTTTTTTGATAATCGCGATGACTTCGTCAATATGGTCGAGCGCTTTAGAAAGACCGAGCAGAATATGTTCGCGCGCTTCGGCTTGCCGCATATCGAATTCGGTGCGGCGCTTCACCACTTCCTGCCGATGGGTAAGGAAGTGGGCGAGCATCCCGACGAGCGAGAGCATTTCTGGAACGCCATCGACAAGCGCGAGCATGTTGTAGTGGAAGGTGCTTTCAAGCTCGGTGTGTTTATACAAAGCGTTGAGGACCGCCTGCGGATGAGCGGTGCCCTTGAGTTCGACAACGACGCGAATATCGCCTGTTGATTCGTCGCGCAGATCGCGGATACCCTCAATCTTTTTTTCCTGTACCAAGTCCGCGATGCGCGTGATGAGGTCGCTCTTGTTCACGCGATACGGGATCGAGGTGATGATGATGCGGGTATCCTTCTTTCCGTCATCAATAATTTCCGCCTCGCCCCGCACGACCACCGGCCCCTTGCCGGAGCTGTATGCATGCTTGATGTCGGTGTGACTAAAGGCGACGCCGCCGAGCGGGAAATCGGGTCCTTTGACGAATTGGAGCAGCTCATCAGTCGTTGCGTCCGGATGCTCGATGAGATGCATTGCCGCCGCGACCACCTCGCGCACATTGTGCGGCGGGATGTTCGTCGCCATGCCGACCGCGATACCGAGCGTTCCGTTCAGAAGCAGATTCGGGAGCGCCGCAGGAAGCACTCTCGGCTCCTCGCGCGTTGCGTCATAATTCGGGACCCACGAAACGGTCTCCTTATCAAGATCAGTGAGAAGCGCCTCCGCAATGCGCGAAATCTTTGCCTCGGTATACCGCATCGCCGCCGGCGAGTCGCCGTCGATGGAACCGAAGTTACCCTGTCCCACCACAAGCGGATAGCGATAGGAAAATTCCTGCGCCATTTTCGTCATTGAATCGTAGACGGCAATGTCGCCGTGCGGATGATACTTTCCGAGTACGTCGCCAACGACCAGCGCTGATTTGCGAAACTTTGCATTCGGCATGAGCCCAAGCTCTTTCATTGAATAGAGAATGCGGCGATGCACGGGCTTCAGCCCGTCGCGCACGTCCGGCAGAGCCCTCGCCGTGATGACGGTCATCGCATAATCAATATACGACTGCCGCATCTCAACAACGATCGGCTGATTAATGACCGTAGCCGCTATCACCGGTGCATCGGATTTTTGTTCTTTCGAAGCCATTATTTAAAAAGGGATGATCGTCGGTTCGGCTTTCTGCCGTGACGTTGAGGAAACAGCATCGATGATATTAATATGCGCTGGTGCGTTCGCAGAGTCCTCTGCGGGCAGGGCCGCGGCAGAGCCAGCAAGATTTTTATTTTCATTCGAGACACCGGCGGTTACCATGTTGCCCTTTCCCGCGGTATCCGCAAACGAACTTCCGGCAATGGCGAACGCGCCCGTCCCAATCGAGATCGAGAACCAGACGAGTGCGATGAGTGCCGTGATGCCAGTAGCGGCGCCAAAGACGATACGCTTGCGAACGTGGTGCGGCTTTGTTTTCGTATGCTCGATCTGTTCGAAAAGATTTTTCATAGCAGGCAAGAGTTTAGGACTGTATGACCAGTATACTCCCATCGCGACCGACAAGATCTTTTTTCTTCAAGGTAAGTTTGTCCACTTTTTCGCTCCCGTTCCCCGCCTCTTTGAGGAACACGTCGAGTGATTTCGGCTGTCCGATGCCGTTCCAGTGCATCGGGACGATGATTTTCGGCTCGAGCGATACGGCGAGCTTGTGCGCGGCGGCAGGGGTGAGGACGCCACTTCCCCCGATCGGAACGAAAAGCACGTCTATCTCATCGAGATTCTCGCGCGCCTCGTTCGACAGCTCGTTATCGGAAAGTGCGCCCAGGTGAACGAGCGTCATATCTTCGAGTTGGACGCTATATATGGTATTGACCGCTTCGGCCTGTCCTTTTTCGAGACCATACTTGCTCTTCGAGAGAAATCCTTGGATAACGATGCCCTGTCGCTCATACTCGCCGGGGCCGGTGATGGCGAACGGAATTTTGCCTGCCCTGAGGGGATTCGAAGGGTCCCCATACGTTACTTCCTCAATGCCGTTCATATCGGGGTGGTCGCGCGAGACGAGAGCGATGTCGGCGCCGAAGCGCACCGCGGACAAGGTCGCGTTTTTACTGATGGGGTCAAAAACGAGCGTCAAATCTCCGAAGGTAACCTTGAAACATTGCCCTCCATGATGCGTAATAACCATTGCATATATTGTAGCACAAAAAGTTATCCACCGCTAGCGAATAAGCCCATTGCAAATCAGGACGAATTTGATATACTCATGAATGACCGCTCTTTCAAGTTTACATCGATTGGGCGGTTGCATGTCAACTCAACAGGAGTGTGTATGAAACCCACGGCACTGGCCTCAACCGTACCGCGAACCATGTCGCTGACGAAACTCGCGGGCACGATCTACATCAAAGCGCACGGCCCAAGTTGGGATCAATTCGATATTTAGTCCCTCGGCGGCGGGTCGGGTTTGGGCAATCAACCGATCAACCATGAAAGGAGAGGCCTGCTAACAACAGGCCTTTTGAATTTATTTACTTTATGTTATATTTCCCTCGTTAGGTGTAGAGAAGTACGTATCGGCTAACCCTCGCGGTCGCAAGGCTCGAGCACCGATTCGGAAAATCCGCACTGCTTTATATATGTCTGAAGAGACAAAGAAGACGTCGGTTCCATTATCGACTATCCACCTCGACGATAACCACCCGATGAAGGCGTTTATTGACGCTATTCCGACCCCGCCCTCGACCGGCGATCTTGTGGAGGGCACTATCATCGCTATCAATCGCGGTCGCGTGTATGTCGATCTGCCGCCTTTTGGCACGGGTCTCATCTACGGTCGCGAATACCTCAACGCCGCTGATGTATTGCGCAAGGCGAACCCGGGCGATGCTATTAGCGCGAAGGTTATTGACCCTTCCGGCCGCGAAGGATACATCGAACTCTCCTTGAAGGAAGCGCGCCAGGCCGCTATTTGGGGCGAAGCTGAAACGGCGATTCTCGCGCAGACGCCCTATTCTCTCGTCGTCGAGGAGGCAAACAAGGGCGGTCTTATCCTCACCTGGCAAGGCATCCAAGGGTTCCTACCCGCTTCGCAGCTCGCGAAGGAGCATTATCCGCGTGTGCCGGAGGGCGATAAGGAAAAAATTCTGGGTGAACTGATGCAGTTGGTCGGCCACCCGCTCTCGGTGCGCATCATCACGGCGGACGCGAAGGAGGGTAAGCTCATCTTCTCGGAGCGCACCGGAAACGAAGCCGAAGAAAAAGCATCGCTCATTGATAAGTATCAGGTCGGCGATTCCGCACTTGGCGAAGTGACGGGCGTCGTTGACTTCGGCGTATTCGTGAAGCTTGAGCCCGGGCTCGAGGGCTTGGTGCATATCAGCGAGCTTGATTGGGGCCTCGTCGAGGACCCGCGCACGCTCTTTGCTGTCGGTGACAAAGTGAAGGTTAAAGTAATTGAGATAAAAGAAGGTAAGATTTCCCTCTCCATCAAAGCGCTCAAGGAAAACCCGTGGCACACGGCCGCCGAACGTTACAGTAAAGGCATGGAAGTACCGGGTGTCATTATCAAATACAACAAGCATGGCGCGCTCGCCTCCATCGAAGAAGGTGTCGCGGGGCTTGTACACGTGAGCGAGTTTGAATCGCCTGCGGCACTTCGCGAGACGCTCGAACTGGGGAAGACCTATCCGTTCACCATCGTGCTCTTCGAGCCGAGGGAACAGCGCATGACACTCACCTTCGCGGGCAAGAAGAAATAAAACGCTCCGGCGAGTACAGTTTCGGAACACGCGTCGACCTCCCCAGCGGGAGATCGCGCTGTCTCTCGGCTCGTAAATTTTCGCGCAACTGCCCTTCGGCACAAAAATTACCGTGCTACTTCGCCTCCGAAACGTTCCGAAACTGTACTCACACTCCGCTGGGAAGAAACAGTGTGTTAGCATAATGACGGATGTTAACCGGGAGACATTGCTATGCTGACACTTAGTACATTGATCAAAACTATACGCGAGCCCCGCCATCATTTCGGCGACTCATCTCTACCTACGAATCCTCGTCCACAAACTATGGATCCGTCGCGTCCTGGCGAACTTGTTCGTCGCTGGAGTGAAGAAAAGGGTGCGTATGTTTGGGTAAGACATCAATAAACAACAGTCCTTGAGGAAGATCTTGGTTACGCCGCTCTTGAGCGGCGTTTCCATTTAGCGGATGTTGGCGAACTGGGTGGCGGATTCGATGCCGGAGGTCGCGAAGAGGTATAGGCACGGAGCTTCCACAACCTTCTATACTTTTCAACATCCTGTGGATGTCTGACTTCCACAAGGTGCTAGTCTAGAAACATGCGCAAAGAGGACTTCACGGTAGGTTCGTATGTACATGTGGTAAAGCGCGGCACGCGCGGTTTGCCGATTGTTCGTGACGATGCGGATCGTTTCCGATTTCTCCTTATGCTCACACATTTTAACGACCATTTTGCTTCTCTTAATTGGTATCGGGACTTGGTGGAAGAAAATTTGCATAATTCCTTATCGCGTCCGTCGCATTGGCCAGTGCAAGAACGACTAGTGAATATTATTGTGTTCTGTCTTGTTGAAAACCATTTCCATCTCATACTAGAAGAACTCATCGAAGGCGGTATCGCCCGATTTATGCAACGACTTGGTACCGGAATGGCAAAAAAATTCAACGAACGTTACAAGGAGAAAGGCGGGCTCTTCCAAGGAGCCTACCGAGCGAAGACTATTTCTGATGATCGTTATTTTCGTTACGTGAGTGCATACGTGCAGTTGAAAAATGCTCTTGATATGTACTCGGGCAGTCATAAAAATATCCGTGAAGACTTCGACCGTGCATACAGTTGGGCATGTTCTTATCCATATTCCAGTCTTGGTGATTATGTAGGGAATTTCAAAAGGCAAATAGTTGAAAAGACGTTCCTCTCTTCTTTGTTTACACCTGTTGAATATAAAGAATTCGCAAAAGATGTGATTTTCGAGCGTTATCAACTAGACGACGTCGAGAAAACTCACCAATCCCGCTTCTTTGAGTAATTCTATGGGTGTGGATGTCAGACATCCACAAGATTTGACATCCGCGGCCATCGTAGAGATGGCAGTGTTGTTTTTATAGAAACGTAAAATAAATTGCTAGCGGGTGTTGGCGAATTGGGTTGCGGAGGAAAGGCCGGAGGTAGCGAAGAGGCGCACGGCTTCAGCCACTTTTTTCAGAACTTTTTTTACCGCTGCTTCTTCGCTGGGTTTCCACTTTCCGATAACGTGTTTAATTATTTTCTCTTCACCCGAGATCTTTTTCGCCTGATGATGTTTCCCTTCTCCTGAAATACCGATGCGGATGCGCGCGAAATCTTTTGTTTTTATTGCCCGCATAATACTCTCGACGCCTTTGTGTCCGCCGCTGCCGCGCCCGAACACCATTTTTATCGTACCGAGCGGCAAATCGAGATCGTCGTGAATCACAAGCAAGTTCTTCGCCGCCTTAGACGTTTTAATAAATGTGCTGACGGCTTTGCCGGAAGCATTCACGAACGTCTCCGGTAAAACCAGAGTTACATTCTCGCCCCCAATCGCGCCTTTACTCACCTGCGCCTTCGCTGTTTTATTCAAAACGAAATCATCGAAACCCTCTTGCGTTCCCACAAGTGCGACCGCGTTCCTCCCCGCGTTGTGCCGTGTCTTTTCGTATTCCTTTCCCGGGTTCCCGAGACCGACTATGACGATACTCATGCACATATGGTAACAGAAAATTTACCCAGCACCAAATTTTTCAGAAAAAAGTTGGTTCTGGGCTTGCGTCCTGTTGGTGAGCGAGTACAATGCTCCCATGTCTGATACTGGAAAAGGTCTGTTGAAGGATCTTTTCACGCTTACGCTCCTTATTGTACTCGTGGTCATCCCGATCCGCGTTTTTGTAATTTCGCCGTTCGTCGTTGACGGTGCATCGATGCATCCCGCATTCGAAAATCTCGACTATCTCATCGTAGATGAGGTGCTTTACCGTTTCATCGCGCCGGGACGCGGCGATGTTGTCGTCTTCCGCTATCCGAAAAATCCTTCTATTTTTTATATCAAGCGCATCATCGGCCTTCCGGGCGAAACGGTCTCTATTAATCATGGAGCCGTCACCATCACCACGGCCCAGGGAGAACGTATCACCCTTACCGAGCCCTACATCGTGAATGAAGATGCAACGTACACGAAGAGTACATCGCTCAATAAAGGAGAATATTTTGTTATGGGCGATAATCGCCCGAATAGCTCTGACAGTCGCGTATGGGGACCGCTCCCAAGAAAGAATATTATTGGCCGTGTCGATGTGCGACTCTTACCAATCGGAGAAAGCGGTTTCTTCCCCGGCAAGGTGCGGTACACCTCCGCCCCAACGGCAACCACGACAACTCTCGTCGCACCATGATGCGTGACACCATACCGGCGGAAGAAATTCTGAGTAAGGCGCGTGCCGTCGGTCAGTATTACGGCTTCACTCCATTTACAACTTTGACCGCCGCCGCACGCGGAACTGCGCGTATGAAAGCATCACACCCGGAATCGCTGACGAACATGGCGCTCGACCCGCTCGCCGAGACGGTTGCGAACTTTTTGAAGCAATGTCAAAACGCCGGCGTCACGCCCGCACTGGGACGACCGCTCTTCATCTGGCACACGAACATCGCGCCGGGCCGGGCCGCACCCAAAAGAGTCATTGTGCAATTCCACGCGCTTGGTATGGATAGGGCGCTTGCGGACACGGTCATCATTCACGCATTGCTCGCGTTCTCCCGCGACCTCTACCACGAACAACCAACGGTTCGCATCAACTCCATGGGTGATAAAGAGACCCGCGCGCGCTATGCGCGCGAGCTCGGGAATTTTTTCAAGAAACGGGCCGATTCGCTTCCTGAAGAGTGCGTCCGCTTTGCGAAACAGGACACTTTTCTTGCCGCAGAATTCGCCATAGCGCAAGAGTGTGCCGACGATATGCCTTCGCCGACCGAACATCTCTCGGACGCGAGCCGTAAACGTTTCGAAGATCTGCTCGAGTATTTGGAGATGACCGAAACGCCATACGAACTCGCGCGGCATCTGATCAGCCGCGGCAACGTTTGGAACGATATGTGTTTCGAGCTCGTGGCGGGCGGTCGGCGGGTGGCGTGGGGTTCTCGGTACACTGATCTCACGCGCCATTTTTTTCCCTCCGCGCCCTTTAGTGCCGTCGGTGCCGTACTTCACCTGGCGAGCGAAGGAAAGGTCGTCAAGAAAAATACATCGCCGCGGCTCCGTTTTTCTTTCGTGCATATCGGCGACGAAGCAAAACGACTTTCTATTCGCCTCGCCGAAGAATTCCGACACGCGCGCATTCCTCTCGCACAAAATATCGGCATTGAATCCCTGACCGAACAAATCCACCTCGCCGAGCGGCGCGACAGTCCGTATCTCCTTATCATGGGGCGCAAGGAGGCATTGGAACATTCCGCCATTCTGCGCGACTGTCGCACACAAGAAGAAACTATTCTTCCTCTCGCCGGTCTCATTGAGCACCTGAAATCGTTCGCCTAAACAACAGAGGTGTGCTAGAATCTTTCTACAATGATAGCGAGCACACGAGTTGAGGTGAAGCGCGGAAAGAACGAGAGTTCAACCGCGCTTATTCGCCGCTTTACCCGGCGAGCACAGGGGCTCGGATTGGTGCGTGAGATGCGTAATCGCCGCTACTGGCAGCGCACCCGTTCAAAGAACGTTGGTCATAAGCGCGCGCTCATTTCTAAAATACGCCGCGAAACGTATAACGAACTCGTGAAGCTCGGTAAAATAGACCCCGCCGCCAAGAGAAGCGCGCGCGGCAAGGGCGGTAAGCATTAGGCGTAGTTCGACGTTACTCACTATAAAAATGGCGGGCGTTTCAATGAGAAACCTTACGCGGCGCCGTACGGCGCCGCGCTCCGCGTTCGCTGCGATCGCGTCTCACGTGCTTCCCGGTTGGGACATTTCGCTTATCTTTGTCGGTCCGGTACAAGCACAAAAACTCAATGAACAGTTGCGCGGAAAGAAACACATACCAAACGTTCTTTCGTATATCGTCGGCGAGAAAAGCGGCGAAATTATCATCTGCCCGAGCGAGGCCGCCAAACAAGCTCCTACCTACAACTTACAACCTACAACTTACAACCTGCTTTTATTTATCCACGGTGCACTGCATATAAAAGGATGGGCGCATGGTGTTAGGATGGAGAAATGCGAGCGAAATCTCTTGGAAGCCTATGGCACGGCGCATAGCTACCGGTATCGACATCGGCACGTACCAAGTAAAAATGGTCGTCGTCGAGGAGGTCGCGGATAAACGCGGCTCTCGCCAATTGCACATTCTCGGTACCGGGCTTGCTGAATCGAAAGGCCTGCGACACGGCTACATCGTCAATAAAGAAGAGGTCTATGCGAGCATCCTTAAGGCAAAACGCGAAGCGGAGTCGGTGACGCGTGTGCCGATACGCACCGGCTTTCTCGCCGTCGGCGGTATCTCGCTCGACGAGTCGCGCGCGACCGGCTTTGCCATCATTTCCCGTGCCGACCAAGAAATAACGATGCTCGATCTCGAAAAAGCGGGAAAAGCGGCGCGTGAGGCGGCGACGCCCGGATTCCTTAATCGACACGTTCTTCACAGCATTCCGCTTGAATACCGCGTCGACGGGAACAAGGTTCTCGGCGATCCTCTTGGCATGAAGGGTGTGCGGCTTGAAGTGGATTATCTATTTGTCACGTGCCTCGCCCAGCATGAGGAGGCATTCGCCAAAGCGGTCGAAGATGCGGATATTGAGATTATTGACCAAATGGCTTCCCCGCTTGCCGGCTCGTATGTGCTCTTGGAGGGCGATCAAAAGATGAAGGGGTGCGTTCTGGCGAACATCGGCTCAGAGACCATCTCAATAGTCGTCTACGACGAAGGGATTCCCGTGTCCGTCAAAGTGTTTCCCATGGGTTCGAGCCATATTACCGACGACATCGCACTTGGGTTTCGTATCTCGCTTGAAGAGGCCGAGCGCGTGAAGCTCGGGAGACTCTCGGGAGCGATGTATCCGCGCAAAAAAGTCGACGACTTTATCGGCGACCGGCTCGATACGATGTTCGAACTCATCGACAAGCATCTCAAATCGCTCGGTCGCCGCGGTCCTCTGCCTGCCGGCATTATCATTTCTGGCGGCGGTTCGGGCGTCGGCTCTATCAGCGATATCGCGCGAGGAAAACTGAAGCTCCCTGCGCGCCTCGCCGAATTGCGCCTTACCGCCGATACAAAAATCCGCGATGCGACGTGGGCGGTCGCTTATGGCCTTGCGCTCTGGGGACTCACGGGCGATACCACTGCCCCGAAAAAGAGCATCAGCGCATCAGTTAAGAAATTCCTGCAGCAATTTTTGCCATAAATAATAAACCGTACTTGTAAATTGTCAATCTTTGCATATTATTCAGTTCTGCTACTATAGCGGCTACCAGTATGTCCAAGCGCATCGAACCAGAGGTTGAGACGTTCGCGAGAATCCGTGTCGTTGGCGTCGGGGGGTCCGGTAAGAATGCGATCAATCACATGATTGATTCGAAAGTCCGCGGCGTCGAATTCATTGCCGTCAACTCCGATGCGCAGGACCTGCATCGCTCGCTCGCCAAACGAAAGATCCATATCGGCAAAAACCTCACGCGCGGACTCGGCACCGGCATGAATCCCGAGCTTGGGAAACGCGCCGCCGAAGAAACGCGACAAGAGATCCAAGAAGCGCTCTCCGGAAGCGATATGGTGTTCATCACCTGCGGTATGGGCGGCGGCACCGGCACCGGCGCTTCCGCCATCATCGCGAAAATAGCAAAGGAGGTCGGCGCGCTCGTTATCGCGGTGGTCACCAAACCTTTTTCCTTTGAAGGGGCGCAGCGTAAGGACATCGCCGAACGGGGGTTAACCGAACTCAAGAAGGAAGTGGATGCATTCATCGTCATACCGAACGATAAATTGCTCGGTATCGTCGATATGCACACATCGGCGAAGAACGCCTTTGCGCTCTGCGACGAGATTTTGCGCCAAGCGGTTGAAGGCGTCTCTGACATCATCACGACGCCGGGACACATTAATACCGACTTTAACGATATCAAGGCGATTATGGAGGGCGCCGGCCCCGCGCTTATGGGTATCGGCATTGCCGAAGGCGACGAGCGCTCTCGAGAGGCCGCGAAGATGGCGGTCAATTCTCCGCTCCTCGATGTTTCCATTAGCGGCGCCAAAGGCATCCTCTTCGTCGTTGCGGGATCGGATGACCTCGGCATCATGGAGGTCCAGGACGCCGCAAAGGTCATCAATGAGTCCGTCGACAAGAATGCGAAGATTATTTTCGGCATCATGCACGATGACAAACTCAAGAAGGGTCAGATCCGTATTATCGTCATCGCAACGGGTTTCCCCGAGAGTCCCTCCCACGCTTCGCACGCCGGGCCCGAGCGTTCCCTCTTTGCAATGCCCACTGAGCGGCTCGAAGAGGAACGTGGTCGCATTTATCACGAAGTATTGAAGCGTGGGGAGAAACAAGGGAATGAAAAGGCGGAAAATAAATCAGGGAAGATTGAACCGGTCAAGAGTATCAAGGAAGAACCAATCGTTACGGCGATGCCCCACAAGCGCGAAGAAATTCCAGCCGCTCCGGAAGATGATGAGACGTGGGGCGCGATTCCGGCATTCTTGCGCAGGCACAAGAAATGAAAGTGCTAGAGTAGGGGGATGAACGACCTTATTATTATCGGCGGCGGACCGGCCGG
>Ga0209542_10008099_pt1 | contig 19748 bp, 28 predicted proteins | sample RifCSPhighO2_01_FD_184028 | JGI IMG/M metagenome (GOLD analysis project Ga0209542, IMG submission 184028) | Soil microbial communities from Rifle, Colorado - Rifle CSP2_plank highO2_0.1 (SPAdes) (version 2) | ecosystem: Environmental > Terrestrial > Deep subsurface > Rock core/Sediment ...
TAACAACCCAAAAATAAAAATCCGTGTATTACGTGCATCAAACTCAAAAGATATCTCCACCATCTTTACATAAACTAAACTGCTAACTATTTAAATGTTTTTAGAAACTGATACTGTCAAGATAGTATGATATAATTATCTTTGACAAGTTGTATCAATCCTAACAATTTATTTCTTCCAAGAGGAATTTTTATCTCTGCAACTTCCGCAGGAGTTTTTCCTTGTAATTCCTGATTTGGATTCACAAAATTGTGAATGATCATTCTTAGATTCATAAAATTCTCTGCATCTGCAAAATTTTTAAAACCGCTACGAATTGATTTTATCCTGTCTTTTATTTTTCCATTGTATCTTTCAATCGGATTGTTGTTGTGTTCCAATCCATATTTTTTGCATGCAATTGGAACGCCAAAATTCAATCTTGCAACTCGATAAAATAATTTGTTGAACGCATTTTTGTAATTTACAAAACCATCACAAACAAAAATTATTCTCTCATCTATTCCTGTAAATTTTTTGAAATAATATTTTGCAAGTATTTGATTATAGCAATTATTTTTTATCTGAGATAAAAATTCCACACAGTTTTTCTTATTTCTCTCGTCGATAAATGTGTGTGCAAGCACAAATTTAGTTTTACTGTCTATTGCATTTAGATCGTAACAATCCTTCTTTTTTACCTTGATATATTTTTCATCATAATGAATTCTTCCTTTTATGATAGGAGAAATATTTTCATTTATTTTTTTTTAAAAAATTACTATATTTATTGCACCATTCTCTGACGGTCTCTCTACTCACTTTTATTCCATCATGCTGCCACAAATGATCTTTCACTTGAAAAAGTGAAAGCCCTTCATTGTGCAAATGAATTGCTCGCACAATATCTTTTTTATTATATCTCATTCTTTCAAAACCATCTCGTTCAATAAATTTTTTCTTACATTTATTACACAAATAAAGTTGTTTTGTTCCAGATTTGTTAAATCTTTTGCCTCTCTTAGAAATATTCTCATTTTTACAATAGGGACACCTCATTTTATTTCACCTCCTTTCAAGGAGGTAAAATCTCCGAGATTTATATACCTATCCCTCTAAGTTGACAGTATCCATAAAGCACTACTTTCAAACAATTGATCATACCATTTTGTTAGGAATACTACGACGGAGAATTAAGGATGAAAACACCGTGTGGCTTATTACACAAATTATCAATAATGTGGCGCCTCAATCGGGGGGGGGCGACGCGAATTGGGATGCCACTAGGCAATTTAACTTCCCAGTTTTTCGCGAACGTTTATCTGAATGAATTTGATTATTTTGTTAAACACACACTAAAAACAAAATATTATATTCGCTACGTCGATGATTTTGTTATTTTACACGAATCACGCCAACAACTTGAAATATGGAAATCTCAAATAGATCAATTTCTTAAAAATCACCTAAAAATTCAATCACATCCCGATAAATCACGTATCATTAGTTTATCCCAAGGTGTTGATTTTGTCGGCTTTCGCAATTTTTATCATTACCGTTTATTGCGAAAAAGAAACATACGATCAATTTTCTCGGTTATAAAAAATTACAAAAAAGAAAAAATTCCTCAAGAAAAAATGAAAGAAATTTTTCAGGGATGGCACGCCTATGCCCGCTGGGGAAATAGTTTTGAGTTGATTAAAGATTTGGTTAAGAAGATAGAAAAGGAAAATCTTATTTCATTTTAATCAAAAATAAATATTATCGTTTCTCGTCTTTCCACAAGAGAAACGCCGCCACCAAGAATCTCACTACAGTTCAATTCTTGGATGACGTCGTAATGATTTACGGAGTAAACCATCATCACGCCGTCGCCCGGAATCGAACCGGGAAACCCAAAGGGCGCTGGTCTCAAGCCAGTTGGAGTACCATTGTCCCACGACGGCATACCAGAATGATTAATCAAATGCTTTTAAATGTTTTTACTAATGATACGATAACTTGTTGTCGCAGTGTCACAGAATAAATCTTTTTAAACAGCTAAATAATAATCTTACTATGGAATTAGAGACGTTTGACAAAGAAACAGCAATTTCTCTCGAGTCTCCCTTTTATTTGATATCCGATGACTCTATGATAAATTTTTCAGTTTTCAGAGATCCTAACGATTATCAGTACGCGGCTATTTCTCAAGATACTTTTGATAGATGCAAGAGCAGATTAATTATTAATAGTGAAATTGAACATAGAGCATTTCAAGCGGAAATGGACCATTTTCCAAATACCCTTGGGTGGCATTACCAATATGTAGACAGTTTATGGAGTGTTTCAAGCGTTACCAGTTTTAATAATTGGTACCAAAATTCTAAGTTTATTGGATTTTTTGAAGGAAATAGAGTAAGAGATCTGTTACCAAAAACATACTCTCAATTTCAAAATAAAAGAGATGAACTAAGAACAGGCCAAGAAAAATTTGAGAGATGGATAAGGTTTATCAGATCAAAATCTCAAGTCAATGAACCTGCCCTATTTTGATCAGAATATTTTTACAAACAATTATAAATCTATCAAAGGATGTTTTCCGGTCTTACTTGGTTCAGGAACATCACGCAACGGCGTATTCCCCAAATTTACAGAGAGCTGATAAAAAACTTTTGAACTGTCATCAGCTGAGTACCAAAAATGTTCAAGCAAATTATCTAAACGGTTACGACCTAATATTTTTTCATCAGCAGCTAATTTCAAATTGACAGTCGACAAATAAGCAGAATCAAGATCTTCTTTGCCACGGGTAGTAAAAAGAAATGTATGTTCAGATCGATAAGAACTAATCACTTGGTAAACTTTAATAGTTTGAGGAAGTGTAAGGCTAGTCTGATAATCGGTTTTACTATTATAATTTCTTTGCTTCACCACAATTTTTCCTTGATGCTCAATTTACCTAACAATATTAGGGCTATCTTTTAACAGCCAATAACAAACTCGAATAACCTTTCGTCCCATGTTGATTATTGAATCCTATCTATTTTTAAACATTATTGCAATTACAATAAAGCTACAACTAGCTTTGCTCTACTCAATTCGTTAAGAATGTAATTAACCGAATAGAGCGCTCAAACCTTCAGCTGCAGCTTCTGCTTTCTTTTCTTCTTTTGGTGCTTCTGCCGCTTTTGCTTCTCCAGCCGACGCTGTAGGAGCAGCACTTGCAACAACTGCTTTTTCTAACTCTTTGTCGATATCAACATCGTGCAGACTAGCAATAAGGCTTTTCACTTTACCCTCATCAATTGATGCACCTGTCGCATGCAAAACTTTTTTGAGCCCCTCTTCATTAACGGGCTTGCCAAGTTTGTGCAGCAAAAGTGCTCCATAGACATATTCCATTATGCGCTTTCCTCCGGATTTAATTGAGCAGAACTTCCTTTTGCTTTAGCTGACTTACTCAACGCAACTCCCTGCGCATTTGCCTTCGCAAGAAAATAACCAATAGTTTCCCGACAATAATACTCAATCTTTTGAGCGAACCCTAGCGCCTTTCCCGCACTCATCGCTAAAGCATTAGTAGCTCCTTGCGGATCAATACTAATATGGGTATAGAGCTGTTCGCTTTGAGTATCATAAATAACTAACGGGATTAATCCGACGCTGAATGGTTTAATATCAAGCTTTTGTAATAAGCTTGCAACATTCCCCTTAATTTCTTTTCCTCCCTGCAAAACCATTTTATCAGCTTTAATAGAAATTTTCCCATTCTCAATAGAAATTTGAATTCCTACAGCTCCTAGTTCACTAATTGCAGGACCCGGAACAAGATTTGTCGGACCTGCTTTAACAATAATATCATCAGGAGCAATCTGTCCAGCCTTAGCATATGCCGGAGTTTTTTTCTGATTTAATATTCGTGCAAGTTCATATCCTTCTTTATCAGATAACACAAGCGCAATATCAGCATGAATATGCGATTCCAAATTAGTCAAAGAATCTTTGCCTAGTTGCTGTAATGCACGCATAATAATATTTTTCTTTGCTATCTTAACATACGCTTCGTTTCTAATTACCTTTTTAATATCCTGAAATTGTTTTGACGGCAAACTTTTGACGCTGACAATCATCAGCGTTCGTGCACGCTTAATTCGTCCAGCAAGATCCTGTACCTGTTTTTCTTTTATTTGAAGAGTCATTACAACTTCACCTCAACTGGTTTACTCATCGTGAATTTAATTTTCACATTGCGCACATTATCTTTTCCCTTAGGTAAACTGCTTAACACTTTATGATAAACAGAAACTAAATTATCGACAACTTTTTCATTGCTTAAGTTTTCACGCGCAGCTCCTATCTTGATGCTTGCTTCCTTAACGATGACACGAATGCTATGATTAACTTTATCAACCATTTTTTTTACCGTCTCATCATCTTCATTAGGCAAGATGCCTAATTGCGGGCTGGGCATTTTTCCAACGGGACCAAGCACTCGACCAAAGCTAGTCGCAACGGCTGGCATCAGTTTTGTATTTGCAACAAAACTATCATAAGCCTTAACCAGCTGTTTAACATCTTTTTTAGCTTTATATTTTATAAAATCATCTTTCTTAATTGTCTCAATAACCTTGCTACTCTTCTCAAAAAAACCACCAATTTTCTTATCTTTAAATTGATGGGGTATCTCGACAAAAATATTAAACGCCTGTTTTCTAACATCAAACTCTTTGAGATTTACCAACAAATCTATCGTCTGATTAAACTTTCGTTTAGCCTTTCGCTTACTTTCTTCATCTCGCAACTTTGTTAGAGCAGCAAGAAAATTTTCTTCTTCTGACATGTTATCTTCTACCTATGCGCTAACTCCAAGAATATCGAAGTTATGCGATGTAGTCGGTGATAAAAAAATAACAAGTCGCTGCTTTTTAAACTTATTGGTGAAACGGGATTATTAAAGTATTCAAAAAATAATTCACCTAGCAAAATCAAAACTAAAAATTATAAAAATTTATTTTTTTAGGAGTCTCAAAACCAAACTCCACAATTTAGTGTGGAGTATAAAAACCACTCAGGGTTTTGAGATAATAGTAAAAAGTACACTCCAAATTTTTAAGCCAATATTTCTAAATATTTTATGATATTCACCAAATTTTATAAAAAACAAAATAAAAAACTTATTATCACCAAATCCTTCGGATTTGTACCACACCCTTTATGGTGTGGTTTGTGGGATTTGGAGAGTCAGAGAAAAAACTTTTTTCTCGCGAGAGGCTAACTACACACTAAAGTGTGCAGTTTTTTGTCTGAATAAATTTTTTTCTAAGAAAAATAACTTGTCTAAAACATAATTTTATCGACGGGAGAAACAAAAAATAAAATTAGCAAAAATATTTTTCCCCTCGAACAAAAACATTTAAATATGATACTTACACTACAAATATATGAATTGTAATATATTCAATGAAAGGAGGATAGAATAAATTTATTGAAATGGCAGCTAAAAAGAAAAAAGTAGCTAAGAAAAAGTCGGCAAAAAAAACGACAAAAAGAAAAGCTACTAAGAAAAAATCAACTAAAAAGAAAAGATAACTATATTTTTATTTTTTATTTAATCTAGTTTTTGTTTTGATCCTCTTTATCCAATTCTCCCAAATATTCTTTCACACGAGCAATTATTTGGGGAATAACAAATTTCTCGACAATATCTTCAAAGATTTCTTTTAAAGAAAGATGTTCTCTCAGGTAATAATTGTTTTCCCGTCGGTCAATCAGTAGTTTATCAGAGAGTCGTTTGAGTTGCCGTCGTATATTTGATTCAGCAAGTCCGCGAACATCAAGGCTGTATTTTTTTCGTATCATTTCTACGCGTTTTCCAATCTCATCACTACTAATCTTTTCTTTGTTTTTATTTGCCTGGATAAGCACTAGTAAAATATCTACAATAATATCTCGAGAATCTCCCCATTGCAATAATCCCAAGGACAAGCAAATTTTTCTCACTAACTCTCGCCGTTCAAGTCCTCGAGGATGTTCATATTTTCGTAGCGTTATCTCAGACAAAGGCAAATCTTTCATATACTATGAGGAAGTCATATGCTCCAACCACCTTTTTTTAAAAAACGGCATCGTCAGGGTTGATAATATAAATGCAAGAGAGGGGACAATAGAATTAATAAATGGATTAGGTAACTTTGCAACAAAGAAAAAGATTACCACCGTACCATAAGTGAAGAGGACAACAAGAAACCTTCTCGTAAAACTCGTCTCCCAAGCCTTGTCAAGTTCGACACGTCTATTTCTTTCTTTAATATTTCCAATCTCTTTTTCTATATTCATCGCTAGCTAGTAAATCACCTATAAACTTATAAATTTATGTAAATTTTTTAGGGTATGGAACTTGTTGCATTGGTGAGCAAGGGAGAAGATTCCTGGGGGCAGATCACCGGAGTGATAAACAAAGGAGAGTGGGACAACATTTTTCTCGTCGGTGATAGCTTCGCAAAAAAATTCACCGCAAAAAAAGATTTTGAATTTATCGAGATAAAAGACGGAGCAATTCTGCAATTAAAAGAAGAAATAAAAGCAAAACTAAAAGGCAAAGTTAAAGGAACAGAAGTTGCCCTCTCAATAGCAAGCGGCAACGGAAAAGAACACATGGCACTTATTTCTGCATTACTTTCTCTACCGGTAGGTATTCGGTTTACCGCACTTACAAAAGAAGGATTAGTGTTTATGTGATTATAGGTGTGGAGTAATCATTCCTGTCTCAAAAGAATAGCAAGCTTAACTCATCTAAAACAACGCTCGAAACCATCCCACCATCAATAACACCAACGCTAATAATATCACATAAGTTGCAGCCTTAAACATAAATCGTGCAAATTTTTCGTTTCCAGTTATTCCCCAGATGGTGAGATAAAAAAATCTTCCTCCGTCAAAAATTGCAACCGGCCACATATTAACAAGTGCAACACTCAGATTAATCAATGCTAACCACCAAATAAGATTATACAAAAATAAAACAAAATCTCCATTAAATCGCGGCTCATAATACGTCGCTGGTTTTTTGAAGAAATTAAAAAAATCAACAACTTTTCCTAAAATCTTTTCGTTGTTTTGGCTATACCCAATTCCAATCACTCCTTTATCAGCTCGAGTGCGATCCATACCCAAAGTAATATCATAATTTAGTATTGTTTCACTCTCAACATCTTTAGTAACAAGCGTAATTTTCTCTCCTGGTTTTTTTCCTTCCATTATTCTAGCCAGATCATCGTAATCAACAATTTGCTGCCCGTCTATTTCAATAATGGTTCCACGTAAACCTGCATTGATAGCCGGAAGATCTTCATACAAAAAAACATATTCTGATTCTTCTAAGTCAAGCTGCAGCTTTAATTTTTCAATAGTGATATAATAAAAATTTCCAGAGTCATCAACTATATTAGTAAGGGTAATGGTGCTTTCGTTATTTCCCAGCACCAAATCATCAGTTAGCCCGTTTGTTGCAATAAGATTTAGTATTCCTCCCTCGGTTCGATCAAGAAGCGGCTTTCCCCCAATCATACTAATATTCTCGATGGCAACTGCCCCCGGTGTGTACGTATTAAATAATGCACCAGCAGGAATGTACGCAAACGAAAAGAAGAAAGATAAGAGTAAAAAGAAAAATATTGCTAAAATAAAATTAGTAAATACTCCCGCAGATAATACTGCCAGTTGCTGATATTTAGGTTTACTTTCCATTTGCTTTTCGTCCGGCTCAACAAACGCCGCCAAAAATGGTCCCAAAAATCCAAATCCCGTCGTTAATATCTTGATATTATATCGTCGTGCAATAATCCCATGAGCAAACTCGTGAAACAGCGCAATTACTGCAATGCTAATAATCCAATAAGTAAAATAAAATGGCGGAAGAAAATCTATTTTAAATGCTTCCGGTAAATAAGGGATGAGTGGCATGAGTGGAGGAATTTTAATTGCGCGCACCGCTTCAGGAACAAATAAATACAAATACAAAAGTTGATACAAAAAGTAAACCATACTTGCCATCAAAAAATAACCAACAACAACCCCCAAAAACCCCAGCACCGATAACGTCCGTTTATATTTTCCACCCACATAATTAATAAATCGAATTCCTACCTGCGTTCGATACAAATACATAATTCCTTCTCGTTTGAGATTATGTCGTCTCCGATGTAAAAAAAAGGCTACCGCAAGGGTAAACACAACTAAAAAAGTGATGTCATATATGTAAAAACTCATGTTCTTTTTACCACGATGAAAGATATGCTTTTTGGTTTATAAATGTAACAGTAACTAGGCTCTGTCTGGAGTTAATATTTTTTGTCGAATAACAAAATTTTATCGAACTTGCTTCGTAAAACCAGAGAAATCTTCGATTTCTTGTACACAGAAAATAAATTTATTTTCTGTGTTTTGCAAACTTTTATTGTCCGGTGTTTCACCGGACAAAGCCAGTAACTAGGCTGGTTTAAGATAAGAATCAACAGTATACATAAACTGATTTATATCTCTAGCATCAAAGAAATGAGTTACTCCAGACATTCGTGCAGATTTTTCTAATCCCCCATCTCCAAGTAAAATAATAGGTGTATCTATCTGCTCACGGCGAATTCTTTTTATTAAATCTAAAATTGACACAGAAGTATTTGCTATACAAATAAGATTATAACGATTATTGATCACTTCATTAATTAATTCATCCTCGCTGTTTGCAATCTGAGTAGTAGTTTGATACAAAGCAATATCTGGATTTAAATAAGATAAGTAAATTTCGCTTAGATGAGCGGCACCTAAAAAAATTGATCTTGTTGGCACATTATTTCTTTCGCACTGGTCTAAATGCAGTCTTAAGACATTTTCTGCAGCGCACTTTCTGCTCAATAATCTTTCGCGCATCAGCACGCAATTTTGCCTTACAATTTTTGCAGACAAACATATCTTTATACAATCGTGCTTGTGTAACTGCTAATTTTGTTCCCATCTCTATAGTACTGCAGAAAAAGACTTTTTAAACCTTGTCCTCAGTTGGAACTCTTCGCAATAATTCTTTAGCAAGTTCATATCTCCCCCGCAGTGAAGAATCAAAAAAACCAAATCCGCTATCTTCTTGTGTTGCTATTCGATAATTGAACCTAGGAAGCAGTCTTCCTGCTTCTATACTCTTTGCATAATCAGATAACAAATTTAATTCTGCTAACAATCCAGATTGACTCCAAGATTTATTAAACACCAGATGTCCTGCTAAATTACATTCAGGCAGAAAAAATTTGTAATAAGAACAGCAAGAAGGAATGTATAAAAATGGTGCAACAGCATTTCTCTGGGGGTGACGCTGCTGATGTGGCAACACCACTTCTTTACTATATTTTTCAACACGTTCACATAATCGGTTTACTTTTTCAGCAAAAAAACCAGCTTTTTTTTCAGCAAAAAAACCAGCTTTTTTTTCAGCAAATAATTCTTCAATCTCTTGGAAAAATTTAGTGAACACCCCAAAATGAATAAAGTGATCCTCAATAGCTCTGGAGTGATGAGCCTTTCGTTCTAGCATTACATCCATTGCAAATGTTAAATCTCTTCCATCTAGATAATCAAAGGTATCATAAAATTGAGGAGCAAAACTTTGCTCGTCTCCTACTGTATAAGAAGTAATAGTTACCGGATCAGTCGCACCAAGTGTGAGTGCTTCATAAAGAGAAGATAATCGTTGCAAGAAATTTATATCTGGCCTTTCAATTTCCATGAAAAACATACAAAGAACAAGTTTTTAAAAATATCGATAGACAATCACATCTTTCGCTTGATTATCTTACTACCTTCAACTTCCCAATACTCAACCTTATCTTCTTCATGCAATTCTTCTTTGAGTTCTTCAGGAACTGATAACTCAAACGTTTCAAAACTATCTAAATCCATAACCGTTGCTCGCTCGTCGGCAATCGACATTAACTGCGCTCTATTTTTATTGATGGTGGGCACTTCTAATCGATCATGTCCGCCCATCGCAAACACTTTTTTCTTTCCATCAAGAACGCTAATCGCTTCAATACGACATTTCGCATGTCCATGTTTTCCGGTTTTACTAATATCATTTGTCCGCACAATACACGGTACTCCATCAACTAAAATCGCTGTACCATTTCTCGCCTCGGCAGCATCAATTAATTTATGTGACATACTCATAAAATTAAAATCGCGTTTATAAAGTTTTAGTTTTAAAAGAAGATCTTCCAAAAGCAAGTAATAAACCCGAAGTTCTATAGTATGACAATCTATTTAAGGGATTAGAAATAATCAAGAAAATGGCATTGCTAATCGGATCAAATACTCCTAGAGCCGACAGTTTCTCCCCTAATTACGACGATCTTTTTTCTGATGATAGGGGAGATAATTACGAGGTAATCTTAACCGGTGTAAGTAGGTATTTTGCTCGTCCCTATAAAACTGGAGCTAAACTTCTCGGTCTTGAAGTTCCAAAAGTGTCGCCCCTTGAATTTGCATTGGCAATTGCAGATGTTCAAAACATCAAGGGAGATAGTTACCAACCCACTTACTATCTGGAATTGAACCCCTTTGACATGTATGGGAGAGTTCTTGGAAACGGTCTAATTAATTTGCAAAAAAAGACAGTGCACTATGGAACAATTCACCCGTTACCTTCCAAGGAGCAAGTTCCAGAGGGAGTTATTAAAATCGAGAGAACTTATTTACTGCCTGCAGTAGTGAGAAATCCTTTCTATTCTCAAATAATTTCTCGTCGGCAATTGAAGGTTCTTGTAGACCACATTAAAGAATCCAACAATAGTAATGATCCTCAAAATATGCTCAACTCAAGAATTAACTTCTACCGGTTTTTTGAAAATGCCTTCGGCTGCGAGGATTTAAGTAAATACAAAAGAGTTAAAAGAAAGTTGGTTCCTCCTGAGGTAAAAAATCTGCCCGTATTTTCACTTGTCAATTTTGGAAGAGAAAATCTTGAAGATTTATTCATTAACTGGAAAGAAATTCCCTCAAAGTCGTTAAAATTTATCGTAGGTTCAAAAAATTATATAAATAGAGAGTTGACAGAAGTTGATAAATGGAGGTTTCATTGTGCTCAGATGGTCGCGTCATTAAGCGGGTATACAGCCTCAATGAACTGGCTTATGGAAAGAATTACTAACCAACAAGATCTAATTTTTCCATCGATTATGACTGCTTTATTTTGGGCAGGACTTCTTGATGGAGCCTATAGGATGGTTAAACATAATTTTCAAGAAAGAGATTCTCCTTCAGGAATAATCGGAGATGCTTATAGCCGGTTGACAAAAAGGAAAATTTAAGAAAATCTATTTAAACTCATTTTCATCAGACTATTCATGACAGAAAAATCCCCCGTTAAAAAAAATGATTTTATCCAAATAGAATTTACAGGGAAAGCAAATGGACAAATATTTGACACCACAAATCCAAAAGAAGCAAAAGCGTTGGGAATAGATGCACCTAAAGACATCAAACCACTTATCATCTGTGCAGGTAACGCAATGATGCTCAAAGGACTTGATGAACAACTCGAAGGAAAAGAGTTAGACAAAAAATACACTCTCACCGTCCCTCCACAAAAAGCATTTGGCCTAAGAAATACTAACCTTATTAAAACCTACGGTCTGCAAAATTTTAGAAAAAACGATATTAATCCGTATCAAGGTATGACGCTGCAACTTGACAATCAACTAGTAAAAGTAATTTCAGTAAGCGGAGGACGAGTCACCGTCGATTTTAATAATCCCTTAGCAGGAAAAGAAGTAGAATATTCATTCACTATCACTAAAAAAATAATTGATGATCTAGAAAAAATAAACGCACTCCAAGATTTCTTTTTTAGAAAACGCTTCGAGTTTACTATATATGATAAAAAAGTATTATTTAAAGACCCAATAATCAAGCCGCTCCTCGAGCTGCTTGCTCCGCAGTGGAAATCAATGACGGGATTTGATTTTGAGGCACCAGAAACAATCAAGCAAGAAAAGAAAACACAGAAATAATAATTAAGAAATCCCTTCACTTTAAACACAATCTTAAAACCCCAATAATCTTTAAATAGCAATACAATCTCCTTGACCGATGGAAGAGGATTTTAAAAGAGAGGACGAATATAGACCTGCTGCTTTTACAAAACAAGAGCATCCACAAAAATTTCATATGTCTGAAAATCCTAATCAAAAAGGATTTATTCCTGCAAAACAATTCGGAGCTGACACAAAAAATATTTCGTCTTCTCAATTAAGAATGCAATCAAGTAGCACCGCAGAAATAGATCGCGAGCTTGAAGAGCTGCTTCAAAAACAACATTCAAAGGTTAAAGTATTTGGCGTTGGGGGAGCAGGAGGAAACACGATAAGTCGCATGAAAGAAATTGGTATCAAAGGCGGTGAATTTATCGCAGTAAATACCGATGCACAAGACCTTCTTTATTCAAATGCAGATCACAAAATTCTTATCGGAAGAGAACTCACTATGGGACTTGGTGCAGGTTCAGATCCCAAAGTTGGAGAAGAAGCAGCACACGAACAAGAAACCGAAATAAAAAAATCGCTCGCCGGAAGCGACATGATTTTTGTAACCTGTGGTATGGGGGGAGGAACAGGAACCGGAGCAGCTCCCGTAGTAGCAAGTCTTGCAAAAAAACAAGGAGCACTCACCATCGGCGTAGTCACTCTTCCTTTTACTATTGAAGGAAAAAAAAGACTTGCAAATGCAGAATATGGTCTTGAAAAAATGGAGTCAACAGTAGACACCCTCATTATTATCCCTAACGACAAACTCTTAGAAATTGCTCCAGAATTACCCTTACAAACTGCATTTAAAGTTGCAGATGAAATTCTCACTAACGCAGTAAAAGGAATTACTGAACTGGTCACTAAATCAGGCCTAGTTAATCTTGATTTTGCTGACGTCAAAGCAGTAATGCTTAACGGGGGAGTTTCATTAATTGGTATGGGAGAATCAGATTCAGCAAATCGTGCGCAGGAAGCAATTGAAAAAGCGCTAACAAATCCGCTCATTGATGTTGATGTTTCTAACGCAACAGGAGCATTAGTTAATATCATTGGTGGAAATGACATGTCTCTTGATGAAGCGCGCGCAATTATTTCAATCATGGGAGAAACGCTCAGCCCCGACGCGAAAATGATTTGGGGAGCACAAATTTCTCCAGACATGGACAAATCAATTAGAGTTATGGTAGTAGTAACCGGTGTAAAATCTTCCCAAATCACCGGAAGCGAACTTTCTCCTGCTGCCCAAAAAAAAGTCGAGTTCGGCGACGAACTAGGCATAGAATTTTTAGAGTAACAAAATTTTTAAACCCTGCTTACTCTCCGTCTCTATGTTTAACCTAAAATCATTTGTAAAACAATCAATCAGAGTGTGGCATTTACTTAAAAAACCGGACAAACAAGAGTTCACCACCATCGCAAAAGTTTCAGCAATCGGACTCTGCCTTGTGGGGGTCATCGGATTTGCAATTAATATTATCATGACCTATTTCGGATTGTCATAAGCTCTGTCCGGAGTTAATGTTTTTTGTCAAATAATAAAAAATTTTTATCGAACTTGCTTTGTAAAATTTTGCAAACTTTTATTGTCCGGTGTTCCACCGGACAAAGCCTTGTCATAACAAAATTTATAAACCCCTTTTCTCATTTATTAGTAAGCTTCTCTGGCATTATCTGCTAGCGGAGCCCAAATATAATGGCAATATATATTATCAAAGTAACAACCAATAAAGAAGATAAAGCATTAGAATTAATTTCAGAAAAAGTACGCAAAAAAGAACTTGCAGTCTACGCACTTGCAAGACCGCATGGACTACGAGGATATATTTTCTTAGAAGCAGAGGACAGAGAAAACGCTGAAGAGGCTGCATATAATTTACCGTATGTAAAAGGAATTATCGGAAAGACCGTCAGCTACGAAGAAATAAAAACGATGATCGAGCCGGTGCTTGAAGAAATTAATATAGAAAAGGGAGATATTATTGAAATAATTGGCGAGCCATTCAAAAAAGAAAAAGCTAAAGTAGTAAGAATTGATAAGGGCAAAGGTGAAGCAGTGGTTACCTTGCTTGCAGCAGTAGTCCCAATTCCAGTAACGGTAAAGTTAGACAATGTTAAAGTAGTGCGAAGAGAAAAAGAAGAAGGCGAAGAGGACGAAGAAAGTTCTTCAGACACTAGCGACGTAGAATCAGAAACTCCGCTAGGCGACGCTCCATTGATAAACCAAAATGATTATGAAGAGCCAAGCGGAGGACTTATTCCTGATGACTACTAAACAGGTATCTTTAAATAATCCCTGTAAGGTATCAATTAAATAAAAAAAACTAACAAAATGATTGTAAAATTATTAATCGACGGCGGAGACATGAAGCCAGGACCAGCAATAGCTCAACAACTTGGCCCGATGGGGGTCAATATGGGAAAAGTTATCAGCGAGGTAAATCTTGCTACTAAAGAATTCAAAGGAATGAAAGTGCCCGTCGAAGTAAACGTCAACGAAAAAACAAAAGCATTTACTATTCATACAGCTTCACCTCCCACTTCAGAATTATTAAAAAAAGAACTCAATTTAGAAAAAGGAACCGCCGATCATAAAAAAGTAAAAATGGGCAACGCTGCAATAGAAGACGTGATAAAAGTTGCTAAAATTAAACAGGGAAATATGCTTGAAAAAGATTTGAAAGCTGCAGTAAAATCGGTGCTGGGAACCTGTGCCTCTATCGGAATATTTGTTGAAAACACACTTCCTAACGAACTAATTAGTTTAGTTAATCAAGGAAAATTTGATAAAGAGATTAATCAAGAAAAAACTCAAGCAAGCCCCGAGAAAAGAAAATCACTGGATGATTTTTTCCAAAACGTTAAATCTGAACAAGAAGCAAAGCTTGCCCTCGAGCAAAAGACCGCTGAAGAAGCAAAAGCAGCTGAAGCTGAAAAAGCAAAAACAGCTCCTGCATCTACTGCAGCCACTCCTGCAAAAAAAGAGCCAGCAAAAACGCAAGCTCCTAAAAAAGAAGCAGCAAAAAAATAATTATAATGCGAGCCTAAACGTACTAAAAAAACTTACAACAAATTTATAAACGCTTTCTTTGTAATACCATCACGGGGCAATAGTATAGCTTGGTTAGTATCCGGGATTTGGGATCCCGTGGCCCAGGTTCAAATCCTGGTTGCCCCATAAAAAGGTTTAAAAACAATTCACCTGACTATCTAGTATAATAAACTAAATAATATGAGAACAAAAAAAGTAAAAGCAGCAGGAAGGTTTGGAGCTCGCTACGGAAAACGAGTAAGAACTAAGATTAGTCAAATAGAAGCAGTCCAGCGAAAAAAACAAGAATGCCCATTTTGTAAAGGTGTCGCAAAAAGAATTGCAAATGGAATTTGGACGTGTAAAAAATGCGAAAAGAAATTCGCAGGGCACGCCTATCATTTAAAGAAAGAAGAATAGAGGGATTGTCGCAGTTTAGGGACTTATCTTTAAAATTTCTTCTCCTATCGCTTGAGGGACTTTCTGTTTAATTGAATTTAATAGCATAGTTTCCCATCTGTTTCCGTTTAATCCAATCCCACATTTTTCTGCTGGTGTTGTCTTATCTTTAACATTTTTTCTTATGAAATTATGGAACACTTTAAATCCGTCTTGATAATTTTGGACTTCTGTAACTCCCCTTCTAACCTTTTGAAACTCCTTTTGCTGTGAATGGTGACCTTCTATTGCGTTGTTATTAACTTCTTTTCTATGTCCTTTAATTGAAACAAACTTAACCTTTCTTTCTTGTCCCCAGTTTCTAAAAGTCTTTCTACAACCATCTTCATAACCTTTGTAGCCATCTACAATTATTTTATTAGGCATTTTAACATTCTGCTTATATGCTTCTGTAAAAACCTTTTGTGCGTCTTTACTGCTTCTGCTTCTTCCCGAATTGATAGAAGCTAAAAGGAATTTGCTTTTGTTATCCATAACATTCCAAACATAATCAAAATTAGTGTTAGGGTTTTTCTTATCCTGTCCTCTCTTAGTTAAAATTAAAGTTTCGTCTGCGTTCCATGTCCCAGAAGTTTTAGGAGTTAATGTTTTGCTGTATTTTTCCATGACTTCTGAAAATCTTAAAACCCATCTTCTTATTGTTTCATGGTGTAAATCTAATCCATAGAATTGCTTAAACTGGTCTGCAATATCTCGGTAACTCAATCCTTTATAGTAGCAATCCATAGCTAAACAAACAATCTTAGCATTTCCTTTTATCTTTTGAATAGGACTTAAAACAAATCTCTTTTTACAATCCTTACAGCTAAATCTTTGTTTTTCTTGTAGTTGTGTTTTTCTTACTCCTCTTTTGATTAGGTTTTGAGAAGCACAGAAAGGACAGCAGTTTTCAGTAGGTCTTTCAATCATTAACTCTATTTCTTGTTTTATTGGTGTAGCTTCTATTTCATAAGCTGTTTTTAGTTTTTCAAAAATAAGTATTGCTTTAATATGTTTACAAAATAATCCTTTGCCCTGACATCTTCGCTTAAAATCTTCGCATTCGCATGAATAACTATCAAAGTGAGTAACTTGATACTTCTTGGTGCTGTCAAATTGAGAGGGAACTAAATAAGTATTTTCGTCTAAACATTCAGGGTTTCCGATTTGTAAGATAGCTTTTGCTCTTACATCTCGGTTATCTGTAAATTGTTTTATTGTTTGTGTTTCCATGTTCTTATTATCTTACTTATATAAGTATAACCTACTATATAAACCTTCCTATTTCTTACTTTTATAGGTAATTCTTATATAATACCGACGGATAAAAGAAGTGTTAATATAGACTACTTAAATAAAATATGTTTTTATTAACTATTTTCATAAAGGTAATGTTTATATATAAGCGATACTTTAAATTATCATGGAAAATCAGTATGTTATTAAGAAAACAATTAATGCTTTCAAGTGTCAAAGGTGTGGTCACGAGTGGATACCGAGAGTAAGCATGGAAGAATTAGAGGGAAAAGTTAAGGATATTCCTATAATTTGCCCGAAATGTAAAACACCTTACTGGAAAACTGAAAGAAAGAATAAAGGTGGTGAAAAGAATGGAAAAAAATAAAAAAGTGATTAGATTATTTGACGCATTTACTGGTTATGGTGGTGCAAGTTGGGGAATGAAAAAAGCTAAAATTCCTTTTAAAGTAGTTGGTTATTCTGAAATAGATAAATTTGCAATTAAGCTGTATGAATTAAATCATAAAGATGTGAAGAATTATGGGGATATAACAAAAATAAATCCAGATGATTTGCCTGACTTTGATTTTTTTACGGGGGGTTTTCCTTGTCAAACATTTAGCTCAATAGGAAAAGGAGAAGGAGAATTAGACGAGAGAGGAACATTATTTAGAGAAATAATAAGAATTTGTGAAGTAAAAAAACCAACATATATCTTATTGGAAAATGTAAAAGGACTTACAACAAATTCCCATAGAGCAACATACGAAAAAATACTTAGTGAACTTAAAAGATTAAAATATAATGTTCAATCAAAAGTATTAAACACAAAAGATTATGGAATACCACAGAACAGAGAGAGAGTTTGGATTTTTGCTACAAAAAAAGAAATCCCTCTTGGATGGACTTTTGAACCAGAGAAAGAACCATTAAAATTATTCTTAAAAGATTTTATTGAGAAAAAAGTAGACGAACAATATTATTTAAAACCTTATCAAATTGCACAACTAACTAAAAAAACAGGAGTTACTTTTAATGTAGAAGAACCATTATGCTTTGATAGATACAATAAACAAATCAGAAAAGATGGAGTTTGTATGACTATATCAGAACCTCATCATAATATTATGAGAATTGTTGAACCCAAAAAAGGAACTGAATTTAGAGTTAGAAAAATGACACCAACAGAACATTTTAGATTTATGGGGTTTAAAGATGATGAAATTGACTTAGACGGCTTTACATATAACCAGCTTTGTAAGTGTGTTGGTAATGGTTGGGATGTTAATTTAGCAAGTAAAATAATGAAAAGAATATTTACTCTTTAAACTTTATATTTCTTTATTGCATTTCCATATAACCAAAGATAACGAGATAATTCTTTTTTTACAGGTATATTTTTAGTAAGTAAATCAAACATCATTCTTTTACTTAAAGGCATAAAAATAGTTGGATACTTTCCATCATCCGTTGTCCTCATTTCAATTTCAGCAAAAATAGTATCAAGTTTGAAAACTACTTTTTGGTTACTTGAACTATTCTCTACTTTAAGATTTTTCATAAGAATATCCCACACCTCATCTTTATCAAAAATATGAAAGATGTCATCATCATAAATAACAAAAAAATCAACCTTTCTATCAAAAAATGCTCTATCTAAAAACTTCGCTCTATTTTCAGGATTAAGCAAAAATTCTTTTAATCTTATCATTTGAACAGCAATTTTCCCCTTAACTTCTACTTTGTTAGCTTGATATTCCTCATAGGTTGGGGGATAACAATTAAAGATGTCTGTAATTATTGAACCAGCAGGAAAATCCTGTTCTTTTTGAAATCTACTCGGATTATACATAAAAACTTGTATTCTCCCTTTTCTACCTTCTCCACCTTGAACCTCGCCACCACCTTTTACAGAAAAGCATTGTTGATAAGCGTTCATTACATCTTGCTTTTTTACCCCTTTGATAACTATTCCTTTAATCAATTCTGCAAAAATATCTTCCTTTCTTCCACCTCTTGTTTTAACTCTACTCGCTTTATCAGAAGTCATACCATGCGACTTACTTACATTATCTTCCATGAAAGATAGATAAAAACTTAATATAAAAACTTTCCTAAGTCCCTTTATGCGACACCTAATATCAAGTCCCGATTATGCGACAGAACCAAGAATAGATAGAATTAAAAACCCTCCACTTATTATTAGAGCATGGCAACCTACAAATGTTTCAAATGTGGAAAAAAAATAACCAATTCTGCTCTGGAAAAAAGATTTTTATGCCCCTACTGCAGATCAAAAATTTTCTATAAACCAAGAAAGCACGTGGTAAAAATTAAAGCGATATAGTCAACTTTATCAATATACTTAAATAGTTATGCTACCAAAATCTTACATGAGTCAATACGAGTTTAGAAATAAAACAAGAAATTATTCAGCACTCTCAATAGGACTAGGAATTCTAGGAAGTTTAGTTGCTCTAAAAACTGAAAACTATTTGTATATCCCTGCATGCGGATTTATGACTTTTGTTAGCGGATTAGTATTTACTACAAACCAGATAGCAATAAGTCAAGAAGATTCATCTAATTCATCTAATCTAGAAAATCGAATAGAAAACTAATGGAATTTGATAAAGAAACACAACAAAAAATTCAGGAATTGCAAAATTTCGAACAGACACTGCAAGGAATGCTTATGCAAAAACAAGCATTTCAAATGGAGTTAAGCGAAACAGAAAATGCGCTTGACGAATTAGAAAAAACTACTGACGAGGTGTTTAAGATAGTCGGAAACATTATGATTAAAACAAGCAAAACAAAAACTCAAGCAGAATTAAAAAGAAAAAAAGAATTGGTTACACTCAGGCTTTCTTCTATAGAAAAACAGGAAAACGATCTCACAAAAAAAGCTCAAGACCTCAAAGAAGAGGTAATGAAAAAACTCAAATAGTCTAGGACACCGTGAGATTTGAAAAAAGAGGTAAAAGGATACGTACGTTTGAGACGCTTGAACA
>Ga0209542_10008100_pt1 | contig 19747 bp, 25 predicted proteins | sample RifCSPhighO2_01_FD_184028 | JGI IMG/M metagenome (GOLD analysis project Ga0209542, IMG submission 184028) | Soil microbial communities from Rifle, Colorado - Rifle CSP2_plank highO2_0.1 (SPAdes) (version 2) | ecosystem: Environmental > Terrestrial > Deep subsurface > Rock core/Sediment ...
GTTAACGCCACTTCCACCGCTATTGGCATAAACGCCGCGTTTTCCGTTAATAACGCCGCCGGCGCCAACAGTTTGTTTATTGATTCAACGGGCAACATCGGCATTTCTTCCACTTCTCCTTCCGCGGTTTTAAGCGTTAATGTTTCCAATGCCACTGGCGTCACGCCAGCTTTCAACATCACTTCCGCGACTTCCTCGCTGTTGTTTGTGAGAAGCGATGGATTTATTGGCATTGCCACAACATCGATTTCAATGTTCACAACTCCTTATGCCACCACTACTTCAGTTCTTGCCGTTTCCGGCAATGTCGTGATTTCTAATGGAGGATTAAATTTGCCGAGTTTAACCAGTACTACCACAATCGCTGGAGGATTTGATGTCGGATCAAGAACATTTACCGTTGAACCGTTTTCGGGCCTTACCAGCATTGTTAACTCCGAAACGGGATCAACCAATTTTGAAAGCGACGCCGGCGTGGTCAACTGGGTTAACCTGCCCGTTACATCGGCTTCGGCAACCAATACCGTTCAAAGTTACTCGGCTATGATGAACGGAACTTCCACTTTAACTATTTACGCCCTATCTAATGGAACGGGCGGCGTTACTAATATCGGCGTCGGCATTGGAACAACCACGCCGACCCAGATGCTGACCATTTCCACGGCCAACGCCACTTCCAGCGTCGCCATAACCAATGGCTGGCTTTGTATTGATACAGATGGGGGATGCGCCGGGAGCGCGGCCGGCACGATATATGCAAGATACGCCGATGTTACCGGCGGTTCGGACATTGCGGAAAGATATAATTCTTCCGTTCCGCTTGAAAGCGGCGATATTGTGGCGGCTTCGGGCGGAATAGAAATTGATTTGGCTACCACCACTTCAAAAACAATAATTGGCATTGTTTCATCTAATCCGGGGATGATATTGGGTAGTAACGAGAATAGCGCCACGTCGTCTTATCCGATAGCTTTAGTCGGCCGGGTTCCGACAAAAGTTTCTTTGGAAAACGGGCCGATTGCGATTGGGGACAGGATTTCGGCTTCTTCTGTGGCCGGAGTCGGCAAAAAAGCTTCTTCCACAGAAGCGACGGTTGGCATAGCCTTGGAACCGTTTGATGGGACATCGCCCGGGATGATTCCCGAGGGCGTTGGGAAAATTTTAGTATTCGTCAATCTCGGCCAGCCGCAACTTGCAGCAAGCGGAGGAACTGGAAACTTGGCTGAAATGACGACGGATACGACATCACTCAGTAGCGATTTAAACATGAACGGCTTTTCATTATTAAATGTAAAGAGTATTTTGGGTCTTAATGGGTTGTGGAGAATTGACGAGGGTGGCAATATTACGGCGCAAAGCGTTGAGACCCAGAAACTTACCATTGGCGGCGGAGCCGCCTCCGGGGTGACTATATATGATAGGGAAACTACCGCTCCAAAGTGTATATATATAGAAGGGGGAGTTATAAAGACCTCGGACGGGGCGTGTGGCGCCACGCAAAATACTGGTGCGGCGGCGGCAATCCAGCCGGCTTCGGCGTCGGCAACGATTCCCGGAATCAATCAGCAAGTGATTGATTCCGGGAATCAATCAAATCCGGTTGCCACCTCCTCGATTCCTGGAATCAGTGCGCCGGAAGTAGCAACGACAACTCTGGAAATTTTACCGACTCCGACCACCACTCCAGAAATATTAATCCCGGCTTCGGAACCGATTAATACAGCAACTTCAACACCATAACCAATTTAATCCCGCCACACGGTGGCTATTGCAACTTAAAATCTTTTATGAAAAGCTTACAAATAAAAATTTTTGCCGCAGTCATCGTAACAGTTTTGGCGGGAAGCACCGCATATTATTTAAAAGGCAAATCCGCGATGGATTCGGCGATTCCGGGAATCATCCCTTCGTCTTCGGCGGATTCCTCAATTCCTGGAATCAGCGAACCCGGATTTTATAAAAGCGACCAGTATGGTTTTTCATTCGGCTACCCTAAAGAATTTAAAGTATCGGAGTTTAATGAAAGCGGCGCGGATGTCATTTTAATAAGAGATGCGGCGGCGAACAGCGTTTTCCAAATTTCGGTTTCCCCGTTTGACGAGCCGGGGCCAATAACCAAAGAAAGAATTTTGCAAGACATTCCAGACATGCCCATTATTAACGACAAGGAAATTTCGGTCGGCGGATTAAAAGCGTTAAGTTTTACCAACAAAAACGCAGCTTTAGAAACTTTTGAAATTTGGTTCGTCCATGGTGGCAATTTGTACCAAATCAGCGCGTTTCCAAGTTTTGTCGGGCGGCTTGATAAAATTTTAGCGACCTGGAAGTTAAAAGCATAAGGAATATATGAAAAATATAAAAGCAAAAATTCTGATATTTCTAATAACCGCAGTCATCGGATTTATTGCGGAAATTCCCGAAGCTCGGGCTGGTGTTTTGGTTAACCGATCGTTAAATTTTTTAACAAGCGGCCTTGTCGGCTACTGGACAATGGATGGAAGCAAGGTTAACTGGGCCACCGGAGCGGTAACCGACAGCTCCGGCAATGGCAATACCGGTTATGTTACAAATATGGCGACTTCAACCGCCGCGGCCGCAGGCAAAATCGGCCAGGCGTTGAGTTTTGACGGGGTGGATGATTATGTGGACAGGGGGACAGGCCCGACAAGCGCCAATACTTTTTCTTTTTGGGTTTATCCGCAGACCACTACCGGTTATTTTGTTAATATTACTGATACTACTGTTTATATTTGGGCTAATGCAGGCACTGTTACCGCTACCGGTTTTTCAGGCACGCCGACTATTTATGTTAATGGCCAAGTTTCTTCAATTATTTCTGCTGGTCAGTGGCAGTATATTACAGTGACAACCACTGTTGCAGAAAATGCTAGTAATTTGGATATCGGTCGCACGCAGGACGCAAATTATTTCAACGGCAAGATTGACGAAGTCCGTGTCTACAATAGAGCTTTATCGCCCGATGAAATACAAAAGTTATATAATAGTGGGCGATAAAGTATTATATATAAAACCCTGTTAAATCCTGTTAAATTTTTTATACTAACATGTTTTACTACGTTTATATTCTTCAGTCGCAAAAAGATGGCAAGTTCTATGCGGGCTATACCCATGATTTAACAGGACGATTTGAGCAGCATTGTAAAGGAAGAGTTGATTCTACTAAAAACAGGAGACCGCTTAAGCTTATTTATTATGAGGCGTGTCAAAATCAACAAGACGCTTTGAAGCGCGAAAAGTATTTCAAGACGTATCTCGGCAAAATGTTTCTTCGCAATCGGCTCAAATCGTATTTAACAGGGTAAACAACCGGGCGCTGTCGGTTGGGGAAATTCAGCAGCTTTATAACGCGATGAGGTAATACCTCAGTTAAAAGTTTGAAGATTTAAAAATTTAAGTTATAATAATTAAAATAATAAAAAACTAAAAAACTTTATGATTATACAAAAATTAGCAGGTCTCGCAACCGATTATTTTAAAAAGCCGTTTTTTAACGCGATATTAATAACATTGTTATTTGCGAGCGCCACTGCCGCAGTTTATTTTTATTTTCAATACAACACGATAAAATTAAATCCGCAAAAAATCGCTCAAGATGAGCGGGCGGCTCTATTGACGCAAGTATCGCGTCTCATCGTTCTTCCGACCGGAGAAGATCCGACGCTGGCGACGGTTTCCAATATTGACGTTTTGAGATCCCAGCCATTTTTCGCCAATTCTAAAAATGGCGACAAAGTTTTAATTTACGTTAAAGCTCGGAAAGCGATTCTTTACGATGAGGTAAATAACAAAATTGTTGAGGTGGCGCCGATTAATATCGGCGACTCTTCGTCTTCAGCGGTAAAATAAAATCGGCAATAATAAGGAAGAGTTGATTAAAAGTGGATAAATCGGTCGACTGAAACGGCCGATTTTGTTATTATGTAATTAATGGCGAGAAAACTTATTTTCTTTTCAATTTTAATTACCGTAGCCTTTTTATTGTCAAAAACAGTTTTAGCTACCGAATTTACGAGCGGCAGTTTTAAGGTTATTGATCCGGTAATTAATATCGGCGGCATCAGCGGAGCGACATCAAGCAGTTTTCAAGAATCCGGCGGCTTAAGCCAAATTGCCATCGGCACTTCTTCAAGCGCGAATTTTAATCTCAAAAGCGGATTTTTTTATTTTCCTCAAGCGTCAGTTGCCGCCGTCCAAGCCGCGGCCGAAGTTGCCGCCGGTAATTTTTCTTCGTATTTGGAAAGTTTAGCCAAATCTTTACCGGTTCAATTGCCAATTAAAAAAATCAAGCCATGTAACATTGCATTTGATTTTAATTGCGATAATAAAGTTAATGTAAAGGATTTCAGCATTTTTCTCGCTTCAGAAACCAAACCGGCGCTTAATCCGAAAGCTTTCAGCGTATTTTTATCGACTTGGACGGAAAAATTCACTCCTTTTGTTTTCAAAACAGCGCCGTCAGAAATTAGCGGCGGCATAAGCAAAATATTTAATTTGGGAAAAGCCGCAAAAAGTTTATTGTTGACAAAACCTTCTGCGAAAGTGCCGGAAAAAACAGCCGCCGCAACGGGGACAAGCGAATATAAAAAACCAAATTTTATTAAAAATGTCGTTCGAGTTATTTCAAATATATTTAGCGGCATTATAAAATTATTTAAGAAATAAAAATTGATAAAATTTAAATATAAATTTATAATTCAGGTTTTTGCATTTTGTGGCGTTTTTTTTGCCCTAACTCCGGTTTATGCCGCTCCGCAAGCCGCTTTGTTTTTAAATCCCGATTCCGGCACTTTTTTGGTTGGCAGCACTTTTAACTTATCGGTTGTACTTGACACTAAAGGCAATTCCGTAAACACCGCTGAAATCGAAATTCTGTTTCCTTCGGATAAAATTCAGTTGGCTAGTCCTTCTGTCGGGCAATCAATCGTTCAGCTTTGGTCGGCCCCGCCATCATTTTCTAATAAGGAAGGAGTGGTCTATTTTGTGGGAGGAATTCCTAGTCCCGGCATTATCACTGCTGATGGCGTTGTTTTAACTTTTACTTTTCGCGTTATTGCGCCCGGCGATGCCGAAATAAAATTCGGCAGCCGTACCAGCATTCTGGCAAATGATGGCCGAGGCACCGATATTTTAGGACAAAAACCTTCAGCCTTCTTTAAATTTTTAGCTCCTCCGCCCCAAGGGCCGGCCATTTCTTCTTCCAGCCATCCTGATCAGGAACGGTGGTATAAGGATAATAATCCGATTTTTGTTTGGCTCGGGGGGGCGTTCGCCAATGCCTTCAGTTATTTAATAGACCGTGATCCGTCAGGCGTTCCCGATACTGTTTCTGAAGGAACGGCTTCTACCGCTTCGTTTAATAATCTCGATAACGGCATTTGGTATTTTCATCTTCGCGCCGGCAGTGACGGCACTTGGGGCGGAGTAAGCAGTTATGCAATAAAAGTTGATAACTTGCCGCCCGCGGCATTTACTATTAATGTTTCTCCCGGGAAAAGAACCACCAATCGCAGTCCCATTTTCCGGTTTTTTTCAACCGATTCGCTTTCCGGATTTTCCCATTTTGAAATGAAAATGATACGGCTTTCGGGGGAGAAAACCTTTGAAGGGCTTTTTTACGAAGTTTCCTCGCCTTACCAGGCGGTTAATATTGAACCCGGGCGGTACCAGGTAGTGGTGAGAGCCTATGACAACGCTTTAAACTCACGGGATGAAAGCGCTACCATTAATATCCTTGGCCCTTTTTCCAAATTTATAGATTTGCAAGGAATTGATTTGATTGTGTTTTTCCTTCCCTGGGAGCGGATAGTTAATATTCTTCTGCTTATTTTAGTGTTATTCTTAGTTATGATTTTCTTGCTCTGGCGCGAACATCAGCAACATTTAAAGTATGTTTTTATAGAAGATATTAAAAAAACTTTTTCTTCGGTGAAAAATCTGTGGCAAGAAATTAAAAAATTATTGAATATTTCAGTAATTTTAATAATTTTAGGCGTATTATTTACCTTATCGCCTTTTAGAGCGGTAAGGGCTAATGAATTAAGGGCACCGGAAATTAGCGTTGTTCCGGCGCAATATTACCCGCTTGATGAAATACTATATCTGGGAGGGCGGGTTGAGCCGGTTTCTAAGGTACAGATTCAGTTTCAAAAACAGGGTGCCAAACCTTTAAAATTTAATGTTAAAAGCGATGTTAATGGCGAGTGGGTGCTGGCGGAAAAAGTGCCTCTTATGGCAGGCGATTGGGAAGTGCGCGTGAGGTTAGTTGAAGCAACAAAAAATAATCCGGAAGGCAGAACTTCAGAGTGGTCAAATCCAAGGATATTTAATGTCATAGTAACGGGCATTACTATCGGAGGCGTGAACGTTAAATTCGCTTTTCTTTCATTTATAATCATATTCTTGCTACTTTTAGGGATTGCCGCCGCTTCATATTTTATTTTGAAAGTGCGGCGGCTTAAATCTGATTTAGTTTCAAAAGAAATTCGCGAAGCTCGCGAATCTGTTCGTGAAGGAGTATCGCATATCCGCAACGATCTTATTGAAGAATTACGGTTTTTTGAATCTTCTGAAAAACCTTTATCTGAAGAACAGCTTTTAAGAAAAAAACATCTGGTTTCAGAACTTGACAGATTAGAAAAGGAAATGGAGCGTGAGATTAGCGACATAGAACATCGGTCCGGGAGCGACGCTTAACTGAAATATTAGATATTGCGATGGCAGTTTTTATTTGCTAAAATTATAGCGAGTTTTATTCTTAAATTAAGATGATTCGGTTTGAAAACATCAGTAAAATTTATAATAGCCATTCCGTGGCGTTAAAAAGCGTTACTTTTAGCGTTAAGCCGAACGAATTTGTTTCAGTGGTGGGGCGCTCCGGGGCGGGCAAGTCAACACTTTTAAAGCTTTTGATCGCCGAAGAAAAACCGACCGGCGGCAAGATTTTTTTTGACAGGCAGAATATTCTCCAAATGCGGCCGGGTGAGTTGCCTTTTTTGCGTCGGCAAATAGGGGTGGTTTTTCAAGATTTTAAATTACTGCCCAATAGGACCGCTTATGAAAATGTGGCTTTTGCGATGGAGGTGGTCGGTAAAAGCGAAAGAGAAATTAAAAATGATGTCCCCAAAGTTTTAGATTTGGTCGGTTTGAAAGACAAAGCAAATAATTTTCCAAAGGAATTATCCGGCGGAGAAAAACAGCGGGTGGCCATTGCCCGGGCTTTAGTGCACCGGCCCAGCGTTATTGTCGCCGATGAACCGACCGGCAATCTGGATCCGATTAACACTTGGGACATTATTCGTCTTCTCATTAAAATTAATGAGCTTGGCACAACGGTAATTTTGGCGACCCACAACAAGGAAATCATTAACGCTTTGGAGCGCCGGGTAGTTAGTTTAGAAGATGGAACGGTGATGAGGGATGAAAATCCCGGCCGCTACATCCTGTCGTAAATTTCTAATTTCTAATTTCTAAACATAATGTTCACAACTTTATCAAGAATAATAAAATCGGGATTATTGAATTTTTGGCGCAATGGCTGGCTGTCAACGGCCACAGTTTTAATAATGACCATCGCTCTTATTACCTGGACCAGCATTTTTCTTTTAAATGTGATTTTAACGTCGGTTTTAGATGTGTTGGCCGAAAAGGTTGATGTCAGTGTTTATTTTATTTTGGATACTAAAGAACCCGATATTCTGGCCTTAAAGTCAAAACTGGAAAGTTTGAAAGAGGTAGCCAATGTTGAATATGTTTCCACAGATCAGGCATTAAAAATTTTTAAAAATCGCCATGCCAACGACGATATTCTGCTCAAATCAATCCAGGAACTTGATGATAATCCTCTTGAAGCCAACTTAAATATCTTAGCAAAAGATTCAAGCCAATATGCCGCTATAGATTCATTTTTGAATCAAGAACAATTTTTAAACATTATCAGCAAGATTAATTACACGGAAAATAAAGTCGTCATTGACCGGTTAAACAACATTATTAGAGTGTTGCGCGAAAGCGGTTTCGCGGCCGGTTTGATTCTGGCTTTTATTGCTTTTCTGGTGGCGTTTAATACGGTGCGGCTGGCGATTTACTCCTCGCGGGAGGAAATTACGGTGATGAAACTGGTCGGCGCTTCCAATTGGTATGTAAGAGGGCCATTTATTGTTGAAGGAGTTTTGCATGGTATGTTTGCTTCGGTTTTTTCTTTTGCGGCGATTATTCCCGGGATCGGTTTTCTTGGACCAAAACTTTTCAATTTTCTTCCGGAAATAAATTTGATGAATTATATTGGCGATAATTTCTGGTCGCTTTTGCTTTTTCAGACCTTAGGCGGCATAGTTTTGGGCGTTTTTTCCAGCTGGGTGGCGATACGGAAATATTTAAAGGTTTGATGAAGACGAATTTTTTTGTTAAAATAAAAACGGTTCAATTGAACCGTTTTTATTTTGCGGGATCGTCTAATGGTAGGACGTTTGGCTCTGAACCAAAAAATTGGGGTTCGAATCCCTGTCCCGCAGCACCAGTCAGCGCGGCATTGCTGTTTGAATTTCATAATCTTTTTCCCGCATTTTTCAGCATGTGTTTCTTATCCTCACGATCGTATTTATAAGAAACATTGAATAAGGTTTTATAGGTTTCGGAAACCTATAGTATCATAAATAAACCAGCATAAATAAACCATTACAAAAACTTGACAGGAGTCGTATCATTGCTTATATTTATGTATGGAAAATTCAACTTGAATTTTTCTGGCGGTAATAGTCGTATACCGCCATGTAAGTTTTAAAAACGTAATCAACTAAAAATATGGCTTATAAATGCCCGAAATGCGGTCACACTTCAGGTGAGGCCGGAAATTGCCCGGATTGCAATGTTAAAATGGTTGAAGAAAAAGAAGAAGCCACTTCTTAATCTTGCAAGATGGCAAATCAAAATGACCGCACAGAATTAAAAACCCTTCATTTTAATGAAGGGTTTTTAATTTATTCAATGTAATTTTCAGTTGCGCCAGGCAAATTCAGTGATATAATAAAATAGCCATGAAAATTAACGCGGAAATAATGAATACGGTAATGATTTTTTTCACTTATCTCGGCGATTGGCGGGTTATTTTCGGTTTGGGCGCTGTCGCGGTTTTAATTTTAGGCCTGCTACGGAAGAAAAGAGAAATTATTTTTTTTGTTGCGATTTTAATCAGCGGCGCAATAATCAAAGAATTTATCAAATTACTCGTTAAGCGCCCGCGGCCGGATGCAAGTTTTGCCTTGATACCGGAAGACGGCTACGCGTTTCCCAGCGGCCACGCGCTTATGTCGGTTATTTTTTACGGAACACTTTGCTATTTTATTTATCGGGCGTGTAAAAATAAACGGCAAAAAATAATTTTGTTGATTGCTGCGGCCATTCTCGTTTTTTTAATCGGATTTTCGCGTATTTATCTTGGCGTACACAGGCCTTCGGATGTTATAGCCGGCTGGCTGATAGGTTTTTCAATCCTCACATTTTTTTATTACCGTTTGAAAAATAGGCAGTATTATTGACGCAAAAGTTTCCTATAGGAAACTTTTGCGTCAATATAACCGCACTATCTATATCTAAGAATAGATAGTGTTGATAACAACATTTTAAGCAATATGTTATAATGTTAGTCATTAAAATTATTTGTTTTTAACAATATGGCTTTTGACTATAATAAATTGCCAAAATTAGAACAAAAAGCGGTTTTGATGACTTTTATTATCCTGGCTTTATTTTTAGTTTTCGCTGGTTTTAAACAGTTAGTTGATGCTGTGAATAACTATCGCAACGGGAGCGCAATCAATACTTCTCAAACCGTAAGTTTTATTGGCGAAGGCAAAGTTAAAGCCGAACCGGACACGGCAAAAGTTGAGATTGGTTTAATAACCGAAGGCAAGGATTCAATTTTAGTGCAAAATGAAAATTCATCAAAGATGAATAAGGTGATTGACTTTTTAAAGAAAGGAGGAGTTGGCGGCGAAGATATTAAAACCGCTAATTACAGTTTGTCGCCGAAATATGAGTACAGTAAGGGAAAATCAACATTAGTAGGATATATTTTGAATCAAACACTTGAAGTGACAGTCAGAGATTTGAGTGAAACCGGCGAAATTTTGGATGGGGCGGTTTCAAATGGCGCCAATCAGATAAATTCCATTTCGCTTTTTGTTGATAAACCCGAAGAACTAAAAAACAAAGCCCGAGAAGCGGCGGCGAATCAAGCAAAAGAAAAAGCCTTAGCCGCAAGCAAAATTGCGGGGTTTAGGTTGGGCCGAGTAATTGGTTTCAACGAAAATGCTTTTGGAGAACCGCCGATTTATTACGAAGCGATGGGGAAAGGCGGGGGGACAGCCCCGGCGCCGCAAATAGAACCCGGCACCCAAGAAATCACAATAAGCATCACTCTTACCTATCTAATAAAATAAATATTCTTAAAATAAAACTGTCCTATATAATCGGACTGTTTTATTTTTGTATAATGTTTTAGCTATAGCTAAAACATTATACAAAACAAATTATACAAATAAAAACTATTTTTGAAATAGTAAAAATATATGCTAAAATCATTTTAATGGATCAGAATATTTTTTTATTTATACTCGGAATAATGGCGGCGGCGGTTGTGGCGCTGATTTATTTTTTGCTACGTAAAAAGCCCGAGGAAAAACCGCAGGATAATTCGGCGATGGTGATGATACAGGATCAATTGAAAGAGATGAGGCAAACTTTGCAGAATTTCGGCAGCCAAGTGGACAGTAAAATGAGCGATTCGGCGAAGATGTTCCAGCAGCAATTCGCGCAAAGCGCCAAAATTGTCCGCGATGTGACCGAGCGGCTGACCAAGCTTGATGAAACTAACAAGCAAGTGATGGGCGTGGCCGACCAACTACAAGGGTTAGAAGATGTTTTAAAAAATCCCAAGCACCGCGGGGTGTTGGGCGAATATTTTTTGGAGAATCTTCTTAAAAATGTTTTGCCGCCGAAAGATTATCAGATGCAATATAAATTCAAAAATGGCGACATCGTTGACGCGGCGGTTTTTGTGAAAGATAAAATTATTCCGATTGATTCTAAATTTTCCTTAGAAAACTACAATCGGATTTTAAATGAGAAAGATAAAGAGAGAAAAGAGGAACTGGAAAAACAATTTAGAGCTGATTTGAAAAATCGCATTGATGAAACGGCAAAATACATCAGACCGGGCGAAAACACCATGGATTTTGCTTTTATGTTTATTCCGGCCGAAGGAATTTATTATGACTTGTTGGTTAACCAAGTCGGCGCGATTAAAGTTAACACGCGCGATTTGATTGAGTACGCTTTTAAGGAAAAACACGTGATTATTGTTTCGCCGACTTCTTTTTTCGCCTATTTGCAAACAGTTTTGCAGGGCCTGCGAGCGCTACAGATTGAAGAATCGGCCAAAGAAATCCGTAAATATGTGGAAATGCTGCAGAAGCATTTATTGAGCTATGAAGAATATTTAAAGAAGCTGGGCAACAACCTTGGCACGACCGTGAATATGTATAACAGGGCCTATAAAGAATTTGGCAAAGTTGATAAAGATGTGGTAAAAATCACGGGTAAAGCCGGCGGGATTGAACCTTTGCAAATTGAGGGGCCGATAATCAAAGAGGAAGAAGAATAAAAATTATTTATTGATATACCGAACATGTCCAATCACATTATTTTAGATATTGAGACCCAAAATTTATTTTCCGATGTCGGCGGCAAGGAAAATTTAGCCAAGCTTTTACTTTCGGTTGCCGGCGTTTATTCCTATGCCAATAATAGTTTTTTAACTTTTATTGACAAAGAATTGCCGGCATTTGAAAACTTGCTCAAAAAAACCGATTTAATTATTGGCTTTAATATTAATCATTTTGATTTGCCGGTTTTACAGAAATATTTATCTATAGATTTAACCAAAATTCCGACTCTTGATATTATGGACGAAGTTGTCAATGTAATGGGGCACAGAGTAAATTTGAACGATTTGGTTATTAACACCTTGGGAAAAAGAAAGAGTGCCAGCGGTCTCTTGGCGGTTGATTACTTTAAACAGGGGCGAATGGACGAACTTAAGAAATATTGTCTTGATGATGTCAGGTTGACGCGGGATTTGTACGAACACGGCCTAAAACATAACGAGATAAAATTTACGGCCCGCGACGCCAATTTGCCGTATATAAAAATTTTGAAAGTTGACTTCGCAAAATATTCGGGATTTAAAATAAAAACAGCATGGACTCCTTCACTTTTTTAGATAAAATCATAAACGAAAGTTTTAACCGCGAACCCTACGTCAAAAAAAGCTGGTGGGCGACTGATTTGAATTCGTGCCTTCGCGGCGCTTTTTATCGCCGCAAAGGCCTGCCGTCGACTTCGGTTATTCCGCCCGGGCGGATGGGGATAATGGAAATCGGAAAAATTGTTGAGGGATGGATTGTTGATAAAGTAAAACAATCTGGGAATTTGGTTGCCGAGCAGCTTCGGGTTGAGGCGCCGGAATACGAGGCCTCTGGGAAAGTTGATTTAATTTTGGATGAAGGCGGCCGGCCCATACTTTATGAAATAAAATCAACCAATTCTTTCAGTTTTAAATACAAAATTAAAAACAAGGAGCCCCAGCTCCAGCATAAACTCCAGACGCTTTTTTATTTGTGGCGGCTTCGCAATAACGGCCATCAGGATTTTCCGGAAGTTGATTTTTCCAATTTGGAGGGCCGGATTATATATGTTTCCAGAGATGATTTGAACCGGTTGATTATTCCGGTGACTTATTCTGAAGAAACGATTAAACCGGTTATTGAACAGCTTGAAATTTTAAACACTTCGTGGAAAAAAGACGAATTGCCGCCGGTGCCGGAACCAATTATTTTTGACGAAGAAAGGGGAAAGTGGATGATAAATTGGGTCTGCGACTTTTGTTCGTATCACGAACTTTGCGCCGGCCGCAACTGGCGTGCCCGCGCCGAGCAGGAAATCAAAGAACGCAACGCCGCGCTGGAAACCGGCGTAAAAACGATAAATCTTTGAGAAATATTTAAATTGCATGTTTTCAACCGATCGGAAATAAACATGCAATTCAAAACTTTTATCTATAGTTTAAATAATTTGAAATTTTTAAATCAATAAGTTAAATTAATAGCGTTATGAATAAAAAACAACTAATACAACAAATTGAGGGGTTGCGAAAATCGCGGGTTATTACTTATGTAACGAGCGATAGACAAGGGCCTTTTAACGCGCGGATCGCCATGGATGTCATCCCGCTTATCAGTAAACAGCTCCAAACAATCGGCAAAACGGAAAATATTGATTTGTTTTTATACAGCACGGGCGGGGATACGATGGTGCCATGGCGTCTTGTTTCTATGATTCGGGAATACTGCAACAAGTTTTCGGTTTTAATTCCTTATAAAGCGCATAGCGCGGCTACAATGATCGCGCTCGGCGCGGATGAAATTGTGATGAGCGACCTTTCCGAGCTTTCACCGATTGATCCTTCAACCGCCAATATTTTCAATCCGCAAGACCCGCAGAATCCGCAAAACAAAATCCCTATTTCGGTTGAAGACGTAATGGCGTATTTTGATTTGGCGAAAAACAAGTTTGGCATTAAAAACGACGAAGAACTTTCGCACATCTTCAATAAATTTGTGGAATCCAATCCGCAAATTCATCCTTTGGCGCTCGGCAATGTCAACCGTATTCACAATTTAATCCGCATTCTTGCTAAGAGGCTTTTGAAAAGCCACAAAACTCCGATGAAAGATGATGAAATAGATAAGATTGTTGATTATTTCACGGAAAAATTATACAGCCATCAATATTTTATTGGCAGAAAAGAAGCTAAAGAGGACTTAGGCCTTAAAACTGTTCAATACGCGGATAATGTCTTATCAAAAGTATTATCAAAAGCGATGACCGATTTGTGCGAAGAATATAATAAAGATTTGGATTTCGGAAAAATGTGGAATCCGGAGAACGAGCTTGGCGCGAATGCGATGCAGAACAGAAAAGATTATAAAATTGCCTATATTGAAAGCCAGCAATTATCCAATTACTATGATATTTCCGTTGAATACAAAAAACAACAAGTTAACACCGTCCAACAAACTCCACAAGGCCCAATCCAAATACCTCAAGATCAAGTCGGCTGGCGGATTATTAGTCAGGGGTGGAAGTAAAAACATATGATTGAGATTCTCAAATTTATCCAAAACTTTTTAAATAACAATATCGGTGTTGTAACTTTTCTTGTTGGTTTTTTTGCTATTTTTATTTATCTAAAACAGAAGTGGGATTATAAGAGAGATGCAGCGAGTATTATACTGATGGAAATTAGGAATGCTGAAAAAATCATTGATTTAATGAAAAATCATGGCGTTGCAATTTCTGAAAGTATGGAAAAAATATTACCATCAAACAATTGGATAAAGTATAATTATCTATTTATAAAGAATTTTGATCGTGATGAATTAGATTTAGTTAATAATTTTTATAATCAGTGTGTTCTTGTTGATAGTGCATTATCACAATTGAGCATATCTAATCAAATAGAACAAAAAGGTGGTTATATTCACAATGCGTTAGTACAGATAGCAAAAGATGCTATCAGTGATGCCGATTTTGAAAATAAGAAAACTAATTTTTTAAAAATAATACAAAATGAGCCATATGTATTTAAACCTGATGCTCCGTCACAAACTGTGACAAGAGGACTTAATAATCTGAGCAAAATTACTACAACGACTGCCGGAGGCAAGTTAAAGAAAATTGCAAAGTTAAAGTAGATTCTTATCCATACTTAGTTTGATTGGAAAAGAGAAATTGTTAATCAAACCAACAAAACCGCCAGCCCAAGTCTAAGCAGATGATTTTTTGAGCTGTGGATAGATAGTTTGAGATATAGTGTTATACTCTATAAAGAGAGTTTAATAATGAAATATAAGTTGACAGAGTTAGTTTATTAGTTTATAGTAATAGTTAATGAAAGAAATGAACAAAAAATTAATACAACTTGTTGATTTGGATAAAAGAATAGAAAAATTGCCAATTTTATCGCCAGTGGAAAAACAGTCTATTGAAGCCGAACAACGCTTTGAAGCCACTTATTACTCTAATAAGCTCGAAGGCAATCAATTGTCGAAATCAGAGGCGCGAAACGCCGTCATATCGCAATAATAACTATGCCGCGGCCCCTAAGTAAAAAAGATATTGATATATTAGAAGAAAGAGGCTATTGGCAAGCCTCTTCTTCTTTATATAAGAAAGTTAAGCAATTAACCCGCAAAAAGCTTCCGTTGCGAATCGGGCTTATTAAACACGCACATCAAATTATATTTGAAACAGCCGAACAGCCAGATATCGCCGGTAAATATCGAAGGGATAATCCCGAAGTGAAAAGAATAGACGGCACTCTTTTAGAAATTTCTCATTGGCATAATATTCCTAATGATATGGCGGGGCTTGATGAAGAATTACGGGAAACAAGCAAAAATCTCACATTGCCTAAAACGAAATCAGATTATCAAAAAATCGTGACTGTTGCGGCTCGTTTGTCCCATCGTCTCGCGTGTATTCACCCTTTTGAGAATGGCAACGGCAGAGCTTCAAGATTGCTTTTAGGTATAATACTTATTCGCGCAGGCTTGTATGAAGTAGCGATTAAAAAAGAAAAATTAGAATATTTGCGCACTATGCATCAAGCCGATATTGGAGATTTTTCTTTGTTAGAAAACATAATAATCGATGGGTTGATAGAAAATAAGAAAAAACAGTATCAATTCCAACTTAGAAAAAAATAGAATTTATGAGAGACAGAATTTATCTTGATTATGCGGCAACGACGCCGGTTGATAAGGAAGTTTTGCAGACGATGATACCTTATTTTTCTTTAAAATTCGGCAATGCTTCTTCAATCCATTTCTTCGGCCAAGAGGCGATAGCGGCGGTGGATCAAGCGCGGGAAAAAATCGCCCGGGTTTTAAATTGTGATTTTTCCGAAATTATTTTTACCGGTTCAGCCACCGAATCAAATAATTTGGCGATAAAAGGTCTGACCGCAAATCTTTCCTATAGGAAAGATTTGCGGTCAACTGGTTCAATTGGCGCTGATTTTAAATTTCATATTATTTCAACAAAGATTGAGCACGAATCAATTCTTGAGCCGTTGAAAGAAGCGGAAAAAGCCGGCTATGAAGTGACTTATTTGCCGGTTAATGAAGACGGGTTGATAAAAATTTCCGATCTTGAAAAATCAATTAAAAACAATACGATTTTAGTCAGCATTATTTACGCCAATAACGAAATTGGGGCGATACAGCCGATTAAAGAAATCGGAAAACTGCTGGAAAAAATAAACAAAAAAAGGCGGGAAACCGGACTTTCTAAAATATATTTTCACACTGACGCGGTCCAGGCTCTTAACTACTTGGAATGCCGGCCGGATTGGCTTAAAATTGATTTGCTGACTTTTTCCGGACATAAAATTTACGGTCCAAAAGGCATTGGAGGAATCTATGTCAGAAAAAATACCTTGTTATCGCCGATTATTTCAGGCGGCGGTCAGGAATTCGGCTTGCGCCCGGGCACGGAAAATGTTCCTTATATCGTTGGCCTGGCCAAAGCCGTTGAATTAGCGGTTAAAAACCGCGAAAAGCGTTCTAAACAGGTTCTTGATTTGCGAAACAAATTATGGAAAAATATTATTGAATATAATAAGGGCGCAAGGCTGAATGGTTCTTTTAGCGACCGCTTGCCGAATAATTTAAATATAAGATTTCCCGGTTTAAGCAATGAGACGCTTATTATCGCTTTAGACCAAGCCGGAATAGCGGTGTCAACCGGTTCAGCTTGTTCCAGCCGGGCTTTAGCCGCTTCCCATGTTTTAATAGCCATGGCCCTCGCTCCGAAACAAGCCATGGAAAGCATAAGAATAACTCTCGGCAAAAATACCACTAAAGAGGAAATAAAAGAAGCGGCGAAAATAATTAATAAAATTGTAAAGCAATTGACAAGTTAAATTTATGAAAAAGTATTTTTTCAAAAAACTCCTTTTAGTTGCTTTGGCGGCAAGCATTGTTGCCGTTGTTATTGCTGACCGCTTTTCCGGCACCATGTTTGTCAAAGCGTCTGTTTCGGATTTTTTCCAAAAAATCCCGTTTCTAAATGAGCTTTTTGGCGTAAAACAAGCCACCAGCACGCCCCAGGGTTTAGATTTGAAGCCATCCGGCGATATTTATAAACCGGCTGATTATGAGTCGCAGATTATCAATGCGGTCAAAGCCGTTTCGCCGGCAGTGGTTGCCATCACTATTTCTAAATATGTTCCGATTATTGAGCAATGTCCTTATAATCCATTTTCTAATCTGTCGCCGGAATTTCAGCAATTTTTCGGCCAGAATCTGCAATTTTACCAACCCTGCCAAAAAGGAACTAAGCTTCAGGAGGTAGGAGGCGGCAGCGGTTTTATAATTTCCGCCGACGGTTTAATCTTAACCAATAAGCACGTGGTGGCTGACACAGCGGCGGAATATACGGTTTTTACCAATGATGGTAAAAAATATTCCGCCAAAGTTTTGGCCCGCGATCCCAATATTGACATCGCGGTTATAAAAATCAGCGCTTCAAATTTACCGACGATTAAACTCGGCGATTCTGATTCAATTCAAGTCGGACAAACCGCCATTGCCATAGGTAACGCCCTTGGCGAGTTTAGAAACACGGTTAACGTCGGCATTGTTTCCGGGCTTTCCCGCAACATAACGGCCAGCGGAGGCGGCGGCTTAACGGAAACAATTTATAATGTTATCCAAACCGACGCTTCAATAAATTCCGGCAATTCCGGCGGACCGCTTTTAAATTTGAGAGGAGAAGTAATGGGAATTAACACGGCCATAGCGCAGAACGCCCAGAGCATTGGTTTTGCCATACCCGTAAATCAGGTTAAAAAAATTGTGAGTGATTTTGTAAAATGATGAAAATCTCGCCAAAAATTTTTTTGTTCATATCGCCGATTTTAGTATTTCTTGCGGCCGGTATTATTTGGTTTTTAATTTTGGCCCAGACCGTCAATTTCATTGCCGGTTTCATTGTTTTGGGGTTATTTTCACTTTTGATGTTTTGGAAAGGGTTTTTGGTTAGCCGGCGGGCCGGAGAATTATTCGGCCTAAAAAGCCGAAAACAAATTTTTATTGTTTCTTTGATCATCGCTTTGGGTTTTAGCGAATTAATTTGGGTCATTTCTTTTATGCCGTTTTCTTTTTTTATTTTAGGGGCCTTGCTGGCGACAATTTTTGCGATTGTTTTTAATATTTTTAAAGAGTATTTTAAACTACATCAGGGTTTGTTTGTTGATTTGAATAGAAGCAGTTTTAAAAAAGTTTTAACGAAAAATATTGTCCTGGGGATTATTTTGATTATTATTTTAATTTCAATAAGTTCATGGCTGCCTCCAAAAACATTTTAAGAAGTTTAGTCGTTATGGGGTTGATTCTTGGCATCGGCTTTTTTGGTTTGTGGTTTTTAGGCGGAAGCCAGATTAAAATCAAAAATAAAAGCCCCGCTGTGTCTTCAAGCCCCCAAAGTATCAGTAGTAATGAGACAGACCAGTTTTCCGATGTTGGCGGAAAAACGCCCCAAGAGACCATAGGACTTCTTACTAGCGCCTTAGAAAAAAAAGATTTGATATTGGCGATCAAATATTTTGCCCCGGAAAACAGGGGAGTGGGGTCGCAAGATTTAACAAAACTTTATGCTACCAATCTTCTCGGCGATTTGATAAAAGATTTGAGGAAGCTCAAGAATGGGAAGACGGTGGACGGCAGTCATTATTTTTTTGAGGTGTTTGATGAGGCCGGCGGGACCGCGGCAGAAATTAAATTGATAAAAAACGAAAAGGGCTTCTGGAAAATTTTTTCACTTTGAAAGTTCTTTACAAGATTTTTTATATATGCTATACTATTGATAAGTGGGTTTATTTGTCCAAAAGACAAAAACCATTCAATGTCGGCGCAAAGCCCCGTTCTACGGGGCTTTGAGCTTTTAAGCGTTTCTTGTATAATGGTATTGTATCCGGCTTTTAGAGGGGTCCGGTGCTTACTGACAACCCACTTAAAGACATTTGAATTGGGGATAGTCATCCCGGATCCCTTTAAGAGCCGAATCGTGGGGGTTTGTCTGTTTTGATTAAAGAATATATAATAAAAAAATGGATATAAAAATCAAAGCGACAAATTTTAATTTAACGCCGTCAATTAGGAGCTATCTCCAGGAAAAATTGGATTCGTTGGATAAATTTCTGCCTAATGATGAGAGTATTTTTGCCGATGTTGAACTTGCTCAAACCACGAAGCATCATCATAAAGGCGATATTTTTAAAGCCGTGGTAAATTTAAAAGTGTCAGGACGATTAATCCGGGCTGTGGCTGAAGAGTGGGATTTGCACGCCGCTATTGATATCGTCAAAGATGAATTACATCGTGAAATCACTACGAATAAAGAAAAAAATATCTCTCTTTACAGAAGAGGATCCCGTCTTCTTAAAAAACTCCTAAGAAGAGAATAATATCCTTTTTTGTATCATAAGATTCCTATAGGCCGCTTGTGATACTGTCAGATTATCGCAACTGTTTTTATTTGATTTATAGGATATATTACACCAAACGGAAAACGAACGCAATTCCTGCCTATAGGCAGGAATTGCGTT
>Ga0209542_10008103_pt1 | contig 19740 bp, 16 predicted proteins | sample RifCSPhighO2_01_FD_184028 | JGI IMG/M metagenome (GOLD analysis project Ga0209542, IMG submission 184028) | Soil microbial communities from Rifle, Colorado - Rifle CSP2_plank highO2_0.1 (SPAdes) (version 2) | ecosystem: Environmental > Terrestrial > Deep subsurface > Rock core/Sediment ...
CGCGGCGGCGCTGTTTAACTTCTCGTTCTAATTTTTATTCCAGCAAGGTCGAACCTTGCTGGAACAGGTGCGCTACTTCCTCCTCTTGCCGTGGAAGGCCTTGTGCACCTCGCGGAGGTGTCGGTCGGTGACGTGCGTGTAGACCTGGGTAGTTGCTATGTTTTGGTGGCCAAGCAGTGCCTGTACGCTACGCAAATCGGCCCCGTTTTCGAGCAGGTCGGTCGCAAACGAGTGACGGATGATGTGCGGAGTGACTTTCCGTGTGATACCCGCCCTAACCGCATATTGTTTCACGATGCGCTCGACGGAGCGCGGTGTGAGTCGCGAGGGCTCTTTACCTTTAAAGCTCATGCCACGCCCCGCAAAGAGGGCTTCGCTCATGTCACCTCGCTTTTTGAGATACGCCGCGACCGCCTTCTTTGCGGAAGATGAGAGAAACACGACGCGTACTTTATCGCCCTTACCTCGTACGGAAAACTCATCGCGCGTGAGGTCTATATCGGCGTTGAGCGCGCATAATTCTGAGACACGCAGTCCGGTAGAGAAGAAAAGTTCCAAAATAGATCGGTCGCGAAGTGCGGTCTCGGTTTCTCCCACTGGCGCTCTTAGGAGACGGTTTAACTCATCAGCGGTTATAAGGTCGAGGTCGCGATTCGATGTCTTAGCCAGCTCTATTTTTTCCGGCTGGAGCGATTCGACCCCGATTTTGCGAAGATACTTGAGAAACGCACGCAAAGCTATCATGTAATAGTTCTGCGTCTTCTTTTTCATACTACCCGAGACACCTGCTTGACGATTAAGCCACATGCGGAACTCGCGTACGACAGACTCTGTCAATTGCGGCGGCGTTCGCACCCTGGTCTGCGCGAGAAAGCGCGACAGGTAATGGTCATAATTCTCGACGGTTTTAACACTCCTGCCTTTTTCTATCTCGATGTACTCGAGAAACTGGGTCTTCATAGACTTGAGATCAGATATCATGCCTGATATTCTAACACCCTCGTGTCGCACAATATCTTTGTGGTATCTAAATGCGCCGCAATTAATTCTCCCGAAGATACTTTTTCTTCTTCAATTTCTCCGGCAAATAGTTGTCTGTATCATCTGCCCGACCAGGATACATTTCATAATCTTCTCCATATTTCAGATCTTTCATGAGCTTCGTGACCGGATTACGAATCTTGATGGGAATGGGGAGGTTACCAAATTCTTTTACATCAATCTCTGCTGCGCGCAGAGCGTCGTAGGCACGGCGATCCTTAGGGGCCTTTGCGAGGTACGCGACACCGTGAGCGAGATTAATTGCAGCCTCCGGATAGCCAATAATCTCCACTGCACGAAAAACAGCGTTCGCAACAACAAGTGCCGTCGGTTGCGCAAGGCCGATATCTTCACTCGCAAAAATAATCATTCGTCGCGCGATAAACTTCGGATCCTCGCCAGCTTCCACCATGCGCGCCAAATAATAGAGTGCGGCATCTGGTTGTGATGCGCGCATAGATTTTATGAACGCGGAGACAGTGTTGTAGTGTTCTTCGCCTTTCTTATCGTAGCGTAGGTGTTTCGATTGGATGGCTTCCTTAAGCGTTTCTAGAGTTATCTTGCCGTACAGTTTGTGCGCCGTTTCGAGGACAGTAATTGCTTGCCGCGCGTCCCCACCGGCCATTTGTATTAGCCACTCGCGCGCTTGCTTCGATACTTTCAGTTTCGCGCGCGCGATGATCTTCTCCATTTCGTTCTCCGAATGCTCGTTGAGGACAAATACGCGACAACGCGAAAGGAGGGGCGCGATAATTTCAAATGACGGATTTTCGGTCGTCGCGCCAACGAGTGTCATGTCCCCACGTTCAACGAAAGGCAATAGGAAATCCTGTTGGGCTTTATTGAAACGATGTATCTCATCTACGAACAAGACCTTCGGTTTGCCGAAACCGAGCGTCCGTTCGCGTCGGCGTTCCCCTAGCACCTTCTTGATGTCCTCTTTTCCTGCATCCACTGCCGAAAGCTCATAAAAGTCCGCGCCGAGCGCCATCGCGTAGATCCGAGCCAGAGTTGTCTTGCCGCTTCCCGGCGGCCCCCAGAGGATGAACGAAAAGAGTTCCTTTTTCTCTATAGCAACACGTAGGGGCTTCCCTTTGCCAACAAGATGTTCCTGTCCGACGAATTCATCGAGCGTTTGCGGTCTTATTACTGAGGCAAGAGGTTCTGCCATGTGCGCAGTATACCCCCACATAAACTTCTCAGCGGTATTTTAGGGCATACCAATATTGCTTATACAAACCTCGTGTAAATTGTGGATGTACGCTATCAACAGGTTTTCCCCAGAAAAGATATGGGAATGTCTCAAAGTGTGCGCTATGGTACGGGTTATGAATACCAAATCTATCGTTGTAGGAATTATTATTCTCTTAATCGTTATCTTCGGCGGATATTATGTTTTCGTGAACTACTCTGCCACCGAAGCCCAACCTCAGGACCAAACAGCTGAAACAGCCGACACTGTTCAGGTGCAAGACATAACCATTGGAGATGGCGCGGAGGCGACACCGGGCTCGGTCGTGTCAATTCTTTATGTAGGTATGCTTGAGGATGGGACCGTTTTTGATAGTTCCGAAGCGCATGATAATGAACCGCTGATTTTCGTCCTCGGAAACCCTGAGCTTATTCCGGGTTTTCAAATAGGCATCAACGGCATGCGTGAAGGGGGGGAGCGCGCATTAGTTATTCCTCCTTCTCTCGGCTACGGCGCGCAGGAAAAACGTGGACCGGAGGGAGAACTTATTATCCCCGCTGATGCAACACTTAGGTTTAGCATCAAATTGATTAGTGTTACAGCTTCAGAAACTACAGGGGCAGAAGATCCTTCGGAACAATAGAGGAAAAGGGGTAGTCGATGCAAAGAGTTGCCAAAGTCTTGCTCCGTTACGTCCCTTAACAAAGCCAAAGTTAGCGTAGGGACTTGCGTAATGGTAGAGAATGTGCTACATTCGTGGCATGCTTACTAAGCGTAAAAAGTCTAATGAAATAGCGAAAGCTAAGCGCCACGACTCCGATACCGGCTCTCCCGAAGTGCAAATCGCTATCATCTCCCGTCGTATCGAGGAAATTTCGTCTCATTTAGATAAAAATCGCAAAGATAAGCATTCGCGTCGCGGGCTTTTGGGACTCGTCGCTGCCCGTCGTAAGCATCTCAAGCACCTTGAGAGCACAAACAAGCGTGCATATAGTACTATCGTCAAGACACTTGGGCTTAAGAAATGAAGCTCCTCGCAGCAAGCTGACGAGGTATCTTCATTTTTGAGAACCTCTCGGTTCTCAACGCTCGCTTCGCTCACTGCTCTCCTCCACGGGGAAAACTAGAGTTTTCCCCGACCCCCTTTCCTCGCGCATTCATCCCCGTAGCAGAGCTGACGAGGAATTCTGCGCTGGTAGTAAACTTTTGCTCCAGACACTGAACCAGAGTACACTCCTGTGAGAGTGTGGTTTTTATAAAGTTATTCATGTTTGCATCGTCATTTTGATTTTTGACCTTGCACTCTAATCTATTTTCATGAGCATCATCAAACATCCTGAACAGCGTGTCGGTGTCTTTATCGATACACAAAATCTCTACCACAGCGCGAAAAACATCTATCATGCGCGAGTAAATTTCGGAAATCTACTTAAGGACTCCATAGCAGGCCGCCGGCTGATACGAGCACGTGCTTATGCCGTTACAACAGAATCTGGCGAAGAAAAGACCTTTTTTGATGCTCTAGCCAAACTTGGCGTTGAAATGCGCACAAAAGATCTCCAAATATTCTCTGGTGGCGCTAAAAAGGCCGATTGGGACGTTGGTCTCGCGGTTGACGCCATCACAGCGTCCCCGAAGTTGGACACCGTGATACTTCTGACGGGAGACGGAGATTTCGTACCTCTCGTGGAGTACCTTCAGACACATGGAGGGTGCCAGGTGGAGGTTGTTTCTTTTGGTCGCTCGAGTTCGCTCAAATTGAAAGAAGCAGCGGATGATTTCCTCGACCTCGACAATGACCCGCGCCGCTATCTTTTAAATTACCGCTCCGGTGCGCGCCGCACTATGACTACTCGACAATCGGATTCGAAACCCTCTTCCGATGAAGAAAAAGATGGGGTTGAGTGAGGCAAAAGACCAAACGTGCAATAGCGGGTGACAGGACTTATCGTCCCTGCTATACTCATGGCATTAATAGTGGCCCGCGGATAGGTAGGTTTGAAACGCGTTTTCAAATCTAAAATCCGAGGGTCGGTTATAAGAAACCACACAATGCAGAAAAAAGAGTATTCCGTCGAGATCGGCGGAAAAACGATGACTGCCGAGTTCAATGATTGGGCGGACCAAGCGAACGGTTCAGTCTTATTACGTTATGGTAACAGCTCCGTCCTTGCGACCGCTGTCATGAGTAATCGTGAGTCCCACCTGGATTATTTTCCGTTATCTGTAGAGTACGAGGAGAAGTTTTATGCGGTAGGTGCCATCCTCGGAAGCCGATTCATGCGACGTGAAGGGCGACCGAGCGACGAAGCGGTCCTTTCAGGACGCGTCGTCGATCGCACCATCCGACCACTCTTCCCCAAGGGCCTTAAGCGCGATGTCCAGGTCATTATCACGGTGCTTTCGATAGAAGAGTATGATACCGATATTCTCGCAGTGAACGCGGCTTCACTCGCTCTTGCTACATCAAACATTCCGTGGAACGGACCCGTTTCAGCACTCCGCATCGGACTCGAAGGAGATAGCCCGGAATTCATCATTAATCCGACATACAAACAGCGCCAGGAAGAATTGCCGCCAAAAGCATTGATGGATCTTACCGTGTGCGGCAAGGACGGATTGATAAACATGATGGAGGTTAATGCGCGTGAAGTTCCCGAAGCCACGCTTGAGAAGGCTCTGGTACGCGCTTCAGAAGAAATAGAAAAGTTGCAAACTTGGCAAAAGGAAATAGTGGCTGATCGAAGTGTCGAGAAGTTCAAATTCGTTCCTCCGTTCGAGGATGATGAGCATCTCGCTCCAGTATTCGATGAGAAGATCGGCAAGCGTCTGAAAGAGCTCAATGATGTGCTCTCCAAAAAAGACTTTGGCGAGCTACAGGGTGAATGGACGGCGCATTCTGCGACACAGTTCCCCGATATTGAACCGAGTAAGCTTGCTACGTATTTCGAGCACCGTATCGACGAGTATGTGCACGACCTCGCACTAAAAAAGGGGAAACGTATTGATGGGCGCGCCCTCGATGAAGTGCGTACGCTTCGCGCTCAGGCTGGCGGCATTTCACCAGTCATTCACGGCACCGGCCTCTTCTATCGTGGAGAAACGCACGTCTTGGCAGCTTTGACATTGGGCGGCCCGGGCGACGCACAACTCATAGACACCATAGAATTCCAGGATACGAAGAAAACCTTCATGCTCCACTACAACTTTCCGCCGTTTTCCGTAGGCGAGACGGGACGTGTCGGTGGGTTCAATCGACGCATGACGGGGCATGGAGCTCTTGCGGAAAAATCGCTTCGTTCAGTGTTACCTACAAAAGAAATCTTCCCCTACACAATCCGCATCGTATCGGAATGTCTGGCTTCAAACGGTTCGACCTCTATGGCAACGGTCTGCGCAGGAACGCTTGCCTTACTTGATGCTGGTGTCCCTATAACACGCCCTGTGGCAGGGATAGCAATGGGATTGATGTCGGATGGAACGACATACAAAGTGCTGACCGACATACAAGGGCCGGAGGATCATCATGGCGACATGGACTTTAAGGTTGCGGGCACCTCTGAAGGTGTCACCGGAGTCCAGATGGACGTGAAAGTCGAAGGTGTTCCTGTCTCTGTCCTTGTCGAAGCATTCGCGCAGGCAAAAAAAGCACGCCTCGAAATACTTGAAGTTATGCAAAAAGCGATCGCCTCGCATCGCCCCGACATCTCACCTCGTGCACCGAAAATTCTCACTACGAAGGTTAAGGTAGACCAAATTGGGCTTGTTATCGGCCCTGGAGGAAAAATGATAAACGGTATTCGAGAACGCACGAACTGCGATGACATCACAATAGAAGAGGACGGGACCATCTTCATAACAGGCCGGGAGGGTACAGCAGATGCGGCACTTAAGGAAGTTGTCGATCTCACGCGTGAATATATGGCTGGTGAACGTTTCGAAGGTCCGGTCACTCGTGTTTTGGATTTCGGCGCATTCGTAAAGATAGGTCCGAACACAGAAGGGCTGGTGCATGTTTCAGAGGTAGCGCCTTTCCGTATAGAGAAAATAACAGATGCAGTCAAGCTAGGTGACATAGTCCCCGTAGCTATCAAAGAAATTGATGAGAAAGGACGGTATAATCTTTCTATCAAAGCTGCCGATCCGGAATGGGCCTCACGAAAAGGACTCAAGCCGGCTACCGGTGGTGGAAACTATGGCGAACGACCAAACAACAGGAATGAACACGGAGACCGGCGTCGCAGAAATTAAGCCAAAGGTAACTACTACGCCTGCTTCTGTAATAAGCAATCCCGTCAACGGAGCGCGCATCATTGAGGAAACCGTCATCCAACCCGCGGTTATTCCCGAGAGCAAAACAATCTCTGCCGCTCCTTCCTCTGCAGAACACGAAGCTCCTGTAGTGCCTGATAAAAATGCGGTTGATAAACCGCAGGCAACATCAGCGCCGATACCCGTAGCGCTGACTCCGACCCACTCAGCTCCAACCACACCCACGCCACCAAACACAAAACTCATTGAGCCAGTGCCCGAAGCAGGGGGAAAATCCACTCCTCTCGATGTGCATACTCCTCCACTCCCCGTGCGCAATATTGATCCTCCAAAGGGTCAACTGAAAATATCGAAAGGGTCTTCTTCCTCCGACGAAAAAACAGACATTGAGAATATACTCAAAGAAATAAAGCTTCCCGAACGCCACACGCCTTCGGGGGAAAGTAACATGCCAATAAAAGGCATAGCATATGACACTTCGCTCTCAGAAAAACAAAACATGGGGGCTCGGGAACAGCCGATGTCTAATACTTCACCCAATGCCGAACGGCCAACATCTGCCTCTTCAGCAGAGTCCTCGACTGCGCCCGACAAACAAGGCACTTCTGTCGAAGACGAGAGCGCGTCGAAAATAAAAAAAGAGAGTCCCGAGGTCATCCCTTCGACAGTAATGCCCATACGAACTTTAAAGAATGATTTTCAAGATATCGTCCGCAATAAAAAAATCTCAGTGGTGCGCGCTGCTGCTCTTGAGCAAGACAAAAGACGTGACGATCACCCGCGAGCGTTCGGAGTTACTACCGAACGAAAGCGCCGCACATTCAACATCGTGTTCGCCTCGGTGCTCCTTGCAGGCTTAGGCACTGCGGCATTTTTCGGAGCTGCGCTCATCATACGAGAGCGCAATAGTACTGTGGAAGTACCCTCCAATACATCTCTCCTATTTTCAGAGTCCTCGTTCCCCCTCGCTTTAAAAGACTTATCCTCATTTGATATAAAGAGTTTATTCAGCCAAATTCGCTCTGGAAGCGGCGCGGCCCTTGGCTCCATTACGAATGTTGTACCTGTCGTACCCATCATAGCCACAAATAGCAACTCCGTCGCAAACGCCGCCGAAGAACGACCAGCAACCCTTGAGGAGTTCCTGAATGCTCTCGGCACGCACGTTTCACCCGACCTCTTTCGTGCGTTAGACACCGAATTCTTTTTCGGTATCCACACAGTGGACGAGAACGCACCATTTTTTGTCATACCCGTCGTCTCATACGAACGTGCATTCGCCGGTATGCTCGAATGGGAAACTACTATGAACGCCGATCTTGCCCCCGCATTCACTCCTGTACCAAACACTGTCATGGGTGGAGACGGACTCCTTGCAAAACGTCAGTTCGAGGATGTTGTTATGCGAAATTATGACGTGCGCGCATTCAAAGATGATAACGGTGAGATACAGCTCTACTACTCGTTCCCGACGCGAAATATTCTCATCATTGCAGAGAGCCCCTACTCGTTCACGGAGATGCTTTCGCGCCTACGTGCGGAGAGAAAACTCTAAAAATCCAAGAGCTTGCCCCCATACCAATGATGGCATTGTGTTTTTGTTACTCGTCCAGCGTTAGTCTTCGAAAGTATTCTTTTGAAGATAACGGGGAAATGCACGTCTTGTCGCCTGAAAACACCACTGCAACCATGACACCATTGGTGTGGGGGCTTGTGGCCAAATGGTCTATAGCTGGTAGAATACTGTCCATGCAACATTTGACAAAAGGACAGCTCGATGAATTACGCGCCGCGCTTGATGGTGAGCAAGTAGATCTTGAAGAACAGCTCGCGGAACACGGAAAAAAAATAGGCGACGACTGGACAGGAACGCCAGTCGGTTTTGAGAAAGAGACCGACAGTGATCCGGAGGATGCGGCCGACGCAATGGAAGAGCTGGCGACCAACGTGCCATTAGTCGAAGAACTCGAATCCCGCTTAAAGGACGTGAAAAACGCTATCACAAAAATGGACGCGGGAACATACGGGATTTGTGAAGAAAGCGGCAAAGAAATTCCGTTTGACCGACTCGAGGCAAACCCTGCGGCACGCACCGCAATAGCGTCTGCATAGCGAGACGCTGAATAATCTCCCGATACAGTCCCGACATTTCTTTTCCCCATTGCGAAAGAGCGGGGTACAATAAGTTACTGTGGCAGTGAAAAAGCAAAAAATCGCGTCCGGTTTTGCACGCGTTTTTGGAGCACAACCAGCGCTTCCGAAAGCACACGTTGTTACCGTCGAGTGCGACATCGTAAAAGGACTTCACGCGTTTGCCATAGTCGGACTTCCGGACAAATCGGTTGAAGAAGCAAAAGATCGCCTCGCCGCCGCAATAAAGAATACAGATGAACTCGAATCACCGAAGAAAAGTAACAAAAAAATAGTTCTCTCGCTCGCGCCTGCTGCACTGAAAAAAGAGGGTGCGGTATTTGATTTGCCACTCGCGCTCGCATTTTTACTTGCGTCCGAGCAAACAACATTCAACCCAAAGGGGAAGCTCTTCGCAAGCGAGCTCGCATTAAACGGAGACGTACGCGGCATTCTTGGATGCCTTTCTATCGCTATTGCCGCACGCGATGCAGGATTCACCGATCTTTACATACCCGAAGAAAATTTCGAGGAGGCCTCGCTCGTAAATGGTTTGCATATACATGCAATTACCTCACTAGAACATGTGCTCGCGATTTTAAAGAATCCCGCGCCTAAGAAAGCGGCAAAAAAGGTGGCGACCCCAAGAGTGCTTCCGACAGAGGACGACGGCGCTCTTGATGAGATACGCGGCCAAGAGAGCGCAAAACGCGGCTTAATTATAGCCGCCGCTGGTGCACACAATATCGCTCTCTATGGCCCACCAGGGACCGGCAAGACTCTTCTCGCACGCGCCACGGCCTCTATCCTTCCCGACCTCTCCGAAGAGGAAGTGCTCGAGGTGACTACCATCCACTCACTCGCGGGAACACTTCAGAGCGGCGCCATGTTTCGTCCGCCTTTCCGTTCGCCACATCACACGTCTTCCTACGCCTCACTAATCGGCGGCGGCTCTTCGGGAGTACGCCCCGGCGAAGCGACTCTCGCGCATCGCGGTGTTCTCTTCGCCGACGAGTTTCCGGAATTCCATCGCGACGTGATTCAGGCGTTGCGCCAACCGCTTGAGGACCGTGTGGTTTCAATCGCGCGCTCGAAGGGCTCGGCAATATTTCCCGCGAGTTTCATGCTCATTGCAGCACTAAATCCATGTCCATGCGGATTCTGGGGAAGTACACGGTGCGAGTGCATGCCTCACATCGTCGAGAAATACCGTCGAAAGATTTCTGGCCCTGTCGCCGACAGAATAGATATGTGGGTTACTGTCCCCGAAATGCCCATGGAGATGCTCGTGATGAGAAGGGGAGAAAAAGAAAAAAGAACTGAGACAAACTCTGCGAGAGCGCAAATTGCATCAGCTCGCACGCTTCAGCGCGCGCGATTCAAAGACATAAAAGGTGTGTGGACGAATGCCGACATGCGGCCGCGACACATCGAAGAATTCGCGAAACTTTCGACAAAAGCGGAGGAAACTCTCCAAGCGGCCGCGCGTACGATGAGGCTCTCCGCCCGTGGCTATCACCGCACCATCAAACTTGCCCGCACAATAGCCGACCTTGCCGAGCACGCTTCCATCGAACCTCCGCACATGCTGGAGGCATTGCAGTATAGAGCACGGGAACTATAGCTTCCGGACGTTCCCGTGTTCCACGACGAAACTCGTTTCGCAGAGGATAAGCTGGCGACGTTCAAACATGTGCATGTAAATTGGCTCATTCCGACTCTACAGGGCGTTTACCCTGCGGGTCGGAATACACTCCCTGCGCACAAGCGCGAGTGCTTTCCGCCAATTTCTGACTCCCTGCCCCCTTCGGTGGGCAGGGCTGGGCTAGGAAATGCAAAAGAGTACTTTTGCATTTCGCTCGCACAACGCTCGCCAGTAATATGGTGGGTGAGGTCAAATTTTCTCTCTGCTCGATGAGAAATACACGCGCGAGCGAGGGATACCAAACGTTTTCAAACGCTTTACGATAAATTCCTGCATTGCACTCTCGCTTTTGAACGCTCGTTTTTTGCCATTATCGTAGATTGCCCATTCTCCTACCTGGCGGAGAACATCCGCCTTATTGAACACGATGTGTGTAACGCCGTTCATGCGCACTGCACGTGCGAGATTTTGCATGTTCATCCAATTGACTTGGCGGCGACGGCCCGTTGTCGCACCATACTCTTCTCCGACATCAGCTATCTTGTCGAAAACTTCTCCTTTCGGCTGGAACTTTTTGGCACCCACGTATGTTTCGTATATTTTCGCAACACCCCACACATCTTGTATCGCCTGCGGTGGCAAGCCGTTCAAAAGGGCGCCCGCTGTCGTGCAATGGCTTGAAGTAACATACGGATAATCACCCCAATCAATATCCAAACCGAAACCTTGCGCACCCTCGGCGAGAATTCTCACGCCACCTTTAGACTTTGAGTATGGCGAGCGATTCCATTCTTCGTAGAGATCGAGAAGATACGGTCGGAATGCTGGGATTTTTTCTGCACGTACACCAGTGCGCCCATATTTGTCGCGATACGCCGGTCCGTTACCACGACCCGTCGTCCCGACCTTCTTCTCATTCCTGTCCTCGGCCTTGTGGGCGGAAGTTATGACATGCGTGTTTCGCGCGATGAATATTTTTCCCCTCGTAGGCACCCCTCCTTTCTTTAGCATCCTGAGTTCGCTAAAAAATTGTTTAGGATCCAAGACACATCCAGAGCCGATGATACTCCTAACGCCAAAAAAGACACCTGCAGGAATGTGGTGCGTAATAAATTTCTTTCCCTTGTGGAAAATGGTGTGCCCCGCATTGCAGCCGCCGTTATAGCGCAAAACGTGAGTGTATTTTTTGGTCTGTACGAGATAGTGAGCAACTTTGCCTTTTCCGCAATCTCCATATTGGAGATCTACGATGACATCCATTGAAAGCTTTGGCACGTGCCGCATGATAGCACATGGGAAGTTGGAGGTGCAATGGGTCGTTGTAGCACTTGTTTATAAGTCCCGACCGGGACTTATAAACAAGTGAGGTCTGCCTGACGCCTTCCAGCTACACCCTTAGAGGAAGGGGCGGATTATCTGCAAGATTATTTGAAGCAATGAAGTCATATGTCTAAAAAGGGTTTCTTGGACCATTTCTGATCTCGAAGTGAACATGGGCGCCCGTGGAGCGACCGGTCGAACCAACATAGCCGATTGTCTGTCCTTGAACGACCCTCTGACCAACGGAGACGATATTGGAAGAGTTGTGCGCATACAATGTTTGCGTATCATTGTCATGACGGATCACGACGTAAACACCATAGCCGCCGTTCCATCCCGAATTACGCACAACAATGACATCGCCCGCAGAGGATGCGACGATAGGAGTGCCTGCGGGCGCGGCAAGATCCACACCGTTGTAGCCGTGGATACCTTGCGTCTTTACGCCTCCCGTAATTGGCCGCATGTAATAACCTGCATACGTCGGGGTCGGTGCTCCCGTCGAGGAAGTTGGCCGCGGAGAAGGAGACGCCACGGCAATCGCAATCTCTCCGTCCGGAATGATTATTTCAGCCCCGACGGCAAGCGATGACTCATCCGCAAAACCATTGAAACGTGCTATTTCCTCCGCATCTCCGTCAAAACGTTTTGCGAGAGAAGAAAGTGTGTCCCCGCTTTTAACTGTATACCGAACTCCTGTAACAGGAAGTATTGTCAGGACTTGTCCCGGGCGGATGGTGTCGCGTAGAGGTATGTCATTGGCCCATCTAATGGTATTTATAGATACTTCAAACATCTGCGCTATGCGAGAAAGAGTGTCACCTTCGCGCACGGTGTACAGGCTGATGGTTGAGTTCTTTGGTTTCTCGATATCTGCTATCGTGCCAGAAGGACCCTCCTGAGGAACAAGTGCTATGTCATCAACTATACTTATATCACCGCCACCACGAGCTGGCGTTGGGGAGATGTTCATGGCGGGCTTAAGAAGAGACATGGTTTGGAGATTCCCCCGTAAAGCATCGTTCGCCGCTTTCTCACCACCCCCTTTTACCGCAACGAGAATACTATTAAAAAGACCAGCCCGCGTGGAGGCGGGTAAGAGCACGCTCACAACGATAAGGATGGAAATACAAAAAGCCGCTACAGGCAGAGTTTGCAACCAATATTTCACTCCCCGCAAGCGCCTTAGGCTGGCGCGGAGATCCTCAAAATTTCCTATGATAAGCTTTCGACAGTAACTCCAGAATGTCAGAATTGGGCTCTAAACCTCACTTTTACATCACTCACTTGACACACGCCAGAGAGTAAAGAGCCTAACTAGGAAAAGCAACTATGCCACTGTCTCATTAACCCTACCTTCATGAGTCTGGCACGTCAATCCACCTTTCACGGGAACAGGGGATAAGGATTCTGTCAAGAAAAAGGTTCAACGTGCTATGATACAAAATACAAATGCAGGACTCCCATCTCTTAAAAAGCTTAAACACGGCTCAAAAACAGGCTGTTTTGCACGCAAAAGGCCCATTACTCATCATCGCAGGGGCAGGTGCAGGAAAAACACGGACCATTGCACATCGCATCGCTTATCTCATGGAGGGAGGAGTTCCGGCGCGAAGCATTCTCGCTGTGACATTCACTAATAAGGCCGCAAGCGAGATGCGAGAGCGCGTTAAAACACTAGTTCCCGATACGAGCGCATTGCCTATGATCTCTACTTTTCACGCGCTAGGAGTGCGCTTGTTACGGGAATTTCACGAAGAGGCAGGTATTTCTCGCAATTTCACCATTCTAGATCGCGACGACAGTATAAAAGCCGTAAAAAGAGCACTCGAAACACTCGACATGGCCGACCTAACACCACGCAGTGTGCTCGGGGCCATATCGCGGGCAAAAAGCGATGGACTAACGAGGGCGGAGTACACCGAGCGCGCAAATAATTTTCGCGAGCAGTGCGTTGCACGAGTATGGGATCTCTACGAACGCGCGCTCCGTGAAGAAGAGGGGCTTGATTTCGACGATCTTATACTCTGCACACTGGCACTTCTTAAAACGTCACCAAAAACACTCTCACTGCTTCGGGCACGCTGGAGTCACATCCACATAGATGAGTACCAGGACACAAACAGGGTGCAGTTTGAGATAGCGCGCATGCTTGCGGGAGACGCAAACAACATCTGCGTCGTCGGGGATCTAGATCAATGTCTCGTCGCCGGAACGCAAATAACAATGGCCGATGGAACTCATCGGCCGATCGAATCGATACGGGAAGGGGATGTGGTACTCTCGAACTACGGCGGGGGAAGGTTCCGGCCCGCGCGAGTCTCGAAAAGTATAGCTCGAAACATCTCTGGAGAACTCATAAAGATAACGACGGGGACAAACCGTACGTTGGTAAGTACTCCGGAGCACATACATTTCGCAGGATACAAACTCGGCCACACGCCCCAATTATACTTCACGTATCTTATGCATAAGCGTGGTAAGGGATTCCGCCTTGGCGTTTCTGCCGTATATACAAAAGGGCAGAGGAAGTCCATGGTCGGTTTCCAACAGCGGTGTAATCACGAACATGCAGACAAAGTATGGATACTAAAAGCTCACACGTCGCCGAACGAAGCGCGCATCCTCGAATACAAACTTTCGCTACAATATAGCATTCCGACGCTGCCTTTCGTCGCCAGAAAAGAAAGCGGGAAGAACGGATACGTGCACGACCAAAAGATACTTGATGAGATATTTGCGTCATTCGACACTGAACGCAGCGGCTATGAACTACTGAAAGCATGCGACCTCTCGCCTAGCTATCCTCACCACCGGGCGCAGGCGACGACGGGAGGCAGGCGCAATATCACTCTTACGCTGTGCGCGGAAAAGCGGGGGGAAACGCCCATGCATCGGATTAGTTTGGCCGCGAGCGACGGGGCGGACAGGAAAGATCTCGCGCGGATCGGTATAAGCGTGCGGAGAGCGCGGAAAAGTTCCGATGTCGCATGGCGATACGAAACGGTGTGCAAAGAGTACGGAGATGTGTTTCGGAAGGCGGAGAAAATTCGCGCGGCGCTGCCGCATGCGGAGATCGTTCAAATAGCGCGGCTCGGCGGAGGCAAGACAAATCCGAAAGACGGGAACTCGCTACCGTTTCTTCCTGCCAGCTCTGTCCTCCCCGGCATGGCCATGTTCGATGAGCAGGGCGGGTATGATATCGTGAAGAATGTCGAACGGATACCGACGCGGCAGAAAAGAGTATACGACCTCAACATCGAGAATACGCATAATTTCATAGCAAATAACATTGTCACCCATAATTGCATCTACACATGGAGAAACGCACGACTTGAGAACCTACTTGAATTCGAGCGCGAATTTCCCGATACAACCATCGTGACACTTGAGCAGAATTATCGTTCGACACGCACAATCCTCACAGCGGCAAACGCAGTCATCGAGCGAAACGTCCGACGAAAACCGAAAAAGCTTTTTACCGAGAAAGAGACTGGGGAAGCGATAACGTTTTACGGAGCAAGAAACGAGATAGACGAATCATGGTTCGTGGCGAATACAATACAAGATCTCGTCGCTCAGGGTACGCGGCCAAGTGAGATTGCCGTCCTTTATCGTGAGAACTTCCAATCACGCTCTCTCGAAGAAGCTTTCCTTCACTTCGGTATCCCGTATCGCGTGATCGGCACGCGTTTTTTTGAACGCAAAGAAGTGAAAGATCTACTTGCATACTTACGCGCATCTCTCAACCCGAAAGCACGAGGTGACCTCGTGCGCATAGCCGCATCTCCGCCACGCGGTATAGGAAAAACGACACTTGAGAAGATGCTCGCTGGTGATGCGCTATATGGCGTCGCGGCACAAAGAGTAACAGCCTTCCGCGAAACTCTGGCGGATATCCGTCGCTCAGCAGAAATTCTTCCCACATCCGAAACAGTGCGCTTCGCCTTTGAGCGGAGCGGCCTTGAAGCTAATCTCAAAAAAGACACCGAGGAGGGCGCTGAGCGGCTCGCGAACATCCGAGAGCTCGTTAACCTCGCGACTCGCTACGATGATGCGCTGCCACCCGAGGGAGTAACGCGGCTTCTTGAAGAAGCAGCACTCCAGAGTGACCAGGACGAACTCGAAAAGCCGATGGACGCCGCGTCGCTTATGACTGTACACGCGTCGAAAGGATTGGAATTCGACGCTGTGTTCGTGACGGGACTTGAGCAGGGTCTTTTCCCGGCGATACGCGCGGATGATGCTGACCGCGACCCAGAAGAAGAGCGGCGATTATTCTACGTTGCACTTACTCGCGCACGGCACCGACTCTTTCTCTCGTATGCCGCAGAGCGAATGCGATGGGGTTCGCGCGAACGAACATTGCCCTCAGAATTTTTGGATGACATAGATTCACGACTTGTTGAAAGTGCAGAAAAGAAGCAGATTGAACCCGAGCACATCATTGAGTAGACCGATATGGGACGAAGACTCGGACAACATTTTCTGAAAGGCACATGGGCCGCACGAGCCCTCGCGAGCGCGGCAGGTATAACGCTGAAAGATACCGTGCTTGAAATAGGGCCCGGAAAGGGAGCTCTGACGCGCGAACTTCTTAAAACAGGAGCATCTGTTGTTGCAATAGAAAAAGATGAAGTGCTTACGGCTCTTCTCCGCGAGAAATTCGCAGTGGAAATCACGTCCGGACTATTGACGATTGTTTCTGGCGATATACGCGAAATCTCGCCAGAGAAACTTGGTCTCAAAAACGGCGCGTATGTCGTTGCGGCAAACATTCCGTACTACATAACCGGGGAGATCATCCGACAGTTCCTTACGGCTCGGACAAAACCACGCACTATGGCACTCCTCGTACAAAAGGAGGTTGCGCAGAGAATAATTTCAAAACGTGAAAGTTTGCTGTCGCTTTCGGTAAAAGCATACGGAACACCAAGAATTGCTGCAAAAGTGCCGCGCGGGAATTTCTCGCCACCGCCCGCAGTCGATTCGGCTATCCTAGTAGTCGAATTTATTTCGACCGATTTCTTTAAAGACATCACGGAAGAAAGATTTTTCAAGGTTATACACGCGGGATTTGCCCAAAAAAGAAAGTTTCTCGTCAACAACTTGGCTGTGCAATTCGAAAAAGCAGAAATGTTCGAGGCATTTCGCACGTGCCGCATAGACGAAAAAGCGCGAGCAGAAAACGTTCCTCTAGAGACTTGGAAATGTTTGGTGCGCTCTATTATTGAGAAGACCCCATCATTATGATGGCACTCCCCGTATAGATGGTGAGTGGAGCTCTTTTGTATATGCAATAGTAAGGGGCACCCGCAAGGCCTAGAAGCCATTGCCCCGCGTGCCTCGGAGGACCAAATAGGTACGTCTTAGTTGCTGTCGTCCATATGTATTTTCCGCCACTCGGCGGACCAAGATTCGCATAAATCGTCTGGTTGTAATAGCAGGGAAGGACGATGCGCGCCTGCCCACCAAATGGATACGCTCGCGCAAAAAACGGTAACAATAAAATAATTAGTGCTAGCACTGTCATGAGCGCGGGGAATCGAAGGGTCATAGGTACCATTGTAGCACCATGTAAACAGTGCACAGTCTTCGATTTTCTACCTGTGCAAAACACAGTGGGTTGTTGTGCAAGAAGCTCACAGGATATAACCTGTAACTATGCAGTGGTTTCGTGAACATCCATACGCTTCCGCAATCACAGCCGTCTCTGTCGTCCTTTTCTTGGGTGCGTACCTGGTAAAAGAACGCACAGCGGTCTCTACGCACTCCTCTACAACAATTGCATGGGGAGGCACCGGTGGTAGTTTTTTGTTCCCAATTCTTGGGGAGGGCGTTCCAGCTGGTAGTACTCTCGGAAAGGGTTTGACCGATCTATACCAGCAAATGCGAAGTACTCCGTCGTTCTCCTATATCCCTTACGCACCTGCAGATACGTCGGGAGATGAAACAAATAATTTTGATCTGGAGGATTTCTTGAACCAATTATCAAACGGGGATGGTGGAAGTTCAATCGGAAGCACGACAACAGACGATTCTGTTTTCGCGGATGCATATTCTTTCATTCCGCGCGGTCTTATTTCAACCACAATCTCCGAGTCAAAACAAACTCCTACGCAACAAGCTCTCTATAAATATGGGAACGACGTCGGTTCTTACATAAAGCTATTCGAAGAACGAAATCCCGCTATGGCGCGTATTCTGAAAGATCAATTTGAGGATCCGCGCAATCCTCAAAAAAATGCTCCGCTTCTTACTCTCGCGGGAGATATGGTAGAAATCGGACTTTCACTTGAAACATTAAATGAAATACCGAGTATGGTGGCTTTTGCAAACACGCGGCTTTCCAATAGTTACAAGAAGATGGGAGCGAAACTTGCACTCATCCCCGACGCGGCACGAGATGAGGAGCGCATCGACGCTATGCTCGCCTACAACGCCGCCGCCGAAGAGTATGTAAAAAGCTATGTTGCACTTGCAACACTCTTCTCCATCGCAGAAGTGAAGTTTGGATCGACCGACCCCGGAAGTGTTTTCACTTTTTCAGCTGTCAGTTTCTAGCTTTCAGCTTTCAGGATATGAACGCGGGCACAAGGTCATATAAGGACTTAATCGTCTGGCACGGCATCATCAAGGAATTGCAATCTCCCGTCAACTGAAATCCTATCCCCATTTTCCCTGACACCTGAAACCTAGTCCCTAGCACCTATCCCCTCGTTGTCCCCGCAAAATCCCGAGAGTTATCCACTTAGGCGAGTATAATTGCAATGTGGAAACTCGACATATACAGCTCGAGCGCTTTTCGCCTATGGTCATAACTGCCGGGTTCGCAGTGGCAGTGCTCATTGGTACACTGGCTTGGCAAGCAACACGTTCGTGGAGAGAGCCCACGGAAGAAATACGTGTCGCTATTACGGAACAAACGAAAAAGCTAGATTCAAATAATGATATTCGTTGGCAAAGAGCCCTTGAAGTAGGGTTAGCGGGTGATGGAAACGAGGGAGATGTCCTGAATGATCCGGATGGCCTTTCGAATATCGCCGATAATGTGTTAGGGACGTTGGTCGGCTCATATGTCGCCATGAAAGATGCCGGTACATACACTCCTGCACAGGGAAACCGTGTCGCAGAGACCGTCTCTTCAGACCTGCGCGCCAACATTTCATATCGCATATATGGCACGAGCGACATCAAAACAGATCCTGATGCATCACTTTCACGAATGCTTGCATACAGAAGCGATCTGCGCATTGCTCTCGAACCGCTCCTTGAAAATAGATCGTATGAATTGGATATCTTCGCTTCCTATATAGATACTGGCGACGAAGCTCACCTTGCAGAGCTTCGACACATGGCAGAGAGATACCGCACAGCGACAGAAAATGTTCTGAAAGTTGTGGTACCGGAAAACGCACTGACACACCAACTTGATATCCTGAACGCCCTTTCCGAATTCGAAATGGTTCTTGAAAAAATGGCAACATACGCTAACGATCCGTTTGCCGCGGCCGCACTTCTGCGCACATTCAGCGGGGCAGAGGTGAATATGCTGACATCGTTCGACGCACTCGCTGGATATTTCCGAGAACATGTACGCTCATGAAATCCTATACTTACATAATTGCACTCATGTTCATTGTCGCCCTTGGAGCCGTGTTCGGCATGCTTCCTTTTCCGACAAATGCTCAAACAACATGTACGGTCGAAGGTATACTCTTTGACGAAAATAATCAGGTCATTGGAGAGTGCGATCCAAGTGCGACTGATGAAGCATACCAATTCCAGCGTTCCGGCCTATTCGGCTGTAACCAAACCGCTGCCTACAGAATGAGCGTCGGCGCACTCTCCGCGGTCGGCGGCGTGTATGTGCCCGTTAACGATGCCGCAGTGACCTTGAATACCGGTTACCTTGTATATAAGGAGTGTGTACTCGACGGCGTAAGCAAGCGAATAGCGGAGAGTGCCGCAACCGGCCTCGTCACGAAGGGTCTGAACGATACCTTGACAGGACGGGACGGAAGACCGCGATGGTCCGAGGACCTCATAGCGGACGTCTTGGCGCGCAGCGACCAAACGTTGTTGCATACCCTAAATAGCGGGGCGCTCTCGACGCTCAACCCCGCTCTACAAGGTGACG
>Ga0209542_10008105_pt1 | contig 19736 bp, 17 predicted proteins | sample RifCSPhighO2_01_FD_184028 | JGI IMG/M metagenome (GOLD analysis project Ga0209542, IMG submission 184028) | Soil microbial communities from Rifle, Colorado - Rifle CSP2_plank highO2_0.1 (SPAdes) (version 2) | ecosystem: Environmental > Terrestrial > Deep subsurface > Rock core/Sediment ...
TTCTTTCATCGTGATATCGCTTTGCTCTGGAATTACCTTTATCTTTGCCTGGTTGTGGCATTATTCCGGAATCCTGCTACTGGTGAATTATGCTGTTCTGGCTGGGCTGTATTTCTTGCTATTGTATCTATTTGGAGAGATTAAAGAGGAGGATTTTGTTTTTGTTAAGAAGTTGGTGAGGATGGGAAGGTAGAGCTTTTTTTGCAGATCTTGTCAATTTACGCTTCAAAACAGTCGAATTTATAATACAGCTATTTTTTGGATGCTTATGGCTCATAGAATTGAGGTTTTATCCAGAATTCCTGACACCAGAGCTGCTGTCAGAAGACGTCGCTTGGAAAGTCTTGGTTTTTCAGGCAGAGTTCGAGATGTTCACTTAGTTGATGTTTATACGGTCGATTCCTCTTTGGAAAGAGAAGACTTGGAATCTGTAGCTTCGATGCTTACGAACCCGGTTACCCAGCATGCAACAGTCGATGAATCACAAGCACCAAAGTCTTTTCAGTGGGCTGTTGAAGTTGGATACCTTCCGGGGGTGACTGATAACATCGGCTCTACTGCACGGCAGGGGATTGAAGATTTGTTAGGGTCAGAACAAACGAGAGAAGTTTATACCTCGCAAGTAACTTTTCTTTCTGGAGACTTCTCAAGAGCTGAAGTTCTTTTACTTGCAGAATCATTGGCAAATCCTCTTATTCAGAGAATTCAGGTTAAAAGTTATGATGAATTTAAGCTGGGTCGAGGCATGGATCTTGTCGTTCCGCGGGTAAAGCTGGGGGCAGTTCCTGTCGCTGATGTTGTTGATCTTTTAGGTGTTAATGATCCTGAACTAGCAGTCATAGGAAAACAAGGTATAACTAACAAAGATGGAACCAGAAGAGGTCCTCTGGCTTTAGATCTAACATACATGCAAGCAATCCAGTTGTACTTCCGTGAAAGGGGAAGAAATCCTACAGATGTTGAATTAGAATCTATTGCTCAAACCTGGTCTGAACATTGCAAACATACTATCTTTGCCGATCCAATAGATGGGATTACAGACGGTCTTTATAGGACGTTCATAAAAGCAGCAACACAGAAGATCAGATCAGATAAAGGAGATAAAGATTTCTGTGTTTCAGTCTTCACCGATAATTCCGGGGCAATGGTCTTTGATGAGAATTTTCTGGTCACTGATAAAGCGGAAACACACAACAGTCCCTCTGCTTTAGATCCATTTGGTGGTTCTATTACGGGAATTGTTGGAGTTAACAGAGACACTATTGGATTCGGGTTGGGAGCTAAACCTATTATTAATAGATATGGTTTCTGCTTTGCTGATCCTCATGATAAACAGCCACTGTACAAAGGAGCAGGGTTCTCTCAGAAAATGCTTTCTCCTCGACAGATAATGGAAGGTGTTGTTGATGGAGTGAATGCAGGAGGAAATTGTTCCGGAATACCAACACCTCAGGGCTTTGTCCTATTCGATGAGCGATACAAAGGGAAACCACTTGTTTTTGTAGGAACGGTCGGTCTAATCCCGCGAGAAAGTTATGGGAGAGAAGCTCACTTGAAGCAGGCTCAATCCGGTGATTATATAGTTATGATCGGCGGTCGTGTAGGAAAAGATGGGATTCATGGAGCCACATTTTCCTCTGAAGCTATGGATTCAGGAAGCCCTGCAACTGCGGTTCAAATAGGTGATCCAATCACACAAAAGAAGCTTAGTGATGCAGTTGTAAAAGAAGCGAGGGATCTGGGTTTGTACAACAGCATAACTGATAATGGCGCAGGAGGGCTATCTTGCTCAGTGGCTGAAATGGCAAAAGAATCAGGGGGTTGTTATGTGAAGCTTGATGATGTTCCATTGAAATATCCAGGCCTTGCACCATGGGAAATTTGGATTTCAGAGTCACAGGAACGAATGACATTAGCGATTCCACCTGAAAAATGGAATCAATTTTTGTCTCTAATGAAACAACGAGGAGTTGAAGCTACAGTTATTGGTGAGTTCACTGATTCGCGAAAATGTGTTGTGGATTATAACGGACAACGAGTTATGGATATTGATATGGGATTTCTTCATGATGGACTTCCACCACGGCCAATGGAAACTACTTATACTCAATCCACACACCACGAGCCTGTAATTCCAATCTTGGAAGACTTAACGGATTCGCTTCATTCAATGTTGGGAAGACTAAATATCGCTAGCTTTGAGTTTATTTCACGACAATATGATCATGAAGTGCAGGGAGGGTCGGTCATAAAACCACTTCAAGGGAGGGGAAGGGTAAATGGTGATGCAACTGTAACCAGACCGGTTCTCAGTTCTCAAAGAGCGGTTGTTACTTCGCAAGGAATTAATCCAACATACAGTGATATAGATACTTATCATATGGCTGCTGCTGCCATTGACATCGCAATACGGAATGCTGTTGCTGCAGGAGCGTCCTTAGACAGATTAGCGTTAATGGATAATTTCTGTTGGTGCAGTTCCAATGAACCAGAACGTCTTGGTCAGCTTACAGAAGCTGTAAGAGCATGTTACGATACTGCTGTTGCCTTTGGGACACCCTTTATCTCAGGTAAGGATAGTATGTTCAATGATTTTAAAGGCTATGATGCTGATGGCAAGCCTGTAAAGATCTCTGTTCCTCCAACATTGCTTGTTTCTTCAATAGGAGTTATAGAAGATGCACGAAAAGCAGTTTCTCTTGATGCTAAATTTGTTGGCGATTTAGTGTATGTCTTAGGAGAGACGCATGATGAGCTTGGCGCATCCGAGTATTTTGCAATGGTTGGAGAAGAGCAACAAGAAAAGAGATATATAGGTAATATGGTCCCAAAAGTTGATGCCCAAACGAATAGAAAGTTATATGACTCATTATCTAAAGCAATAGAGCAAGGCCTCGTAGCTTCTGCTCAGAGTGTGCATCGTGGCGGACTTGCTGTAGCTCTTGCTAAAACTGCAATGGGCGGGATGCTCGGTTTAGAGGTCTCATTGCAAAATCTTCCCGGAACAGCGTCACGCGACGATTTTATGTTGTATTCAGAAAGCCAAGGAAGAGTATTAGTGACGGTTGCTCCTGGCTCTAAAGAGCAATTTGAAGCGATTATGAATGGAAGCACATTTTCACAGATTGGTCAGGTTGTCGATGACGTTTTTTTTGTCATTAAAGGAATGAGTGGCGGGGAGGTAGTTAATACTATTATTCCTTCATTGTTAAAATCATATAAAGCAACACTTGGAGATTATTAAGATGGTAACACCGCATGTTTTAGTGCTTACGGGATATGGGATCAATTGTGATGAAGAAACAAAATTTGCATTTGAAAAAGCAGGTGCTAGAGCTGATATTGTTCATATAAATGATTTAATTGATGGACAGAGGCAATTAAGGGATTATCAAATATTGGCATTTCCAGGCGGGTTTTCCTATGGTGATGATACTGGCTCTGGCAATGCGCTGGCCAACAGAATACGAAACCATTTATGGGATGAAGTCCAGAGATTTATAGATGATGATCATCTTGCTATAGGGATCTGTAACGGCTTTCAAGTAATGGTTAATTTAGGCCTGCTTCCTGCACTCGGTAGAAAGTATGGAGAACGGAGAGTTGCTCTTGTACATAATGACTCTGCTCGATATATGGATAGATGGGTTGATCTGCAATTTCAGGGGAAAAGTCCATGGGTTGAGCAGATTGGGCGCATAAGTCTGCCAATAGCTCACGGGGAGGGAAAGTTTTTTGCTGATGATCGAACTCTTGCGGAATTACAAGGGAAAGGATTAGTAGCAGCTCGATACATTGCCGGTGAGATTTGTGGATATCAGAATTTACCTGCTAATCCAAACGGCTCATTAGATAATATTGCTGGAATTACTGATGAATCTGGGAGACTCATCGGAATGATGCCTCATCCTGAACGTGCTATTGAGTTTACCCATCGTCCTGATTGGACTCTCTTGAAGGAAATGTACAGGAGAGCTGGACAGGACCTTCCCACAGAAGCTTCAGGAATCATAGTTTTTAAAAACGGAGTGAAATATTTTGCGTAAGATGGCATTCAATACATTATATTCAGCTGAAAATGGAATAATGAGAGTAGCAGGACTAATGTCCGGAAGTGGGTCTAATTTACGGAAGATTATTGAACATGGGAGAGAAATAGAAGCAAGACAGGGAAGAGCACCTTACCAAGTTGTCGTTATTTTCTCGGATAATCCTGAAAGTAACGCAGAACGGATTGGAAGTGATTATGAAATACCTGTTATGGTTAGAGATTTAAGAGCTTTCTATGATGAAAGAGGAAAACCCAAAAAGGATCTAGCCGTCAGGGCAGAGTTTGATGAAGGGACTGTAAAAGCGTTACAACCATTTGGTGCTGTTGTAGCAGCTTACGCAGGGTATATGAGTATCGCTACAGAGCCTCTTATCAATGCTTTTATCGGTGTAAATGTTCATCCTGCGGATTTATCGGTCATGAATGGAGAAAAAAGGAAATACACCGGAGATCATGCGGTAAGAGATGCTATCCTGGCTGGAGAGAAGTCTTTAAGAGCAACAACACACCTTATAGAATCACAAGTAGATTATGGCCGAATTTTGATGATCTCTTCTCCTTTAGCTGTAAACCTACCGGTGGATTTTGATCCTTCCAATAAAGATCAAGTAAAAGCTGTCGCTGGCGAGCATCAAACTCTTTTAAAAGAAGTCGGAGATTGGGTAATATTCCCTAGGACTTTGGAAGATATAGCAACCGGAAGGTATTCCCATGATGACCAAGGCAACTTGTATTTCGAGGAAAGACCAATTCCGCAAGGACTTAGATTGGGGTGAAGGTAAATGACAATATATGCTGATGCTGGTGTTAACCGTGACTTAGGTGATGATGTTTCTAGAATTTTATATAATGCGGCAAAACTAACTTGGGACAATAGAAAGGGAAGATTGGGGGAATTGATCGTTCCATTTGATGATTTTTCAGGAGTACGAGCAATTGATGTTTCTGGTTTGCCGAAGGGGACTTTAATGAATATTGGTTTTGATGGTGTCGGAACGAAGATGGAATTAGCAGAGCGTGTTAGGGACCATCGTACTATTGCTTATGATCTTTTTGCAATGGTTTGTGATGATGCTGTTGTGAGAGGAGCAGAACCTGTTTTGGTTGGTTCGATTCTTGATGTAAACTCTTTAGGGAGTGATGAGGGAGCATTCTTAGGGGAGATTAAACAATTGGCTGAGGGTTATGTTGGTGCTGCTAAAGCTGCAAATGTTGCAATTGTAAATGGAGAAGTTGCTGAACTGGGAAATAGGGTTGGCGGTTATGGCAAATTCAATTATAATTGGGGAGCAGCAGTAGTTTGGTTTGCCAACCGCGATAGATTGTTTACTGGCAGGGAAATCCAAGAAGGTGATTATTTAGTTGGTTTACGGGAAGCAGGATTCCGTTCCAATGGTCTATCATCAGTCAGAATGATCATGAGGAAGCATCATGGCGAAGAATGGCATCAGGTTCCATGGAAAACAGGTTCAAAATCATTGGCTGATTATGCTCTTACCCCATCCACAATTTATACAGCTGCTGTTGTCGCAATGTTTGGAGGATATGGCCAACAGCCAAAAGCTGAAGTTCACGGCGTGGCTCATATTACTGGTGGTGGGATTCCGGGAAAATTAGGAAGAATTTTGAAGCCTAGTGGGCTAGGCGCAACAGTTGATAATCCATTTGAGCCAGCTGAGTTTATGAGATATACTCAAGCTCTAGGAAATGTTCCAGATGGAGAAGCGTATAAAACTTGGAATATGGGGCAGGGAATGATAATTATTACTCCACGTCCTGATGCAGTGATGGAAGTTACAAGAGATTATGGTGTTGAGTCTAAAGTAATCGGAAAGATAACTCTTCAATCAGGGATAAGGATTGCGAATAATGGTGTATATGCGTCTGAACAAGCCGAGCTTATTTTTTAGTTTCCTCTGTAAATCTTACTTATACAATATCCTATCCACGTTCAGCAAACTCTTTATTTGTGAACGCAGCCTTCTGAAGAAGTCAACAATAAAGAGAGCCAAGTACAACATTAATGTCCATTCGAGCAGGCCAAATAAGGCGCCCCAGAAAATGACGCTTAAAGGATGCTCGATCCTAAACCACTCATAGACGTGGGAAATAAAAGTTTTTTCATGGGCTTTAAGCCTGCTATAAGCTAGTTTCCCCTGGTCTTTTTTTACGACTTCCTCTATTGTCTTTTCTGCTTTTTCATCCTGCAAGTTGTAAATAAAAGGATTAAAAATGATGATTCTGTTTAGCATGTAAAATAACACTATTGTAACTCCTATCCAAAAGACATCAGCAGCTATGGAAAGGACCATGATGAAGAGCGGGTTGGCAATATTATGATAGATCTGGTCAACATACAAAGCTAATATGCTTTGCTCTTTTTTATACCGGGCCATCTGGCCGTCGACATGATCCAGAATGATGGCAAAATGGAATAGGACAATGCCGATCAGCACATGTGCATAGGTCCCCTGCACGATGATATAACAAGCTGCCAGCTGTAATAGAAACCACAAAAACATCACCTGCATCGGTTTTAATGGTGTGTAAAGGAGTATTTTGGTGATGTAAACAGCAATGGCGCTCAGATATTTGTCAAGGCCTACGTACACTCCTTTTTTCAAGCAGAGTTCTTTTAATTCTGCAATGGTTGGAGTTTTTTTCATCGAGAGCTGAAAGAGCTGGATGGTTTTATAAATATTGTTAAATGCTAAGTCACGTAGAAATCCTACTCTTTCTTCTTAATCATAAAAAGCTGATTCCCGCTGGTAGGATATATTTTCTCAAGAAAAGACTCGTATCCACGTACCAGCCTGCCGTGATATTTCTTGGCGATCTCATCAGAAAGATGGTTATAGGTCTGGAACTGCAGCAACATATAGTCCGGCAGGATTAAATGTGGTTTAAATCCACTCGCAACCTGGACGTCGGTTATTTTCTTGATTTCCTGTACGCGTATCGGCTCTTCAATTAGTCTTTCTGTTAACAGAATCCTATTGATCTCCCGGCAGATTTTGTGGTTATTTATTTTTGGTGGAGTGAAGCGGTAATAAAAATATTCAAGGACAGGCATAAGGCCTAGCTTTCTCGCCGCTCTAGTGATAGTCTGCCGCGGGCATAAAAAGGTCCGCAAAATAAGAGCCTGGAATTTAAGCAATGAGTTCTGATGAAAATACTGATTCGGCTCGTGAGCGATGAATACTAATCCTCCCACTTTCAGCACCCGGTCAACTTCTTTCAGGAAATTGCCAGTCTCTTTGATGTGATGAAGCATGGAATTAACCGTCACAACATCAACTGATCTATCCCTAAACGGCAGTTTGTAGGGCACTTGGGCTTTTACTTTAACATATTTGAATTTGTTCGGGAAATTCCGTTTGGTGATCTGAGTTTTTGCTACTTCTAACACTTTCTCGGAGATGTCGGAGCAGATGAAGGTATCCTCTTTTTTGAGGAAATGGCTCACTATTAACGGAACAAATCCAGTGCCTGTACCGAGGTCAAGGATCGTAAGCGGCTGTGTATGGTTGCTCAAGAATTGTTTAGCTAGGCGTTTCCATCGTTTTGGCAGCCGCTTGAAGATCTCTGGATGAGAATCATCATACTGTTCCCCGATGAGATCATGGTATAGTTCATTAACTCTTTGTACGAGAATATCGGGATACTTTTTTACCATAGTTTACTTCCTCATCATATCTGCCAAAAAGCCAAACAGAACTGTCTGCAGCCCAAAGACAAGCAGGATCATCATCAGGAATAACAGGCCTAAATGCCCTTTAATTCCGCTGGTAAAGTGCAGGTACACAAAGTAGAATCCAATCATCATTCCTGGCGACAGCAATAATAAGCCAATCTTTCCAAAAAAATGCAGCGGCTCATAATCCCGATAAATCCGCAGGATGTTGATCCAGGCTCTTACAGCGTATTGAAAAGGGCTGCTAAACAGCCTGCTGGCTCTCGTTTTTCTGGCCATGATCGGGATTTCTGTTATTCTGAATCCCTGTTTTGACGCTTTAATGATTTGTTCTTGTGTATAGGTAAAGGTGTTGATGTACTTAATGTCTTTTGCAATTTCAGCCGTGAAAGCCCTGAAGCCAGTGGTAGAGTCAGTGATTTTTACTTTGGTAAGTGAACTCAACACTCTTGCAAAAGCAACATTCCCTGCTCTCTTTATCAGGGGCATTTTTTGGATGCGGCCCCTGAATCTGCTTCCCAGAACTAGATCATAACCCTCTTTTACTTTTTCAATGAGCTCGGGAATGTGTATGGGATGATATTGCCCGTCAGCATCTGTATGCACAATAATATCTGCTTTCAATCGCAGGCATTCTGCCATCTCTGCTTTGAATGTTTCGGCCAGTCCTTGATGTTTTTTTGAGATTACGACTACTCCTGGTCTTTTAGCCACTTCGGCAGTCCTATCTTTTGAACCATCGTTGAGGACCAGAATCTTGTAGGTGTAATCATGCTTGTTCATCACTTCCTGTATCTCAGCGATAACTCTAGGCAGCGTTTTCTCTTCGTTGTACGCCGGTATGGAGATAATGATGTTTTTTTTTCTTCTCATTTTGCTGGTTTGTTTTTTTTATTCCTAACTAGAAAATTTCCAATGGCCAGGTAATCCAGATTACCCTGCAGAAATGACCGTATTGCATCAGAAGGTGTGCAAACAATCGGTTCCTCATGCATGTTGAAACTGGTATTAATGACGGTCGGGATGCCGGTTATTTTTTTATATTCCTGTATCACTTTGTAAAAACTGGGATTTACTTCCTTTCGCACTAATTGTGGTCTGGCGGTGTTGTCAACATGCACCGCAGCAGGACTGTTTTTCCTCATGAAATCGGTGCAGTCAAAGGTGATGGTCATAAATTCAGCGGAATGTTCTGCTCCGGCAACATTCTTGTAACACTTTTCACGATCTTCAAACAGTGTTGCTGGAGCGAAGGGCATGAACTCGGTTCTCTTGAGGCGTTCATTGAGCCACTTGTTGACTTCAGGATCTTTCGCTTCATACATGATAGTGCGGTTTCCCAAAGCTCTGGGCCCGAACTCCATAGCTCCATCACATCTGGCCACGACTTTCTTTTTGGAAATCAATGCAGCTATCTCTTTCTCAATATTTTTATGATGCTGGTAGGTAAGCTTGTATCTCTTCAGCTGCCGTTCTATTACCTCATCGCTGTAATCTTGTCCAAGATAGACATTCTCCAGCTGGTATGTTTTCGTCGTTGTTGAATTATTTGAAGCATTGTTACGGCGATGATATAACTCCAAGGCTGCCCCTGCTCCTAACCCGCCGTCGCCCATATTTGGAAAAACCCAGACGTTTTTCACTGCTTTAATCTCATGTATCCGCTGGTTTAGCTTGACATTGGCAAAAACTCCGCCAGTAAGGATGATGTTGCTCAGTTTATGTTTGTCAATGAAGTATTTAATCCAGGCTACCGTCACTTCTTCCAGCAATCTCTGGGCCGCAGCAGCAACATGCTTGGCATCTTTCTTTTCAAACTGTCCAACTAAGGAAAGAAGCTTATACCTCTGACGTACAATGATCCTGGACTTGCTGTGCCAGATGAATTTTTTAAATGTTGAATATAATTTTTCCGGGTTACCGTAAGCAGCAAGGCCGACAATCTTGCCTTCATGCCGATTGAGCTTAAATCCTAATCCCTTGGTTACAAAACCATAAAAGCAGCCGACGGAATTCTGCGCATCTAAGGCTTCCACAACGTCAATCTTGTTTCTGTTTCCGATACCAACCATACCAGATTTATTGTCGCCAGAAAAATCCAGGGAAAAAACCAGAGCCTTGTCGAACCCGGAGGTGTAAAATGCTGAGGCCAGATGGCAGTAGTGGTGATCAAGGAAATACACATCCTTGTTGAGGCCCAGTTTTCGCAAGGAGTTTTTTGTCAACTCGCTGCTTCTGTTGTTTACTTTCACCATTCGCGAAAAGCTCTGCAACTCCTGCGAGGAGTACACTTTTCTCTCTTTGATGTAATTGATAAAGAGTTTGTGGAAAATGGAAAGGTTGTACATCTCATCCAGCTTGATTTCAGGCAGGAAGCGGTTATGCCGATTCCTGGTTGTGTTATAAGAAGAATAGATATAGGGGTAGGGATTGCCGCCCTTGATGACATACTCAATGTCTTTAGCGGTAATCCCCGCGATTTTCAATACTGCAGGTATGGATTTAAATGGGAAGCCATAGGCTCCTTTTTCCCGGCAGAGCCGTTCTTCGCTGACTGCAGCAATAATTTTTCCGTCCTTGACAACTGCTGCTCCAGCATCGTGACTGTCACTTATTCCTAAGATATACATGTAAAGACCCTCCCCTGATGTATTTATTTAGATTATGAAAATGGAAGTCGTATTTTGCTGTATTTGCCTTATTTTGCAGTATTTTTGTGATGATGATCCCGTTGGATGATGGAAATGATATTTTCTGCTGCCCTGCCATCTCCGAAGGGATTGAGCCAATTCCTATTGCTTTTTAGCATCGTCTTGCTGCATTCAACGATATTGGCTGGATCAGCCCCGGCAACGATATTACTGCCGACCTGTACCGTTTCAGGGCGTTCGGTGTTATTTCTTAGCGTGACGCAGGGAACGTTGAGAATACAGGCTTCTTCCTGCACTCCTCCTGAGTCGGTCAGGATCAGCTTGGCGTTTTTTTCGAGAGTGAGAAAATCAAGGAAACCTACTGGTGGGATGGCAACCACTCCTTCCGGAAGCTCCAAGTTGAACATCTTCAGCATTTTTTCAGTCCGTGGATGGATGGGGTAGATGATGTTTACCTTCAGTTCGCGGTGAAGTAATTCCAGTCCTCGTAAGATCTTGCTGAACCTTTCTTTGTCGTCAACATTTTCCTGTCGATGTAAAGTTAATAATACATAGTTCTGCTTCTCGATTCCTGTTTTGTCGAATATACTTTCGTTTTTCTCTTTTTTCTCTGCCAGTTTGATATTCTGTAGAACAGCATCAACGATGGTATTGCCAGTGACGAAGATCTTCTCCGAAGGAAGGTTTTCGGTCAGCCCGATCCGTCGTGCTTCTGCTGTCGGCGCGAAGAGGTATTCGGAAGCATGATCTGCAACGATCCTGTTTATTTCTTCCGGCATGGTCTTATCATAACTTCGCAGGCAGGCTTCCACATGCCCGACTTTGATCTGCAATTTTGCTGCTGCCAAGGCTCCGGCCAGGACGCTGTTAGTGTCTCCTTCAACCAGGACAACGTCAGGCTTTTCGTTTGCCAGGACTTCTTCTATTCTCTCCAGAATCTTGGCAGTCTGCTTGCCATGAAGGTGCGAGCCGACTTCCAAATAGTATTTTGCTGCTGGTAGCGAAAGTTCCTCAAAAAAGGCCTTATCCATGCTGTAAGAGTAATGCTGTCCGGTATGGATGATGCAGAAGTCTACGCCCTTCTCTTGGCAGTGCCTGATGATGGGACTCATTTTAATGATCTCAGGACGCGTGCCGACAACTATTGCTATTTTCACAACTATTTTCCCACCATTTGTTAATGCATTTTTGTCTTTCTTTCTTATTTATGGTTCTTCTGTTCCTTCGGCATTCCGAAGAGTTTAATCTCGATCAGTTTAAGAATAAATCCCATGTGGCTGGCGATAACCCTTGCCAGTTTAATGCTAGACTCGCCATATTGCCGCGTGTAGAGCGTGGTCGGATAGTCTTTCACTTTATATCCTCGCAGCAAGGCATACACCAGCAGTTCTGATGAGGCCAGGAAATCGTTGGATTTGAATTTGACGTTTTCAATGACCTTTCTCCGGTATGCCCGGACCATGACTGTATAGGTGTAAATCTGCTTCTTTCCCATCAGGAAGCGATAGATATGGATCACGCTTTTGCTGAGAAAACGCCGGTACAGGGGAACATTGTCGAGCCTTCCCAGCGGATGATACGGAGAGGCATTTACGATGTCCGTCCTTTCGTCCAAAAGAGAAACAAGTTCACTAATCTTGCTGGGAGGGAAGGTACAGTCACAATCTAGGGGAATGATAACATCCCCAGTTGAAAATTTGAAGCCGCTTCGTAAAGCTCCGCCAAGATTATAGTTTTTCCGATGGCGGACTATTTTAGCATCTTTTCTTTTCCCATATTTCTGCTGAAGAAGTTCATAGGTCCTGTCAGCAGAACCGTCATCAACAAAGACAAGCTCTACAGCATAGTTCTTTTTTAACTCCTTGACAGCTGGCTCCAGCTGGCTGATGAGGTTAGGGATGGCCTTTTCTTCGTTATAACAGGGAACAATGATCGAGAGTTTCATTCCGCTTTACAATTAAAATTCGCTTTAAAAGGTTTATGATTTAGGAAAACAGAGTCTATTATCGCAACTGTGCTTTCCATGTCATCAACCCAACAACAATAGTAACAGCAGACGGCCAAATGCTTTGCATTTGTCCTACGCGCCACCCCGGATGGGGCAATCCCCCGGCGCGTCTGCGTTACTGTTGTTGGGTTCAAGACCAGCCATGGCGGAGACGAGGCGAGGGTTGGCTCCTACGGAGTGCCTCGTAGGGCATTTTCTGACGAAAATGCCCGTCTCCCGCCATCGATGGCTGGTTTATGGTGTATCATTAAAGGATGTGTAAGAAAATGTGATAATATACGCTTCAAAACTCGATCATCAAATCAAACATCTGGTAGTGATGGGGCAGCGAAGGGGATTGTTCCACGATTCTTGCTTTTCCGCCCAGGGCAGTGACGACATCAACAAGCTCCTCCCTGTTGTAGCGGACGTGAAGAAGGTAGCTTACCTTATCCATAACGCCCTTAGCCTGGTCCAATCCTTTGCGGTCATCAGGAAGATCGCCTATTAAGACGACAGCACCATTCTTGCAGATTCTTTTGATATGCTTGATTACCTCAAATGCTTCTGTTTTGTTATTGAGGTAATGAAAAGCGCTATACGAAACAACCTTTGTAAAGGTCTTATCTTTAAACATCGACAAGTCCCTCATGTCGCCGTGCTGGAAATCGAGGTTTCGAACTCCCGCTGTATTCTTCCTTGCTGTTGTCAGCATCTCTTTCACGGAATCAAAACCCACGCCCGATTTGATATTACTAGCAATCAGCCGCAACAGTTCCGCATTGGCACAGCCAAGGTCCAGAACGATATCATCTTTGTTAAAATCCATCTTCTGGATGATGTCTTTCATGATATTAGAAAAAGAGTCTTCAGAAACAGCCCTAGAGGTGGCTTTTACTTTGTCTTTCTTCTTGGCGATGAAACTATAGCGTATTCGCCAGAAGAGGTCTTTAATCATGGCCTTATCTTTTACAAGAAGCTTTTAAATATTTTGTTTTTGAGGTCGGAAATGCTTATATACGTTTGCTCCTGCTTATTGATGCGCCCCAATGGTGTAATGGCAACACACTTCCATCGTCTGGAAGAGCTCTTGGTTCGATTCCAGGTCGGGGCTTTATCATGTAGGGAGAGAAAGATATAAGTGACACAGGGAAATGACAACGATGACCATGGCAATACTTCATAAAATTACCTGGCAGGAATTTGAAAGAATACAGGGTATTCTTGATGATTATAAAGAAATGAATCCGAAAGGCAGCAGCAGGATTGATAACATTATTGCCATTCTTTCCAACGTCAAAAAACAAGCGTATAACATCCTGGTTGATGACTTAGAGAAAGTTGATTTCCACACTATTGCTGTTATCATGGACATGTGGAATGTTCTTGGCATTCATGATGCTCCTGAATGTGATGGCATCAGCACCAAGTTGCAGAAGGCCTATTTTAAGGAATTTAACGAGCAGGTTTTTGTGGATTGATGTTGTGTTTCTGCTCTGTCCTGAATCTGCGCTTCGCTTGGGTTAGCGTGAACTCGCTTTTTGTAGATGAAATAGTAATGTGGCACCTTCCCGTAAGGAACATCCCCTTCCACAAGAGTTTCAGGAACTGGAGAACCGCTCGTGAATACACGCTAACCGCATTCAGGACAGAGCCGTTTCTCACACAAATTGTTTTATAACCAACGGGCTTACTGCCTTAATGATCGGCAGGGGAATTTTCTTCCATACAGTACTGGCGAGCGTAAATGTATTCTGATCCGGAATGGTCTTTGATTTGTTAAGAGAAAAATAACTGTTAATGACAGCCCTTTTATTGCTCCACTGTTCCTTGAATGCATACAAGCCGCCGTCATTGGTCGCTGGCGTTGCCCCACCGTAATCGAGTGTTGCATATCCTTTCCTGCTGGCGGTCTTGATCGCTTCCCAGAGCAACAGGTAATATGGCTTCATGGAGCTGACCGATTCTTCGTGCCTGGCTCCCACATACGCATAGCGCACTGTATCGTTGTAGAAGTAAAACAGCCCGGCAACAACAGGAGTTCCGTTTTGTTCCACAACAAGTATTTTTGCTTCCTTGCTGAAGGAGCTCATAATATCTTCAAACATCTGATAGGGATAGGCGGGAACACCGCGGTATTTTCGCGTGTTGAGGAATAGTCTGTAAAGAATGTCAAGACCTGATTTAGAATTATCTTCCCGTATTGTCAATCCGTCTTTGACCGCTTTTTTAATGCCCATGCGCAGAGAGCGGGGGAATTGTTTCCAGATCTCCTCAAGACCTTGCCTGAGATCAAGGTAAAAATTGGTGAAATCTTTCTTTACTGTAAATCCTGCCTTTTCCAGCGCTGGAATTTCCTGCTTTGATCGTATTTCCAGATAGTTAGCGTTTCGTTCTACTGCCAATTTGCGTGCATGGTGATATAGTTTCTGAGCTGCTTCCTGCTCTTCTGCAATAATCTCTGTATACATGGAATAGGGCGTGGAAACAATTCTTTTACCAAACAAGACGCTTTTTGCTTCAAAGAGGGGAAGCAGGGCTTTGATTTCTCCCATTTCATTTTTAGCGACAAGATGCAGTGGTGTGAAGCTGAAGTTTTTCTGGAGTATTTCCCGCCAGTGTAGCGTATGTTCTAGGTAATGGCTGTGCTTTTGCAGGAATTCAGTATACATTCCCTCATCTTCTTTTTTTAACAGTTCACTGGAATATTGTGCCATGATCTTCTTGTTCTTCTCTATTTTTTCTTTGGCTGACTAATCAGCTCTGTTGTGGTCATAATTTTATAATCTTTACAAATATTCTGGAGTATTTGCTCGCAGATCTTCATTCTTTTACGTAAGGGAATTCTTTGCGTGGAGGGGATATTTTTATCTTTGATATCGTCGGCGAGATCAATAGCATGAAATGTGTAATTGAGAGGAATATTTTTCCTTTTTGTTAAAAGATAGCCTGCTTTGAAATATCTCATCCCTGCCAAAAAGATGAAGGCTGTCTGGAAGGGAAGCCGCAGCCAGGGCATGACGGTGCAGGGAACTTCAAGAAGGGCATCTTTTCTGTTTGTTTTTCTCCACAAGCTGTTAGAAATCCGATAGGGCTTGTTTGGCGCAAAGCCCCATCTTATTCTTGGCCCGTGCGTTCGTATTTTTGTTCTATTGAGAATACTGTTCGCGATCTGCAGCGGCTGATAGTAAAAGCTGGGCAGAACAGAAGAGTCATAGGCATACCCTCGCTGCTGTAGTATTTGCAGTCCCTGTTCATCCAGATCGTATCCCGGAGCTTTGAATCCTGCCGGCTTCGTTCCAGTTGCTTTCTGAATCAATAGCTCAGTCTTAGAAATTTCTGCTTCTTTTTTTTCTCTTGGCAATTTTCTGAATCCAAAGTGGTGATTGTAAGTATGATTGGCGATCTCATGCCCTTCTTTTGCCAGTTGTTGGATGAGTTTCCTTTTTTTTGGAACTTCAAGATCTCTGCCGATAACAAAGAACGTCGCTTTGAGATCATATTTTCGGAACAGCTCGATAAATCGAGGAATGGCAGTTTCGTAAATAGGGTCGTTCTCTACTGGATGCTTCATTCCGTAGTAGCCAAGAATAGTCCAAAGGCCGTCTAAGTCTACTTGTATTGTTCCCCGTTTCATTTTTAGGCCCATTGAGGCTACTGGTTATAGTGGTTATATAAAGATTCTGAACTTCATGCTCTGTAAATGGTCTAAAAAGTCGCCTTGGCCGCTCAGCAAGTGCTTCTTCGCAAGATAGATTTGGCAGGAAGCACCACTAATATCTGCAAGCAATGGCAGGTCTTGCTTCGCCTCTTGGCCCAGGCGGCGACTTTTTCTAAGATTCTGGACTTTAACAACATTTAAATAGCCTCTATTTGCACCCGCTGTAGATGGGATGGAAGAACTGGTTTATTGTTGCAGTCATTCTTATGCTGGGATTCTTGCTGCGGTTCCATGATTTAGGCGAGGAAAGCATCTGGCTGGATGAAGCTTCTTCCCTGAAGTTTGCTACTACCGCTCAGAAGGATGTCGGGCATCCTCCAGTTTATTACGCTCTTCTCGGTGCCTGGGTCGGATCGTTTGGAACTTCAGAATTTTCACTGCGCTTCCCTTCCCTTATCTTTGGCGTTCTTTCTATACTAGTGCTGTATGTTGTTGTGAACCAACTCTTCAATCGGAAAACAGCCTTGATAAGTTCTTTTCTGATGTCAATCTCTGTCTTTCAGATCGTCTATTCACAGGACGCGCGGTCGTATACATTGTTATCCCTATTAACATTATTGTCGGCATTGTTTTTTATCCGAATCGTTAAAAATGGCAAAGTGCTGGATTATCTTTTGTATGCGGTAATCCTCATCGTCGCCAACTATACTCATTTCCTGGCCATCTTGTTGATACCTGCATATAACTTTATCTTTTATTTTATCCTGGAGACAGACAAAAATCAAGATCGGAAATGGCTGCTATCAAATCTCATCATTATTGCAGCCATACTTCCCCTGTTCTTCTCGTTCCTGCGAAATCTTCCCCGCTTGTATTCTGATTTCAGGAATCTAGCATACCTCGCCGGCATGAGCCATGGTTTGTTCCATCTCATTTCTGTGCTGGCTGGCATTGTTTTGGCTGTGGTTCTAATCTTCTTATTATCAACACTATACAAAAAGAAAAGTGCGGTCAGAAATTCATTGCACAAATTCCAGGTGTCGCTCCATAAATCGATCGCACGAAAACAAGGTCACTACCTCCTCATCCTGTTTTTACTCTTTATTGCCTGGCTAATTGCCTACCTAAATGTACTAGACTTCTTCATGTCTCCTTACGGGCAGTTTGTGGTGAGGTATTCATTCTTCCTGGCACCGCTGTGGTATGTTTTACTTGCCTTAGCAGTTTCAAAGATCAAATCACGAAATGTGGCGCTGTTTTCTATCCTGCTCTTTGCGCTTGTTGGCATATTTTCCCTGCATTTATATTACACGTCAACAACTAAGGAGGAGTGGAACGATGCAGCTTTCTTTTTGGAAGAGCACGGAAGGGAGAATGAAGTTATCCTGGTCGATGCCAGCTACATGATCGGGCCGCTGAATTATTATTACAACGGAAATCTTCTTAGGATCCCTCTTAAATCTTCGACGGACACAGCAGTTACTGAAGCAAGTTTTGCAACCGCCTTGAATGAAGTTCCTTCAGCGGAAGGGTTCTGGCTGGTCCTCTCGCATAACTGGCGATCTGGAGAGTATTACAAACAGCAGATGGATCAACGCTTCATGCTAGTCAGGGAAAAGCATTATAAAGACATTGACGTGTATTATTACAGAAACTATAGGAAATCACTTTAATAATCGGTAAAAAATGAAGTGATTTCCTAATAAGCAAATAACTTTAGTAAAGCTTTTCGTAAAATTACGAAAATTAAAGTTATTTGCTATAGGTACAATAAAAATAAGCTACAATGAAAAAAGGGTTTGACAGATGTCTAAACGCAACATTACAAAACTTCTGGGAAAGATCTTTGTTCTTGCAATAAGCATACTCCTGTTGATCTTGATAATTTCTTTCGGAGATCTGGATGCGATGTATTCTCATCTGCGTACTATTAGCGTTGTTGATATCCTGATCTTAATCATGATTCTCAATGTAAGTTTGCTGCTGCGGGTCTGGCGGTGGAAGGTCCTGCTAGCAGATGAAGTCAAAGCACCCTTTCTGCGATTGGTTCCTGTTTTCCTGCTGGGAAAGGCGATAACTGGTTTCACTCCGGGAAATGTTGGGGACCCATTACGCTCAGTGATCCTCAAGAAATCGGAAGGGATTCCTGTCTCCAAAAGTATCAAGTCCATTCTCGTTGAAAGGGTTGCGGACTTGATGACTGTTATTTTTTTCAGCCTTTATGTTCTTCTGTTCTACTTTCAGAATGATGGCATTAAGGTCTGGATCGGGTATGCAAGCTTAGTAGTGACCATTGGCATGACGTTATTGTTCTGCTTTTCCAAACACTTCAGCTCCTTTATTTTGCATCGCCTGGCGCGGCTTTTCAACAAAAGCGGGAAAATAAAAGGTCTCATAGACTCATTCATAGATTCTTTCTGCGATTCAACCATCAAGAAAAGAACGTTATTAGTTGCGCTAGTAGTTAGTGTTTTGATCTGGACTTTGGACGGTTTTGTTTTCTTTTACGTCCTGAAAAGCCTGATGGTTGGTATTAATTTTCTCTATTTCTTGTCGGCCTTTGCCTTGTCGGTCATCTTCGGCCTTATCACTCTTCTCCCGGGGGGATTAGGCGCATTAGATGGAGGACTGGTATTCCTGTTGATCAATGTCGGTGTGGATAAAAATGTCGCGATCACGGGCGTTCTTATTGGCAGGTTTGTAACCTATGCTTATCCGATGGTCTTGGGGTATCTTTCTTTCCTAGCTTTGCGAGTGATGGAGAAGAAAGATCTCTCTAACAAAACAACCTAAACGTAGGTATTTAGTTGGCCGTGAATTTTGGTGAAAATCTGATGATAAATAGTTGGTAAACAGATCTGTTATCGATAATTTTCACTTCTGTTCCTGTCACTAAAGCTTAGCAAAATTCACCTGCACGAAAAGACTTAGATCTTTTCGGCATGCCAGAAAAGTCGTTGCTTTTCTGTGCACCTTGGCCTACTAACTAAATACGTACACCTAAACCTAAAATTTATATAGTTAGACCCTCATTTTCCGAGAAATAGTTTTGAATGGAGGTTGAACAATATGGGTTTTTTTGAAACAAGATATAAGGATCATCTATACTTGGTTTTTCGTATAGGTATCGGCGTATTATTTCTCATGTATGGCGTGCAGAAAATGTTTGGGTTATGGGGCATGCCTGGCGGAGCGGCCGCTTTTGGAACGTTAGTGTGGTTCGCTGGTGCTGGTGAGCTCTTGATTGGTGTAGCCTTGGTCTTAGGTGTTTTAACCCGTCTTGCATCCCTCTTCGGAGTGATTGAGATGTTGGTAGCCTATCTGATGGGACACGTTTCAGTTGGTGGATGGAACCCTGCTGTCAATATGGGAGCACCTGCCCTCTTGTTCATGTTGGCATTCCTGGCTACTTTAGCTTATGGTGCGGGAAAAGCCGGTCTGGAACAAGCAGTTTTCGGAAAAGAACTCTTCTGAGTTTTTTTGTTTTATTTTTTATTTTTAATTGTTACATAAACCTCCAGAAAACCGGCTTAGTAGAAAATCTCCGAAAAAGTCGCCTTGGCCGCTCGGTTCGTGCTTCTACGTAAGTATCTTCTCGCAGGAAGCACCAATAATATCTGCAAGCACACAATAAAGCAACGACTTTATTGGTGCACCAAAGTGATCGTTGTCACTTTGTGTGCAGTAGATGT
>Ga0209542_10008106_pt1 | contig 19733 bp, 21 predicted proteins | sample RifCSPhighO2_01_FD_184028 | JGI IMG/M metagenome (GOLD analysis project Ga0209542, IMG submission 184028) | Soil microbial communities from Rifle, Colorado - Rifle CSP2_plank highO2_0.1 (SPAdes) (version 2) | ecosystem: Environmental > Terrestrial > Deep subsurface > Rock core/Sediment ...
TACTTTGTCGGTACCGTAGGCCAAAGAGATCTTAACTCGGTAATTAATTATGTTCGGAATCAGTAACATAGGTAACGAAACCGCGGGCTCTTAGCCCGCGGAGGGCTCATACTCCGAGTCCTAGTTAATTTACAAGATTTATTTTATGTTCAAGAAATGCAAAATTCAAAAATCAAAATGAAAAATTTTGGAACATTTTAAATTTTTGAACTGTAATTTTACACTTTACTTTTTGCACTTTTCACTTCTATATCACCTCAATCGTGCCGCTAAACATACCCATGCTGCAGGAGAAGGGGACTTTACCGCGGGCTAAAGCTGGCAACTCAAGTTCAGTGACACCAGTTTCCGGCAACAACTTTTGAATATTTAAAGTCGGAAAGGTAATTGAACGCGAACAACCCTGGGTTTTGTTAGTGGTCAATTTAAGTGTAAGTGGAATTCCGGCTTTGGCTGACATCTGGCGCGGCTCATAGCCGGTGGCATAAACCGTAATATTGAGCGTTTGTTTTTCACCCGTTGGGGTTGCCGTGCCGAGGGTTTTTTGCGGCGCATCGAAGCTGGTCGCAGTCTGCCAGAAACCTTTTAGCGTGAGCGGCGAGCCGGCTAAAGTTAATCCGTTATCAAGTGCTAAAATCCCCAAAAATAAAATCAAAGTTGCTGCAACCGGATACACAAAGCGTTCCATGGTTTGGGAAAACCGGGTAGCCAAAGTTCCGAGGATAAAAAAGATTGGGGCAGTACCCAGGGTAAAGGCCAACAGGATAAGTGCACCGCTTACCGCACTTCCTGAGCCAATGGCTTGAATTTCCATGGCCTGCGTGGTCGCACACGGTAGAAAAATGGTCGCCAGTCCCAAGACAATTGGTGAAAAATATGAGCCGGATTTCGCATTGCCACGCATAAATTTAAAAATCGCTTTGGGTGGGGTGAGGGCAAACCGGCGAAACACCGGATGCACGTCAAGCATGCGTAAGGCTGTTGCGATCATAAACAGACCCACGACCAACTGCATGATGATTTGGGTGGTAATGGAAAGCTGGAACAGCGAACCAAATAAGCCAAGTAGGAATCCGACGACCGTGTAGGCGCTAATTTTGGCTAGCAGAAAAAGAGTGGTTGGTAAAATTGCACGCCGCAAGTTGTTATTTGTTTCAGCTTCGACTGATTCACCAGGTACAACTTTTCGAAATGCACCAGAACGGGCATTTCTTCGGGACGAACCAAACGGTACATCCTTTTGAGATGTGTCATTCGGCACATCCCGTTGTGCGGCAATTGCCGTAGCCAGAAGTCCACCCTGAAGCGCCATACAAGTCAGACCGCCGGTTGTCAGTCCAGTTAAAAATATGAGCCAGAGATTCATAATTTATTCTCCTTCTTACTTTCTTTGCCGCCAACTTTTAATGGTTAATAAGAATATCACAAACATATTGATTGCAGAAATAGCGCACCAAGTGCAGATGGCCTTTATTATAACCAGTTCGGTGTAGGTAAACCAGGAAACGAAAAAAACGCCAAAAATAGCAATTCCCAACATGGCTTTCAAAAGGCTTGGATTTTTTGAAGTTGTCCGCAAAAATGTTAAAACAGCCAGTAATGAATAGCCGATGAGTCCAAAAGCCGGGACCGGAATGCCAAAAATGTAGCTGGCCGGATTTTTACGCACTAGTTCGCAGCCGGTATTGACGCAAACAATTGGCGCCTGGCGAACAAAGCTTTGTAATACGTACACCGCCATGATAATCCCCATGAGCGAAAGGATGAATATGATCCGGTTAATGGTTTTATTGGTTAATTGCATATACTCTATTTTACAACTTTGTTCTCCTCAGTACATTTGCATTGGTAACAACGGTGATTGAACTCGTAGCCATGGCAATTTCGGCAATCACCGGATGCAGCAAACCCAAAAACGCCAGCGGTATGGCGAGAACATTATACGCAAATGCCCAAAATAGATTTTGCTTAATTTTATTAAATGCGGCATTTGAGAGCTTAATTGCGGAAACGAGCAATGTCAATTGTCCGCGCACCAAAATCAAGTCTCCTGATTCAATTGCGATATCGGTGCCAGTTCCCATGGCAATGCCGACATCAGCCTGGGTTAAGGCCGGGGCGTCATTGATGCCGTCGCCCACGAATGCGACTTTAGAGGGAGTTTGTTGCAGTTTTTTAACTATTTCAGCTTTGTCCTGTGGTAAGACGTGGGCAAACACATTTTCCGGTTTTATTCCAACAGTTGTTGCAATTGCTTCGGCAGTCCGTTTATTGTCTCCGGTAATCATATAGACGCTAAATCCCATCCCCGTCAGTTGGGTAATTGCCTGTTTGCTGTCTTCCTTAACTGTGTCGGCAATGGCGATGGAGCCGGCATATTCACCGTTAATTGCAACGTGCACGACAGTTTTACCTTGGGATTCGAACTGTTCGATTGTTTCATTGTTCAATTGCTGCAGATTGACAGATTTTTCTTTAAGTAATTTTTCCGTACCAATGAGTATGTGCTGATTATTAACCTGTGCCGTGACACCGCCACCGGCAATTGCGGCAAAGTCTGTGATTTTTGCAAGCGTCAGATTTTGCTCTTGGGCTTTTTTAACCACGGCCTTGGCTAACGGATGTTCGCTGCCTGATTCAACTGAAGCAACAATTTGCAACAATTTGGAATTTGGGATTTGGGATTTGGGATTTACCGTCACATCAGTGACGGTTGGTTTTCCTTTGGTGATGGTTCCAGTTTTATCCAGTAAAATTGCCCGGACATCTTTCATAGTTTGCAAAGCCGCGCCTTTGCGAATTAAAATTCCGTGTTCTGCTCCGAGACCCGATGCCACCATAAGGGTAACCGGAGTCGCCAGTCCCAGGGCGCAGGGACAGGCAATTACTAAAACTGCAATTGCGGCAAACAGCGCCTGTGAAAGCGGTGATAGAGTAGCAGTATTCATCATCCAGGGTAAAAATGGCTGCAGTGCCATGGTGAGCGCGCCAAACGTGTCAGGAAACACAAGCCACAGTGTAAAAGCCGCTATAGCAATCATTAAAATGACCGGTACAAAAACGCTGGTGATCCGGTCGGCAAATTCCTGGATCGGAATACGGGTACCCTGGGCTTCCTCAACCAGTTTAATCACCTGAGACAGAAATGTATCGCCGCCGACTTTGGTGACTTTAACATGTAACAAGCCTTCCTGATTGATGGTAGCGCCAATCACACTATCTCCGGTTTGTTTGGTTACCGGCAGGCTTTCACCGGTTGCCATAGATTCGTCAATCGCGGATTTGCCGGAAATAATCATACCGTCAGTTGGAATTTTTTCACCTGGCCGAATGACCATAATATCGTTGATTTGCAGTTGGTCGACCGGAATTTCAAGTTCTCCTAGATTGTCATTCTGAGCCGCAGGCGAAGAATCTAGCGCAGCGCTCCCTTCGGTCGCTAGATTTCTCGCTTCACTCGAAATGACAGGGCGTGATCGAATTATCCGAGCGGTTTTGGCACCCAACTCAAGCAGCCGTTTGATCGCCTGTGAGGCTTTACCTTTGGCTTGGGCTTCAATAAAGCGGCCAGTCAGATGAAACGCCATAATCATCGCGCCCACTCCGGCATAATTGGCAATCTGGTCGGTAAGTAAAGCCAGTGGTCCGGTAACAAAAGCCACCGAGGTGCCGAGCGCAATGAGCGTATCCATATTGGCAGTACGTTTACTTAAAGCTTTAAATCCGGTAGTTAAGGTGGGCAAACCGGGGACAAACAAAGGGATGATTGCAAGTAACACCATACCCAGATTAAACAGTTCCATGTTTGGCCAGGCGCCGACGAGCATTTCCGCAATCATCCAGACGGCAATTGGAGTAGCAAAAGCCCAGGCGAGGAGCATGCGATGTTGGGATTGCTGTAATTCTATTACAGCTGGATCTATCTCTGGTTGGGCGGGATTTTTCCACTTGTTTGATTGCTCACTTGTTTGATTGCTCACTTGTTGAATTGTTGTCTTGTTGAATTGTTGGTTGCGGATGCCATAACCTACTGATTCGACTTCTTTTTTGGCAGTTTGTAAATTTAGTTCGCCTTCATGTTCGATATAAGCTTTATTAGTCATTAAGTTAACTTCGGCATTTTTGACTCCCGGCACTTTTGCCAGTGCCCGCGACACGAGTTTTTGGCAGGAAGCACAATGCATGCCGGTGATTTCCAAAGTTGTTTTCATAGCACAATTATCTTTCCATGAAACATATTCATGCCGCAGTGAAACGGAAATTCTCCTGCTTCATTGGGTGTGAAGGTGATTTCTATTTCTTTATTCAAAGGCAAGGCTTTGACAATGCTCCACTCGGGGATAATGAGTTGGTCTAGGCAATTACTCGGATCAACGCGGTGTATTTTCAAAGTCACTGGCTGGCCTTTTTTCACCTGAATAGTAGCAGGGTTGTATCCGGCATCCACGCTCACGTTAACAACAGAACCGGATGCCTTCACTGCCTGTTCTGATTTACTGAAAAAATACCAGTAAATAAATAAAATGGCGCCGCTGCCAGTTGCTAATAGTGCGAGTTGGTCTAACGTCATACTTTAACTGTCATGCTGAATTCATTTCAGCATCTCTTTACTTAATTCATGAGATCCCGAAACCCGCTTCGCCGCGAGGCGAGCAAGTTCGGGATGGTCGCGCATTATTGATGCTCGACCACTTTCATGACTTCGCCAATGACTTCTTCTGCGTTTCCTTGCTTAATTGCGTCGGTGACGCAGGTTTCCAGATGATTTTTCAAAAGTACCTGGTTGGTAGTTTTGAGCGCAGATTGGATGGCCATTGACTGGTGGATGACATCAATGCAATACTGATCATTTTCTACCATCTCAATCACTTTATTCAGATGACCGCGGGTAATTTTCAGGCGGTGGAGTAAACTGCGTTTCATAGATGTGTCGCGCGGAATTCCTTTTGGCATGGTTCCTTTGTCATTCCCGGCCCGCTTCGCCGAAGCCTCAACGAGGCGAGCTTGACCGGGAATCTATATAAATAAATTGATTGTTCTCTGGATTCCCGCTTGCGCGGGAATGACAAATGTGTTTTAATCCCTAGGCAGGGGATAAAAGAAGAATAACTTACCATATATCTTTTGTCAAGGAGGTGACAGAAGAAAAGGCATGTGGTATGGTAAGAACGTATTAATGTCATCCTGAGTGAAGCGAAGGATCTAGTCCCGCCTCGACGGGACGTTTTTACGCTCCGCTCGATTCCTCTTCGCCAACTGGCGGATCGGTATGACAACAATGAAAGGAAATTATGCATATCACCATAACTGATGCAGATTTTGAACAAAAAGTGATCAAAGGCGATAAGCCGGTGCTGGTTGACTTCTGGGCTGAGTGGTGTGGACCATGCCGGATGCAAAATCCCATTCTTGAAGAATTAGATAAAGAACTGGGAAATAAGGGTGTGATTGCGAAAATGAACGTTGATGAACAGCCGAGTGTGCCGCAACATTTTGGGATCATGAGTATTCCGACCATGATGTTGTTTCACCAGGGTAAAGTCGTGAAGCAGTGGATTGGGGTACAGAGTAAAGAAGTGTTGAGTAGTGAGTTTAAAAAGCTAATGAATTAAACCTAAGCAATGTAAATGAAAATAGTACAGCAAATTCTTTTACTATTAGCTGTTTTACTAATTGTTGTTTTCAGTTACTTTACCTTTGTAAAACCGAGCGAAATAAAACCCTGTACATATTGTGCCACAACTAGCCAAACAAAGTACGAAATTGGCTCACTCATACAATATAAACTTAATCCTGCGTTATATTGTAAAGCCATTGATCAGGCAATTCGGTATGATTGCACAGTAACTTATTTGTTTCCTGTTGATTTACTTATTGCTAGTGCAGCCCTATTTGCAGGAGGACTAATTTTTAAAAAAAGAGAGATCTAGTTATGCACGATATTATTATTCTCGGTACTGGTCCGGCAGGATATACTGCAGCCCTCTATACTTCGCGAGCGTTTTTGAAAACTCTGATGTTTAGTGGTCCGGAATTAGGTGGACAGTTAACAACGACCACTGATGTGGAAAACTACCCGGGATTTGATAAGGGAATTCAGGGACCAGAAATGATGGAAGTTTTTAAAAAACAGGTGGAACGGTTTGGTACGGAAATAATTTTGGAAACTATTACGCGCGTTGACTTTAGTCAGCGGCCGTTTAAGGTTTTTACCGGCGACAAGGAATATCAGGCTAAATCAGTGATTATCGCAACTGGTGCAGCAGCCAAATATCTTGGGCTGCCCTCAGAACAAAAGTTTATGGGTAAGGGAGTGTCTGCATGTGCCACGTGCGATGGGTTTTTCTTCAAAGGTAAAGAAGTAGTGGTAGTGGGCGGCGGCGATACGGCCATGGAAGAGGCGACATTTCTGGCGCACTTTGCCACAAAAGTGACGATCATTCACCGCCGGAATGAATTTCGTGCCTCACCGATTATGCTTAAAAAAGCCCAGAACCATCCGCAAATCAGCATTTTGACGAATAAAACAGTGGAAGAAGTGCTCGGTGACACATCAGTAACTGGAGTGCGACTCAAAGATACGGTAAGTGGTGCAGTAAGCGAATTGTCGATAAAAGGATTTTTTCTGGGGATTGGACATACACCCAGTACTGCTTTTTTGAAAGGTCAGATTGGTTTAGATGAAAAAGGCTACGTTAAAATTAAAGAAAATCCGATATTAGCAGCGCAAACAGAAACTTCAGTGCGAGGTATATTTGCCGCTGGTGATTGCGTTGATCCGCGCTACCGCCAGGCAATTGTGGCTGCCGGACAGGGATGTGAGGCTGCGATGGATGCGCAAAAATGGCTGGAAGAACAGCAGCATTGAGTAAATATGTGTACGTTTCAAACGTTTACGATTACAAAACTGGATAATGAGAATGCAGTTTTGCAAAATGGCAGAAAAGTGAAAACTGCAGGAGTAACAGATTTGCAAGTTGGGGATACGGTAAACGTATATGCAGATATTATTGTGGAGAAGATTGAGGAGAAAAAATGAATAACTTTGACGTCATCCTGGAAGGAGGCTGATAGCCGACTGATAGGATCTTGTAGATTCTATCGCTTCGCTCCAGAATGACGTTCATTGGTAAAACCGAAAGTTTGTGTAAATGAAACCTTGTTAATAAGTTTAAAAAAATGTTAGGATAAAGCCATGAAACAGGGAATTTACCTCGTCCTCCTCACCACACTTATTTCCGGATTCTCCATTTTCAGCAATAAAATTTTCGTGTCGCAGGCAGATCCTTTGGCATTTACCACCATCAGAAATGTACTGGTGCTGGGATTTTTAAGTATGGTTCTTTGGCGTTCTGGTAAATTTACCGCACTTAAATCACTGCAAAAAAAAGACTGGCTCAAGCTTACCGCAATCGGTATGCTAGGTGGCGGGTTGACGTTTGCGCTCTTTTTCATGGGACTCGCCCAAATTGGTGCAGTGCAGGGGAGTTTGATCCATAAAACTTTATTTTTATGGGTGACGCTACTCGCAATTCCTTTACTTGGAGAACGGTTGCATACAATACAACTCATTGGTTATGGAGTTATTTTGCTTGCGACTTTTGCGATTGGCGGGCCGCAAACTTTAGGGTTTAATTCCGGCAGTTTACTCGTTTTGGCAGCGACATTACTATGGGCAGTTGAAAATGTGATTGCGAAAATTACTTTGAAACATATTTCGTCAGAAGTAGTTGGTTGGGCGCGGATTGCTTTGGGGCTGCCGGTTTTATTTGCAATTACCTTAGTATCAGGTAAAGGAGATTTACTGATTGCCCCAAAAACTTTATTGGTTTGGCCACTATTAACCAGTAGTTTATTCCTGACCGGTTACATCTATACCTGGTACAAGGGTCTCAAATTCATTCCGGTGACACTGGCAACCTCGATTCTGGTGATCGCACCCGTTATTACCAACTTCTTAACCGCTCTATTTATCACCCGACGATTACCTGAAGTACACATAATGCAGGGGATTTTACTCACGATTGGTGTAGCATTCCTGTTAACCAAAATTATTTTGCCCCGAAAACTGCCTGTTTCATGAAGCCAAATTCAGGACTGACGCGCGCTGCCCGCTACTCATTTGCCCCTAACCATTTCCATTACTGCGGTCCGGAGCGGCAGAATGATCTGCAGAGTTATGTCTCGTTACACCAGAGCGACCGGGGGTTGCAGGGTATTTTGAGTGAATTTGATACGTTGTATAAATATCTCGCACTGATTGCGTATGAAAATAATATCCGTGATCCGTTTGACAGTAAGGTAGTCGAAGCGTACTGGTTGGGAAACTCATTGCTCAAAAAAACTAAATACCAGCCACTTTTTAAACTACTGACTGATTCACTTGCGCTTAAGAAAAAGTTAACTACTTCTGAGTTGCAAAAAACTCTGGCAACACTGGATGCAGCGGTAGCACACCATACCTTTCATGTGCTCAATGTTTTTAAACGCACTGGGCACTTGCCAATTCGTCATACTTTGGAAACGATGGATGCCTGTCGGATAAACTGGGGGAGAGTAATAAATCAAATATCCCACCTTCGCCAAGGCTTCGGCGGGCAAGCAAAAATCAATCCGCCAGCTGGCGGACAAAATGACAATGCAAAATTTAAAAATTACTTGGTTGAAATAACGCCCCTGGTCCTGGTGAAAAGCAAATTAACTTTGGGAAAACCTGAGATTAGGGAAGTGATAAGTATTGGACTTACGCCGAAAATTGGGGATTGGGTAAGTGTACATTGGGGATATGTGTGCGAAGTGTTGACGAAACAACAACTGGCAAATCTCAAATATTTTACAGAGTTGGCAATACAGCTCGCAAATCGGAGTCACGTCATTCCGAGCGAAACGAAGTGAAGTCGAGGAATCTATTACACCCGGAGTCAGTTGAAAGAGGTCCCTCGACAGGCTCGGGATGACGCAGGAAGATTCTCAGTTGAGATATATGAAAGTCTATGTTTTGGGAAATCCATTGGTTGCAGCAGACAGTCTGCCACTTAAGCTGCTGCCAAAATTGCGGAATGCATTACCTGATATTGAGTTTATTGAAACCGATCCCACTGAAAACTTTATTCCGGAAGCAAACTCGATAATTGTCGATACGGTGCTGGGAATTACTAAAGTAACGAGGTTTAATTCAATAGACGAGTTTGAAATCTTTCGTTCAGTAACTGCCCATGATTATGATTTGAGTCTGCATTTGCAGCTGCTTAAGAAACTGGGGAAACTTAAAGAAGTGAAAATAATCGGGATTCCGGTTAAAGGAAATCAACAGATTGCTTTGAAAAAAAGTATTTCCGTCATCCTGAATTTATTTCAGGATCTAATGACTTCAGATGCTGAGACGAGTTCAGCATGACATAATTTATAGTTGCAACTTCACTATTTCCACTTAATCTTTAAAAAATGGGTGGCGCAGCTCATACATGGGTCGTACGCGCGGATAAGCTGTTCAATTTCACGCGTCAGCGCTTCTTTGGAATCATCACTATGCGCTGACACATAGTCGCGGATCACCTGTTCAATACCGATCTGGTTTTGGCCAGTGGGTACGATAATTTTGCCACCACTTATTTTTCCTTCACTACTGATATCCATTTTATGAAACAGCGTGCCGCGGGGAGCTTCGATCAGGCCAATCCCGGTTCCGGCTTTCGGCGTATAGGCAGTCGGTTTTTCCGGTAAGGCCTGGTATTCATTAATCAAATCAATACTGCTATCCACTGCGTGCAGCATTTCCAGTGCCTGGGCCAGATTATTATGGTAAATATTCGTGCTGGGAAAAACTGCGAGCGACTTTGCCGCATCTGTGCGGGTTTTGACATGCAGCGCCTGTTGATTTAAATTCATTCTGGCCAAAGCTCCTACCATATGGATTGAGTCGCCGAAGTAATAACCGGTAGCTTGGGAATAGGGAATGGTCACCCGTTTCAATTTCCAGGCAAATTCCTGCAGGGGAAAACTGCCGCCGTCGCTCGTCTTAATTTCACCACTTAAAAAAGAATATTCAGGATCGGCCAGTGCAAGAAATTTAAAGGGCACAGCTTGCGTTGCCGGATATTTTAAAAATATATCGATTAATGCCATGATCCGCGGCCGGATTTTGATAAGCTGCGGAATTAAATTAGTCAGTTCTTCTTTAGTCGGCAGTTTGGTAAATCCGCCAATTGTTGCCAAGGGCGCATGCACTGACCTGCCGCCGGTTGCTATCCCGAGTTTATTGCCCGCTTCTTTGACATCAAAACAGTCGTGCAGTAGTTGGTGTTGCGCCTCATCATGTTCGTCAAATTCGAGAATGGAATTCTTTTGATATAAATCCGGCAGCACAAACACATATAAATGCAAGCCATGGTCGCGGATAATCAGACCATAGTTTAATAACTTCCTAAGTAGTATTGTTTGGGCGGTCGGCGTTACACCCAATCCGTTTTCAAGGGACGCAATTGAACAAAGCAGATGGGCATTGGAACAGGTGCCGCAAATCCGGGCAACGAGTTGCGGGACGGCAATTACGGGTTTGCCTTTGATGGCACTTGTAAAAAAGCGCTTCATTTCGGTAATCCCAAATTTACACTCAGTCACCACGCCTTCGCGGATTTTCAGTTTGAGTTCAGCCGTTCCCTCAATTTTGGTAATTTCTTCAAGTGAGAGATCTAAGTTAGTCGTGTGCATAATAATAAAATTAAAATGCAAAAATCAAAGTGTAAAATGACAGTTTAAAATCTAAAATTATTCAATTTTCACATTGTCATTTTGATTTTTGATCTTTAAATTTTACATTTGTTGCAAAGTTAGCTAGCTTCGGAAATATTAAATTCCATAAGATATTTATTCAGCACCTGCAAAAATAAGGCCTCATTCATCGGGCAACCCGGAACCCGGTCGTCAACCGGGACAATATCGGAAATAGTTCTGATTTTATCTGCATGGTGAAACTGCAAAAGAAACGGCGCAATCTCAGCTTTCGTTGCCTCGTCAAAATTATTACGCTGGGCTGACGGCATACCAACGACGGCGCACGCGCCGATTGCCACCAGTTTTTTGGCAAGCCCACGGATTTGCTGCAGTTTGGCTACCTGTGCTTCTGAAGCAATTGCACCTTCAACAAATGCCACATCCATCTCCCGCATTTCATTATGCGCCTGCAGCGTTTTTGCGTGTACAAACTCGAGTTTAGGGTTCCACTCTTCCCAATGAGTATTGAGAAGCTCGGTAAACATAATGGTTGAGTCTTCACAGCAGGTGAACGTAAACCAGCCAATGCGCAGTTTTTTCATGATTCAACTCATAGTACCCAGTTTGCAACTAGTTGGCAAGATGTATTCCTGTCATTCCGAGCGATCCGCCAGTTGGCGGAGAAGTCGAGGAATCTCATCGATCAGTCTGGAATGAAAAGATCCCTCAACGATGGTCGGGATGACATTTTCTTGACACAACAAAGGAAAGCGTTATACTACCGGCATGGCAAGCAATAGAGAACAAGACAGATTTCGTAAATGGTTTGAACCTGGAATTGCTGTGCTTCAAAGAGGAGTTGAAAAAGCACGTTCAATAAGATTTTCAGGTCAGCCTCAACGCACGGTCAACATGCTAACCGATCTTATTGCTGAAACCAGTGGAGTGGCGGCGGATGAGTATTTAGAAAGAGGAGTTGCGCTTCGTGAGTTGGGAAATATTACAGCAGCGGAACAAGATTTTGTTTCAGCATTAAATTCGGCGGAAAAAAGCCAAGATGAAGGACAGAAAATATCGGCACTGACTGGTCTTATGGATGTTTACAGGGTTACTAAAAAACTTGATAAGGCTGTAGATTGTGCTTTACAAGCGCGGCTACTTGTTGAAAGTCAATCATCTAAAGAAAACATACCCACTATTAGCTATTTTACAAATACTGCACTTATTAGTATTGCTTTAAATACTTGGGATATAGCCAAGACGCAAATAAGAACTGCCGAATCTCTTTACGGTGCAGCTCATCAGCGTTTACGAAGCCCACAAGGGCAAGACGCAGTTGCTCGATTATTCCATGTTGCTGGAAGAATAGAAGAATATTTTGACAACCTGAGCGCAGCCCAAGATTATCAATCAGCAGCGTATGTACTTTATGAAAAACTCGGGGGTGCTCGTGGCATGGGTAACGCCGCGTTTTCAAGTGGAGAAATTGCAGTTAAAAGAGGAAGAAATATAGAGGCGCAAGAATGGTTTGAAAAGGCACTTGCGGCTTATGGTTTATGTGAACCGAATGATTCGGGGATAATACTTGAGACCATACAAGAAGTGCATAAGAAAATCGACGAGTTAGGTAACCTACCTCAATCTTAATACCCCGTAAACTGTTCGAACTTCTTACATATACGGTTCGAGATCGAGAGTAGATACTTCTTTCAGTAATTTTTCCACTTTGAGTTTCTTTGCCCATTTGGTTAAATAATTCCGATCCAGATTATTCTTCTGAATCTGGTGGACAAAGGCAGCATCAACCAGATGTTTTTCCAGTTTCGCCTGCCTATACCAGAGTAGTTTTTTTAAGATGGTGTCTTCGGCAGTGGGAGTAGTCATTCGTTGGTTGAGGATAGTAACTGTTTGCCGCCGCACAAATCGCGCTTGATCAAACGCATCATTTTGCAAGAGCCAGAAATCAATTTTCACGAGCGTGGGTAAGTAAACGACCTGAAAAAATTTCTGTCCGCCGGCGACTGCCTGCCTGATCATTTCCGGCTGTACAGTAAAATCAGTATCAAGTGAGGAGAACAGTAGAATTACCGTTTCGAGCTTTTCCGGTTTTATTTCCACGACAATATCAATATCGTGCGAGGCGCGGGGTCGACCGTAATAAATAACTGACCAAGCGCCAGTGAGCATATAGGGAATATGGTGGGTTTCAAGTAAGGTAGTAATTTTTTTCAGAATGTCACGCTGCGTGTAACCCATAAGTGGTGCGGGTAGATTTTGCTCCATTCCGGCGAACTTCACGGACTGTTTCTGAAAGTTCAAGGCCGATTCGGACTTTTTCAGTTCCGGACATTTTGGCAAATCGGGCCAGCATTTGTTTTGTAGTCAGTAAAAAGGCGGGCTTTTTCATACACTGATTATATCACTTACTATTTGGTGACCATTTTAAACCTGTAGCCACAATCTTTGTTTTCGTCTCTCACATTCACTCATTTCCGTTTTTGCTATAGTAAAGAATATGTTTACAGCTAAGGCATTAAAAATTATGCTCGTGACAATTGTGCTGCTGCTCATTTCCAGTGTAGCTGTAGTTGCTCTTGCCGGAAAACAGCTCGAAACGCCGGTATTGGGAATTATTTCGCCGCTGTCTGATGACCAAAAGTATATCGCTGCCCAGAAGCAGGAAGTTTTAGACAAAAAAACCGTAGACTCATATCCGGCTAACGAGTATTTTCCTTCATCACTCACGCCGCGCTTCTCTGACGTGCCGGAAATAAAAGCCACTGCCTACGCTGTCATGGAACGCAAGAGTAGAGAGTTACTCGTTGCTAAAAATTTGACTACTGAACATCCGATAGCTTCAGTCACCAAAATTATGACTGCGGTGGTTGCACTAGACAGTAAAGATTTGGATTTGGAACTGCGGGTAAGTTCGCCGGCAGCGGAAATCGGGGAGGCGACCATGGGATTGACGAGTGGAGAACTGGTGACGGTGCACGAACTTTTATACGGATTATTATTACCCTCCGGTAATGACGCAGCAGAAACTTTAGCTGAAGGACTGACCGGCGGCCGCACGAATTTTTTACGCACAATGAATGAAAAAGCCACAGCGCTTGGATTATTTGACACTTATTTTTTTAACCCTTCCGGTCTTGATGGTGATACCCGGGAAACGACAACATTTTCTACCGGTTTGGATTTATTAGCATTAACCAATTACGCGCTCAGTAATCCTCAGTTTGCCGAAATTGTGGACACGCGATACCAGGAAATTCCGTATATCGAAAATAAACATAAAGCGTTTTATCTCAACAATATTTTACAGCTCGATGCTTCATACCCGGGAGTCAAAGGGGTGAAGCCGGGGATCACTGATTTTGCCGGTGAAACTTTGGTATCGTATGCGGAAAATGGCGGCAAACAAATCATCATCGTCCTCCTTGGCACCCAGTATTCGCGCGATGAGGTGGTGAAGCTCTATGATTATGTGTTTGCGAAGTTGGGAGTAAGGATAAGGTAAAGTGATTTGTCATTGCGAGGGCTGTAAGGACAAAGCAATCTCGCAACTCACGGGATTGCCGCGCCCTGCGGGCTCGCAATGACGACGGAGGTCTTACATTATAGGACATTTAACACAAAGGAATATCCAGCCGTTTTCCCTCATAAAACCTCGTTTTCAGTTCAGCCTATCCCAACACTACAGGACTTGACAACTGGCACTGTTTATGCTAGAGTGCTACCTCTATGACAAGTGCCCTTACACGAGTCAACCAGCCTCAATTTGGCCTCACATAGCCCCCGTCCGCCCTCTGGCGGATCGAATCTACTCTTGGCGACCCCAGGAGCAGGAGCACCACCTTAGTGCCCCTACTTCTGAGGCCGAAAACCTCAGAACTGAAGTTCCACACATTTAGCTTCAAAGGCACGATTTGCTGTGCCTGGTAAGGCTAGACAGGAGCTTTAAATAGCACCTTAACAAGTGAGTGGTTACCAGCCTGCCGGCAGGCAGGCGAAATTAAGTTCTCCTGAAGGACGAACAAACATTGTCATCCTGAACGTAGTGAAGGATCCAGGCACGAAGTGCCGTAAAAACGCGCTTCGCTAGATTCTTCGGGCTCTGCCCTCAGAATGACAAGAATGCGTGAGTACCTTTCCAAGGCTGCATTGGCTCGCCAGAGTCCTGTTTTACAGGACGGCGGTGGCCAGCCACCCAAGGCTAGCTCGCTTCAGTTCCGGTCTAGTACCAGAGCTGAGTGAGGCTGGATTTGGCCTGGTTGAGGCTAAGGAAGGCAAGTAGGCTCGAGCTACGAGGAGGTGATCTAAGGGGGTCACCTCTTCCTGGCTCGAGTTTACGAACTCTTGCACCCCAGCCCAACTTGAGCTGGAATCGTTTATTTTACGAACCAAAGGTTCGTGTAGTCAGGGAGAGAAGTGGGTTGAACAAGAAAGTAGTTGTAATCCTTATCGGGCTAATTTTGGCGTCAGCAATTTTCATAACGCCGACTTTAGCACAGGAATCTGCGAGGATCCAGTGGGTGTGTAATTCGGCACAGGTGTCTCAAAATGAGGACGGGAGTTATAACGTAGTTCTCACGGGACATGCCGATTGGTGGCGAATTGTCGGCTCAGCCGGTAATGCGGTAGCGGGTCCTCAACAAAGCAATATTTTCGATAATTTGAGCCTGAGTCCAGGTTCTTACATGGGACAGGCAGCAGATTCAGAAGGGGGACCATGGACTAACAACAGTTGTGGTTTTACTGTGTCACCTCCGGCAACGCCGCCTGCCACCAGTACACCGCCAGTGACAGAACCAGTCATTACGGTTTCGCCAACGCTAACTGGAACACCCATAGCGACTCAAACTGAGGAGGCGACGGAGACACGGGAACCTGGTGGTGGTATGGTATGCGTGATGTTGCTTGACCATGACCTTGCTCCTGCCGTTTATGCGCAATACAAGGGCGCCAGCGGGAAATGGGTGCCATGGGACGGATGGGTTCTGGTTAAATACAAAGAGGAGATTGGGCTATTTGAAATCTCTCTTCGCGCCCACCGCGGTGCGCCAGGATTTGGTCGGTTTCTTATCTCCTATGAGAGTGGACTGAAGACCTTAGAGGTCGAGGTTACTCAATCGGGAGACAACTGCCAAATTATCTTTGATGAACCCGAACCGACACCGATCACGACCCAGACGCCTGTATTTTTGGACTCGACGGATTACTTACGTCAGGTAACTGACGCAAGTAATATTCACTACGGAGCAAATTGCACTGGAGCGTGGACAACATACTCCAATGCTGTATTGCTAGGAGTTGAAGTAAACGGTGAGCCGGTGAAGTTCGTTGATGACGGTTCTCGCGCTGAAATTCAGTTGAGTGTGGGAATTCATAACGTTGTATTCCGTTTCTTGGGGTTGGAGGTTCCTTTCCTTGCAACTATTGAACCCTGCGCGCCGGTTTTTCAGGCATTAGCTCTCCGCGCAAGAACTTTTGAGCGTGGAGATTACCAACTGCTTGATGCGAATGTCAGCGGCCTCGACTCTGAGCGGAACGATCCAATGGTCGACACAAAGAGCGTCCAAATCGAGTCGGTCGTTTTCATTAAAGATGGCCTTCAGGTGACACCAAGCGCGCTCGAAATTCGCGGGCACTGCGCGTTCTACGACTTCGAAGACAGGACCGGGGACTTCTGGGCGATAGTCAACGATGAATGGAGGATCGAAATACCAGAAGGATACACAATAGCTCCGGTTTCGGACTGTTACTACGATGAGTCTACAGGATTACTCCATCTGGTTCCAGGGGTAAATCCTGAAATCATCTGGCGTTCGCTCGGCATGGATGCGGGTGAATTGTATCGTCCTGATGATATGGGTAAAACGCCACTTTATTATTGGCGTGAATTGTACCCAATCACCCCGCACTATTCCGGCGTGCACCTTCCTCATCGTTGGGTCGAGCTTTTGAATTTGAGCTAACCACTCACTAATCGGGGACAGGCAAGAATGCCAAAGGTTTTCAGGAAATGCTCCTGATCACTCTTAGGCTTCTCGCCTTGTCCTTCTTTATATCTATTTTCACCCCCACCGGGTTTGTTGCTTGTCTGTACAAGCGCATCTCGGTGGGGTTTTTCGTGGTATAAAGGTAGCTTTCGACTCGCTCCGCTCGCTCGAGTGAAAACTTGTACTATTTCGTTCGACCAAGCGAGTGAAACGAGCGCGTGGAGAACTTTCTTTAAGGATGCTCTCCACTTCGGTCGAGCGAAATATTCCTACTATCCTTTCCACTCTCCACGAATCAGTTTTTCTTTCTTCTTTTGGCTCCATTTTTTGATCTGCTGCTCCCTTTGGAGCGCAGTTTCAAAATCATCGTGCTCTTCGGCATACACCAGATTTTTAAACCCGTGTGTAGCCGTGTATTTACTTCCAAGTCCTGAGGCATGCTGTTCAAGTCGATTGGAGATTGACCAGGTACAGCCGGTATAATATGTTCCGTCTGTACACTCGAGAATGTAGACGAACCATTTCCAGTGGGACATATTTTAAGTATAAGGTAGCTCTCCACTTTGGTCGAGCAAGAATTTTTAAGCTCTCGACTCTCCGCCTACGGCGGATCGCTCGAGCGAAAAAACAAGCGAGATGTTACTTTGCTCAAGGTTTTTTTGATTGTATTCCTGTGGTATGCTGTAGTCACATGGTGCAGAAACTCACCAATGATGAACGAGCCCGGATTGCAGAAAAACTTATGGAATGGGGAAATCTGGTTTTTGTAGGTTTAGTTGTCGCGCAAATTATTGGTGAACGTACGATTCATTTGAACGCAGCTATAGCAGGAGTATTTGTTTTCCTGGGTACTTATTATCTCGGAGTACAAATTATGAAACGGAGGTAACTATGGATAATTTAGGTTTATACGTTATGTTAATCGGTGGTTTTTTAGCGGCAGTAGTGATTGCAGTCATGGTTATCCGTGATCGGTAACTCCTTGAAATTCAACCCGAGAATATGAACTTTAAGCGGAAAAAACCGAAATCAGCGCGAAGTGGTTGTTTACTTTGTAAACCCTGGAAAATAGAGGGAAATAGACTATATGCTCGAACTATCAGTGATTTGAGAAGGTTTCCCGTTGACCACTCATATAGAATTACCCGTCAACAATCTTGTCACTTCTCAGTCTGACAGCTGAAAGCTTATGACTTCTTTATGACTACTGATGACCAGAATGAACAGTTTATCCACGTCAATGAGTATGATGTGATTATCGGTGCAATTTCCCGGAGCAAGGCGCACAGTAACCGGACATTTATTCACCGGTCAGTGGGGATTCTTATCTTTAACTGGAAAGGCGAGGTGTATCTGCACAAGCGAAGCAGTACCAAGGATACTGATCCGGGCAAATGGTCGATCTCAGCCTCTGGCCATGTGACTGACGGCCAGTCGTATGAGGAAGCGGCCAAACGGGAACTGTTTGAGGAACTGGGGGTCAAAACTACGCTCACGTTCCTTGAGAAAAATATGATCGCTACCGCATACGAAACTGAAATCGCGGCTCTTTATCGGGGCCAATTTGAGGGGCCGTTTCTCCTCAATATCCATGAAGTGGCTGAAGGCCGGTTTTTTGCGCCACCCATTATCGAGCGCATGGTGCGTGAAGGCCAGGTGGAACTGACCACGATGTCACTCGTGAACCTCAAACGAACATTGAAGATCCTGCCAGAACGGGTAGATCTCGATGTGTATGTAGTAAAGACGTTTCCTTAATAAGACCACAGAATGGGGCCTGCCTCGCGTTTCTCCCCATCCTCGCTTCAAACTCTCCGCCTGCGGCGGATCAAACAAGTGAAGACTCGGCTGGGGATACCCCTTACGCGAGTCACCTATGCTTCTTTTTTTTGATTGTTTTAGTTTGAAAGTAGATATATTGACAAGCCTCTGTGTCACGGGTACAATATGGGATACGGTTGAGGTCAACTCACATCTGTTCATGAGAAATTTACGCATCTACCCAAATTTACAAAAAACTACTCGTTGGCGTGCGTAATTTTCTTTTGAGCTTCGTTTTGAGCTGACCACCCGGTCAGCTTTTTTTTGATTCAGCACTTAACGAGCCGCAGGCGAGTTTAGTACTGATCAATCCGCCTTTGGCGGAGCACCTTGTAAAAATTATTCGACAGATCCAACCGGAGCCATTTGGGCCCATGGCGTAACGGTAGCGCGCCTCGTTTGCAACGAGGAGGTTAGGAGTTCGAATCTCCTTGGGTCCACAAATATTTGTTGGATTGCTCAATTGCTCAATTGTTACGGACTGAATAGTCGGTAGCAATTTAACCATTTAACAATTTAACAACAGTTTTGCTCATTAACAAGTTAAAATTTAGTCCCGCCATCATCTATACCATGAGATTGGCGGGATTTACATCTTAAAATGTGGTCCCGACCGCCGATTGGCGGAGGGATTAAAATTTAAAAAGACTACTCATAAGGCCAACAATGGATGCCTAGGCTTGTTTTGCCGAGGAAGGACGCATATGGCGGCGATACTCGTCGGGTAGGAGCCATACTCCTGTGATCCGGCGGTTTCCGAATGGGGAAACCCGTCCCGATTTATCGGGACAGCCAATTGTAAAGATGACCGCAAGGTCGGAATAGTGACTGGCAGGTAAGCACCTGAACTGAAACATCTAAGTAAGGTGAGGAAAAGAAATCAGTAGAGATTCCGTAAGTAGCGGCGAGCGAAAGCGGAACAGCCTAAACCGTCCTTCGCATTTTGCTTCGCAAAATGCTTCGGAGCGGCAAGCCCTTTTTAAAAATGGGGCGAAGCCATTCCGTAGCATCGAACGAAGTGAGATGCGAAGGATGGGGTTGCGGGGCAGAAGTCATGGGATTGATTAGAGATAGAAGAATTGCCTGGAATGGCAAGTCATAGAGAGTGACAACCTCGTATTTAAAATCTCAAGTCACCCTATTCTGTTCCCAAGTACTACGGGATACGCGAAAGCCCGTGGGAATCTGGGTGGGCCA
>Ga0209542_10008110_pt1 | contig 19728 bp, 12 predicted proteins | sample RifCSPhighO2_01_FD_184028 | JGI IMG/M metagenome (GOLD analysis project Ga0209542, IMG submission 184028) | Soil microbial communities from Rifle, Colorado - Rifle CSP2_plank highO2_0.1 (SPAdes) (version 2) | ecosystem: Environmental > Terrestrial > Deep subsurface > Rock core/Sediment ...
ATCGCCAGCAGCTTGAAGTCACCGTAACCCATGCCTTCCTTACCCGTTACCAGCTTGAACAGCCAGTACACCGACCAAAGGCTCAAGTAACCGGCAATAGCACCCCAGAGGGCATCTTCCAGGCTAGTAAACAACCCAAAGCTATTGGCAATCAAACCTAGCCACAGCAGCGGTAGCACCAGCGAGTCTGGAAGCAGCTGGTGATCCACATCGATCAGGCTCATCGCCAGTAAGCCCCAGGTCAGCAGCAGCATCGCGCCAGCCTGCCAGCTAAAACCGAAGTGCCAAGCGATAAAGGCCGACAACAAACCGCAGCCAAGCTCAACTAGTGGATAGCGCATGCTGATAGGCGATTTACAGCTTGAACACTTGCCGCGTAAAAACAGGTAGCTGATAACCGGAACGTTTTCCCAAGGTTTTATCTCGTGGGAGCAGTGCGGGCAGCTTGAGTTGGGTAATACCAGATTAAATGTTGCTGTTTGGGACTCAGAAGGCAGCTCTAATATTTCACGGGCCTGCTCGCGCCACTCGCTTTGCATCATCTTTGGCAGGCGATAAATCAGTACGTTAAGAAAACTACCGACTAGCAAGCCAATAAGCAGCGCACATAAAATAAAGGCCAGCACATGGCTGGCCAAGAAGTCGATTACGGACATAGGTTAAACAACTGCGCCCAGTTGGAAAATTGGTAAGTACATGGCGATGATCAGGCCGCCGACAAGTACGCCCAGTACCGACATAATAAGGGGCTCCATCAGGCTGGTTAGACCATCGACAGCGTTGTCGACCTCTGCTTCATAATAACTGGCCACCTTATCCAACATCATATCTAAAGCACCAGACTCTTCACCGATGGCGGTCATTTGAATTGCCATTGAGGGGAATACAGCCGTGCTGCGCATAGAGAAGTTCAGCTGCATACCGGCGCTGACATCTTGCTTAATTTTATTGACGGCATTCTTGAATACGATATTGCCGGTAGCCCCAGCTACAGAGTCCAATGCCTCTACAAGTGGTACACCTGCAGCGAAGGTAGTTGCTAGGGTGCGGGCATAACGTGCAACAGATGATTTGTAGATAATGTCGCCGACAATTGGTGCTTTTAAAGCTGTTCGATCAATCCAGTTTCTGAACTTTTCAGAACGTTTTTTTGTTTCCCCTAGTGTGAAAATAGCGGCAAACATAGCAATAAGTATGACGAACCACCATTTTTGAAGTGATTGGGATATACCGATAACAAACTGAGTAAATGCAGGTAGCTCCGCTCCGAAGTTTGAGAATACAGTCTCGAATTGCGGTACTACTTTTATAAGAAGAATTGCTGAAACGATAATTGCGACAACCACTACGGCTATTGGGTAGTTCATGGCTTTTTTGATTTTTGCTTTTAGTGCTTCAGTTTTTTCTTTGTAGGTGGCTACTCGGTCAAGTAAGTCCTCAAGTGCACCAGCTTGTTCGCCGGCGTCCACTAAATTGCAAAATAAGTCATCAAAGTGTTCTGGGCGTGTGCGTAGTGACGCAGCAAAACTATTACCGGCAGCGACGTGCTGTTTTATGTCATCAACCAGCTTGCGCATATTGGGGTTGTCTAGACCCTCACCAATAATTTCGAAAGACTGAAGCAAAGGTACTCCGGCTTTCATCATGGTGGCCATCTGCCGAGCAAACAGCGCAATGTCCATCGGCTTAATTTTTTTTCCGGCGCTGAACAGGGATGCAGATTTTTTGCGTACTTTGGTTGGATTTATGCCCTGCTTCCGTAGTTGCGCTTTCACCAGGGCTGGGTTCTGGCCGCTGACCTCACCTTTTATTTTAGCACCCTGCTTGTTCGTGCCTTCCCAAGCAAAGGTGCTGGTTTTTAGTGCTTTAACGGCCATCGGTTAGTCCTTAGTCACACGGTTCACTTCAGCGAGGCTGGTCACGCCCTGCATGGCCTTCAGCAGCGCTGAGGTACGCAGGTCATTAAAGCCGTCTTTGCGCATCTGGATTGAAATATCAATAGAGTTGCCTTCCTCCATGATAATCCGTTGCAGGGCCGGCGTGTTTTTAACCACTTCATAAATCCCGACACGACCTTTGTAGCCGCCATTGCAGTTTTCGCAGCCTACAGGCTCAAAAATCTTAAAAGTGCCAATCTTATTCTCCGGGAAGCCTTCTTCAAGCAAGGTTTCGCGGGGAACCTGTATTTCCTTTTTGCAGTTATTGCAGAGCTTGCGAGCCAAGCGCTGGGCGATGATCAGGTTAACCGACGTGGCGATGTTGAACGAGGGAACGCCCATGTTACGCAGGCGAGTCAGGGTTTCTGCTGCGCTGTTGGTGTGTAAGGTTGACATGACCATGTGGCCGGTCTGGGCCGCTTTGATGGCAATTGAAGCGGTATCCAGGTCACGAATCTCGCCGACCATGATGATATCCGGGTCTTGGCGCAGGAAGGATTTTAGTGCGGCGGTAAAGTCCATGCCCTGTTTGGGGTTTACATTGACCTGGTTGATGCCTTCCAGGTTGATTTCTACCGGGTCTTCGGCGGTGGAGATATTCACGTCGACGGTATTGAGGATGTTAAGGCCGGTATAGAGCGAAACGGTTTTGCCAGAGCCGGTTGGGCCGGTTACCAAGATCATCCCTTGAGGCTGTTTGAGTGCCGACATGTAGAGATCTTTTTGAGATTCTTCATAGCCAAGGGCGTCGATGCCCATCTGGGCGCTTGCAGAGTCAAGAATTCGCATTACGATCTTCTCACCCCATAGCGTAGGGCAAGTGCTGACGCGAAAATCGATTGATTTGCTTTTGGATATACGCATCTTGATGCGCCCATCTTGCGGTTTGCGGCGCTCGGAAATATCCAGGCCTGCCATAACCTTAAGTCGAGCCGAAATACGAGGTGATAACTGGATGGGCGGACGAGCTATCTCGTGCAGAATGCCGTCGGTGCGGAAGCGCACACGGTAGGCTTTCTCGTAAGGCTCAAAGTGCAGATCCGAAGAGCCGCCTTTAATGGCATCCAACAGCATCTTATTAACAAAGCGTACAACTGGCGCATCATCGGCTGCGTTGCCGTCGCCTTTGTCCTGCGTATCGTCATTGACCGCTTCAACATCGAGGCCGTCGAGGTCTATGTCGCCGAGATCCTCCATGCCGCTTGCAGCTGAGTCGAAGAATTTCTCGATTGCCTCACCAAGCTTGTCGTCTTCGACCAGGATGGCTTCTGTATTCATCCCTGTGCTGAACTGAATGTCAGTGACTGCTTGGTGGTTGGTTGGGTCGGAAACGGCAATAAAAAGCTTGTTACCGCGACGCCATAGCGGCAGTACGCGGTGCTGGCGCACCAGTTTTTCGGTTACCAGGTCTTTGGGTTGGCTTTCCTTGTCTATTGCATTCAAGTCAACGAATGACACACCGAATTGTTCGGATGCAAGCTCGGCCAGAACGCGGCTTTTGACCAGCTTGTTCTGCACTAGGTAGGTGACCAGCGACAATTTATTTCGCTGGGCTTGGCTTTGTGCCTGCTGGGCTGCTTTTTCGTCCAGCAGCTCGGCTAGCACCATTTGCCGTGCAAGGCCTGTAAGGGAAACGCTATCGTTCATTGCATGCTCCTAAACAATCCTCGCCTTATAGCCTAGTTGATCTTGGCTGCCAAACGCGGCTGTTGTGGGTGACAAAAAAGGTCACTTTGTGTCTGTAAGGCAGTGGTCTTTAGGCTGGGATTGATTGTGCTGCGTGATGGGCGCTCTATTCTGTTGTTGGCATGGGCTGTGCAGGAAGCATCACAGGTCGTTGACCTAAACACACCTAGGAGAGATTTGTATGAAAGCTCAAATGCAAAAAGGCTTTACCCTGATTGAATTGATGATCGTGGTTGCGATCATCGGTATTCTGGCTGCCATCGCGCTGCCGGCCTATCAGGATTACACCAACCGTGCTCGTGCGTCGGAAATCGTATTGGCTGCTAGTGGTGCGCGCACTTGTGTAACAGAAATCAACCAGAGCGTAACAACCTTTGCCTCTGCTGATTACAGTGGCTGTGATGCGCTTTCTCAGGTGGGGGCTTACAACACTGCGGTGGACGTAAACAATGCCACTGGTGTAGTGGTAGCTACTGGGACTATCAATGCTCAAACAGTGACTGTCACGCTAACTCCAACTGCACTAGGCAATGCTGGTCGTATTGTTTCTTGGCGTTGCACTGGTACTCCGCTGAACATGATGCCAGGTAGCTGTAAGTGAGTTTTTAGACTGGTGCTTATGCTCGATTGGGTGGTTCGTGGTTTTGACTGCCCCTAGTTTTTGAGCTCGCTTTTTTAGAAGCCCAAAACGCCTCGGTTGCCCGGGGCGTTTTATTAAGTTTAAAAAGCTGATATTTACAGTGTTTGTGGGTTAATTTTTATTGGTGCGTGTTTTGTATTTTTGTTTTTAGTATTTTTTGTGTTTTGATCCGTCGGGGTGTGGGTGGGTTTTGGTGTTTTTAGTTATTGTGCTGGAGTGATTAGTGAGTTCACAAGTTCGATATCAGGGGTTGATGCTGCTGGCGTGTGGTGCCTTTGTTTTTGCTTGGCTTATGCCAAGTCATAATCCGCCATGGACATCGGCTTACCAAGAGTTTGCAAGCTTCTTTGCAGGCGTCATGCTGCTGTCAGTTGTCGTGTTGTTGCGCCAAATAAAGGTTACGCCTGCTGTTGTAGGTTTTTTTCTACTGGCCAGTGTTCCGTTGCTGCAGTGGTGGGCTGGGGTGGTATTTTTTTCGAGCGATGCCTGGATTATTTCGATATTTATATTGGGTTTTGCGCTGATGTTAATGGTTGGCTATAGCCTGGGTTTGCAGCAAGAGAGCCGTTTGTTTTTTACTCGGTTATTGGCCGCAACACTGATAGTGGGGGCAGTCTTATCCCTGTGGGTTGCTCTGCGCCAGTGGCTGTTATTTCCCCCTGGTTCTTTCTGGGTAATCGACTTGCCTCGTGGTGGGCGGCCATATGCCAATCTTGCTCAGCCGAATAGCCTCGCCACTCTATTGTGTATGGGGTTGGCGGGTGTTTTATATTCGTACGAGCGCTATATCTTGGGGCGCTTTACGGCGGGGTTGCTGGCGGTTTGTCTTTTATTTGGTGTGGCGCTGACAATGTCAAGGACCCCTTGGGTTGCTTCTATTGCAGTACTGGTTTTTTGGGGTTGGAAGGCTTACGGAGGGGGGCGTCGTCTCTCTCTCGCCACTTTGATGGGGTGGTTGGGCTTTTATGTGCTGTGTTTGCTGGTATTGCCGAATATTGCTAATGCTCTGCTACTAGCAGAGAGTGATCCGTTGGCGCGAACAGGGTCATCTGGGCGCTTGGATATATGGTGGCAGCTTTGGCAGGCTGTTTTGCAGGGGCCTCTTTGGGGGTATGGTTGGGGACAGGTTGGTGTCGCCCAGATAAGTGTTGCGCTGGAATATCCAGTGCCTCGATTAATGACGCTCTATAGTCATAATATATTGTTAGATCTTTTGTTGTGGAATGGCCCATTTCTGGGTGGAGTAATGATTTTTTGTGTTGCTGTTTGGTTGTGGAGAATTGTGTGGAAGGCTGTCTCCCCTGAAAGTTTGTTTGCATTGGTTGCTTCCGGTTTTGTTTTGGTGCATGCCATGCTCGAGTACCCGTTGGCATACGCCTTTTTCTTGCTGCCTTTAGGGCTTCTTCTTGGGTTGGCTGCTGCTGAGAGGTGTGCGGCATATGAACTAAATGTGCCTGTTTGGTTGTGCGGTGGCGTGCTGGTGTTTTCAGTTGGTTTGCTCGGTTGGTACTGGAAAGAGTATCGAATAATTGATGATTTTTATCGTGTTAGTCGTTTAGAGGAGGCGGGGGTTGTTGGGGCGGTCGCAGGAAATGTCCCGAATGTTGTTCTATTGAGTCAGCCTCGTGAATATATTCGTCTTGTTCGTGAGTGGCCCGCCGCCGGTATGTCGGGCCCCCAGCTCGACGCTATGCGTAAAGTTTCTTACAGGTATCCGGGGGCGCTTAGCCTGTTTCGTTATGCCTTCGCACTTGGTATTAATGATCGCCCTAGTGATGCTTATGAGCAGTTGAGGGTGATTCGTGCTCAGTTCGGAGAAAGGGTTTATCTTCAGGCGCTGCAGGAGTTTCAGCGGAAGGAAGCTGAGTATCCGCAGTTAGCTGCGGTGCGTTTGGGTTTAACGAATTTTGAGCTTTAATTTGCTTGTTTCTTCCAGGCACTGTTGTGGGGCCGCTTGTATGCGGCCTGAGTATTAACTAAATCCTGGCTGCGGGAGTCGCTCTATCCCTGTAATTAATAGCCGTTCGGCTGCGGTTGAGTGCGGGTGGTCATATTTACAGGCTCAGCCGCATCGACAAATCCACCGCCTTCACATCCTTAGTCAAAGTGCCAATTGAAATATAATTCACGCCAGTTTCGGCGATCGCACGCAAGGTGCTTTCGTTTACCCCCCCCGAGGCCTCAAGCTTAGCTTGACCTCGGGTGAGAGCTACAGCTGCGCGCATTTCATCAAGGCTCAGTTCATCAAGCATGATGATGTCAGCTCCGGCATCTAATGCCTGGCGCAGCTCTTCTAAACTCTCCACTTCAACTTCCACCGGCTTGCCTGGGGCAATCTGGTGGGCGGCGGTTATGGCTTGGGCGATGCCGCCGCAGGCGGCGATATGGTTTTCCTTTATAAGGAAGGCGTCATACAGACCGATGCGGTGGTTATGGCAGCCGCCTTGCGTCACGGCGTATTTCTGCGCCAGGCGCAGGCCGGGTAAGGTTTTGCGGGTGTCGAGTAGTTTGACGGCAGTGCCTTGCACCAGATCGGCATAGTGCTGGCAGCGGGTGGCGACGGCGGAGAGGGTTTGCAGGAAGTTCAGGGCGCTACGTTCGCCGCTGAGCAGGGCGCGAGCGGGGCCATCGAGTTCAAACAAGACTTGATTAGCCTCGGCGCGTTGGCCGTCCTGGATATGCCAGTGCACGGCGACCCGCGGATCGAGTTGGCGGAATACGGCATCGACCCACGCGGTGCCGCAGATGACTGCGGATTCGCGCGTGATGACCTTAGCGTGCGCCAAGCGCTCGGCGGGGATCAGTTGGGCGGTGATGTCGCCGCTGCCAATATCCTCTGCCAGTGCGCGGCGCACATTGGCCTCGATTTCGTGGGCGAGGTCGGCGAGGATGAGGTTAGGCATGATGGGCTCCAGTCAGCAGAATGCGCCGATTATAGGGACTGATGGCTGTTTGCGCAGTCTTTGCAGCTGTTCTCTGGGCCCGGCGAGGCTATGCTGAAGAGGTTCTTCGTTGGCTGCATGCAGCCGCTACGCAGCGTTGTGTTGCGTTCGTCGTATGCAGGTAACCGTTGGTAGGCTGTGAAGCTGCATCTGTGACGCCTGTCATGTCTGGAGGAAAAGTCAGCTTGGTATGCGAGCGCGCATCCCTATAATGGCTTTACTTTTTATGAATGTTGACGCCAGGCCTTTGACGTTACGGATGACGCTCAGTTGATCGCTGTGCAGATCGGTTCGCCCAAGAGGGGCAGTCTGCAGGAGACTCGCAATGAAGACTGATGCGAATGTGGTGCACCTGAGCAAGGTGAGCCCTGAGCAACCGCCCACTTCGCCGGTAGGAAGACTGCCTGTGGCGCTGACAAATGTGCGTGACAAAGCGGCGCAACAGCTGAAGACGGCTTTGCAGGCGCTGTTCGACAATGCCGACGATACGCTGTTCGAGATGGCGGACCGTGCAACCAGTAACGCCGAGCAGAATGCGTTCTTTGAGGCCATGCGTGACCTGCGCCTAAAGCGTAAGAATATCGAGCGCGGCTTTCTGCAGAAGGTCTTCGAGGCCTTCGCCACTATTAACCAATATGAAATCGGTAAACCTGCGCCGTTGGATGCGGTCTCGTTTGACACCCTGTCGCTGGTGCAGAACGATGCGCTGGAAGAGTCGGTTGCTCTGGATTCCATGGTGGCTAAAGTCGTCAGTCGCGACGGAGCGGCGCTCAGCCACCTGACCACGCGCTTCAATGCCATGGTCAGCAAGAAGCTGGACGACAAGAGCAACCCTGTCGGTCCGACCAGCCTCTGCGAATTTTTCCTTGATGCTTGCAGCAGCTTGGGCGTCGAGATACGGGTCAAGCTGATCATCCTTAAGCTGTTCGAGAAGTACGTACTCAGCGACCTCGATCAGTTGTATGCCGAAGCCAATCAGGCACTGATCGCCGCCGGCGTTTTGCCCGAGCTTAAATCCGCCCCTGCGCGGCGTAATCCTTCGCGCGCCAGTGCACCGGCAGGCGGTGTTCGTCAGGATGCATCGTCGGAACTCTCAGCTGAGTTTGCTGATGAAGGCGTGCAAGAAGTGTTTGGCGCACTGCAGGAGCTGCTTTCCCAAGCGCGTGGCTCGGCGATTCCGCGGCGCAACCGCCCGGCCGATGCGATGCCGATCTCCAGCAATGACCTGATGCGCCTGCTCTCGCATATGCAGCAGCGTGCGCCTGCACAGGTCAGCGATGATTTCGATCTGCGTGAGCAGTTGGAAGGTTTGCTCACCCGTGCTAGCGCCAAGGCGGGCAAGGCTCGGGTGGTCGGTGAGGTCGATGAAGACGTTATCAACCTGGTGTCGATGCTCTTCGAATTTATCCTCGATGACCGTACCTTGCCGGACTCACTCAAGGCATTGATTGGCCGCTTGCAGATTCCGATGCTGAAAGTGGCGGTGATCGACAAGACCTTCTTCAGCCGTGGTAGTCATCCGGCCCGCCGCCTACTCAATGAAATTGCCTCTGCTGCCCTCGGTTGGGGTGAGCAGGACGATGCGCAGCGCGACAGCCTGTATCAAAAGATCGAGCAGGTGGTGCAACGCCTGCTCAATGATTTTGTTGATGATCCGGTGATCTTCTCCGAGCTATTGGCCGAGTTCCTGGCGTTTACCGGAGACGAGCGCCGCCGTAGCGAGCTGCTTGAGCAGCGTACCCGTGATGCTGAGGAAGGTAGCGCGAAGGCTGCAATGGCGCGGCGTGAGGTCGAGCAAGCACTGAATGAGCGGCTGCTCGGCAAGACTCTTCCAGAAGTTGTGGTGCGTCTGTTGCAGGAAGCCTGGAGCAAGGTGTTGATGCTGACCTGCCTGAAGCATGGCGTTGAGTCGGCAGAATGGCAGGCCGCGTTGGCGACCATGGATGATCTGGTCTGGAGTGTTGAGCTGCACGAAGAGCCGGAAGCACGTATGCGTTTGCTGGAAATGGTGCCGGGGTTGCTCAAGGCACTGCGTGAGGGCATGGCCAGCGCGGCCTTTGATCCATTCTCCACCGGTGAATTCTTCAGTCAGCTGGAAGCCTTGCATGTGCAGGCTTTCCAACGCTTCAAGCGCAGCCTGCCGGAAGAGCATCCGCAGGATGATGCCCCCGCGCTGGCTGAGATCGACGAAGAGCAGCGTGCTGCTTTGGCCGAGGCCGGTATCGAGTTGCCATTGCTGGAGCTTCCGGCCGCGGAAGTGGTTGAAGAGCCGACGATGGTCGAGGTGGTGGAAGAGATCATTCTGCTGGCGCCTGGCGAGCTGCGTGCAGCTGAGCCGGAAGCCAGCCTGCCGGACGACGATGAGTCGCTGCTGCAGGTCGATAATCTGCGGGTCGGAAGCTGGGTCGAGTTTCAGGAAGATGAAGAGCACAAGCTGCGTTGCAAGCTGGCAGCGGTGATCAAACCGACCGGCAAATACATCTTCGTCAACCGTACCGGTATGAAGGTACTGGAAAAAACCCGTATGGGGCTGGCCGTGGAGTTCCGCCGCAGCGCGATTCGCTTGCTCGATGATGCATTGCTGTTTGATCGAGCGTTGGAGTCGGTGATCGGCAACCTGCGTAAGCTCAAAGGCGCTTAATCGACTCATATTGATGCGTTACGACAGCGCCGTCAGGGCTTAGCCCAGGCGGCGTTTTTGTATCTGCGCGCTGCTTGGGCATTCACCCTTGGCCTTGAGCCGGAGCTGCACTAGAGTGGTGGCTCGTTCAAGGAGTCTTTCATGCAGCTGGATCCTTCCAGTGGCTGGTGCGATGGCATCCAGCACTGCCCATCGCCGAACTTCAATCAGCGACCGCTGGGCGAAGTCTCCCTCTTGGTGATTCATAACATCAGCTTGCCGCCTGGTCAGTTTGGTACGGGCAAGGTGCAGGCGTTTTTTCAGAATCGCCTGGACGCCGATGAGCATCCCTACTTCGCCAGCATCGCCAGCCTGCAGGTGTCCGCGCATTTCTTTATCGAGCGTGATGGCGCTGTTACGCAATTCGTTTCCTGTAACGAGCGCGCCTGGCATGCCGGTGTGTCGCTGTTTGCCAAACGGGAAAACTGTAATGATTTTTCCTTAGGCATTGAGCTTGAGGGCACCGATGATCTGCCGTTTACGGCCGCGCAGTATGCTGCGCTGATTGAACTGACCCGGCAGCTGCAGACGGCTTACCCGGCGATCTCGCTGGAGCGCATTTGTGGCCATAGCGATATCGCGCCGGGCCGCAAGACCGACCCCGGCCCGGCATTCGACTGGCAACGCATACGCATTGCATTGCAGCAAGACAAGGAGCTGACATGAATTTTCTGGTGCTATTGCTGGTGCTCTGGGTCGAGAAGTTTTCGTCCTGGCGTAAGCCCATTCAACACGATGGCCCATGGTTGCGTTTGCTGGCTGCAACTGAGAGCAAGCCGCAGTGGGCTGAGCGGCCTTGGCTGGTGTTGGCCGTGCTGGTGCTGTTGCCGTTGTTCGTGCTGGGCTTGATTCTGCTGATCCTAGAACCGGTGGCTTATGGTTGGCTGGCGTTACCGGTGCATCTGTTGGTGGTGATTTACAGCTTGGGGCGTGGTGATTTGTTGGCGGCATTAGGACCGTTTCGCGACAGCTGGCGCCGTGAGGATGCTGAGGCCGCGTACCTGGTAGCGCGGCGCGATCTGGCCTTGGAAGCGGAGGAAGAGGGCGAGTTGCTGCAGCGCGTACAGGGGCATCTGGTGTGGCAGGCCTACCAGAGTTTCTTTGCGGTGATCTTCTGGTATGCGCTGCTGGGGCCTTTGGCGGCGCTGGCATATCGGCTGGTCGCCCTGGCCAGTGAACATGCCACGCTGCCAGCCTTGCGTGAGGCAGCAGTGCAGGTACGCCACGGCTTGGACTGGTTGCCGGTGCGTGTGCTGGCCGCCAGCTTTGCTATGGTCGGCAACTTCGCCGGCGTCAGCCGCACCTTGCTGCATGAGCTGCTCAGCTGGGATATCAGCGCCGCACAATTGGTCATCATCACGGCGCGGGCTGCTGGCGAAACGCCGGAGCCGGTGATTGGCGAGGCCGGTGTCAGCACTCTTGATGGGCTGTGGCAGCTGCTGGTGCGTGCGGCGGTGTTCTGGTACGCAGTGTTCGCTGTGTGGACCCTGCTTATTTAAAACAGGCTATTCGTTCCACAACCAGGCGGCGCCACGCACACCGCTTGAGTCGCCGTGGCGGGCCTGAAGCAGGCGTGTGTTGACCTGATCGGAAAACACATAGCTCGGCAACAGAGGCATCACCTGGGAGTAGAGCGCCGTATTGTTGGACAGCCCACCGCCCAGCACAATCACATGCGGGTCCATCAGGTTGATCACCGCTGCCAGGCCGCGTGCCAACTGGTCGTAGTAGCGGGTAACGGCTTCTTGCGCATCAGCCTGGCCGGCGCCTGCCGCACGAACCAGCTCACCTGCTTCCAGGCCAAGGCCGCTGCGTGCTGCCCAGCCTGGACCGCTGAGAAAGGTTTCAATGCAGTCATCCTGGCCGCAATAACAGCGGCGGCTTGGGCCATCCTCATCACGTCGCCAAGGCAAGGGGTTGTGTCCCCATTCGCCGGCGATGGCATTCGGGCCGCTAAGCAGTTGCTGGCGCACGACCAGTCCGCCGCCAACGCCGGTTCCAAGAATTACCCCGAAAACACTTATGGCACCTTCGCCTGCACCATCGCAGGCTTCTGAAAGGGCAAAGCAGTCGGCGTCATTGGCCAGGCGCACCGGGCGCTGGAGGCGCTGCTCAAGGTCGGCTTGCAGATCCTGGCCGATCAGACACTGCGAGTTGGCATTCTTGATCCGCCCATGGTCGGGCGAGCGCGTCCCTGGGATGCCAACGCCTACGCTGCCTTGGATGCCCAGTTCGCGTTCGCAATCTTCAACTAAGCTGGCAATCAGGCCTAGGGTTTTAAGGTAATCGCCCTGGGGTGTTGGGGCGCGGCGGCGCAAGACTTGCTGGCCATTGTGCAGGGCGATTATTTCGACTTTGCTGCCACCCAGATCAATACCGAGCTTCAGTTGTTTGCGCATCATTAACCTTAAGTTACAGAGGTTGGGGTCGATAAGAGGTATACATGACGCTCTGCTCGGTCGTTATTTTGTGACATTTATCACATTAATCTGCCCGTATTTACCCGGTTGATGCAAATGCCACAGGTCGAGCAGCAAGGGACATACAAGCCGCCGTTTGAGACGCTGAACGACTGTTTTGTAACCTTACACGACAATAATTAGAACTGGAGACGTCCTGTGAAGACCGTGTTGTATCCGGCCATCGCGCTAATGAATCGCCTCAGCTTCGGCATGAAGTTCAGTCTGATCAGTGTTCTGTTCTTTCTGCCCATGCTGGTCACCAACTTCTATTTGGTGCGCGACTCCTATCTGCAGTTCGTCAGTACCCAGGCGGCGCTCGAGAGCATTGATCTGCTCGATGAGAGCCTGACGTTGCGGCGTAATCTTGAGGACTTCGTCGACCTCACCGAAATCAACGCAATGATCGGTCAGTCGGGCCAAGCGGGTGATCTTGAAGCGCGGCTGGTCAAGCTGCAAGGCAGCATCGGTGAGGCGTTGCAGGGCATGGCGGCGGTGGTACGCGAGCCTGAGCAGATTGAGGAATTCAACAACAAGCGTGATCAGTTGATTGCCGAATTAGGCGCTGTGCAGGCCGAGACGTCGCTGCAGGGCAAAATTGCCCTTGCTGAAAAACTGCTGGGCAGCTCCCAGGTATTTATCAAGTTGGTCGCCGCCCAAGCCGGCCTGAGCCAGGACCGCCAGGGTTCTGTGCGGCAGATGATTGAGCTGGTGTCCGTGGACACGCCCAAGGTCACGGCAGTGCTGAGCGAAGGTCGCGCGGTCGGTGCTTATTCCCTGGCTCAAGGCTTTCTCAATTCCTCTGCCAGCACCACATTTGACGAGCTGTTGCTGGAGCTGGAAAAGCTGCATGCCGAGTACGGCTTGAACCTGCAGGCTTCACTTAACAGCAGCGCGCAGGCTCGCACCGAACTCGCCAGCCAAGCCGCCAGCAGCCTGGAAACCCTGAAAACCACCGCAGTGTTGTTTGAAGACAAGGTGGTGATTGCCGATTCGCTGGACACGCCATGGGCGCAGTTCTATGCCGATGTCAGCGGTGCCATGGATCAAACCTACCAGCTCAATCATGCGGTGCTGGCGTTCCTCGATAAACAGCTGCAAGTCCGTCTGGAAGAAAACCGTACGCACATGGTGTTGCTGGTCGCGGCCCTATTGGTGGTATTTCTGCTGATCGTTTACCTGTACAGCGGTTTTTATGTGTCGATCCGCACCACGCTGAAAAAGCTCGGTCAGGTGATGAACCAGGTGGCCGCTGGCGATATGACTGTCAGCTTCAAGGCGCAGAGCCAGGATGAGCTGGGCGAGCTGGGCCAGGTGTTTAATGAGACGGTCAGCAAGATCCATCAGCTGATCGAGCGTGTCGGCCAGACCGTGGTTGAGGTTGAGCGTCAGGCGGACCGCGTGCAGCAGGTCTCCGGCGAAAGTAACCAAGCGGTAGCTGGCCAGCGCGGCCAGATTGATCTGATCGCCACTGCGATGAATGAGATGTCGGCCACTGCCCAGGAAGTGGCGCACAGTGCTGCCGCTGCAGTGGGTAGCGCCCAGAGCGTCAACGATGAAACGGTCAGCGGTCGAGCGCTGGTCGAGTCGCAAGTCGGCAGCATCCAGCGATTGGCGGGTGAAATCGATCAATCCGTGGGCGTGATCAATAAGCTGGCCAGCGACAGTGCGTCGATCAGCCAGGGGTTGGATGGGATCAAAGGCATTGCCGAGCAAACCAACTTGCTTGCGCTCAACGCGGCCATTGAGGCAGCGCGAGCGGGTGAACAAGGTCGCGGCTTTGCTGTGGTGGCGGATGAGGTGCGTAACCTGGCCAAGCGTACGCAGCAGTCCACCGAAGAAATCGAGTCGATGATCGCCAAACTGCAAAGTGGCGTTGGTGCTGCGGTCAAGGCCATGAGTGCGAGCCACAAGATGGCTGATACCACCGTCAATGAGTCGGGCAAAGTGCAGCAGGCGCTGGAGAATATCCTCGGTGCTGTGGGCATGATCGTCGACCAAAACCAGCAGATCGCCACCGCTGCCGAAGAGCAGACCGCCGTGGCGCAGGATATCGACCAGAACATTGTCGAGATAAGCCAGGCCGGTGAGCGTACTGCCGAGGGTGCCAGCCAAACTGAACAGGCCAGCCGCGAGCTGTCCGGGCTGGTGGCGCGTCTCAAACAGTTGATCGGTGCATTCCGCGTCTGATTCGCCACTGCCAAGCAAAACCCGCCACTTTGGCGGGTTTTTTTATGCCCGGCAGTCAGCGTGGCTCAGGCGCGTTCGGCCATCGCCGAGAGTGCCACCGAGGTGGCGGCTGTGCGAGTTTCCACGCCGAGCTTCACGTACACGTGCTCCAGGTGTTTGTTCACCGTGCGCGGGCTGAGGCCGAGGATGTCGCCGATGTCGCGGTTGGTTTTGCCGCAGGCCACCCAGCGCAGCACCTCAACCTCCCGTTCGGTGAGCTGGAAACGCGCCGAGAGCGTGGCATAGGCGGGCTCGTCGTTGAGCGTCAGCGGTTGCGCCTGACTAGCGGCGCGCGCCGTTTGCAGGATACGCGCGGTGCGCAGGTGTGAGGCCACGCGGGCGAGGACTTCCTCGGTATTGATCGGTTTGGTCACGTAGTCGATACCGCCAGCCTCGAAGCCTTTGACCACATGCTCGCTGTCGGTCAGGGCGGTCATAAACAGCACCGGAATGTCGGCGGTGGCCGGGTCGGCCTTGATCCGCTGGCAGGTCTCGAAGCCGTCCAGCCCCGGCATCATCGCATCGAGCAGAATCAGGTCGGGACGCCGGCGCTGGATGCGGCTCAGCGCGCTCAGGCCATCCAGCGCCACCAGTACCATGTAGCCCACTTCATCGAGGGCGTCGGAGAGCAGCGCCAGGTTGTCCGGGGTGTCATCGACGATCAGGATCACCCCGCGTTCGGCCGGGCTGGGGTTGTGCTCAGATGGATTGGTCAGCGCGTTCATGTTCGGCCTCCTTGAGTTGGCGGTTGAATTCGTCCAGACGGTAGCTTTTCACCAGGGCGCGCAAGGGCGCGGTGAAGCCGGTGCTGGCGGGTGTCAGCCGATCAATGGCGTCGAGTTTCTCCAGAATGCCGCGGATATAGCCTATGGCGCCGAGCTCGCGCAGCGCTTCGAGATCAGTTGCGCTAGGGCGAACAGCCGCATTTGGTGTGGCGGCCGGGAGTTGCAGCGTGCGCCGCAACCACTGCAGGTCGAGGTGTTTGTGGATGCGTTCGAGTAACTCGGGGGTGTGCACCGGTTTGGCCAGGTAGTCATTGCAGTCGGCGCTTACGCTGCGTTCACGGTCATCGGCAAAGGCGTTGGCTGAGATCACGATGATTGGGGCCTGGCTTTGTGCATTGCGGCGAATCAGTCGGCTGGTTTCCCAGCCGTCCATCTGTGGCATCGACAGGTCCATCAGAATCAGGTCAGGCTGCAGCAGCGCAACCTGGCGGATGGCTTCCTGGCCACTGGCGGCCTGGGCGATGCTGAAACCCAGCGGTTCGAGCATGCCGGCCAGAACGCGGCGGTGTTCGATATGGTCATCCACCACCAGAATCAGCCGGCGCCGGCCCTGATAACCAATGATGTCGTGCTCTACATGCACCACCGCCTGCGGCACGCGCACCTCGGAGAGGAACAGGCGCACCTGAAAACTGGTGCCCTGTTCTTGCACACTTTTCACCGACAGCTCGCCGCCCATCAGCGAGGTGAGCATGCGCGTGATGGTCAGGCCGAGGCCGACGCCGTTGTCCTGGCGCATCAGGTCGCCGCGTTCGAACGGTTGGAAGATCCGCTCAATCTGCTCGGGGTCGATGCCGATACCGGTGTCGACGATCTCGAAGCTGGCGGTTTCGCGCAGGTAGCTGACGCGCAAACAGACCTCGCCGCTGTCGGTAAAACGCACCGCGTTGCCAAGCAGGTTGATCAGGATCTGCCGCACGCGCTTCTCATCACCGCGCACCACAGCAGGCATACGCCCGCTGGTTTCCAGGCGAAAGCGCAGGCCCTTCTCTTCAGCCTGCGGGGTGAACATGCGTTCGAGCTGGTGGATAAATTCGGGGAAGGGGATTTCCGTCAGCTCCAGGTTGAGCTTGCCGGCCTCGATCTTGGCCACATCGAGCAGCCCGTCAATCAGTGACAGCAGGTGCGAGCCACTGCGAAAAATGGTGGCCAGGGCGTCTTGATGCTGTCCAGGCATGCCGGCATCGCGCTGCAGAATTTGCGTGTAGCCGAGGATGCTGTTGAGCGGCGTGCGCAGCTCATGGGACAGGCCGGTGACGTAGCGGCTCTTGGCCGCGTTGGCGGCTTCGCTGGCTTCCTTGGCTTTCTGCAGAGCCTCGTCGGTCTTGCGGTGGGCTTCGATTTCCTGCATCAGCAGTTGGGTCTGGCGGTCGGATTCCTCCTGGGCCACCCGCCGGCTTTCGCGGGTCAACACCACCCACCAGGCGAGAATCGCGGCGAATAGCGAGAGGGTCAGAAAGGCTTTGAGAAATGCCAGGTAGAGGGTGTCCTGCGCCTCCGCTGATTGCGCCACCAAGCCCTGTGATACCTGGCTGTAGATCAGTGCCAGAGCACCGAACAGCAGCGCCACCAACACGGTCAACAGACCCAGGTACTGTGCCAGGCGGCTGTGCAGGCGCGGGATCGAGACTCGCGGGAACAGCCAGCGAATAAAGTCGTCGAGCTGCTCGGACAGCCGCGCCCGCGGCTTGCAGGCATCGCCGCAACGCGCATCGAGTGAGCAGCACAGCGAGCAGATCGGCGTGCTGTAGGCCGGGCAGAAGGCCATGTCTTCGCTTTCAAAGGCGTTGCTGCACAGGCCGCATTGCACCGTGGTGGTCACGCCGAGGGGATAGAGCAATAGCGGGTCGCTGCTGCGCGCCAGATAGTAGCGCCCGCCGGTCAGCCAGGCAATCAGCGGGGCGAAGAGCATGGCCGAGCCGAGTGAAACGAGCGGCGAGGCGGCCTGGGCAAAGGCGCCGAACAAGCCGCCGTGGGCCAGGATCGACAGCAAGGAGGCGATCAGCATGGCGCCGACGCCGACCGGGTTGATGTCGTAGAGGTGTGCGCGCTTGAACTCGATGTGCTTGGGCGACAGACCCAGCGGCTTGTTGATCACCAGGTCGGCGACCACCGCGCCGATCCAGGCGATGGCGATATTGGCGTACAGGCCGAGCACTTCCTCAATGGCCTGGAACACCCCCAGCTCCATCAGCATCAGCGCGATGGCGACGTTGAACACCAGCCACACCACGCGCCCCGGATGGCTGTGGGTGACGCGGGCAAAGAAGTTCGACCAGGCCAGCGAGCCGGCGTAGGCGTTGGTCATGTTGATCTTCACCTGGCTGACGATAACGAACAGCACCATGGCTGCCAGTGCCCATTCCGGTGAACTGAACACATAGTTGAACGCCACCAGGTACATCTGCGTCGGCTCGGCGGCGCGTTCCATGGGGATTTCATGCTGCAGAGCGAGAAAGGCCAGAAAGGCGCCGGCGAGCATTTTCAGCGCACCGGGGATGATCCAGCCGGGCCCTGCCATCAGCAGCGCTGCCCACCAGCGCTTGCGGTTGCGCCGGGTCTTTTCCGGCAGAAAACGCAGGTAGTCGACCTGTTCACCAATCTGCGTAACCAACGCCAGGGCCACGGTGCAGGCAGCGCCGAAATACAGCAGGTTGAACGCGCCGCCTTCGCCTTCGCGGCCGGCGAAGCTGGTCCAGTCGCTGAGTGCTTCGGGGTTTTTGCCGATGACGAAAACGTAGGGCAGGAACAGCAGAAACAGCCACAGCGGCTGGGTCCACATCTGCAAGCGGTTGATCAGGGTGATGCCGTAGGCCACCAGCGGGATGACGATCACCGAGCAGATCACATAGGCCAGCGCCAGCGGGATGTTGAAGTACAGCTCCAGGGCCAGGGCCATGATCGCCGCCTCAAGGGCGAAGAACAGGAAGGTGAAGCTGGCGTAGATCAGCGAGGTGATGGTTGAGCCGATATAGCCGAAGCCGGCGCCACGGGTCAGCAGGTCCATGTCCACGCCATAGCGCGCGGCGTAGTAGCTGATCGGCAGACCGGTGAGAAAGATCACCAGGCTCACCGCGAGGATGGCCCACAACGTGTTGGTAAAGCCGTAGCTCAGCGCCAGAGCACCGCCGATGGCCTCCAGGGCGAGAAACGACACCGCGCTCAGGGCGGTGTTGGCGATGCGTAGCTCCGACCATTTGCGAAACGACTTGGGGGTGAAACGCAGGGCGTAGTCTTCCATGGTCTCGTCGGCGACCCAGCTGTTGTAGTCGCGGCGGATCTTGACGATGCGCTGGGTGCCGGTCGGCTGCACAAGGACGCTCCTGAGTCGTGGCTAATACGCTTGTTTGAATTTGCAACATCCATGCCCTGCGTCTGCAGCCGCCGTCCTTGCGCGCGCGAGCTTCTATCTGCCTTGCAGCACGGGCGTGAGCTTGCACCAGCGTGGGGCGCGGAGCTGTACGTCAGATGACGTATGCCGTTACGTCAACCTGCGTATACCGCCCGCGCCTGTGGCAAACGCATGCTGGTGGCGAACCGAACTGGTACCCGCAAGGCGAGCCAGGGAGGAAAACCACCAGAGGAGCACGACCATGGATTCACCGACTCGCTTTCTCCCTCGTCGGCTAGCGTTGGGTGCTGCAGCACTCTCGCTGCTGGCGGCCAGTGTGTTCAGCCAGATGGCTCTGGCCGACGTCAACACCACCGGCCTGGCCGTGACCGACACCGAAGTGACGGTCGGTCAGCTGCATTCGGCCACCGGCACCATGGCCATTTCCGAAACCGGTTCGATCCAGGCCGAGCGCCTGGCCATCGAACAGATCAACGCCAGCGGCGGCATTCTCGGCCGGCAGATCAAGATCATTCAGGAAGACGGCGCCTCCGATTGGCCGACCTTCGCGGAAAAGGCCAAGAAGCTGCTGGTCGGTGACAAGGTTGCCGCCGTGTTCGGCTGCTGGACCTCGGCCTCACGCAAAGCCGTGCTGCCGGTGTTCGAGAAGGAAAACGGCCTGCTCTACTACCCGACTTTCTATGAAGGCCTGGAGCAGTCGAAGAATGTCATCTACACCGGCCAGGAAGCCACCCAGCAGATCCTCGCCGGTCTCGACTGGATCGCCAAGGAGAAGGGCGCCAAGACCTTCTACCTGATCGGCTCGGACTACATCTGGCCGCGTACCTCGATGAAGATCGCGCGCAAGCACATCGAGAACGTGCTCGGCGGCAAGGTGGTCGGTGAGGAGTATTACCCGCTGGGCAACACCCAGTTCGGCTCGCTGATCAACAAGGTCAAACTGAAGAAGCCTGACGTGGTCTTCACCGCAGTGGTCGGTGGCTCCAACGTGGCCTTCTACAAGCAGATGAAAGCCGCC
>Ga0209542_10008111_pt1 | contig 19728 bp, 26 predicted proteins | sample RifCSPhighO2_01_FD_184028 | JGI IMG/M metagenome (GOLD analysis project Ga0209542, IMG submission 184028) | Soil microbial communities from Rifle, Colorado - Rifle CSP2_plank highO2_0.1 (SPAdes) (version 2) | ecosystem: Environmental > Terrestrial > Deep subsurface > Rock core/Sediment ...
TGCCTGCGCATAAGGTATTGTGGAATTGTCTGGAAGGATAAGATGCACGGATTCATTGTACACGCCTTCATGTGAGTTAAACAAGGTAACATTACCGCACTCGATTCTCAATGCCTTGAGGTCGTCATCGGTTTCAGGTGCATCTGTGTCGATCTCCGTGAACGTCGTTTGATTATATCCGGTTATGGACAAGTTTGCAGTTCCTAACGTAAGGAAACGCGTCGTCCAATTTCCTCCAATGACAGGATAGCTTTGGACATCCAAGACGCTGAGGTTAATGTCAAACGTCTGATTCGAAAGATGGGGAGTTATCCAGCTCACTTGATCAATTAAGCTGTTATTGTTATTATCGTAGAACGTCACAAGGAATTCCGGACGTGACGTGATGTCGAGCGTGATATTCTGCTCTGATGACATGTTTAGCGAATTATTGAGCTCATCGATGAACGGAAGCCCTTCGTAATACCTGAAGTCTGACTCATTCACGTACCATAGCACCCTGATTAATTCCTGAGGCGCTTCACGAATGTCGCGATACGTGAGGATATTCTGATAGGGGATATCGGAAGTAACCGTTAACCTCATTTGTGTGTCCGTAATATTCTCCTCGATCGCCTGCGGCCCTTCGGTATAATACTCAACGACGACTTGTGTGACATTCTGCTCTATAATGACCTCGGCTTCATTTTCAAACGTAACATTCACTGATGTATTCATGAACTCCTGAGGTACATCCTGAATGGCACGGCCCGTGATTCCCGCGAGCCCAAGCGTCCTCGTGAGCCATCCTCTTGATTCAGGCACCGCGATCACATTTCCAGTAACCCCACCCACAGGAGTGTTTGAGGGAACTTGCTCAAGCGGCGTGATTGTGTCATTAATCTTAATCATCACGCTTTCCGGAGCAATGTCAAACTCCTGATCTCCGATCACCTCTCTCACGGAGATGTTCGTGGCGATTGCGCTTATGTTTACGGTGAGGTTAACGATGCTTTGATTCACCTTCACATTCTTCACCCATCTCACGGGTTTTCCGATCTCAGCGAGGATTTGGACTGTTGCGATGGACTTATTCAACGCGCGATCCGCTACAATGACCCTGACTGGGTCTGTGAGTGTTGAGTTGATGCCATCAAACGCGGCGAAGCTCACATCGGCTTCTCCCGTGAAGTTTGTTTTTGGAACGAGCTTTGCCTCCGCATCAACTAAGTATACGGTGAGGTTTTCAGAGTCCGTTGCCGAGAATAAGAGAGGGTCGCCATCCAAGTCTGTGAAGTATTGGCTCAGGTTTATGGTGAGGTTCGTGTTTTTATCCATCGTAATGTTTTGGATAGTGGTGTATTGAGGCAGGTTGTTTACTTCTGGCCTTGCATACGTATAGCCGAGATCCTCTATGTAGATGCTTGCGTTCACAAGCTCAATCTTGAGCGTGAAGTTCTGCGTAACATTTGTGAGGGCGCACGTTTCCCTGCAGATTGCGGTGAAGTTGGTTATGGTAGCATTCAGTGAAATTGTTTCATTCGATTCAACGGTCTCATTTGTCTCATTAAAGATTTCAATCGTTTCATTGATGAGCGATTCGTTCAACAAAATGGTTTCATTAAGGTCGATGATCTCTTCCGTTTCATTCGTTTCAGTGAGATTTGTCACCGTCTCATTTATCTCGATTGTTTCATTAAGGGAGATGGTTTCATTTGTTACATTTCCAATTTCTTCTTCTCCATCATCTATTATTTCAGTTTTATTCTTTTTTCCTTTCTCTTTGCTTTCTTTCTTAACGGCGAACCCCGTGATAGAGCTTACTCCTTTCTCCTCCACGTAGCCCTCATCAAGGATGAGATATAACGCATCCTCCGTCTCCACATATGCTTTCGCAGAGCCATTGCTCCAAAGCGTTAATGTGCCGGTAAGCCTTACCGATGTTGGTGGGTAATCTAATGTGATGTCCATCTCATCCGAGGTGTTGAATGTCTGGTTAATCGTGAGCGATGCCGTGTTCTCGTCCGCTACAAACAAGCCAACGATACCTGGGCCTTGAGCTCCGAGGAACATCAAGCCGAGGATGAGCGCCCCAAATATGAGATAGAGTACAGGAATCCCGAATATTTTCTTGTCAAGATTCATGCTGCATCCTCTCTTTGATTAACACTTCAAGGCCATGCGATCTGCTGCCATAGACTTTGGCATCCACCTTTTTGTCAAGGATGTTCAGAATCTTCTGATCAACGGTGATCGTTATGCGTTTCTTCATTACTCCTCACTATTAGAAATTCAAAACCATGGCTTCTATTCGCAAACGTGCGATCCTGGACTCTCTTATCTAGCCAATCGAGAAATCGTTTGTCAAGAGTTACGGTTATGCGCTCTTTCATACTACATATTATAGCTTATTAGTGATGACTATTTAAATACTTTTGTGTATTATCGCTGATAACTACATACTAAGTATGCATAACTCTAGAGTTCTAAGCATGAGGGGTGCCTAAACCACAATCTTCTTCAGCTCTTCAATGTGATTGAAGTCTGCGTCTTTTGTAACAAGCATCATTTCATTCTCAATGATGAGCGAGGCTATTAACAGATCAGCATAAGATAAGATTTTTCCTTTTCTGGCATAGCTGTACGTTAAAGCGGCCATCACATTTCCAGTTATTCTTGTTGTATTAATCAGTGGAAACGATGCGAGAAAATCCAGTAACTGCTGCTGATTCCTTCTGCGCTCAATTATACCAATAAGGAATTCTGTATAAGTCACAATGGTGATATGCGCAGGAGCTGGATACTGTTTTTGGAGAGATTGAATGATTCTTGTTGTTTCCGGAACATTCCTGGAAAGATCAATCAAAATATTCGTGTCATATACCAAAATCATGCTTTCTGAAACCCCTCTCCTTGCGCCAGGCCATATGTTTCTCCATGTCCTTGGCTTCGTTCTCTGTTAACAGAGGAGGATGAGAGAATAATTTTTTCCAGAACTCATCTTTCTCTCTATTGTATGTCCTGAGCATGGTTTTGAAGAGCTCACCCATGCTAAGGTTTGAACGCACGGCAATGGTTTTGAAGTCCCGCCAGTCGTCATCCGATATCCCTTTTATGGTTTTTGTGGTCATGGTATTACAAGTATTACTAGTATTATATAAATCTTTCTCCAATTCATACTTTATTTTGCGTGATTCCACATCGTCTGAAAGAAAGTTACTATGGACTGCCGTATATCACGATGCTTAATGACAAGGCATGAAGGATCTTCCCCATGCGTCAAGATCAACACCTTATCACCCACCACATCCATTGCAGCCGGTGTGATTCCCTTAAGGTGCTTCAATTCTGTGTATTTCATCTTCTGGAACACCCGGTGATACCCCGATTCAAGCTCCGTTACAAGAATACGGCACTTGATTTTTCTTCTCACTCGCTCTTTATGCCAGCGCTGCCAAAGCAAGTTAAACGTCTTTGATTTTTTCCCCGTAACTCCTACGGCTAAGACGGTATCTTTGACGGAAGCTTCCTGAAGAGCGTCGAAGATTGCGGTTTCAAAACCTTTGAATCCCAGAAATAACTTGGTTTCATACTCTTTTTTGGCTGACTGTCCAATTGCAAGTAATGAAGGCAGCACCTTTTCAATCTCCTGCTTTTTGTGTTGCAACTCGTTTTCCTTACGCTGAACGTACTCAAGAATGCTCTGGGGAGAGGCTGCCGTAAAATGCTTTGTTTTTTCCTTAATAATGAAGCCGACCAACCCCTTTTTGATAAGCTTATCAAGAATCTCGTAAATCTTTCCGGATGAGATTTGCGCATCCTCTATGATTTTGCCCGTGGTTGTTTCTCCCAGTTTTAAGAGTGTGAGGTAGACTTTGATCTCTCCCTTTGTCAGGCCGATTTCTTCTAACAGACTCTCCTGCATGCATACCCAGAAATCATGTTCCTATATAAAAGTATGCGACTACACCTCACTTGGTGGGTGGAATAATTTAAATATAATCTATATACTCCTAACTAGTGGTGATAATATGAAAACATTCAAATCCCCTGAAAAAAGACAGGAGGCTCTTGCCCTTGCGCAAGACATGTGTGACGTTGAAAAAATCCGAGCATATCAGCTCGCCGGTCGTTCTGATTTAGCAAGAGCATATGCCAATACGCTCCTCATTGGAGATGGAATAAGTTATGGAACAGGACATTATGCTGGTAGCCCGTATGCACCAGATGACTGGCGGGTTCTCAAGCTAAAGCGGAGATTTGACGCGATTGGGGCCCCCTACAATGTAGAGGCTGCAAAAAAAGGATTGCTCTATTCACATATTGAAGTCAGCGAAGACAGACCGTCCCAAAAAGACATACGAACGATTGATGAACTTCTGGAAACACACGGGATCCCCGGATCGGAACGCACGAACATCTTTATGAGGATGCGAGATACCAGAAGGGAGAAAATTCACCCACTGTCCCATGAAGTATCTCGATTTTGTTTAGGAAGGATTAAAGACACGGGGTATTCTAATGTGGCCGCACGCACAGGAATTCCACGAAATGAAACTGTTACATTTTATCTGGACAAATTTTTTGCAGGGGATACTGAGGGTATCCGTATTGAGCATCTCTATTATTACACGGAGGATCTCGGCGGAAAGCTGAACTCCCTCATTCAGAGAGAGCATCTTAATGGGGCTGAGATTGCATCTCGAGTCCTTCGACTTTTAGAAGGGAGCGGCAACCCTCGAATGAACTTAGGAGTAATCGATGAATTGTGCAAAATTCCTTCTGTTGGCCTCCCTAAAGAAGTTGTACTACGCGCACTTGAAGAATTTGTAGCTTGTGAAGGAGAATTGCGGGAAGGGCATGGAGAAGATTTTGTAGCAATCTTGGGATTGGAATATCTGGGGGCTGATCCTCAATTCCGAGCTCTGAGGGAAGCATCCCTCAAAAACGAGATTGAAAGCGTTGCATGCTTACCGAAAAGAATTGAGTATGCCGTGAACACATTTGGCATTGACCCAAGCAAGGGCTGGCTGAATAAGGCACTTCGGAGGCATGTGTCGAACTGGATGGGATCCCGAGATCCATTTTATCTGGGCGACGCAATTGCCATTGGTCAGAAGTATGCACTTCTTACAGAGGATCAGGTCACGTCTCTTAAGAGGAAACTGCAGGTCTTGAAGGAAATTAAAGGTGTGTTGAATGAGTAAATTTAAATATTAACTTCGTATTCAAGGAAGATGCTCGACATCAAGTTCATACGCGAAAATCCTGAAGGGGTGAAGGAGAATATCAGGAAGAAATTCCAGAATGATAAACTCAAACTTGTAGATGAACTTCTGAATGCTGATAAGCGCAACAGGGATCTCATGCAGGAATCTCAGGCACTGCGAGCGCGCAGAAATAAGGTGAGCGAGGAAATTAACGCTGCCAAGAAAGCTGGAAAGCCCGCAGAAAAACTCCTGAAGGAAGCAAAGGAGATTCCGGAGAAGATTAAGGCGCTCGAGGATGAGCAGAAAAAGCTTCAGGAGACCATCCAGCGCTGCCTATTCGCAATACCGAACATGATTCACGAGAGCGTGCCTATAGGAAAAGATGCGAAGGACAATGTTGAACGAGCAAAATATGGAACGCCAAAGAAATTCAGCTTTCCCGTAAAAAACCACGCGGAACTTGCAGAAGAACTCAGCATTGCGGATTTTGACGCATCTGCGGAAACCTCTGGAAAAGGATTCTACTTCCTTAAAGGGAAACTTGCGCTGCTCAATATGGCGCTGATTAATTACGCGCGCGATTACATGATTAAGCAAGGCTATGCGTACATTGAGCCGCCCTGGATGATCCGGGAGCATATTCTCACCGGAGTGTATTCCGCTGCGGAAATCAATGCGATGGCATACAAGATTGAAGGAGAAGACCTTTATCTCATCGCGACAAGCGAGCATCCTCTCATTGGTATGTTCATAGGAAAAACACTGGAAAAAAAGCAGCTTCCCCTAAAAATTACGGGATTCAGCCCGTGCTTCCGCAAAGAAGTCGGGAGCCACGGATTAGATGAGAAGGGGCTTTTTAGGACGCATCAGTTCAACAAGCAGGAGATGGTTGTCATCTGCGAGCCCGAGGAAAGCTATGCATTGTATAATGAGATGCTTCAACACACCGTCAACGTGTTCAAAGGACTTGAGCTTCCCATTCGAGTCCTGGAATGCTGCTCGGGAGACCTTGGGGATTTAAAGGCGAAAAGCTGCGATGTAGAGGCATGGAGCCCGCGTAAGCAGGAGTATTTTGAGGTTGGCTCACTCACGAACATGGAAGCAGCGCAGGCACGAAGGCTAAATATCAGGATTACTGATGGAAAAACGAAATATTTTGCCCACACCCTGAACAATACAGTCCTCGCAACATCGCGTGCAATGGTCGCAATTCTTGAGAACTACCAAAATAAAGACGGCTCCGTGACAGTACCCAAGGCGCTTGTTCCGTACATGAACGGCGTTACAACAATAACCAAGGAGAAGTAACATGGAGATTCCCTTCTGGGCATGGCTTGTTGCGGGCGGCTTCATGACGCTCGTCTCATGGACAGTGGGAGACTTGGAAATCTTTTTCTATCTCGGCATCATGTTTGTCGTGTTTGGATTGCTCAAGCTCTTTATCCTTGGAAGGCCCAAGAAGGCACAAGCCCAACCAACGATCCATCACCGGCCGCAGCATCATATGCACCCGCACGCGGCGCAATGTCCACGATGCCATATGACCATAAGCATCTATGACCGGTTCTGCAGAAACTGCGGTGTACGGCTTAGACAATGAATTTTCTTTCAAAAAATATTATTCAATATCGTACTGGATGCGCACTACGGATCGTGCCACCCTCACGCATCTCACTTTGGCCGAATTTTATTGTTATCGGAGCGGCGAAATCAGGCACATCTATGATTCACGAAGTGCTTGCCACACATCCCGAAATATTTATGAGCCGCATAAAGGAGCCAAACCTTTTCATGGCCGATGGAGCACGTGATATTTTGGGCAGAGCGTTTAAAAGAGGACGATCGGACAAGCAATTGCTTGCTGCCTGTTTCCGAGGATATCAAGGAGAACGCATCCGTGGAGAATCCTCACAGGCTTACACGCATGCTCCGTTCTGGGGGATGGAAGTGCCTCAACGTATGCGCCAAATAAATCCGGCGATGAAGTTTCTTTTCGTGGCCAGGCATCCAGTGGATCGCATTGAGTCAAATTACCGCATGCATCTCAAGATTCTACCCGAAAGAACGCCCTTAGACATCAATACTTGGCTCGAGAGCAATCCCCATGCCATAGCGATCAGCTGTTATGCTTTCCAGCTCGAGCGATATCTGGCATATTTTCCTAGAAAACAACTCCATATCATGCTCTTTGAAGAGTTCCTCAGGCAACCGCAAGAAAATTTTAGTAAGCTTTTTTCTTTTTTGGGAGTCGCTGACCATGCTATTCCTGAGCCGCTACCGAGAATAAATGAGGGAAGGCCAGTGCAAGCGAATTTTAGTCTTATCGCAAAGAATAAAAAATATCTTCACTCCATTCTCAAACCGGATGTCGTTCATTTCGAGAAAATTCTGGGTAGGAAGACCCCTTGGAAGATTTAACGGAGCTTGCGAAAAAACCCAAACAGCGCGAACGCCTCCCTCTTTGTCAGCATGGATTTCCCAATCATTTTTTTCCAGACTATTTTCTGCGTCTGTTTTTTCTCAGGCGTTGCGAATTCCATTGCGTCAAGCCGCTTAAAGATCATTTTCAACAGAACTGTTTTATCAACCGCTGAAGCAAACTGGATATGCTCGTGAACTTTTCGCGTGCGTGAGCCCTTCGAAAGCTCATACAGAATAATCGTCACCGCCTGCGAGAGGTTCAACGTAGGATATTTTTTCGTGGACGGTATTGTGACAACAAAGTCGCATTCACGGAGCTGCGCATTCGTTAATCCGCTGGATTCCGGGCCAAACATGATCGCAGTTTTTTTTGGCAGACGCATAGACGCGAGATGCTCAGGCGTTAAAGGAGAGCGGGGAATATTGTAGTCCGTGCCAACCAATGCCGTTGTGCCAATGACACAATCATACTCTTTCAGCGCACCTGCTGACATGAGCTTCGCTTTTTTCAGAATATCCTGCGCATGCTTTGCCCTATTTCTCGCTTCCTGATCCGAGGGCTTGCATACAGGATTCACAAGCACAATATCTTTGAATCCAAAATTCTTCATGCTCCTGCACACAGCGCCAAGATTTCCGGGATGCTCGATTCCATGCAGAATAATGGTGACCATATCAGAAGGGGAGTATCGCTTTAAACACAGGAATGAGCAGGAGCAACAACAGCACATACAGGAGAACCATGCTCACGTTCATCCACACCCGGTTGCCGTGCTGCTCGCCAAACCATTGAAGCATAACGATGTGAAACATCCTGCCACCATCCACAGGGCCCAAAGGCAGCAGATTTGCGAGGCCCAGGCCAAGACTCAGAATAAAAATCCAGTTCAGCAATGTTGTTATCCACAAGAAACTCTGGACGGAGAAGGCTTTTTCATTCCTAAACTGCGTCTTTACTTCAATGCCCAGATACGCTCGGGAAGCATTTAGCGGATGTTGAGCGGTCATGACGCCATATTGCGCATCCGGCCCTGCTATCGTGATATTCTGGCCTGGCTGAATATCCTGCATAGCTATGAAAAAAGTCTGCGTGCTATTCACGGCGTTTCCATTAACCTCCGTAATCATCGTTCCCTGCGGAATGCCCGCAATAGCTGCGGGAGCTCCTTCAACTATTTTTGTGAATATGACGCCCTCAGGCGTGATAACCTGGGCAGCAATCGGGTCCATGATGAAGAGAAATATGAGGAGAACAAGCGCGGCCGTGAGAATATTTGAAAAAGGGCCCGCGGCAAAAACCGAGAGCTGCACGAGATTCCGCTGTTTTTTCAGTTTTTTCTCATCAGGCTCCACAAACGCTCCCGGAAGAGGGCCAAAAAACGCGAATCCTGAGCTTTTAATGGGCAGATTATGGGATCGCGCAACAAGACCGTGAGAAAATTCGTGGATCACAACAACGACAAACAACGCAAGTAGGCCTTCAATCAGAGGGACCGTAATTCCTGTGCCGGGAATAGGCAGCCCGGGCAGGACGGGACTAACGGTAGGCGGGGCATTCGGAACGAAGAAGAGATTGAAGACGCCCTGCGCTATGAAGAACAGAATAACAGCCATTCCAATGAATCCTAGGGGCACACCGATATAGCCGAGGACTCTGATTATTTTTTCGTATCTCTTTCCCAGAGCATTCATTAAGGGGACGCCAATTTTCGTGCGATACAGGCCTATAAACTTCGCATGGAATTCAAACTTGCTTCTATTGAGATAAATAACAATCGCAACAAGAGCATAAAATATGAGAATATATTTGAACTGAATGATGAACTCAACGAATGTCATGCTTTACTTCTTGCGCATCGGGCGCAATGTTCGGGCTCCGCATTTCCTGCAGCAGATTTTTCCGGAAAGGATTTTTGCCATGGGAGCGTGCATTACTGTTTTGCATCCTCTGCAAACAAACTTGTTGCGAAACAACCTTGCTTCTGCTTCTGGAAATTTAACCAAAACGATCACCGTTCCTATTTTGGTTAAACTCAAAAGTGTTCAATTTTTGTTGTTTAACCATAGTCACGCCTTACTGCGGCTTCACCTGTTTCATAACGCGTTGATCGAGAATCTGCCAATATAATACGGTGCAGCCGTCAACAACTTCTTTCTGGAGCTCATCAGGGATCTCAAGATCAAACGTCTCAAACGTCTCAGAGTCCATGACATTCGCCTTATTCTCGCTTATGGACAATACCTGGGCGTTTCGTTTTTCAATGATGGGAACATCAACATTATCATGCCCGGGAAGGACCATCTCTCTCTTTTTACCATCAATCAATCCAACCGCCTGCAGCCGGACTTTTGCATGGCCATGCTTTCCAGGGCGACTTGTCTGAATATCCACAACCTTGCATGCAACTGCATCAACAACAACGTAGCTGCCAACCTGAAGCGTTCCCACGCTCTGCTGCTTCACACTCATGCCATTCACCCATTCTTCGCTGCGAGCTTAATATCCCCTGATTTCACAGTCTTTCTGCCAGCGTGAAGCGCTAGTCGCACGGCATTCCCTGCGATCTCCTCAGCGAGCGTCTCTAAGACCTCTTTCAGCGCTGCTTTCGACTTGTCTGAAACACGCTCGGCGCCGGAGTTCTTCAGAATCTTCTCCATCGCCGCCAGTGGTAATAGTTTTTTGGAAGTCATTCGTATCCCCCTTTATGAGCTTATGGGAAGCGGTAGGGGTTTTTAAAGGTTGTGCTCACCACGGCAGGAGTCTCCATCGTCTCCTCCTCTTCTGAGCGATGAACCGGCTTATTTCAGCATCCATGCGCTCAAAATTTGCGTATTTGCGCTCAGCTTCCCTAAACTCTCGAGAATGATGAATCGTACGCTCCTCTTTATGGTCAAACTTGAGTTTCTTATGGAGCAATTCATGGTACATAATATAGTCAAGAAGCTCAACAGGCGCGTCCTTGAATATACTGCTGATCAGAATCGTATCTGACCCATACGCGTAATGGCCGAGTTTTCGCGTTGCGTCTGTGCTCCATTTTAGATTCGGCTCTTCCATATTGTCGTTGAAATATTCCTGATTCACACGATGAAAACTTTCGGAGAGCACGGGATCGGTATGCACTTTTGGAACGACTTGATGGACTTTCTTCAGAAAAATGTGATACAATTCAACACGCTTTGTCTTTTTACCGCCAAGAAGTTTAATCAAGAGCGCCTGCAAAAGGCCAATGACGATATCAGCGTCAACACCCTTCCACTCCCGTGACAATCCAAACCGGAGATCGTGTCCTGAGAGCTTCACATTCGCATTATACGAGCCGAACTTTCTGCTGTATTTTACAGTCACCTGATACGGAAATGATTTGCCCGGATAGAGCTCAGTAAACGCTTCGCGCACAAGCTCACTGGTGGACTTCATATCGCAAAATCGCAGCAAACTTTCCCATGTCGCGGAGCTGCACGCCCTCTCTTGTTTCCACGGATATGAGTTTCACCTCAGTTCCGAATTCCTTCGCGATTTTCTCAAACTCCTCGATTTTCTCGTCGCTCAGAGCCTCGGATAGAAGCAGCGTTTCAACCGCGCCATACCCGAGCTGTTTTTTTGTAGCCTGCTCGCCATACGTCACGATCGCCTGGCGCTTCGCGAGCAGCTCAAAGAACTTTGCCATTATTTTTTTCTCGTCCGCTACTTCTTCCTGCGCGAGGACATCCTGGCTTTTGTCGAGAAGCTCCTGAAGACCAATTTCCTCAGTATAACTTAGATCTTTAATAGCAATGATCTTCTTTCTCAATTCATTTGTGAGAAACTCGCCATTCATGAAATCATACTTGCTCGGACCCGGGCCGCCAAGAATAATACCCTTAAGGTCTTTGTTATCGAGAAATTGATGCATGACGTGGTCGGCAACCTTCTTGTAATGGTCTCGGATAGCGCCTTCACGTTGGCGCGCAAATCTCAATGCGGAATTGTGGACAAGAAGGCCATTAGCAATGAAATTTCCTGCTGCAACAGAGATATCGACCATTTCCGTTGGCTTTTTGGTGATTTGAATCGATTGGATCTTTACGGGAACAAAGGGGATCCTGTAGATCTTCAAGAGCTCTTCCCTAAGGTCTTCCCGTTTTATTTTTTGGATTATTCCTTTATAAAAGACTTCTTTGCTCATCATTCTCTTATTCGTGAAAAAGGAAGGCGCGCTGAACTGAGGGAGGGAATAGCCATGCGCTTTAAGCAGCTTGCCAATTTCATTCCCGGGCACGATGATTCTTCGCGTTCTACTCATAGATGCTTTAGATCGCTCGAGATCATAGAGTTTTTTTATCTTTTTTAGCGAAGTGAATCCAATGTGTTTATGGAATCGCTCTATTGATTCTTTTTCTGATATTTGCAAGGTGTATCGTGGATTATTACTGTACGGATTTGAACGGTTATCGTACGTATGCAGCGATGCTAAGATCCCGAATCTCAGAAGGATCAGATGTGTCTGGTGGATGAGTGTCTTGTGGTTCATCCCAATGCCAACCTTCCCCCCTGAGACATACCCTTCTGCATCATAAAGCCCCTTAAGGAAGGCAGCAACAACATTATTCTTTGAATTTAAAATTTTGGAAGGAACCTGAGAATCCAGCTTTTGTAGCGTTTCCGGAAATTCTGCCCTGATCAATCTTACCAACGGCCGGCTTGTAAAGCGCAGCTGATGATAATGCTTTTCAGGCCGATAGCGATAGCTGCTCAGGATGTTAAAAAAGCGATCGAATCTCTTTTTGTAGGCAATCGCAACGTATTCGTCCTGCTCGGAAAATGTGGCCCTGTCATTCTCAAGGCTCCCGTCACCCATAAAATAGCCGAGGAATAGCGCAAATTCTGGTGTGAGCCCATGATGAAGCCCGAGTGGTTGATTGCGATGAATGGAGGAGGTATGGTTTTGCAGGAACTCCTGAAAATCGATATCCAGCGAGGTGCACACCATGTTTAATGGCTGCGTGTTCGCATTAATCTTTCCTATTTCATAGGAGGAGATGGTCGTTTGCGTAACGCCGATGGATCGTGCAAGATCGCGCTGGAGGAGACTCCGTTCCCTTCGCGTGCGCAATAATAGATCCCTGCCTTCACTCGTGATGGCAAATGCGTTGTGATACTTCTCTGGATGGATCTTTTGCACTTCGCCCTTGATATCAATATGTTCAGGCATGATGAGATACTCTCCGACACGGAGCTGCTGCGCTGCCTTCTCTCGTATTCCTTGCGGTGTCGCGACGAAAAAGACATGATCTTGTGAGCATTGGATCTGTGATTTGGGATACTTGACGCAAATCGTGTAGACCTTATTCTTCCTAGTCTGCCATTTCTTTTGGACTTGCGAATTCCTTAATGATACGTTTTCCATACTCTTGACATCCATGCTTTCGTGCAGCTTGTCTATTGGCAAGATATTCCCATCGGCAAGCTGGACTAACGTGTCTTTTGCCAAGCATTGACCACCCGCACGGAACTTACCCGGAACTTCAGAATGCGTTTTCATGACCGGGATGATCGTTTTTCCTTTTAACAGTGCGATCGTCGCATCCCTGCGGTCAACCACGATCAGTCCATACACTTCTTTCGTCTCAATCATGTCCCTGAGCGCATCAAGAACGAACTCTTTGTCACACCGATAAATACGTTGATTTAAAGGAACGGGAGGCTCAATACTCCACACCTTCACGTCACTCTGCCCTTCACGTTCCGCAACATTTCCAGCGAATGCCATCAATCCATTGGGCGGGGTTTGTTTGTATAAGCGAAGATGCTGAATCATCCTTTCGAGCGCGTCTGTCACGTTTTTTCTCGTTGAAGAAGACTTGATATTGGAAGCTGTGCCTTGTTCCTGAGCGAGATGCTGGATGATCTTCACGATCTCATAGTCTTTCGGAATGTACACCGTCACCAATTCTGTATGCCTGCCTCTATATTGCTCAAGCTCCTTAATGAGCTTCTTCAGTTCATGCCGTTGCAGTGCGGTTAAGGACATAGGATCACACGAGAATTGAATCTATAAAAAGCTATTGAGCTAAGCTGTCTAATTGCTCGGACATAGTATTGTTAAAATGACCCCTGATTTATAAGTCTTTAGTGTTTACTTTGCCCATCTCCATAAAATATTAAAGTAGCTTTGATACGACTTCGCAACTTCTTTACTGCGAATGAGCGTAGCCAATGGCGTCTCGCTCCACACTGTAATCGCAACTTTTTCTCCATAGATCATCACGGGTGCCGGATTTTCGAATTCCTTTGGAAGCAATTTCACCTTAACTTTTTCATATGACTCTGCTTCCTTAATCTTCGTTTTATGTTTTTCGCTCCAGAGGATACGCATGGGAATCTTTGCCTTCACCCTCTTTTTGTGCCAAAGTTCAGCGTACGGACCCAACGTTTCTTTGAACTTTCCGCCACCGCCGAATACAAGGATTTCACCTCGTTGCTTGAGCGCATCCTCAAATATGGACTTCATTCCCTGTTTTCCTTTGTAGATTGTGGCTTCTTGAGGTTCCCTTGCGAGCACGCGCTGTTTTTTGAGGTCTGGAATAAATTCTGAAAGTAATTGTTTTTTTTGCTCAAGTTCGGTTTGTTTTTCTGTTAGCATCTCAGAGAGTCTTTCAGGGTCTGCCGCTTCAAAGTATTTGACATTAGACTTAACAACATAACTGACGAGCCCTTTTTCTATGAGCTTCTCGAGTAGCTCGTATACGGTTTTACTATAGAATTTTAGTTCCTTGATCAACTCTCCGGCTGATGCAGAACCAATCGTGAGCAATTTTAAGTAGAGCTGTGCTTCCTTTTCGGAAAGGCCGAGTTGCTGTAATGTTTCAATTTCTTTCATTATAACCTACTAAGGAAGTTGTAGTAATTTAAATAGTTTGTGGTTACTACTGCTTCATCACGAATGGGGGTTGAAATCATGGGTGAAATCACGGATGACAAAATGAAACAATGGATTGAGGAACAAAAAGAGCACTTTGCGAGGCCTGAATTTGCTCATCTTCCTTGTTTGGAAGTTACCGCAGACACGCATTCTCCGATTGTTGACTATGATCATGTGAAGTGGTTTGAGCGGGCTGAGATCGCCGTCAATCGGGATGTGCTTGAAGAAGTTGAGATGTATTATGTCGTTGGGAAGTATCTTGGGAGCGGCGGACATTGTTCAAATCATGATGCTCTACTCTTCTGCGCTGGAACATACAATGTCAACGTACAAACGGGAATATACCGTGCACCTCTCGGTCGCGCGACGTTTATACCGATGGAATGGATTACGAGATATACTCCATTAACAACCAGAGAGTAAGCTTGCGATTCTATAATCACAAAGGGGGTTGCAATCGTGCTTGAATCCATTGTACAATCAACGAAGAAAGCATTTACATTAACCGAGCTGCTCGTCACGACCGCTATCATTGGAATCCTCGCGGCAATGGCTCTCCCCAACTTTATCGAGGCACACACCCGTGCTAAAGTGAGCCGGGAGCGTTCAAATCTTTATGCTATTGCGACTGCACTCGAATCCTACAGGATTGACCACAACCAGTATCCTGCTGCTGCAATTCCTTTGAGTGTATCTGGCGGAGGGATTACGCTACCATCCAAAGTTCAGCGACTTCTCCCTTTGACAACACCTATCGCTTATATCTCTTCGCTCCCCTCCGATATCTTCAGCCCTTTAACGGCTCCCGAAAATGTGACGAACTATTTGGACAGACACACATATGAATTAAGCGGCCACTATGCCAATGATCGCCCCTCAGTACGCAACGTAGATATCTCATATTTTACGAGAGGGGTGAGTGAGTGGATTGCAATGTCTTTTGGACCTGCAAGACAACGACCCCTAATGACCGATGGTTTCAATGATGATGATCTCTACGATCCTACAAACGGAACAGTGAGCTTAGGACTACTTACAAGAATAGGCCCATAAAGATTAGTTTACTGGAGTTCTATTATTTACTTTGACCCATATATTCATTCATTGAAATAATATATAATAAGATAAGATTAATATACTTCGAAATTCTTACATTGGTTAACAAACTAAAAGGGTTCTATATGTTATCTCGAAGATCTTCCGGCGACGTAGATTTAGCTATCATTCTTAGCTATCTTACTTTTGACGGACATTTGGCAAAAGACCTTAAAGGATTTTATATCAGCTCTGGAAGTAAAAGCACAATACAGCGATTTCGAGATTTGATAAAGCAACAGTATGGTATCGATGGAAGACTTGAAGATGGAATGGGATTCGGAAAAAGCTTTAAATATCGCTACTTCAATGCAATCATCACTAGACATTTGTACGCTTCTGGTGCGCCGAAAGGCAATAAAACAGCAACTGAATTTTGGGTCCCTCTTTGGATTATGAGCAATCGTGAGTTTGCAAGAGCTTACATACGAACGGCGTTCGACTGCGAAGGCAGTATCTGGTTTGAAAAGCAAGCAAAAATACGCTTTGGAATTTGTAAAGAGCCAAGATTAATAGCAAATGGTTTAGCATTCATTAATGACCTTAAAGAAATATTATTAAATTTCCAAGTTGAAACAACAAAAACATGGATCACAAATACTAACGCTCGCATGGATGGAACCAACACCAACGGTTTTTATTTTAAAATTAGGCAACAAAGTATTCACACATTTGCTAGAGAAATCGGTTTTTCCGATAGATTTAAAAAGCGTAGGCTATCCTTAATTTAAGGGGTTACCCTTAGAATGGGAGTGTATAACTCGGTTATGCACCATTAAGCTATGGGGTAGCTTGGCATCATCCTTTCTGGTTTGGGACCAGAAGACCCCGGTTCGAATCCGGGTAGCCCCATGATCCAATTCCCATTACGATGGCAGAAGAAAAACGATACGGCAGTGTGAAGCGCTTCGGCGCACGCTACGGAACGAGCATTCGCAATAAGCTTGCGCAGATAGAAGCTATCCGGAGAGCGAAGAAAAAATGCCCGTACTGCCATTCGCTCAACGTTGTCAGGAAATCCGCCGGGATATGGCATTGCACGAAGTGCAAAAAAACATTCGCAGGAAGAGCCTACACGATCGTTGAGCAGGTCAAGTTCAAGGCAGACAATATTGATGATCAGATCAAGATGAAATCTACAAAAAAAGCTGCGTCGAAGTCAAGAAAGTCAAAAAAGGAGGAGGCGCAACCCGATGGTCAAGTATAAATGCTTTTATTGCAACAAGAAGGTTTCTGACGATTATGTCACGAAGCGCGTACGGTGCCCGTACTGCGGCAGCAAGATCCTCTTTAAAACACGGTCGACATCGACCAAAGTCAAGGCGAGATGACGTACACGGCAGTCATTACTGTTCCCGGGAATCCAAAGGTGCTCATGCGCTGCATACGCGAGCAGCATTCCAGGAATGATCGAGGGGGATATACCGTTAAGACAACTCCGAAGGGGACAACGGTCACAATTACATCGCGTGACGGTGTTGCTCTCCGGGCAACGCTCAACAGTATCACAAAAATGCTCATCATCTTTGAACGCATGCAAGAGGTGGCTCATGGCAGCGCCAAGTAAAGAGACCCAAGAAAAAATCCAGCGTCTGCAGCTTCTCGAGCAGCAAGCACATCAACTCAGCACGCAGCGCCAGCAGTTCACCGCGCAGCGCATTGAGATAGAATCCGCAATGGAGCATCTTAAGGATGCCTCGGATGTATTCAAAATCATTGGGCCCATCATGGTAAATTCCCCGAAACCCGGCGTTGAGCAGTCGCTCGCGGACCGCAAAACGATGCTTGAGCTTCGGATTAAGAACCTTGAAAAGCAGGAAGCACACATCAAAAAGAAAGCAAAGGATCTCCAGCAGGAAGTCCTGCGGGAGCTCGGACATGGCGAAAATTGAGGACGTAAACCATATTCTAGAACAACTGAGAGAGTTGAGTGAGGATCCTGCGGTTCCCCGAAACGTGCGCACGAAGCTAACTGACACCATTAAATTTCTCGAAAACTCAGATGAGATATCCGTGCGGGCGAACAAAGCCCTCTCTGAGCTTGACAGCCTCGCGGATGACAACAATATGGACGCTTACACGAGAACGCAAATCTACAATATTGTCAGCCTTTTGGAAAAACTTTAGACTCTGAGAGCACAGTTGCATTTGGAATGATGTACTGGTCCCCTTCCTCAGCCCTGACTTTTGTATGCATCCACCCGATATGCATGATTTTGCCTTGGATTCCATGGACCCGTATTTTTTGCCCGAGCCGGCGTTGCTTCAGCAGCGCGCGGCGTGCGCGGACGTTAGGGAAAAAGTCCCGGACGTTCAGAAACACGGTGATGATCATCACGAGCGAGACAACAGCACCCACAACCACAAACACCCCCTTCGCAAGCCCTAACTGGCGCAACGCAAGGAATATCGTCACTGCATAGACTGCCGCAGAGGCCGCTTTTGCAATGCCCTCTGCGAGCGGCAATTTTTTCCCCATTGTCTTCCCCACAATCCAGTTGAGCTCCATTTCCTTTAATATTTTCTCCACAACCTTGCCGAGCACCCTCCCAATAATAAAACCCACAAAAAAGATTACAATGGCAATGATGCTATTCGCAAGGACAACAGATATTAATTCCTGCCAGGCGGCCATGACACGCGCTATGAATTCATGCATGCTGTTTTGTTCAAAGGTAAGTTTATAAAGGTTTTGCGTCCTCGGAGCAGTATGGTTCAGGATGCCTCGCTAGACCTGCGGAAATCAGCAGGCGATAAAATCAAGGATCTCGAAGACGAGCTTAAAAAAACGAAGTACAATAAGCGAACGCAGCACCATATCGGTCTTGTCAAGGCAAAACTTGCGCGTCTCAAAGAGCGAAGGGAGGCGCGCTCGAGCGGTGGAAAGAAAGGGGAAGGGTTCAGCGTTCGCAAAACTGGTGATGGAACTGCAGTCTTGCTTGGATTTCCAAGTGTCGGGAAATCTACACTGCTCAACGCGTTGACAAACGCGCATTCTCCCGTTGGTGCATATGCGTTCACGACGCTCACGGTCATCCCAGGACTCCTCGAATATAATCAGGCAAAGATCCAGATTCTTGATGTTCCGGGCATCGTTGCGGGAGCGGCGGCGGGCACTGGACGGGGCAAGGAGGTATTGCAGGTCATACGCACCGCAGATCTTGTTATTATGTTATTGGATGTCTTTCATCCCGAGCATTATGCCGTACTCTTAAAAGAAGTGAATGAGACAGGAGTTCGTTTAAACCTCAGAAAACCGGATGTGCGGATCACGAAGACTATTCGAGGAGGAATCCGCATTGGACGCACTGTGCAATGCCCAATCGCTGATGAAACGATACGTGGAATCCTCCGCGAGTTTAGGGTGAGCAATGCTGACGTACTCATTCGCACCCCAATTAATGAGGATCAGCTCATTGATCTCCTCGAAGGGATTACGGTGTACTTGCCTGCAATCACGGTCGTGACCAAAATCGATTTGGCGTCTCCGCAGCAGATCCAGGCAGTCCACAAACAATTTCCGGGAGCCCTCTTTGTTTCCGCGGAGGCAAACAAGGGGATTGACGATTTGAAGCTGGCCATTTATGAAAAGCTTGACCTTATCAGAATATATATGAAGGAAGTGGGAAAGAAAGCAGACATGGATGAGCCCATGATCATGTTCAGAAGCGCAACCCTGCGCAGCGTGTGTGAAAAACTCCACCGCGATTTTGTCACGAAGTTCCGGTTTGCGAGGATATGGGGAAGTTCCGTCAAGTTTCCCGGGCAGAAAGTATTGCGGCTGGATCATCAGCTCAAGGACGGCGATGTGATTGAGTTGAGGATATCTTAACTGATTCCAAGAGGAACTTTTTTAAACTGATTCCCTTTTACGGTGTTCATGGCAGAAAATAAAACAAGCAAGGACGAGCAAATCGGTTTTCATAAGGGAGCACTGACGACGCTTGCGAAGGAACGCGAGGAGATGAGCAGAGTCCTCTCGATTGTTGAGCAGCTCATGCAAATGCATGTCAAGGCGCTCAAGGACTTGGGTGTTGATCTCGCGAAGATGGCAAAACAAGCCAAGACAAAGAAGCCCATTGAAGACATTATTAAGTAGCGGGCATGATTGCATTCAG
>Ga0209542_10008113_pt1 | contig 19722 bp, 21 predicted proteins | sample RifCSPhighO2_01_FD_184028 | JGI IMG/M metagenome (GOLD analysis project Ga0209542, IMG submission 184028) | Soil microbial communities from Rifle, Colorado - Rifle CSP2_plank highO2_0.1 (SPAdes) (version 2) | ecosystem: Environmental > Terrestrial > Deep subsurface > Rock core/Sediment ...
CTTGTGCATGCCGGCTGCACAATCCCAAACTATGACAACAAGAATGCAAATCCTATTGATGATGGCGCATATGCAATAGAGCCCTTTGCAACAGCAGGGCAGGGTGTTGTTTATGATGGCAAGCCCTCTGGCATATACAGATTGCAGGAAAGAAAGGCAATCCGCGATGCCCTGGCAAGAGATATTCTTAATTATGCAGAGCAGGAATACAAAACACTTCCATTCTGCGAAAGATGGATTGTAAAGAGGTTTGGCGCGCGGGCGCTTCTTTCTTTAAGATATCTTGAGCAGGCAGGAATACTGCATCATTTCCCCCAGCTTGTTGAAAAATCGCACATGCCTGTGAGCCAGGCAGAGCATACGATTGCTGTCAGCAAAGAAAAAGCAGAGGTGACGACAAAGTAATAAACAAGCCTATTTTATTTTTGCATCACTTTTTATCATTTTTATAATCTCTGGAAACTCAGATATTTTAAAATGCCCATTTTTATTTTTATAGAGAATAATATTTGCATTTTTTAGTTTATTCCCATATTTTTTAGCATGAGATACCGGAATGACATCATCATTTTTTGAAAACAATAAATTGAGGTTTTTGGAATTTTTCTCAATCAATGATAAATCTGGCTTAAGTTTGAATCCGCCAACTAAATCTTCGCCAGTTATTGTATTGTCAAATGGCGGGCAGATTAAATAAGTAGACAATATCTTTTTGGGAAATCTTTTTTCAGACAAATATTTTGCCAGAAAAATTCCCCCTAATGAAATGCCTATTAAGATGATATTATTTTTCAATTTAGGAAAATGTCTCTCAAAATAAATTTTCCATTCATTATATTTTGCATTATCTTGCAAGGGCATGCGGGGTTTAATAATCTGAAAATTCTTGCCCAAATTTTTCTTTAAGTAGTCATCTGTCCAGCGTATTTTTTCTTCAATTGATATTTTTCTGTTTTTTAAAAAATGTAAGTAATCTTTTTTATTCTTAAAAGTCATTCCGCCATGAATTATTAATATTTGGGTTTTCTTTTTCATAATCACCAATTCAATTAAACTTTTTGTTTTCACCCGGCATAAGCAGAGATGATAACTGAGTAAATAGGCTACATTAAGCAAAAGCTAATCTAATTAAACCTCTAGATTTATTCTTTTTGTTAATATGCTCAGTATCAATCTCTTCCATCTCCTTATCCCTTTTTATTTTAAGCATACCATCAAATGTATTAAATGAATCTAGCAACTCCTGGGAATATGCCTCATGCACAAACATTTCTTCCGATGCTTTTCTTACTAATTCAGATTTGCATTTTGGGCAATACATGCTTTCAATGCCCATATTAACAGGGCCATAAAAACCCTTTCCACACATCAAGCATTCAAGCGCACAATAATTCATGAGTCCCATAAAGAAATATAGACTCGGGAGTTTAAAAATCTATCCAGCATAAGTCGGCCCGCATTCCAGGGCAGACCTCGCTGACTTGAGATATTCTGACTCAATCTTCCTGTATCTTTCAACATCACCCTTGCTTATGCTTGCCTTTACCTTTCTCATTGCCTCTTCAAAGTGCTTCTTTGATACCTCCTTGGCATTCTTGTCTTTTCTTAATGCAAGCATTGCTGCCTCCCTGCATAATGATTCAATATCTGCGCCAACATAGCCATCTGTCTGCTCTGCCATCTTGTCAATATTAACATCCTTTGCCAACGGCATGTTTTTTGTGTGTATCTTAAATACATCAAGCCTGCCTGCCTTGTCAGGAGGAGACACCATCAAAAGCCTGTCAAACCTTCCAGGCCTCAGGATTGCGCTGTCCAGCATGTCTGGCCTGTTTGTCGCCCCGATAACAATAACATTCTGCAGCTCCTCCAATCCATCCATCTCTGCAAGCATCTGATTTAGCACCTGCTCTGTGGCTCTTGCTCCTGCCTCCAATCCTCTTCTTGCTGCGAGGCTGTCTATCTCATCAAAGAATATTACGCAAGGAGACACCTGCCTCGCCCTCTCAAAAATCTTTCTGACGCCCTTTTCACTCTCGCCGACCCACATGCTCAGCAATGAGGGGCCTTTAACCTGTATAAAGTTTGCTTCAGATTCTTTGGCAACTGCCTTTGCGAGAAGTGTCTTGCCTGTTCCAGGAGGGCCGTACAGCAAAATTCCTCTTGGCGGCCTTATTCCCATTCTTGTAAATGATTCAGGATATTTCATAGGCCATTCTACTGCCTCTTTAAGCTCCTGCTTAATTCCCTCCAAGCCACCAATATCACTCCATTTAATATTAGGTGTTTCAACCAAAACCTCGCGCATTGCAGAAGGCCTTACAGTTCTCAATGCCTCTTTAAAGTCATTCTGAGTTACTTTCAGCTCCTCTAAAACCTCTTTGGAAAGCTCTTCCTCGCCTTCCATCTTAATCTTTGGCAGCACCTTTCTTAAAACAACCATTGCAGCCTCTTTTGCCAGGGAAGAGATGTCTGCGCCTACAAACCCGTGCGTTATCGCAGCCAGCTCCTCAAGATTAACATCCTTTGTCAGCGGCATGTTTCTTGTGTGTATTTTCAAGATTGAAAGCCTGCCGTTCTTGTCAGGAACATTTATTGAAATCTCCCTGTCAAACCTTCCTGGGCGCCTTAATGCAGGGTCAAGTGAATTAGGCCTGTTTGTTGCTCCGATAACAACAACCTTTCCCCTGCTCTTCAGCCCGTCCATCATTGTCAACAGCTGTGAAACGACTCTGCGTTCCACCTCGCCATAAACCTCCTCTCTTTTCGGGGCAATGGCGTCTATCTCATCAATAAATATGATAGAAGGCGCTGTTTTTTCTGCATCTTCAAATATGTCGCGGATTCTTTTTTCGCTTTCGCCGTAAAATTTTGACATAATCTCTGGCCCATTCAGCAAAATAAAGTTTGCCTCGCTTTCATTCGCCACTGCCTTTGCCAGCAGTGTCTTGCCTGTTCCAGGAGGACCGTGCAGCAAAACGCCCTTTGGCGGCTCTATGCCCAGTTTTAAGAAAAGCTCGGGATGCTTCAGGGGCAGCTCTACCATCTCACGAATCTTTTTTACCTCATCTGTCAACCCGCCTATGTCCTCGTATGTAACCTCAGGAACCTTTTCTTCACTTACTTCAACTGCCTTCGGGCTCAAAACCATCTCAGTATTCTCTGTAATAACGCATTGCTGGGCAGGAGTTGTTGAAACAACTACAAACCTAATCTGCTGTATGCCTCCAAAGCCAAAATTGCCGAGCGCCTCTCCGAAAAAGTCGCCAAAAAAATCCTCAAATTCCTCTGACATCAAATCCCTCCTTCTCTGAACGCCACCAAGCACAACAATGTCACCCTTCACAACAGCCCTTCCAAGCAATCCGCGCTTCATGCTCTCGGGGTCGCCCTGAATCATTATGCCTTTCTGCGAAGGCGCGATTGTTACCTTTTTTGCCTCTTTAATCTCTACTTTTTTTATCTCAACCACCTCTCCAATGCCTGTCTTTGCATTTCTTCTTATGATTCCGTCTATCCTCGCTATTCTCTCCCCTATGTCAGCAGGGTATGCCCTGTCAACAATCGCTACTGTTTCCCTGTTGCCTTTAATAGAAATAACATCGCCCCTCTTCAAGCCAAGCTGCCTCATGACTTCAGTATCAACTCTTGCTATGCCTTTGTAGGCATCGTCCTGCAATGCCTCTACAACCTTCAGCTTGACAATTGATTCTTGTTTCATCTTCTTAATCTTTTTATTTTAATTACCCCATTATTATTAAGAGGGTGGGCGGCATCACTGAACAACAGCGATAGCTTACCTGCTTCCTCAAAACAAAGCCTTACCATGTCATTCATAATCCTCTCCTCTTCCTTGATAAAATTTACAATCTCCTTGGGTATGCTGACAGCATAACTGTTGCCAACAACACGCAACTTGACTTTAAAAATCTTGTTTTTTAGTGCCATAAAATCATTGTATTCCTGCATGTCAAGGGGATGCATAACACGCTCGCCGCAATGCTCGCATTTAAGGAACCTAATCCTAAAGCCGTCCTCCACAGACTCAAATGGCTTCATAACCCTTTCGCACTTGCCGCACAAAACCTTCTGCTCAAATATGTCTTTCATTTTTATTTGCTTTTAGTATACATCTTGTGTATACACAAGAGATATACACTATTTAAATATTTCGGTTTGCATGGCTTTGCATAAAAAAGCAATCCTGCGCGCAAGCTTATTTTCAAGTCTGGGACAGAATTAATCTCGAAAAAGGTTAATTAAATCGTGCCATATAACTCTGCAAAATAAAGCTGTATCAATTCTTTCCTCAATTTTCTGGCTAACTCTCCAGCCAAATAATTTCTTATCCTGAGCAAATCCATTTTCAGAGTTTACTCTCTGAAAATATTCTTTTAAATAATTCATAGTGTCTAAAACAAAACTTTTCATAGTTTCAAGCCATTCATCACCATGCCCAAGCTTAGAATTCTTTCGGGGAATTATGTAAACTTTAGCTTCCTTAAACAAGCTGACATAACAAGGGAAGCTGTAATACCTGTCGAGCCTTATAGAATCAACTTTTATTTCTAATTCTCCAAGCATTTGCATTGCTTTTGCAAATGCTTTTGCCTCGCTAATTAGGCTTGTTCCAAAACAAATATACATTCTTGTAGAAATATCCATTAATGCAAACTTGTAAACAAATGCTTTCTTCTTTGCTTCTTGTTCTTTTGCCTTATCTTTCAGCTTCTGAACTTCAGAAGCATAATGCTTGCTAATCATTAAGCTGTAGCCTGTTGCATCTCCGCAAGCATTAATTTTGTTGATTCCTTTTTTCTTTAGCATAATAACAAGTAAGTTGAATAATGCAATTTCAACTTCCTCGTCGGAATACAGCCTTTCTATAGTTTTGTAGCTTACATCCACTCCAGTCATTAAGGAAAAAAGCAATAGTGCATTTGACATCACCCTATTGCTTTTTCCAAATAGCTGATGAATTAGAATCAGCCTTAATTTTTCATTAGGCTTAAGGCAAGATTTATTTCCTTTTCCGCTATAAACCCTTAAGCCTTTTGTTGCTTCATCAGTTATTGGCTTTAAAATTTTGATTGCCTTTTTTATACGCTTCTTGAATTCTTTTTCATATTCCGCAGTATCTGGCTTTTCTTTTTGCTCTTCAGAACGCTTTCTATAATCCGCGAGGATAAACTTGTCCAGTTCCCAGAGCTTTCTTCTTATTTGCTTGTTTCTAAGTCGCATTTTACACCTCTTTAGATAGAAGTAGAGTATACGCTACTTCTACTTTTCGGTGTTGCATTATATTCAATATATCACCGAAAAGCTTATATAGCGTAGCGTATACTTATTTATTATGTATTTGAGATTTTTTAAGAAAGGGAGGAAAAAATATTATTATATAGCCAAAGCAGTAAGAAAAGGTGTGAGGGTTATTCAAAAATCTATTCTTTATGTCGGGACAGCAGATACTTTATATGAAAAATTAGTTAAGCTCAAAAAAAGGGCTTAATTCTGTCCCAATCACCTTATTTTCTATAGATTTATAAATCTGAAAATTCTATTTCAAAAATGAAAGAGGAAAGAAAAGAGATTAAAATAAAAAACCTAAAAGATTTCTGGAACTGGCTGTGGAACTCAAACAGCATCTTGAGCTGGGTTGTTTTTGTTGTGCTTGCATTTGTGATTATCAGGGTTGTGTTTTTTGGATTGGTTTCCCTGGCGACGGGCTCGCCTATGCCTTTTGTTGTAATTGAAAGCTGCTCAATGAACCATCCTGGATTTTTTGGGGATTTTGAGGGCTGGTGGGAAGACTATGGCTCATGGTATGAGGAGAGGAACATAACCAAGGAGCAGTTTCAGGGATTAAAATACAGCAAGGGGATGAAGATGGGAGACATTATTATAGTGTCAAAAAGGGGAGGGGTAGAATTAGGGGATGTTATAATATTCCAGACAAACAAGGAGGCAGTATCAAAGCGCCCTATAATCCACCGGGCTATTTCCCTTGAGCCTCTTGCAACAAAAGGCGACTATAACTCAAAACAGCTGACAATAAGCAACAATATCTACAGAATAGACGAAACGAGCATAAGCGAAGAGCAAGTTGTGGGAAAGTCAGTGTTCAAGATTCCGCGGCTTGGCTGGGCAAAGCTGATTTTCGTAAAGATTTATGAGTTTGCAAGAGGCGTGCCTCAGACGCCGTGGTGCTGAAAATTTAAGAAAGATTTAAAAAGGTTGTTGGATAGGAGTAGCAATAAAACTTAAGACAGAAAAAAATGGAATTTTGCCCGAAGTGTGGAAGCGTTCTCATAGAAAAAAGAAAGAATTTTGGATGCGCCAAATGCAACTACTCTGCAAAAGGCAAGGTAAAGATTGAGGCGAGTGAAAAACAGGGGAAAAAGGCGAACATAGGAGTTATAAAGGAGAAGGACACGGATGTTTTTCCAGTTATCGCAACAATATGCCCAAAGTGCGGGAACAGGGAGGCATATTTTTGGACTGCTCAGACAAGAAGCGGGGATGAGGCAGAAACGCGCTTCTTTCGCTGCACGAAGTGCAATCATACCTGGAGAGAGTACAGGTAAAATTTGATTCTGGTGTTTTTCTTGTATACTTCAGCACAATCAAGATTATAAATTAAAATTTCCTGATTAAAATTATGGGAGACGGAGCTATAGAATCAAGGGAATATGTCCTAAAAGAGCTAGACAGGTGGTATGCTGGAAGGGTTAAAAAGCATTTAACCAGGGAGCATGCAGAGATTATAGCCGAAAAATTTAAGGAGGCTTTGGATAGCGCGGGCATTCCTGATGACATTAAAAAAAATATGAGAATAGACGCTCAGAAAGACGGCTTTTTTTATGACCATATCAACACATCTGCAGAATCATACTTTTCAAGGGCATATGCAATCATGGAGGCGTTTATGGAAAGCGAAGAATCTGGAGGAGGGATTAAATTAGAATATATTCCTAAAGGGGCAAAAGAAGAATATTTTGATTTAGCACTTAAAACAATAAAGCAGATAAAGATGTTTGTTGATGCTGTAAGAGGCGAGGCAGGTGAAAAGTTTCCTGATGAGATATCTGATGATGACATAAACAGGGCTTTTTTAAGAACATTCAAGGATTCTGAAGGATTTACTAAATTCTCCAATGGCGCTTTTGATTCTGCTTTATTGATATTAGAGTATGCTGTTATAAGCGGAAAAGAGAGCCGGGAGATGTTTAATTTTACAGAGAAATATTTTTCACTGATTAAGCCGATTATGCCACAATTAAGCAAGGCAGTCTTTGGAGATTTGGAAAAGATGCTATAGCTGGATGAATCTTGAAAACCCTGTTTATTCCAACATCTTTTTAAATTCACATTTCTTCATTTTTGCAAGGATCCGTAGCTCAGCCTGGTTAGAGCACCGCACTCTTAATGCGGGTGTCGAGGGTTCAAATCCCTTCGGGTCCATTTTTATAAATTTCTCCAGTTATGGACAATTTTATGGCTTGTAGCCCGTTGTTTTAAAATTGTACAGATAGATAATTTCATAAAAAATATGCCATAAGCTACAAAATTATCTATAGCTTTAAAAACACAATCTTCCACGCAAAAGCATGAAGATTGGGGTTAAGACTTATGGCGACGGGAAGTTCCTGGAGAATTTCAGGAAAAAGGCTGATTTTTTTGAGGTGATGGCGCTAGAGGGCAGGGATTATAGTTTCTTGAGGCAGTTTTCAGAGGTTCCGATTATAATCCATGCGCAGCATTATATCTTTGGCGACAATCCTGCTGACAAATCAAGAATTGAGAAAAATGCATCATCAATTAATTTTGCCAGGGGTGTGGCAGATTTGGCAGGCGCAAAAAGGATTATCCTGCATCCCGGAATAATCAGCAATGGCAGCTGCAGCGAAGAGCATTCAGCCTCTTTTATCAGGAGCCTGAAGGACAAAAGGATAATTATTGAGAATCAGCCCCATTTTAAGGAGTTCAGCTGCCTGTGCACAACACCGGAAAATACAGGGGAGTTTATCAGAAAAACAGGCACGGGGCTTTGCCTTGACATAAACCATGCAATTGAAACTGCCTTTATGAAAGGAATAGACTGCAATAAACTGATTAAAGAGTTCATAAAGCTCAAGCCGGTTCATTACCATTTAGGCGGGCAGAGGCTTGACAAAGGGGCTGACGGCAGAATACTCTCGCACCTGCCATTTCAGGATTCAATTCTGAATTTGAAAGAGATTTTGGGATTTCTGCCAGAAAATGCAGAGATAACGCTTGAAACAGAGCCTGACATAGAAAAGACAGAGGATGACTTATCGAGGGTGAGGATGCAGGCATTTTGAGCATAAAACCTGTCAGGCTCAATTTATGCACACCTGTCGATAGATTTAAAAACCTATTTTAAATGACTTTTAGTATTATAAAGTTGTTAAAGTAAATCGTGCCCCGGTGCTTAAACTATTTTTGAAAATGCATGTTCTACAGCCAAAACACTCTAAATTAAGCCAGAAAGATGCTGAAGAATTGTTGGAGAAATACAACCTGTCTATCTCTCAACTGCCAAGAATTGACAGTTCAGACCCGGTAATTCCAAAAGAGTGCAAGACAGGGGACATTGTTAAGATAGAGAGGAAAGACGGGGAAAAAACAGATGTTTACCTGAGGGTTGTTGTTTAGTTAAATATTCAAATGAGCAAAATGAACAAGGATAACAAAAGAAGATTGATTGTAAGCAGGTATCTTGAGCAACATTCGCTCGTTGAGTCAAATATTGTATCTTTTAATGATTTTGTTGAGCACAGGATGCAGGCAATTGTGGATGATATTTCAAAAGGGCTGAAAAATGATGAGGTTGAGATTACCCTCGGAAAAATAAGAAGGGGCAAGCCAGATATTCACGAGGCTGACGGCTCAACAAATCCTGTAACTCCGACAGAGGCAAGATTAAGAAACCTGACATATTCTGCGCCTATCTATCTCGAGATGACACTTAAGCAGGGCGGGCAGACAGAGTCGCATGAAGTTGAAATAGGCAGAATACCGATAATGGTAAAAAGCACTGCCTGCAATGTTCACGGGATGAATAAAGGCGAGCTGGAAAAAAACTTTATTGACCCTATGGATCCCGGTGGATATTTCATTGTAAATGGCAATGAAAGGGTAATGGTTATGATTGAGGATCTTGCTGCAAACCAGCCGTTTATTGAGAAGTCATCTGCAGGAGTTTTGATGTTAAGGCTTTTTTCAAAAAGAGGGGCTTACAGGATTCCGGTTTCTATAGCCGAATCCAAGGATGGGATAATTGAGGTTTCATTCAGCAGGTTCAAGAATATTCCTTCGGTTCTTATGCTGAAAGCCCTTGGCATGGAAAGAGAGGCAGACATTGCAAAGGCAATAGGAAAGGAAACAGACAGCACAATTGTCAATTTGTATGAGTTTGCAGATGTCCACACAGCAGAGGATTCTATGGCAAAGATAGCAGAGAAGACATCTCTTGAGGGCACAAAAAAAGAGGTTTTGGACAGGGTAAAGCAGAGGATTGACGCTTATTTCATGCCGCACATAGGCACAGAAAAACAGGACAGGATAGAGAAGGCTGTAACACTATGCAAGCTGATAAAGCAGCTGCTTATTGCAAAAGAGAACCCAAATATAAGGACAGACAAAGACCACTATTCAAACAAGAGAGTCAGGCTGTCAGGAGACCTGATGGCTGATTTATTCAGGGTGAATTTAAACATACTTATCAGGGACATTCAGTACACGCTGCAGAAGATTGCAAGGAGAAAGAAGTTCTACAGCATGAAAACAATTGCCAAATCCACTTTATTCTCTCATCGCATAGAATCTGCAATAGCAACAGGAAACTGGATTGGCGAGAAGACAGGAGTCACACAGAACATGGACAAGACAAACTCCCTTGCTGTTTTGTCGCAGCTGCAGAGGGTTGCGAGCACGCTTACTGGAGAGCAGGAAAATTTTGCTGCAAGAACACTTCACCCGACGCATTATGGCAGGTTCTGCCCTATAGAAACCCCCGAAGGAACAGAGATAGGGCTCAGAAAATACCTGTCGTTGCTTGCAAGAATCTCAACCCATGTTCCGCTTGATGAGCCTCTTTTTGTAAAGGGCATGGAAAAGGCAGGGTTGAATAAAGAATCAGGAAAAACAGATGTGTTTTTTAACGGAAGATTTATTGGGTATGTTAATGAAGCGACAGGTTTTATCAAGGCAATAAGGGACAAAAGAAGGAAAACAGAATTGCCGACAGAGCTAAGCGTGACATATGAAAAGCATCTTGACATGGTGAGCATATCAACAGACCCTGGCAGGGTGCTAAGGCCGCTTATAATCGCTGAGAATGGAATAAAGAGGCTGAAGGATGAGCATATTGTTATGCTTGAGCAGGGAAAGATTGACTGGAATGGGCTGTTAAAGGAAGGGGTGATAGAATATCTGGATGCAGCCGAGGAGGAGAATGCCCTGATTGCATTAAATGATAATGAAATAACACCAGAGCACACGCATCTTGAGATAGACACTATTGACTTTCTCGGGGCTGTGACATCCCTCGTGCCTTATGGAAATCATGACCAGTCATCAAGGCTTAACAGGGGGAGCAAGACACAAAAGCAGGCGCTTGGGCTTTATTCTGCAAATTTCCACTCAAGATTAGACACAGATGTCAGCATTCTGCACTATCCGCAGAAGCCGATTGTCAGGAGCTTTACATACGACAAAATTAATATTTATCCGGCAGGGCAGAATGTTGTTGTTGCTGTCATGACATATGAAGGATACAACATGGAAGATGCTGTTATCCTCAACAAGGGCAGTGTTGAAAGGGGTGTTGGAAGGAGCACATACTTCAAGCCTTACACATCAACCGAGCTGCATTATGCAGGAGGGCTTTCAGATGAGATATGTATTCCAAGCAAAGACACCGGGGGTTACAGGACAGAAGCAGCTTACAGGTTCCTTGAGGATGACGGCATTGCGTATCCTGAATCAGTAATGCAGGAAAGCGAGGTTGTTATCGGAAAGGTTTCTCCTCCAAAATTCCTGTCAGAAGCAAGGGAAATAACAATAAAGACAAAAAAGGAGAGCAGCAGCACAATAAAACAGGAAGAAAAGGGTGTTGTTGACGGTGTTTTTATCACAATTGACAGGGAGGGAAACAAGGTTGTGCATGTAAGAACAAGGGACTTGAGAATTCCTGAGTTGGGAGATAAGTTTTCAACAGCGCATGGGCAGAAGGGTGTTGTTGGCGCAATTGTGCCAGAGATGGATATTCCATTCACAGCAAGAGGCGTAAGGCCTGACTTGATTTTCAATCCGCACAGCATACCGGGAAGAATGACTGTTGGCTACCTGCTTGAGCTGATTTCGGGCAAGGTTGGCTGTGTTTCAGGAAAAATAGTTGACGGAACGTCATTTTCAGGCATGACAAGCGACGAGCTGGAGAAAACATTGCAGGAGCACGGATTCAGGTATGACGGCAAGGAGACAATGTATGATGGCGTGACAGGAAAGCAGCTGAAGGCGAAAATATTCATCGGGGACATGTATTACCTGAGGCTGAAATATATGGTTGCCAACAAGATGCATGTCAGGGCATCAGGAAAGGTTGCATTATTAACAAGGCAGCCTGTTGAAGGAAGGTCAAGAGGCGGGGCATTGAGGCTTGGCGAGATGGAGCAGCAGGCGCTTGCAGCGCATGGGGCATCCCTTCTTTTGAAAGAGAGATATGATTCAGACAAGGTTGTTGTGCACATATGCTCAAAATGCGGGGCAATGGGCATAAAGGACAATATAAGAAACAGGTTTATCTGCCCGCTGTGCAACTCAAATGAGGTTGAGCCGATTGAGATATCATACGCATTCAAGCTTCTGCTTGAAGAGCTTATGAGCCTGCACATACTCGCGCATTTTGACCTAAAAAATAAATATGAATGATAAAAAATGGCAGAAATCATAAGGAAACAGGTTAAGGCATTAAGCTTTTCATTGCTTAGCCCTGAACAGATTAAAAGAATCAGCGCAGCAAGGATTGTCACGCCTGAACTGTATGATGTTGACGGCTACCCTGTTGATGGCGGCTTGATGGACTTAAAGCTTGGAGCAATAGACCCTGGAGTCAGGTGCAGGACATGCGGCGGAAGGCTTAAAGAGTGCTTAGGGCACCCGGGAAGCATTGAGCTGGCAAGGCCTGTTGTTCACCTGAAATATATTCCGATTATGTACATGTTCCTCAGAAGTGTCTGCCAGACATGCAACAAGCTTTTGCTGAAGCAGGAGGATGCAAATAAATACAACCTGGCTGAAAGGATTAAAAAAGTAAAGGACGCGAAGAAATGCCCGCACTGCGGAGCAGCACAGGAAAAAGTCAAGCTTGAAAAGCCAACAACATTTTATTTCGGAAAGAAAAGAGTATTCCCGACAGAGGTAAGGGAGATATTGTCGAGGATAAGCGATGATGATATCAAGCTGCTTGGGGTTAACCCAAGAACATGCAGGCCAGAATGGGCTGTGATTACACTTTTGCTTGTTCCTTCTGTAACTGTCAGGCCTTCCATCACGCTTGAAACAGGCGAGAGAAGCGAGGATGACTTAACACATAAGCTAAGCGACATCATAAGGGCAAACCAGAGATTGTGGGAGAACCTTAATGCAGGCGCTCCAGAGGTTATAATAGAGGACTTGTGGGACTTGCTGCAGTATCATGTTACAACATTCTTTGACAATACAATAACAAGAATTCCACCTGCAAGGCACAGGAGCGGGCAGCCTCTGAAAACAATAACTGAGAGAATAAAAGGAAAGGAAGGAAGGATAAGGCACAATCTTGCAGGCAAGAGGGTTAACTTCAGCAGCAGAACAGTAATATCACCTGACCCATACCTTGATATCAATGAGATAGGCGTGCCTCTTGACATAGCCAGGGTCATAACTGTAAGCGAGTCTGTAACATCAGCCAATATTGAGATGATAAAAAAGCTCATTCAGAGCGAGGTCTATCCGGGGGCAAATTACATAATAAGGCCTGACGGGAAAAGAAAAAGGATAACACCTGACTTAAAAGAGGAGATAATGGAAGAGGTGCAGCCAGGATACAGGGTGGAAAGGCACCTGATGGAAGGAGACATTGTCCTGTTTAACAGGCACCCAAGCCTTCACAGGCTTAGCCTGATGGCTCACTATACAAAGGTTTTGCCTTACAGGACATTCAGAATGCATCCTTCAGTAACTGTCCCTTATAATGCAGATTTTGACGGTGATGAGATGAACATTCACTCGCCGCAGACAGAAGAGGCAAGGGCAGAGGCGCAAATACTTCTTGATGTGAAAAAAAATCTTATGTCGCCAAAAAACAACTCAAATATGATTGGCTGCATTTCAGATGCTGTCACAGGAAACTACCTGCTGACATCATTAGACAGCATTGGAAGAGACTCTGCTTCACAGATGCTGTATGAGTCTGGAATAGAGACTGCATTCAGCAAGAAAATTCTTAGCGGCAAGGAAGCCTTCTCAAAGGCGCTTCCGGACTTAACATTTTCTGTAAAGGCAAAATCCTGCCTTGGAAAGGACTGCAAATATTTTGACAGCTGCAAGAAAGAGTCATGCCCTTACAATGCTTATCTGAGCATAAAGGAAGGCGAGCTTATAAGCGGAATGATTGATGTCAATTCCTTCGGGGTTGAAAATGGGGTTCTTATAAAGCTTATTGACAAGAAACTTGGCAGAGACATCGCAATTGATTCAATAAGAAAGGTTTTCAACTTAGGGACAAAATTCCTGTCAAAAAGGGGGCTGACTGTTTCGCTTGAGGACTTGAAGGTGAATGAGAATGTAACAAAGGAAAGCACAGGGGTAATAAAAGAGGCTGAAGAGAAGACAAAAGAGATAATAGACGCTTATTACAACAATACACTTGATGTTATTCCGGGCAAGACAAAAGAGGACTCAAGAGAGATAAAAATCCTTCAAATCCTGAACAATGTAAGAACAAAGATTGGAAAGATTGTAAAGAATGAGTTTCCTCAGGAAAACCCTGTAAACAATATGATTATGTCTGGGGCAGGGGGCAACATCCTCAACATAACGCAGATGGCTTGCTGTGTAGGGCAGCAGGCATTGTGGGCAAAGAGAATCAGCCTTGGCTATTCCAACAGGACACTTCCATTTTTCAGGGAGCATGACCTGTCTCCGCAGGCAAGGGGATTCATATACTCATCATTCATAAAAGGGCTTAATCCAAAGGAGTTTTTCTTTGGCGCAATCACAGGAAGAGATGCCCTTATGGATACTGCATTAAGAACCCCGAAGTCAGGATACCTTTACAGAAGGCTGGCAAATGCACTGCAGGACTTAAAGGTTGAGTATGACGGCACAGTAAGGGATGCCTCTGAAAACATAGTGCAGTTTGTTTATGGAAATGATGGAATTGATGTTTCTGAACTTCACAGGGATGGGAAGGTTTCTCCTGGCGAGGCAATAGGGATTATTACTGCGCAGAGTTTTGGCGAGCCGTCAACTCAGATGGCGCTGAATGTGTTCCACTTTGCAGGAGTCCAGGAAATGCAGATTACGCTGGGCCTGCCGCGTTTGATAGAGATATTTGATGCAAGAAGAAAGCCCTCAACACCGCTGATGGAAATCTACCTTGACAAAGAGCATAACAATGAGAAGGATGCCACAACCATAGCAGAAAAAATCAAGGAAGTCAAGCTGAAAGAGATTATTTCCGAGATAAAGATAGATTTTGCCGGAAGGAAGATTGAGGTAGAGCTTGACAAGGAGGCAGTAAGAAACATACACATATCTGCTGATACACTTGCTGAAAGGCTGAAAGAAAAAGGGTTTAGCGTAAAATTAAAGGATAACAGGATTTCTGTAAGCGTGCCGGATATTTCATTCAAGGAGATATACAAGCTCAAGGAGAAGATGAAAGAAACAAACATATCTGGGATAAAGAGCATTGAGCAGGTGCTGGTTGTAAAGAGGGAGAATAATTATGTTGTGCTTACTGCCGGAACAAATTTAAAGGAAATACTGGAATTTAAAGGCGTCAGCAGGGAAAAAACAACAACAAATGACATACACGAGGTTAATGATGTCCTTGGAATAGAGGCGGCAAGGCAGGCAATAATGAATGAGGTGAAGAAGGTTATAGAGCAGCAGGGGCTTGACATAGATGAGAGGCATATCAAGCTTGTTGCAGACGCAATGTGCACATCAGGCAGCGTGAAGGGAATCACAAGGATGGGGATTATATCGGACAAGTCAAGCATTCTTGCAAGGGCGAGCTTTGAAACGCCTGTAAAGCATTTTGTAAACGCAACAGTCAAGGCAAATGTGGACGAGCTGGCAAGCGTTGTTGAAAATATAATACTTAACCAGCCGATTCCTGTCGGCACTGGGCTGCCGGGATTGCTTGTGCAGATAACAGGAAGCCTGGCGAAGAAGGAGACAAAAGAAGCAGCGAAAGAGGGAAAAGAGAAGAAATAAAAACGAAAAATAACAAAGGACATATTTTTCTTTATAAAATGGTTGAAGAAATTAAGCAGTTAAAGGAAGCAGTGAAGGAAAAGAAACTTGTATTTGGAATCCGCGAGTGCCTGAAGAATTCCGGCAATATTGCGAGGGTTTACATCGCGGCTGATGCGAGGCAGGAAACTGATGGGATAGTTAAGAATTCTGGGGCAGAGTGCATAAGGCTTGAAGTTGGCAGGGAGGATATTTCAAAAATACTGGAAATCAGCTTTCAGTGCGAAGTCTTTTCTGTTTTGAATGCCCAAAAAAGCAGCATAAAAATGCAAAAGATTTCAGAACCGAGAGCAAAAGGTATAAAAAAGGTGAAGAACTAGCCAAATTGCCATAAAGCGCAGAAAAACAAAAATGGATAAGATAATAGACATGCAGTTTATGAGGTACTTAAACCTGTTTGAGAGAATCAGCAGGGTAAGGACAAAGCACTGCGGGATTTACAATTCAACAATAATATTCTTTGTTGATGCGAGTGAGGCGGCAAGGGCGATTGGCGAAAAAGGCAGGAATATCAGAAGAATCGGGGAGATTTTAAACAGGAAGGTTAAGGTAGTTGCATTGCCGAGAGACGCTATGGAAATATCAAGGTTTATTGAGATGGTAGTTTATCCTGTAAAATTCAGGGGCATTGAGGTAAACAGCGAGGAGATTGTAATAAATGCCGGCAGAATGAGCAAAGCGGCGCTGATAGGAAGGAACAGGGCAAGGCAGGAAGAGCTTGAAAAGATAACCAAAGAGCATTTGAACAAGGGTGTGAGGATTGTTTAGCAAGGGGAGATAGCTTTAAAAATACTTTTTTATCAGTATATACTACTAAACTATTATGCATAATACAAGATGGGCTTAATGAATGTAAGAAAGTTAAGGAAAAATGAGAGAAAGTTCAGGTGGAAGAACCACAAGTATAAAGTCAAGAAGCTTAGGCTGTTTGAAAAGTCTGACCCATTGGAAGGCAAGAGTCAGGCGAAAGGCATTGTCCTGAGCAAGGTGCAGAAAGAGGCAAAGCAGCCAAACTCTGCCATGAGGAAATGCTGCAGGGTTCAGCTAATCAAGAACGGCAAGCAGGTTACAGCATTCATCCCGGGAAACCTTGCGCAGAAATTTATTGACGAGCATGACGAAGTCATCATAGAAAGGATTGGCGGAAAGCAGGGCAGAAGCAAGGGTGATATTCCAGGTGTAAGATTTCAGGTTATAAAGGTAAATGACCAGCCCCTCAGGCTTCTTGTAAAGGGCAAGATAGAGAAGGGCAGGAGATAAAAATGGCAATAAAGATATTTAACATTTATGACATAAGCGAGGTTAAAGTGGAAGACCCTGGCTTGAAGAAATACATAAATCTTGAGCCTAAGCTGATATTGAAAAGCCATGGAAGGGCGACTGAGAGATTCGGCAAGGCAAAGGTGAATATTGTTGAAAGGCTGATAAACCTTGTAGCAGTTCCGGGGCACAGGGGGAAAAAGCATAAGCTGATAAAGGGAAACGCAAGCGGAAAATATTCAAAGAACACAAAGATAGTGCTTGATGCGCTAAAGATTCTGGAAAAGCATGGAAACCCTGTGCAGATTTTTGTCAAGGCAGTAGAGAACTCTACCCCAAGAGACGAGATAACAGTCATAGAGTATGGGGGAGCGAGGTATCCTCAGGCAGTTGACATTGGCCCTTTGAGAAGAATAGGGCTTGCCCTGAGAAACATTGTCCATGGCGCAAGCGACAAGGCATTCGGCAAGAAGAAGAGCGTTGCAGAAGCGCTTGCAAACGAGATTCTGCTTGCAAGCCAGAATTCTCCAGAGAGCTTTGCTGTGCAAAAAAGATATGAAACCGAAAAGCAGGCAGATGCGGCGAGATAAATTTTATTTTTGCTCTGTTCAAGATATATTTCGATATTCTTCCGGGCTTAATCCTGTTGATTCCTTGAAAACACGATAAAGAAATTGCTTAAAAATTCACAATCCCATCGTTCGCTGATGCTCACTTCAGAGCAAGCTCTGGGGTATTTGTGAATTTTTTTGCTTCGCAACCAGCAATTTCAGTCTTTCAAAATCTGACGCAGCAAGCTGCGGGGTATTGACCCAGATTTAGAAATAAAAATTAGTGCGAGAATTAAAACCAAGACCTTCACTTATGAAATTGATTGATAAATATTCTTTCTTAAGCCATTCTTTAGCTTTTTCAATTCTTAGCCGATTAACCATCTTATTTATTGGCTCCCCATATACCTCTTTAAATTTAGTAATCAAATTCTTGTAGTTTAAATCAAATTTTCTTGAAAGTTCCTTAGTGCATAATTTATTATCACAGTAAGAGATATCTATAAAATCTTTAATAAAGCATAATATCTTGTTATCCAAATATTTTTTCATGCCAAATTTTATCTTTTATTTATCTCTTCTCCTCAACTTTATCCTGCTTCACAACCTTTGTCCCGCACTCCGGGCAGAATTTTTCCTCGCCTGAAAGAGGCGTTTTGCAATTTCCGCACAATAAGGGCTCTTTTTTCCTCTCTATTACGGTCTTGTATCCGGCTTTGCCGCCAGACACAAGCTTTGAAAATGCATCCTCAACAGCCTCAACTGACTGAAGGTTTCTTAAATCAAGGCAGCTGCCCATTTCTTCTTATTTTCTTATTTATTTTTTGTTTTTAAATCTTTTTATAAATTATGCCAAGTCTATAAAAAGGACTAAACAAATTTCCTTACCTTTGCAAGGGACATCCTAGCCGGAGCTTTTCTTTTAATTGCCTCTTTAGCTGGGTAGCCTAATTGAATTCCAGAGATTAATTGATAAGTTGAAGGTATCTGAAATTCTCTGCAGAACTCATTTTTTAATTTGTCAGAATTCATTAGAAACTTTATGCCATCCTTAACCCTTGTTCCCAATCCTTTTTCATGAGCAATTAACAGAAAATTCTGCATTGCCATTGCAGAACTTGTCTTAACAGAGTCATCTGCAATTTTTTCTATTTGCTTGTTTTTAGCAAGTTTGATTGCTTGTGAGAATAATGGCGCATTGTATGGCTTTGCAAATACTAAAATATACACAGGGGCTTCATCAAATTTGCCATAATTTGAGAAAAAATTTAACAGCCTGTCATAAATATTGCCTACAAGTTTATGTTTTTTCTTCAGGGACTGGCTTGTATATTCATATCCTTTCTGGATATATAAGTTTAGTTTCTCTTTTGATTTTTTCGTATGAAAAACTAAAAAGAACCATGGTTGTGTATTGCAGCTCGAAGGCGCATAACCAGAAACAGAAATGAGCTCGTCTATTAATTTGAGAGTAACTTTTTTGCCGGTGAAGGAAGAAATGCTCCTTCTGCTCTTGATTATATTTTTTATTATGCTCATTCTATTCTTTTAAGATGAAAGAAATCTCCATATCCCCCAATAATGGGGCATGTTTTTAATTCAGGTTGTGCATCAAGTATATAAAAACTATTTACTAGAAAATACTCCACATAGCGTGATTTGATGTCCCCCCAATCAACTTTTAATTCCCTCCCCCATCTTGAAGCATAGTCCGGAGTATCCAAGTCAATTATATCAATTAACCTTCCTTCCTCGCCTTGTTTAATTATTCTTGGCTCCCCTTGTAATTCACCAGGAAGATGGTCGTGCATCGCTTCAAGTATTATCTTTTTCCCCTTTTTATGGGCTTTCAGCATATTATTTAAGTTGAATTTTTTTGCTTTCATATACTTTAGTAATATATAAGACTTTTTAATACTTTTTGGGCTTTGGGGTGCATAACATCAGTTAGATTTAAATCTCAATCCTTCTATGTTATTTATGCAATTTGTGCTGTAAAATCCGCGCCCCCGTAGCTCAGTCGGTAGAGCACGAGTTTCGTAAACTTGAGGTCGCAGGTTCAATCCCTGCCAGGGGCTTTTTTAGCATAGGACTTCAAAAACCCTTGGTCTTTGTTTCTAAAAATCTTCCATGCCTCAAAGACAACCAGGCCCGGAAGGGAAGCAAGCAGGACAATAAACCACTCAAAGAAAGACAATCCTGTTATGCTGAATACTGAGGCAAGCGGGGTGAAAACCAGAACAAGCTGCAGGGCTAATACAATAAGAATAGAATACCATATGTACTTGTTTGAGAATAGGCTTGCTTTGCTGAGCGCCTTGCCTGACCTGCAGGAAAATACGAAAAAAATCTCAAAGCCAAT
>Ga0209542_10008114_pt1 | contig 19721 bp, 25 predicted proteins | sample RifCSPhighO2_01_FD_184028 | JGI IMG/M metagenome (GOLD analysis project Ga0209542, IMG submission 184028) | Soil microbial communities from Rifle, Colorado - Rifle CSP2_plank highO2_0.1 (SPAdes) (version 2) | ecosystem: Environmental > Terrestrial > Deep subsurface > Rock core/Sediment ...
TGAATATCCTTTAATCAGCCTGCTCACAAAAATCCAAGCTAACCAGAAATACACGAAGGAATATTCCTGGATCACCAAAGCATAGATGAAAAAAGCAAAACCGATCAAGGCAGTGATACCAGGAGCAATAGTATGGTAAGCTGCGATGAGATATTGCCATCTTTCCTGTTTCCATGGCCAGGGGCTGAAGATGGCTTTCAGGTAAGCACGAAATGAGTTTCTGCTCCAACGTATTTTTTGCTTTAAATAAACCAATAACGAAGGATGAAATTCTGCTTCCGCCACGGCATTATCCTGATAAATTGTTCTGTAACCCTGCTGCAATACCAAACTGGTTAGTCTGGTGTCGTCCCCGCCCAGACAGCGATGCCATAAGAAATACTCGTGAGTAAGTTTGTGTAATACTGGCAGGATTATTTTTCTTCTGTATGCAGCAGTTCTTCCGCTCAAACAGAGAACCGACCCGGACAAAGAATCGGATGGGACATAATCAGAGTATTTTAAATCAAGATTCCAATCGATTATTTTTTGCGCCCAGGTTTCTTTAAGCTTGACTTTTTGCCTTGATCCGGTGCCGCCTACTCTCGGATCTTTAAATGGAGCTATTAAATTCTCTAAGAAATGTTCTGTTTTCCATTGGGTGTCAGAATCTACTAAAACTACGATCTCATGCTGCGCCAGTTTTATCCCTTTCGCCAGAGCCGGCCGTTTTCCTGGCAGATCAATAAAATGAGCTTTCACTTTAGTATTATTCTTGTAGTTCTCCTGTACAAACTTCATCAGGCTTTTTTCAGTATGATCAAAGATCAAAATGATCTCATTAGGGTTGTTTCTTATTATGGAATCTATAGTGTCTTTGAGAGTATATTTTTTTTCTTTATAGACCGGAATGATCACGGAGGTAGTCGCTTGAAACTTTTCTTTATATGGTCGATAGAAAGTCGATCTTGCTCTGCGCATCAGCCAAATGGCCCAATTTATTGTCCCGATAGCAAGGATGGCGCTCAAGAAAGCAAATAAAAAATCATACTGGATTATTGCTTCATATAAAACTATGGCCTTCTTTACAAAAGTATCTAGAAAATCAGAGAACAGCATCTTTGCATTGCTGCCTAACTCGATCAGAGATGGTTTTAAGTAGATCCAAAGATTGCTAAGCCCCGTTTTTATATCCTCAGAAAACTCTGTCAATCTTATTTGTATATTTAATAATATCAACTTTATTGCCATTATCATTTCATTTTCTGTCATTTTTATCCCTTATTTATTTTTGAATTTTTTATAGGTAAGATCAGTTACAAAAACGATTACAGCTAGAGCTACAATCGCTAAAATGTGATATCTCTTATAGTCAATAAAATCAGAAAAATTGGTTAATCGTCCCGGTTCTGTTGTTTCCGTTGTTTCCGTTTTTTCTGTTGTCTCTGGAAAACCATCCTGCTGAACATTTTTTTCAGCATTTTCAGCAGAAGATTTTTTATTTCCTTCACTTTCTTTATTTTCTTTTCCAAAGTCTATCCTGTATCCTACTAAATCAGTTAAAAAATGATACTGTTTATAGTCAAGAATGTTTGTAAAAAGAGATTTATCAGAATTCCCGGCATCTTTGAGAATTCCGGCCTTAGAACTTCCCACGTTAGAACCGGCATTGGAATCAGCATCGGAATAAACATTGGAATCTCCTTCAATGATAGGATTTACAGGATTTGCGCTAACTTCTTCTGGCATAGCCAGCAATAATCCTCCCGGCGGGAGATAATGTTTAGCGCTGGCAAGACTTTGCTCCTGGCCATTGAACTCGTCTTTAAAGTAACTTCCTTTTTCAAAGTAATTCCCGCTATATTCGTTATCTTTTGAATAATATGAATATAAACCATATTCGCCGGTTTCGAGTACAACATTATTCTCTAGAACATTTCCAACACTTTCGCTAAGATATATGCCGTCAGCGCGATCGCTTATAATGATGTTCTCTTCTATGAAATTATTATCGCTGTGGTCTATAAAAATAGCCCGATGATTATTTTTGAAAACATTATTAGAAATAAAATTATTGTTAGAATTTTCATGCAACATGATCCCATGGCTTCCATACGACCTGGTGATCCCTTTAACGAATGCTTTTAAGGTATGATCATAGATATAATTATTCACTATCTTATTATTATCGCAAAATTTACTGAAAATTATGCCGTGATTTCCATTATTATAGACAGTATTGTTTCGGACTGTAAAGTTGTCAGAATAGTCATGGAAATCCATTCCGTATTCTAGATTATCATGAAAAGAAGAGTTTTGTATCACCAAATCCTTAGTCTCCCAGGTATAAATGCCGAAATAATTATGGTGGAATTTAGAATTATCGATAAAACCGGACTTCAAATGCCAGAAAGAAACACCCCAAGTGCTTCCCACGTCAGAATAAGAACCGAGATAGGAAAATTCTGAGTTTTCAATATGGACATAATCCGCAAAATTGTAAGTATAGATGTGCGGCCTAGGTCTCTTATAGGTTATTCTGCTGATCTGAATCGGCTGATTTGTTAATTTATCAGCAGAAGTGACTTTAATATTCATGAAATAAGCAGTTCCCTCAATTCTAATGTTTGCTCCAGGGTAAAGACGTAATTCTTTACAATCTTTCCCTTCGAAACGAAAGGTCGAATTAGCATCAATATGCAGTAATTTATGTAAATAACAAATATTCTCGCCTTCAGCATTTCTATTCACAGTAATAATCTGTTCATCTGATTCGTTGGTTTCCTGATAGTCAAATAAAGTTGCTAAAGATTCTTCATCGGTAATCAAGATTCTTTCCGGCTTAAGCTCAATTTCTGCCGAAGCTGATTTTATAGTAAGTATCAACAAAAATAGTCCATAATAGATTATTAAAGCTGTCTTGATTTTTTTGACCATCATGGTGGGGTATTTTTGAATTTATTTCGAAATTTTTTGAAATATTTTTATGAAATCTTTTTGGAATTTCTAATGAGATTTATAATGGAATTTCTAAGGGATTGACCTAATTTCTATCTTTGTCGCGAGCTGGCTGTTCTTTTTTTTTCCATTAGAGATTTTTGAGATTTTTGCCGGCAATGAAGCAGTCTTGATAACTGCAGGCATAGCAGCATACATAGCAGCAGACATATTGAACCCTGAACTAAGTGCGGAGCCTTTCTGCTGGTCAATCTCCTCTTGTGCAACTTTAATTTTTCTAATATTTTCGTAGGTCGGATGATCTCTCTCCAAAATTCTTTTTGGCAAGCCATTTGTGATTGTTTTAGGCAGGAGATGGTCATTAAGGATGCGTTTCTGAAGTCCCTGATTCACCCGTAGAGCTTCTTCGATGAATCGTGTAAAATGTGAATATACTCGATTTTGGTCCTCTGCCCAGGCATGGAGCGCATTAGGATCTTTCTTAAGACAAGTGCCGCCAAAAAATATTCCTGCAGAAGTTCCGTAAGTCGGATTATAATACGCTTCTGTCATTTTAGTGAGAACCTCGGTCATTCTTCCATAATCAATATCCATTCCTAATCTTTCAGCAAGCAACTCGTAAAATTCCCCCCTTGAATTCTGAATAGAAATCCAAAGCGCATTGATGGCATTGCTTTCCATTTTTACCAGTTCTGCTTCTTCTAAAGTCATGGGAAACAATTTTGAATTATCTTCAGTTTCAGCGTTCTGGTAAATTTTTTTCATTAATTGGAGCGACCTTTCATCAAGATGTCCAAATATTATTTTCTTTGCTAACTTTTCATCTTGGATATTGTTGAAGGCCCGTAAAAATTCAGGAATCATTCCCAGCCCAAAATCAGTGTGCAGTCTTTTACCAGACAGTTCTTCTAATCTTCTTCCAGTGCTTCTGGTAGTCCCTGGCTCAACCGTCGATCTGACCACAAACAAATGGTATCTTTTGCTCTTCTTTAGGGCTTGGCCTAATTGGTCGACTACTTTATAGAAAATAGTTTTATCTAAGGTTTCACCAAATCTTCCTTCTATGGTGTGATTTCTTTTATCAACAGATAAATTGACGTACAACTCTTCTTCTGTACTCGGCGTTGGTAAAGCAATAAAAGTGGCATCAGTTTCATTGATGTCATATTCTTCTCTAAAGATGAAATTCTCATCCCAGTTTTCTAATTGCTGCGGCTTTCTAACATCATTCACATAAATCTCATTCCCCAGCTCATATAATCTATGGGCGGCTGCAGATCCAACAACTCCGAAACCGATAATGCCAATTTTTAATCCAGTGCGTTTTCGTTTCATTTTTTCCGCCTCCATTCATGTTTATCTAGTAATTATTTTCATCTAGTAATAGATTTTAGATTTTTTTCATTTAGGTTTTTTTCAATATTTTTCATTAAGCTTAACCTCAGCTACTGGCCAGACTCAGGGTTTTCGTACACAAGTTTTTTTGCTCTTTAGCAGAGACTTGCTGACAGATTAGCTGATCTCTTTCCGAGAGGGCAATACTGTAATAACAATAATCTCGGTTTAGCTCCCCCTTATTATCGAGCTGATCACATAAAGCTAGGCCGTTTACGCCGTTCCTTTGCGCTAAAGTAAAAAAACAAAGTTTTTTATTTTCAGGATTGCCTATCTCACCACACACTTCTTCATCAATTTCATCTACTGGTTCATTCTCGATAAACGCTAATAAGCATTGATCGCGGTTATCTTTTTCACAGCCGTATTTATCTTGCGCCAGGATGACTGCAACTAAGACGCTGGCCATCAACAACATAAAGACTAAGGTTTTTTTCATTTTCATCTTAGACTACATATTTTCATAGACTAAATTTTTATCTTGGGCTAAAATATGGTTTCTGGTAATTTTCATCTCCTTCTCTGGTGATGTTAACCGGATTTCTGCAATAAGGGCAAATCGGGGTAATTCCCATGGTCATGTCTTCAGGTAAAATTTTTTTGCAGAATGGGCAAATTTTTCTTTCAACCATGAAATTTTCAATTGCATAAACCTATATAACCATTTGGTAGTAAAAAACAAATTGATTGAACTAAAAAATTGTAGTCCTTTTCCGGTCTTTAACCTATATTACTAACATACTACTAACATAATACCTATCTTTACCGCCTCCTTTACCACAATTTATGCTCCTCAATCCTCTTCAATTTTTGTTTAAGATCATCATTGCCACCAATAAGATCTACCTTGCTATAATCATACACGACATAATCATTATATTCTTCGCCTAAAGAATCTTGCAGAGCGCTCTGCATGGTTGAAAAATAAGGAAGTCTAAATTCAGATTGATTGTTGCTATTGATCCCCCAATGTTCCTGCACTTTGTAAATGAAGACGACATGAGCTTTTTTTGAATCACTGCTCTTAAGATAGACCAGATAACCCCGATCAATATTATCCGCAAGCAACACTGCTGCGCAGATAGCATAATCTTCACAATCGCCAGCCGCCAGATTGTTGGTTAATCCACATGGCGCCCAAAAATCTTCTACTCCATAAAGAACTGGATCTCGTTCATAAACAATATTTGCTGCCAGCCATTGTTGTGCTTCTTCGATGGTTTTATACTGGCTGTTTCTATCACTAATTATCCCCTTATCTACGATGGCGGTTACATCTACCAACTCTCTGGAAGAATTTTTAAGAGAAGTTATTGCTGAAGATTCAGAATTAGATAAGATACGGCTATCTTGTTGCTTCGAGCTAACTAATACGAAAGTGAATAGAAAAACTATCAGAAGAATAAACAAGGAAAAAAAGATTGTTGCTCTGCTTCTTGTTCTTCTTGTATTCATAGGATAGGTTTCTCAAATCTGAAATTTTCTTTATCGCCCATTGCCATTTTCACCTAGTCGTCATTTTCACCTAGATGAACCTAGATGATTTTGTGTTTATGCACAGGTGCATTGTTCTTCTGAAAGACCGCATCCAACACAAGTCCCATCTTTTGATAAGTCCATATTACATTTGCTGCATTTCATTTTTTTACCTCCTTTGTTCTTTGTTTTATTTCCTTATTTTTCTTCAATCTGTAACTTTATCATCGAAAAATGTATCCTAAATAAAAAAAGTAAAAACAATTTAAAATAAAATTAAAAAATTAAAATACATTAAAAGGATGGATAGCTCCGCACTTTCATGACAAAAATTACTCTCGAGAGAGCAGTCTTGTCACCGCTAATTTTCCCGGCCCTGCTAAGGCTAAGGTAATAAATCCTGCTATCGTTGTCAGGTGAAAGAGTATATTAATGGTCGCCACCAGGGGATTTATGCTAAGTTGCGGCACATACACCTTGATCACAGCAACTACTAAGATGATCACTAAAGGCCAAACACTTATCCCTAGCTTCCATCCTATTAAAACTAAAAGGCCAAAGATAATCTCTGTTAACAACACTAACCAGCCTAGAAACCCTGCGGCAGGAAAACCTAAATCAGTTAACAAGCCCGTAATTAAATCTTGGTTGAACAGTTTCATCAAACCGGAAATAATAAAAAATAATCCCAAGGTGACCCGAAGTACTGTTAAACCTTCATCTCGATAGGGGTAGTTTAGCATGGTAGCCTCCAATCAAAAATCAATCAAAATCAGTAGCCTCCGGTAGTTCCTGTACCGGTATCAGTATTGCCACTGGTATCTTCAGAAGTTGTACCAGCGGTATCTGTACCAGTAGTATCGGTAGATGTTGTAGTAATTGTGGCAGTGTCACTGACTACAATCGTTCCGATCATGCCAGGGTTAGTCACTGATTCGTAATTGTAAGTCCCTACTTGGTCGAAGGTATAGGTGTAACTTTCTCCCGGAAGGAGATCTCTTTCTATACCAAAAGCAGTGATGGTATGAGTAGTGCTGTCTAAGTTGACCCATTCAACGGTATCCCCAACATTAACTTCGAGCGTTTCTGGAATGAATTGGTTATTGATAATCTCAACGCTAGCGTCGATAGTTTCATCAGCCTGAGTATCTATATCTTCTATATCATCAGCAGTATCAGCCGCATCGCCATTTTCAATCGGTGTGGGAGTGGTTATGTCTGTAGGCTGACCGCCTTGGTCTGGCTCACATCCCGCTAATGCCAATAACAAAGCAAAGGCAATTCCTAAACTAAATATTTTTTCCATTTTTTATACCTCCTTGAGTGTGTTTTTCAGATGATCTTCATCTTCAAATTATTATCAATATTATCAAGATTATTTTCAATTACTGCCGATTATTTTCAAATTATATGATTAAATGTGATTAAATGAAAAGAGCGGGATTTTCTTTATTTTTTTCTCTTCAAATTTAAAAGTAAACTTACATACAGTAAGATCGCTCCCCCCACCAATAATATCAGGTCCGGAGGAAAAAATCGCGACAAAAATAATACTCCTCCAATAACGATGAAGACCAGGCTAACAATAAATATCGCATATTGAATTAGTATCCTGGTAACAGTTTTTTTAATCTTAATTATATTATCATCAATGAGGTCATTGACGATCTGTTCCAAACCCTTGACGATATTAGTTAAAGATTCGCCGATCTCACTTATTATATTTGATAAGGCTGCCATTGGTGCATCACTTATTTCTTCTCATCAATGCATATCCTACTGCGCCAATCAACATCCCTGCTCCAAAAGCTGCCGCCACCGATTGGATAGGTTTTTCTTCCACTCTATTCTGGACCTTGTACTGAGCATCTTTCATCTTGCCCTTAAGGAGACTTCTAAGCTGTTCCTCTAATTCTATGGTCTTTTGTTTTAGGGAAGTAAGATTTTCCCGCATTTCTGTTGTTTGTGCTGATGCTGGTTGTATTTTTGCCATTGTAACCTTCATTATTCATTATTCATATAACTCCTCAAAATGCTGTGCATTTATAGGAGCAGCCAGCAATACCACTCCTTCTTCAGATAAAGTACTGATATGGCTGCTGTCAATAAAATGGGAACCCTTAAATGACCCGTTATGAATTGATACTCCCTTCACGTTAAAAGTAAGCGGATCGATGTATATGCTCTCAACCTTTCCGATTGCCTTGCCGCGATCATCAATAATTTGTTTGCCCTCTATATCATGAGCAGCAACAAATTCTTCAGGAACATCTTCTTTGTTTTTTCTCATTTTTCTTCCTCCTTTATGTTTAAGCAATGTGTTTAAGCAATGGCGTTGTCCACAATTACTCATCAGCATTCTTAAATTATTTCAGTCTTATCTTGAATTATTTCAGTCTTCTTCAATTGCGAGATATCGGTTCTATCGCTTTGATGTATTTTGAACTGCTTAGCTGTTCTTTTATGAAAAGATTCAGCTTTTCTGGCGAGTCAGTTTCTATCTCCGCAATAATTACGGTCGGCAATATCCTTATCCCTTTTGTAATCCCTTCAAACTTACACATATCTTCAACCACTGTTCTTTCAAAACCATCAACAGATTCGATAACCAACTTGCTTCTCATGCTCATCCCTCCAAGTGTTATCTATCCCTCTTGTTTTTTTGAATTTGATTTTAATTTTATTTTGAAATTAAAATTAAAAATAATTAATAACAATTGACCTGAACATTTACCCTCTCAGCATCCACGGTTGTGATTCTACCGTCATAATCAAGATCCTGTACCGGTTCATGATCAACATTCATGATTTGATTTGGCATTTTTTCCATACCTTGACTAGACCACGCAGGTATATAACCGTTGGGTAGTAATGTACAATAATCTTTGTTAGAGAAAATTGTATTTTTGAATTTCATTTTTGTAGAAGAGGTTTTCAGATTTTTTTAGTTCTTTTCTTTAATAATGTCATTTTATCTCTTTATTATGATTATTATTATTATTATTATTATTTTATCATATTCATTACGGTTTCACTACGGTTGCCATCGGCGATAACCAAAAGCGACCATTGATAATCCAACTACGAGGAGTTCTACTTCCATCATGGTTAAAGGATAATAATAACCTGGAACTCTCATGTCATCACGGTAATAATTTACTAAAGTTCCCAACTGGGCAGTAAGTTCCTTCAACTTTTGCTTTTCTTGATCTTCCTGTCGTTTTTTTCTCCATCTTTTTTCTATTTCCCGGCGATCGCTACTGGCCGGAAAGATCACATAATAAAAATCGACAATTTCTTTCCCGGCAATGATTCGCTCAATAGATTCTTGCTGATCTGAAGTATGGTCTAATACCGCTCTTGCTGGGATAGTGTCTGCCAATCCTTTTTCTTTTAAGAATTTCCAGGACGGATCTTCCTCCGAGAGAACTTCTTCGAACCTGCCTTTAAAGATTTCATATTCACCATTGATTCTAAGAGCAAGATAGCAGCGCTCACCCTTTGCTAATTCTTCGAGAAATAAAGCATTGGTTACCCCTAACATCTTTTTACTCAATTCATTTTCATCCATATTCTTTCACTATTTCTTCTCTATTTTCTATTTTATTTTTTCTTGATAGTCTCAACTAAATCCTTCATCCTATTCTTGTCCTCATTAAGAGCGTTCTGGACAAAATTGAGGTTATCATACAACAAGAAGTTGTTGACGGAAGATGTGTACGACCACATCACTCTTATTTGATGCCCCAAGTAAATCTTAAGCTTGTAGGCAAAATCTTCTGTTTTCTCTAAATCCTTGAACCCAAAAATAAGGATGTAAGAAATATCTGAAGAAGGTATTCTGACCGCGTGATATAAATAGGGAATTGTGAATATTCTTTGTTCTAATTCGACTTCAGAAAATTGATCCCACATCTCTGGCTGAATTTCTATCCCTACGTAATAAAATATGTTTATCCCTAATTTCTTGAAATCAAGAACTGGCATATATCCTTTGATTATTCCAGCATCTTCTAGTTTTTTTCTAATTTGATATACTGCTTGCTGGGACATTCCCATCTCATGGGCGATCTGGGTATCGGTAATCCTGTTTCCGCCAATAATCTTTTTAAGAATAATTCTCTCGTTGTTAGTTAAAGTAGATGTTTTTATTATTACACATTTCATAAGTTACCTCTCGGTTTTAGTAGTATATTCTTTTGGGTGAAATTATTTTTAGTGAACTATTCATTTTAGTGAATTATTGTAAAAGCATCCGATAGACGCTTTCTTTCTCGGCGTAAGATGGAACTTTCTGCACCAGAGAGACTCTTTTCTCCGGTCTTCTTCCTACTAATCTACCGCGATTGTAGGCCAGGTTTCCTAATCCTACCGCCAAGGAATTATCTCTCACCCTGCCAAGAAGCCAGGGCCGCAGTAATGGAGAACTATCGATATTTCTGTAAAATACCACATTCATCACCTCTGCCCTTCCTGTTGCTGTGTGTACTAATTCAGCGTATTCTTTCAGATCCATTCCTCTTCCAAGGAAATGCCAGATCTTGCGAACAGTGCTATTTACCGGTCTCCAGCTTCCTCTTTTATAGACAAAACCACCATCATTGGCCCGTTCAATTTCAGTTGAACTTAAAGGAAGGACATTGTCTCCATCTAATCCTTCCCATTGATCTGAAGATAGCAAAAGCCCTCCTTCCGGTGGATGTTCTGACACTTCGCTTTGCGTATTGATGCTGCGTAACAGTATGGAATCTAATGCTATCTTAGCGTTCCCTTTACCATCATATACTGCTGCATCGCTGGTAAAAACATAATTTTCCCTCCATGCTTCAAGAACATCTCGTGGTGCGTGCAATCTTCGCTTAATCATTCCTGACAAGGAAAGTGGTTTATACCCTCCTTGATTAAGTTCAGGCATTTTTTCTAATGGACAGCCGTAAAATTCTCTGAATTTACCGCGAGGTTCACTAGTGCTAGTTAACTGAAGTTCGTTACTGACTAACTGAAGTGTCATGTCTTTATCCTCCGTTATTCTATTTTTATGTCATCAAAATTTCCGTCTTCTTCATCTTCTTCCACCACTTCAAATTCTGTCTCGGTCTGGTCTTCCGGCTTTACTCCCTTTACTCCTATCAGGAAAGATTGATGATAACTAAGAGAAGCGTTGCTCAATCTGGAGGTGCTTAAACCAAAAATATGCCAGGGCCGCAAAAATGGGAAAGTTTTTTCTGTTTGATCAAAATTAATTTTCATGACTCCATAGTTCTTTGAAGTTTCTGAAGTTTCGCCAATTAACTGTGCATATTGGCTTAAATTTAATCCGCGGCCAAGATGTTTCCATACTCTTCCAACCAGACTATTCTCTGGCTGCCAGATCCCTTCTCTATAAACATAACCTCTTTGATGAATTTCTCTAACTTCTTCTGCACTAAGCGAGATAACATCATCATTTCTTTCCAAATCATACCATTGCTCTGGACTTAATTGAAGAGAATTTCGTAACGGTAAGGTTAGTGGAATTCCCCGTAATAGTTTAGCATCTAAAGAGATAATAACATCTCCATTAGTGTTATAAGCAATTCCATCCCCGGTATCAACAATTAGATCTTTCCAGGCTTTGATGACCTCTACTGGAGCTTTTAATCTCCTTTCCATCACTTCGGTGATAGAAATAAGATCATATCCCTCTTTAGTAAGTTTTGCCATCTGTTCGGTATAGCGACCAGCAAAGGGCTTATACTTGTCTGGTAGTTCATTTGGTCCGGTTAGTATGGTCATTTTTTCATCTCAGTTATTTTTTCTAGTTTTTGTCAAGTCTCTCTTATCTATCTTATCTATCGCCTAATTCTTCATCTACATCGGCATATCATCGTCTTCTTCATCAACGAAAACATGTATGCCGCTCTCCTCAATTTCCCAGTAATACATCCGATTTACTGAATCTGAATCCAAAATTCTTCCAGTTTTATCTCTAAATAACATTTTCAAGACCCCCGTTAGTTGTAAATTTATTTCCATCAACCGCTTTTCCGACTAAACAACCTTCTCTATCAACGATGCTACCATCCCCATGAACATTAGATGATTCGAGTAATTTTCCCATTACCCATGGCCGCAAAACTGGAGAACGGTAATCATGCAGGTCAAAAGTAAGCCCCATTATTCTCTTGCTTCCGGTTACATCAGCGACTATTTGCGCATATTTTTTTAAGTCAACATTTTTTGCTAAGTGGCGCCATACTTTTTCTACAACTTCATTTGCTGGCTCTAAAATTCCTCTTTGGTAGATGTATCTGTGGTCATGAGCCTGTCTCATTTCTTCCGCAGACAAATGAAGAATATCCTCTCCCTGTAATTCTCTCCACTGCTTATCAGATAAAATCAATGCTCCTTTATGAGACCCATTACATACTTTACTATTTTGAGAAATATCTCGCAAAAGCGTTGCATTCAATACTATTTTTACCTCCCCTTTGTTATACGCTGCTGCATCAGCAGTGTAAAAAGGCTGTGAAGCCCAGGCCAGACAAACATCAAGGGGGGCCGATATTTGTCTAGCCATGAGATCAGTGGCAGACATCGGCTGATACCCAAGGGTGATAAGCCGAGGCATCTGCTCTAGCGGGCGGCCAGGAAAATCTTGATAGGTTCCAACTTGTTCATCTTCTCCAGTCAATCGAAGCATCATAATATAAAACCTCCACACATCTGAAAATGTTACTCTGTGCAGGTAGCAACCAATATAATAATCTTGTTACTACTTTTTTTTACAAAAACGACATCTTTATAAATAAATGGCGGTCTTGACCGAAGAATGAAATTAAAATTAGACCTAAAGGACAGAAAAATCCTTTACCAGCTTGATGTAAACGCCAGACAAAGCGCCTCTGAAATAAGTAAAAAAGTAGGTTTAAGCAAACAGGTGGCTGCGTATCGTATCAGTAAGCTTCTGGAGAGAGGACTAATCCAACAATTTTATTCTGTATTTGATACCGCAAAATTAGGTTTCACCACCACTAAAATATTCCTGCGGTTACAAAACACCGATCCCTCAACTCAGGAAGAATTAGTTGAATATCTCAAAAACCATCAACAGGTTCAATTTCTTATCAGCACTGATGGTATGTTTGATATTGTATTTAACATCCTCGCCAAGAATGTTATGGAATTATATTCTTTTGTCCGGCAGCTCGAGAATAAATACGGAAATTATATTGCTGAAAAAGAGAAAATAATCATGGTATTTTCCTCTTTCTTTTTCAGGGATTACCTTATCAATAACAAAGCCACCCCGATCCGTAAACCGATGTTTTTTGGTTCTGAAAACAATCCTCTTGCAGTAGATAAAAATGATGAAAAAATTCTCTCACTTCTGGGTATAGACGCCAGGGTACCTATTGTGGAGATCGCAAAAAAAACAGGGCTCAGTGCAGATAGTGTAGGCGGCCGGATAAAAAAACTTGAGAAATTACAGATAATTCAGAATTATATTATGCTTCCCGATTTCTCTTTATTGGATCAAACTTCCTACAAAGTGATGTTTTCCTTACGGAACCTGACTGAGGAAAAAGAAAGGATGTTCCTTGAATATGCCAGGATGCAGCCTAATATCTGGTTTCATTCCAAATCATTAGGGAAGTGGGATCTGGAGCTGAACATGGATGTGGATAATGCCGATCAGTTTAGAAAAATAATGATGGAGATAAAATCAAAATTTTCAGAGATCATAAAAGAATATAACACTTTACAAGTTTCCAAAGTACATAAATTTAATTTTTATCCATTAAAAGTCTTATGAATTTTATTGCGCTGATGAATCTATTGATTAATATAGCAGATTATGTTTTTTTATGATTTGAGGGGTTTTTCTTAGGCAGAGTTTCTTTCTTAGGAGATTCTTTCTTGAGAGGAATGTTTTCAACCGTAGAAGCAGCAGCAATGGCAGCAGCTTGAGCTTCGCTGGCCCGCTTGCGGCGGATTTGTAAGTTCTTTACTCTCTCTGCTACTTTCCCGATCCATAACGTAGCGATTACTGCAAGTATGGTCACTAACATGGCATAAACCCATGGCCCCCAGGAGGGGAGATAACATAATGGTCCGGCATTCTCAGCCCCGCACGGCCCTACAAATAAGCTTCTCACCGGCTCGTTCCAGGCCAAAGCTGCCACTATACCGAACGCAGCAGTGATCAAGCTAGCTAATTTTTCCACAACCTCAGTTTTCATCAAGCCCTTAGGCGTAGAACAAATATTTAGCTTTTATCTTCTAATAGTTGGAATAATCAGGCTTAAATTTTGTTAAAAATAAATCCCCCGGTTTTATTTCTGACTCTTTTTTGTAAAAATTAATCACAATTTTTCAAAATAATATTTTTGTTTTTTACTACTAACACCATATATATCTATCTTCAATTGTGGATTGCGGATGAAAAATCAGGAAAGAAAAGAAAAAGTGTATGCTGGTGCAAAAGAGTTGGAAGTTTATTCAGCTTCAAGGGAGGTGGAGCTGCCTACTTTAACTGGCCGCATGGCCAATGATCTAGCCCAACAGTTATTGTTTTTTTCTGATTCCCCGATTGATAAAAAAATTGGAAAAAATGATTTTCAGGATTTAGATTCTTTAGAAAGATCTTCTGGAAAAAAATTCTCAGAAAGCTCATTCTCAGATTTTTCTGTTGTCTATATTAGAGGTGATAGAAAGACCAGAGATGGAAGCGGCAGATTCGTATTTGGTAAAGTCTCCAATGTTGATAATTACTGGTGTCGCCAAGAAGCGCAAAGATTAGAAGGCGCCGAAGATTTTCAAAGAGTGACAGATATGCTAGTTTTAGCCTACTGGGGCACTTTAGCTGATGGAGAACAACGAAAGGACACTATCGATGTAATCAGAAATAATCCCTCTGAAGCCTTAACCGTATTTCCGTCGATTCCTTTTCCTCTGCCTTCATATTGGAACAATGTAAGGATCTCTCAAATAGGACAAAATCTTTATCGAGTGGAATTGGTTGGTTTTAAGAATAAATGGCTGCATGGTCGGCATGTAAAAAAGAGCCGTAGGACTTCCCCGCGCCTAGAGATTGAAGATTTAATTGAAAAATTGCGACGCCAGATCCAAATCAAATGAATTCTATCCAAAGATGTCGTTATCAAAAAGTGACAGCAAGATTTATAAATAATTCGCCACTAGCTGGGGACATGGCAATCATTTCTGAACCACAACCACTTCTGGAAGATTTTCTGGATCACAAGAATAATTTGATCGCCCATCGGTTTCACAAACATGATTTTTTCGACAACTTTGAATTTTTAACCCCTTATGAATTTAAAGAATATTTAATCCAACGCTGGACTTTATCCAGATATTTTGTCCCCTGGTATTGTGAAGGAATAAATAATCTAAAAACTAGAAAAAGAAAGCTTTCACTTGAAGTTCCAGGATCTTTAGCTGGAGATATCCAAGATCTCTTATCTTATTTTATGGCTGAAGCAAAACCTATCTCCCGTATCTCTCGAGAGCAGGAAAAAGCAGTCTTGCAAGCAGCTATATCTGTACTTACTAAGATCGTTGAGGATGAAGCGCCTATCAATGCACCCTCTCATCGCCAGGATTTATTAGCCGATCTAGCCTACCTTGGTTTTAAGAATGATGTATTTAGGACTCTACCAACTATCCAAACTTTAGAAACATTAAAAAAATTGTCCAAGCTGGTAGCCTATTCTGATGATCAACATTATCCTCTCAGAACTATGGTCACTTACCTTGTAGCTGGGGAAGAAGCTGTGGGCGCGGAATATAAACACACCTGGCCCAGACTTCGATATGATTATGCGATGACTCCAAAAAAATCACGATTTTATTATAATCATTACAAACACGATAATTCTGAAAGCGGAAGCCACACTCTTTCCTTTAGAGATGTTTTAGGCATGATGATCGTTGATGGAAAAACATTAGCTGTCGCTAAAGAAAGCGCAGACAAGGCTTTAGAAGCTAGATTACATTTCTTTGATCAATTCACTGGAGCACCAAAAGCGATCAAAACTGTAAAGCGGAGCTTAGCGATGGCTCCTCTTTTAGGAGAAGGAATGGTGCGCTATCTAAGAGCTATGGCAGCCTATCAAAAAGAAGAATATCTTGGGCTTGATTTTAGTAGTCTCGAAGAAATCGACTTAAATTTGTTTCCTTCAGCATTTGATTAAATATTCTTTAAAAATATTTATTTTCAGAACTACCTAATATCGAGAGCATCCATTATTTTATCAAGTTTTTCGTTAATCTGATCAAGCTCGCCTTTTGATGGGGCAGAAGATTTTGACTGGTAATGGTCATCTTTTCTGAAACAATTGTTGCAATATACCGGTTTGTCTTCTCTTGGTCTAAAGGGAACCTCACAGCGTTCACCGCATTTCGCGCAGATTACGGTATACATTCTCCTTTCAAATGATTTTTCTGAGTCTCTTCTCTCAAAATCCCTTCCACTGGACCGAGGAGGATCTCTACTGAATTTTTTTGGTCCGTCATCATAAGAGCTGCCATAGCTTCTTTTATTAGTTCTCTTAGTTGGTTTGAAACTGCCCATAGGTTGTTACTAAAATAGTCTTTTATTTATAAATTTACGTCACCAATATTTATAAGTAGGAGGTTTATTTTCAACGTTACTATCCCATGACAACAATTACTATCAAAGGACACCAGATCATCCCCCTCATCATTAGAGATTCGTATGATCGAAGGGCAGTGCAATATAAAAATAATATTATTGAAGCGCTTGGGAAGATCGGTCTTACCGAGGATGATATTGATATCAAACATGAAGTAAGCGCTTTCCGCAGCGCACCGGCATCGGTTTCCTGGTATCTTGATGGCCAGCACTTATATTACAGCTATAAGATCTCTAAGAAATATGTGGAAAACCTCTATATTGTTTTTAAGGTCATTGATCTTGAAGTTAAGGCCTTGCTTGCAGGACAAAAAACTCCTGCAGAATTTATAAGTGCATTTTCAGAAAGACCTGACGTTGAAGAAAAACGTAAAGAAGCACGAGCTATTTTAGGAGTTGAGCAGAATGTTATCGATATTGATGTTATCACTGCAAAATATAAGAGTTTAGCGAAAAGAAATCACCCAGATATGCCTGGCGGGGATACGGAACGGTTTAAAGAGATTAATAGTGCTCACCAAATTTTAAAGCGAGAGCTGTTGTGATAATACAAAACAACTTAGGCATTCTTTCTCGACACAATCCAAAAAGTGAGTGATAATCATCTTGGCCGTTTTGCTCGCCTTTTTCTCTTTGCATACCGTAGAAAAAGTAACTTAATTACTTGCCTAGCAATCATTTAGCTCACAAAACATCTTGGCCTAGACGATGATTATCACTCAGAAAAATAATTATGCTTCTTTCTCCACAACCTTAATAAAATCCTTTCCTTCCAGCATTGAAATGGATCCTATTCTAAAATTAGCTCTGCAAACTCTCGAACAAAACAAGCAGGCTATTATTTTTGTTCCTAGTCGGGCTAGTGCGGAAAAAACAGCCGAAGATATCGCTAAACTCACCATATTCCAACTCCCTGAAATGGAACAAGAAATCCTCAAAGCTGCTTCCACCCCCACAAAACAATGTAGAAAATTATCTCATACCATTAAGAAAGGAGTTGCATTCCATCACGCTGGTTTGTTGCAAAAACAGAAAGAATTGATTGAAGATGAATTCAGAAATGGAAAAATAAAAATCATCTGCTGCACCCCGACCTTGGCTGCAGGTCTTTCTTTGCCGGTTTTTCGAGTCATCATCAAATCGCTCAAGCGCTTTTCTGGAAGCTGGGGCATGGATTGGATTCCCGTCTTAGAATATTTACAGATGGCTGGACGTGCAGGAAGGCCGGAATATGAAAAGTATGGAGAAGCAGTTTGCATCGCTAAAGATGAAGCTGAAAAAGAAGAGATCCATGATCGTTACATTCTTGGTAAACCGGAAGCGATTTACTCTAAGCTAGCAGTTGAACCTGTCTTGCGAACTTATCTTCTTTCCTTAATCTCTTCTGGAATAATCAGAGACAGGACTTCTATGAAAGAATTTTTTACCAAAACCTTTTGGGCGCATCAGTTTAAAGATATGCAAAAGCTGGAAGGCATCATGGAAAAAATGCTGCATCTGCTTGAAGAATGGGGGTTCATAACTATGGTCGGCTCGGCAAACGCTGGTTTTGTTTCGGCCAATGAGATTAATCAGGAAAAATTACGTCCTACTCCAATTGGAAAAAGAGTGTCAGAACTTTATCTTGACCCATTGACGGCGCGGCATATTCTTGATTGCTTAGCTGTATTTGACCCCAGCAAAAATTCTTTTTCTATCTTGCAGATGATCTCTCACACTTTGGAAATGCGGCCCTTGCTGCGGGTGAAAAGTAAAGAGCAAGAAACCATTCAGGAAGAGCTAACCAAAAGATATGATTCTTTGCTTAAAGAAGAGCCTAGCGCTTATGATATCGAGTATGAAGATTTTTTCTGCTCTGTTAAGACGGCATTGTTTTTCGATTCCTGGATCGATGAAAAAGACGAAGATTTCTTGTTAGAGAAATTTGATATCCGTCCGGGAGAGATACGCATAAAACAAGAGATTGCTGATTGGTTATTATATGCCTCGGAGGAATTGGCCTTATTGCAAGAACATAAAATTGCTGTCAAGCAGATCCGAAAACTAAGGCTGCAAATTGAATATGGCGTGAAGGAGGAATTATTACCCTTGTTGAAATTACAGGGAATCGGCCGGATCAGAGCAAGAAAACTGCATTCTCATGGTCTTCAAGATCTTGGAGATTTGAAGAAAGTAGATTTGACTACATTATCGCAGCTTCTTGGCAAGATCGTCGCGGAAAGTGTAAAGAAACAAGTTGGAGAGGAAGTAAAAGAAGTTCCCGAAGGGAAGCGCAAAGGCCAGACCAGTATTCTAAAATATTAAATCTCTTAGATAATAATTCTTTTAGATAATATTTTTATATAAATGCAGGAATAAGAATAAAGATCAAAATGTATCAGACAAAATCCCAAAGGATAAAACCGACATTAGTAGCAGTAATTGCCGGCATCGCAGTACATAGTACTGCCTATGCTGATTCCAATTCGGCTGAAGTTAGTGTTTCTGCAACAGTAGTCGGTCCTGTAGAAAGGGAAATAAAAATTGTTGATTCAGATACTAGTACCTCAAAATGGGAAAGGGTTCATCCTGACCATCAACATATTTTCGATTATATCGAGCCTGACAGAGCTCTCTATGATTTTGATCGCGATGATTTTTCCTGGCTTGACTATACTTCGCCAACCAAAAAAGAATTGGACGCAGAAACTGATGCTTTTTATGAAAGCTTGGATAGCCAAGCTACCATCAAGATCGATTTATTCGAATCTCTGAAAAATACAGTACAGAAACTCTTTCCTCAAGAATTGACTACTTCTAAGTGATTAAACTAACGAAAAGTTTATAAATGATGCGCTCAATAAGATAGAAAACGAGGTATGAAAATGACCTATAAAACTAAACCTGTTAAAGAACCTGAAGTTGATGTCGACCTAGAGGAATTTAGGGCTAGCACCACTCCCCCTCAACCTAATGAACATATTGAACATTTCTTACAAGTTGAAGAAAGACACTCTCGTGGAGAATATGTCGGACGTGATTCAACTGAGTTATGGAAAGTAGTAAGTGCTATGAGTGATGTTTATGGAATAATTTGTGCAGACCCTTATCATAATAGTATGTATGGACGGCATGCGCAAGAAGTATTAAATCAGTTGCGAAAATTGCACGCTAATTCCCTTATTTCACCTACAGGTAGCGCTAGTTACCAGGCTTCCCATATAATCAAAACACAACTTCCGCCTAAACGGGTGCTGAATCCAAGGTCCAGAAAATG
>Ga0209542_10008115_pt1 | contig 19721 bp, 18 predicted proteins | sample RifCSPhighO2_01_FD_184028 | JGI IMG/M metagenome (GOLD analysis project Ga0209542, IMG submission 184028) | Soil microbial communities from Rifle, Colorado - Rifle CSP2_plank highO2_0.1 (SPAdes) (version 2) | ecosystem: Environmental > Terrestrial > Deep subsurface > Rock core/Sediment ...
TGGTGTAGCGCTAGGCCCCCCAGTTGGAGTAGAGGTAGGGATAGGCGTTTCTTCCGCAGGTGTTGTCGGAGTCGGGCTAGGTTCTACCCCGCAGGCATTGGCATTTTTGTATAACCCCCATGTTCCCGGTCTGTTACCATCATTATTACAGCTTCTATCCCAGTCATTACTATTTTTATTACATTCTTCCTCGCCTTTACAAACTGCTTTTAGATTTACATCAATCTGAAACATTCCACAAGCACCTTCCGGTTGTTCTGCTTCAATAGTAATCGTCTGTTTCTCGCCTCCACTAAGAATATATTCTTCATCTTTTAAGTTTTTCCAATTTGCCTCATATTTTTGACCATTTGTAGGATCAGTATATGGACATGTAGCCTTATCATTGAATGTACAACCAAAGCGCCCAATATCCAGCAATACTCCTCTTTTGGCATTAGGCATTTTATTTTCTATTGGAAAGGTTATCGAATATTTATCTGTGTCACCCGATGATGGATTCTCGGAGGTAGCTGGGCCAATAAGCACGCCACATTTTTCTATATATATATTAGAGTCTGATATTTGAGCTCTCCCCCTTAGATCCTGTTCAGAGGATCTATTACTCAGAAATACAGCGGTAGTTATGCCTATAATACCCACCACAGCCACTATGGCTATCGGCACTACTAATTTGGCGCGACTAGCAGATTGCGGAGGGACAACTATCGTTGTATTAGCATTATTTTGTACAGATGGAAGTGTGGGATTATAGATGGGACCGCTATTAGGAGCTGTAGTATTCCTCTTTTGCCTTTTGTGAAGAAGATATATAACCTCAAGTAGTAAGATGATACCTATTACTCCAAAAAGAATAAGATATATAGAAGGAATAGAAGATAAAGCGGACAAAATATCCATACTATTTCCAGCGTAAGGGAATTGTAAATCCTTGTCAAGCTTTATTGGGGCTTATTAAGGGAGAAAAATAAACTTAAGACCTGCAATAACAAGCAGTGCTCCAACAGTCAAAAATATATAAGTTGGCGTCATAAAGCCAGTAACAGGAGGAGTTGGTGTCAGGATTTCGGTAGGTGCAATTGTCTCAAAAGGTGTAGTACTGGGAAATAAAGTCGGAGACAAACTCCCTGAGGGGGTAGCCTCTCCAAGCACTCTTTCCCCGCTCTTTAAGACAATAAATTTCCGGCTCAAAGTAACCGATTTGCCCGCACTATCTACAGTGGTAATACTTACAGTATGACTTCCAGCACCAAGGGCACTTTTGGGCCGAAAACTCCATGCACCATTTTTATCTACAGTTACCTTTCCGATTTGAGGTGTGGAGTTGACGGTGATTACTACATCCTGACCAGTTATACCCGTACCCCTTATAAGAGGTTGACTGTCTATGGTAGTTGTACCATCGCGATCGGGAAATAATATAGAAACTTTCTGAACGCTTTCTTCACCCAATACCGCCTGGTCTGTCTTTTTTTGGGCTACACTATCTTGCTTACTTCTGCTTTTTAGATTGCGGAAATCATAGCTTTTCCCCAGATTCATCGATGGCACAGGAGACGCATTATTTGTATCAGTTGTAGCATAGCTCGTCTTACCATCTTTATGAAGCACTGATATCTGTATAACCTCAGGCTCCTGTAATGTTGGACGGGATAGAAGATCTTGAGTTCTTACATTATTCAGCGGTATAAGCCATGTACCCTTATCCTTAATAAGGGTCGAAAGCGGCAGACCTTTCCCCAAAGTCAGATAGATTATAGCGCCAGCTACTTCTTTGTCGTTTTCGTCATAAATTACTCCATAAGCAGGATTAAGTGATAAAGACGTGGCAAGTTTTGGTCCGGTATCCTGCTGGAAAAACTTACCTTCGTTATCATATCGTGTTCCGCCTGATATGATCCGGAAATAATATGGCGTATTTTCCTTCAGATTTTTGACATTTACATGATGAACGCTATAATTTTTTGCCTTTCCGTCTACATCTCTATCATCAAATGCTACTTCCCATTTGGACTTATCAGAAGAATATTCTATATATCCTGTTGTATCAGTACTTGTCATCCAGGAAACAGAAAACTGACTATCAGAAATATTGGTTAGATGCATATTGGAGGGAATAAGTGTGGTATCAGCTGAAGTCGAAATTGGTCTTTGAGTCTCCAGAAGAAGTATGCCACCACCCAAACCAAACAAAATTACAATAAGTGCAACGAATGTGGGAATTCTTTTCTCGCGTCTATACATACTATCTTTCCCTTGATTTGATTTTTAAGATTATGTCACTATCAAAGTTAGGTGTCAATGGTTTAACTTGCTCCATCTGGAGCGCAGTAACACTGGTCGTCACTGACACATGATAAATATCAAATGCTATCCAAGCAACAATCGAAAGAAATAGAATCAGTGATATAATTACCAATTGCTTAAGGTTCATAATAACTTTTAGCTTTCACACTTACTTTAAGCTGAGCCGATCCAGAAGCTCCAGCTTGTTCGAGACTGACTTGCTCAATACTAACTAGTCTTTGCTGTTTTAAATTATTAAGAACAAGATCATACGCTCCCTTATAATCTCCGTCCCCACTGAAAGTGAGACTAAAAGATTCAACATTTCCCGTATCTTTCGATTTGGATATCGGGACGGGATCTATCTGTAAAGACGCAATAAGAATATTAGATCTAGTAGCAATATTTTCCTCCGCAATTATAAGTTTTGTAAACTCAGAAGTGGTGGGAAGCGTCATATTGATAAGTGGTATATCATCTCTTATTTTTTCATATTCCGACTGACCTTTTATAATAGTCGTAATCTTTTGTTCGTACTGTTCGTTTAAAGCCTGCAAATCACCTATATCGCGGGTCAAAGATACGGCGGTAGTAATAGTAGGTTTGATAGCAAATACACCGAAGAAAGACATCGTCAACAGTGAAAGTATTGCCGTCAGATAGGTATTTTTCTTTTTATCAGCAATAAATGGTTTAAATCTGAAAATATTATCCTTCACTCCAATATTTAGCCGGCTATTTGTATTTTGCATATTTAGACTCTAAATGATTCCAGATTATAGGAAGATGTAAGCACAAAGATGACGCTTCCGTCCAATTCTCGATCCACTGAGTCTAGCGAAATCTCACCAAATTTATCACTTTTTTTCAAGACTAGAAGCAGAGCGCTTAAACTCTTCAAAGATAGGCCGCTTCCTTTTAAGACCAGCTTATTATTTGAAATATCTATTGCCGAATAGCGCACTTCAACAGGAGTGTTTTCTTGCAGGAAGTTTAATATATTCACAGGAGTTTTTTGGTTTTCTTCAAGGGACTTTATTTTAGCTAGTCTATCTTGCACTTTTCTTATTTCACCTTCCACCTCGGCAACAGATGAGAAAAGAGCCTGTTTTTGCTGTATAGATTCTTTTAGGTCTATATGCTCCCGATCTAGCTTAAACCTCATAAAAAAAACACCCAAAACTATTATTTGAGTGATAATGATGATATATCGGCCGTAAGAGAGTGCCCATTTGAGGAAAAGACCGGCGAAGGTGTATTCGAAATCTTCCCTCGGAAGAAGGTTAATCTTTAGAGTTTTTGGTTGGGCAGCCATGAAAATCAGGGAGATTTCTTTTTCAAAAGCTTAGATAATCGGCTTTTAAGTCTAGCTGCCTTTTTAGAATGAAAAATATGCTTTTTGGCAGTTAAATCCAAAGCAGAAGACAGCTTTCGGAGAGCAAGCGGTGTAGGTTTTTTCCTATATGATCTTATAAGCTCCAATGTCTTTTGCTTTTGCCGCAAATTTATAGCTCTCCTTTTTTTATCCTGTCTTTCTTTTTTCTTTGCAGATTTTATTATAGGCATAGTAATTTCAGTATAGTGAGCAATCTAATTCTGGTCAAGTTAATATTAGCGTAGTATACTAAAGAAAGCTTATATGGTCAAGCTATTTAAGACTTCCCTTTCGCTTTTTACGAAGCCGCAAACAGGTATTTTGTCTGCGGCTTCCATCATTATGATGATGGTGGCGACATCCAGAATCCTGGGTCTTATAAGAGACCGCATGCTTCAATCTCGCTTCACGACTGATGAAGTAGGAATTTATTATTCCGCTTTTAGACTCCCCAATCTTATCTTTGAACTTCTAGTTATGGGTGCGCTATCGACAGCTTTTATACCTGTCTTTGCCGGACTTCTAGAAACCGATAAAAAAGAAAAAGCGTTTCGACTCGCCTCGATAGTAATAAATGTCGGACTAATAATATTTGTCATTATTTCCATCCCTCTTTTTCTATTTACGCCAGAAATTTGCCGGTTTCTAGCACCCGGATTTAACAGCAGTCAAATAAATACCATGGTTTCATTTACACGTATAATGATGATTGCTCAAGTCGCGCCTCTTATCATCGGCAACTTCTTCACAGGTATACTGCAGTCTTTCCGCAACTTCATTATTCCCGCTATCGCTCCGGTCTTGTATAACGTAGGGATTATCGCAGGAATTATTTTCCTTACTCCTTCAGTCGGACTTTATGCTCCGGTATATGGTGTGGTGATAGGAGCAATTCTTTTTACCCTCATCCAAATTCCTCTAGTAATACTTTATGGCTATAAACATTCCTTAAGTATCAACATAAATCACGAAGGCGTAAAAGATGTAGGTAAACTCATGGGACCCCGCACGCTTGGTTTGGCCGTTGCCCAAATAGACACCACGGTCGATCTTATGCTTTCCACTCTTCTCGGAGCCTCAGCAGTAACTATTTTTACTTTTGCCCAACACTTGCAGCAAATCCCAATTGGGCTTTTTGGCGCAAGTCTTGCTCAAGCCACTCTTCCGACTCTTGCAAGTACTTGGGCTAAAAAAAATTTAGATGAATTTAAGTCTACTTTTCTTGAATCGTTCCATCAAATACTATTTTTTGTAGTACCATTATCAGCCATTTTTATAGTTCTCAGGATTCCTTTGGTAAGATTGGTTTTTGGAGCTCCAAATTTGGATTGGGATTCTACAGTCCTCACAGGCAAAACCCTCGCTTATTTCTCACTATCACTTTTTGCCCAGTCTTTAGTTCATCTTTTAGCTCGCAGTTTCTACGCCCTTCACGACAGCAAAACTCCCGTTGTTATAGGAGCTATATCAGTAGTTACCAATACAGTTCTAAGTATAATATTCATTCAATTTTATAAATTACCAATCTGGTCGCTCGGACTATCAGCCTCTATAGCCAGTATTGTAAACGCATTATTACTTTTTATTTTTCTGGATACTAAAGTCGGCCGCTTCGATAAAGCTAAAACTATCCTGCCGGTTATCAAAATATTCCTAGCAGGTCTTGTTACCGGTTTTGCCCTTTATATTCCTATCAAACTTCTTGATCAACTTGTTTTTGACACCACCAGAACTTTTTCATTGCTTATTTTGACAGGTATCTCCACAACAATAGGAACTTCAGTATATCTTTTTCTTGCTTGGTTTTTGGATGTACCCCAATTTGGATTATTGTTTAAACTCCTCAAAAGAGCTGAAAAACTCAAAGGAATTTTTGTGGAAACTTCCCAAGAAGTCGTCAACGTCCCGGAGTAAATTTATTCATCAATACTCCCATCAAATGTTCTTTTTAGTATTTCTTTATTTCCCGATTCTATTACCAAATTATCCAAAGCCCCTTTAAATGGATAAATTATTATTTCATCCCCACCACGTACAGTTATATTATTTGCCAAGTCCTCAACAGGAGTCCCGTTTATTAGTACCGTCAGCTCTGTGGGAGTATATTTAAGAGTGACGTTTTGCCATTCTCCTTTAAGCCAATTATCTACTGCAGCTGATACAATCTTACTTGTATTTTCATCAAAAATGCCAAAGACTAATTTATTGGAAAAACCTATTTTGCTTTTTTTGAGAGTTATATGTTTTACTGGAATAGTTCCAGTTTTGATCGGAATATCCAAAATAATCCTTTCCGTACTGTCCCGTCCGTCCCAATCTGGCTTAATATCAAAACTTATGGTTCCTTCGCTTGAGAGAGGAGCATTAAGCGGTAAGCTAAATTCCGCATCAGAAACTAATATCGCGCTATCGCCGCTTTCTTCTGATCTTCCTTGAGTAAATATTCCTATTGAGGCATTCTTACTTAGCGTTAGCAAAATCACATCATTAGGATTCATTATCACATTTTGGCTTATCAATCCCTCTGTTACCACATATTCATTTTTTTTAGTATTGCCATTGGTATACTTCATATCAATAATATATGATCCAGGATCCAAATTACTAAAAGTCACCGGTACATTTTCAGAGTTTAATCCCTCATAATCGTAGTTGGACAATATAAGTTTTATAGTTTCACCGGTCTTACTGCCAAACCCAGTTATCCAGCTTCCTTCGCCATTCACTCTCACGCGGTTTCCCCTAAGCTCACTCAAAAGTTTCACTGCCTCATATCTGGGTTTTTTGGAAAGGCCCGCGTTTTCATGAGTGATAAGCCCCCATCTTCCCCAAAAAGGTGAATCACCAGGCGGCGGGCCGTCTTTTATCTCAAATATAAATCCCAAATTTATATTTCCCAACATTTGCCGAAGTGAGGCTACGGTATGGGCGGCCGAAACTTTAGTATCAAAAAAAGGATTATTTTCACTATCTATTCCCCACTCAGTAATAAAAAATGGAATACCCTCATATTTGGAAAAGCCGGAAAGAGTTTCTCTGGCTTTTTGGGCGTCATTGGAGTAATCATCAGGATAATAGCTGTACCTATGCCACGTCAGGAAATCGAGTCTTAAATTATTATCACTAACATATTCTAGAAAATTTTTCATATAAGTAGGTTGATAAGAAGTAAGCGACGGTCCTCCCATAAAGAAACTATTGGTATTGGTTGCTTTACCAGCCCCTGTTACAGAATGATGATACAAAAGTCTATAATCAGGATCTCCGGAGGTTCCCCATCTGCCAAAAAGATCCGGTTCATTCCAGACCTCATAATATATACCGCTTAAATTTTTATTGGCTTTCCCGCTATAGTGTTTGACAGTCTCTTCTACTATCGACTCCCAATCACGCCAATCTTGGGGCGCTGATGTGACTTGACCGTCTTGTGATATAGGTGGAGGCATATAGGAAAGAGAAAAAAAGGGTAAAGCTCCGCTAGCTATGATATCTGATACAGTCTCATCCAGTTTGGAAAAATTATATATAAGTTTCCCGTCAATTTTTTCAACTACAGAATAATGATCATATATATGGTCTATCCTTATATATCGGGGCGAGAGATTCTTTATATCTCCAACTAGGTTTTGAAGCATCGGGGGAGGTTCTTCTCCTCCCTGAGCCAACGCTTCCCAAGGTCGTGGGAGAATACCGAGATTACTTTGGGCATCTACAATTATCGAGGCGCGAGTACCCCCGGCACGGCTAATATATTGCTGTGCTTTTTGAACAAATAATACAAGCAAGGGAAGCGTAAGTATAGCTATAAAAAGATACACAATCCACACCAATCTCTTGGGCATAATTTAATATTAGCACAACCTAAGCACTTGACATATCTTAGCAGTCATGGTATCTTAGTGCTAATCAGATATGAACGATCTTAATGACAGGCAAATCCAGATACTCAAAGCCATAATTGAGGAATATATCGAGACGGCCGAGCCAGTCGGTTCTGAAAAAATGGATAAAAAATATAATTTGGGAGTATCCCCCGCAACCATAAGAAACGAAATGGTGAAACTCACCAAAATGGGCTATCTCAAACAGCCTCATACCTCAGCTGGCCGCACTCCCTCCCCCCTTGCTCTCAAATACTATGTAAGTTCTCTTATGAAGCCGGAAGATTTATCTGTAGCCGAAGAAGTAAGAGTGAAACAAAAACTTTGGGATCATAAAGACAAAATGGACCATCTCCTTCGCGAAGCCACCAGAGCTCTGGCCAGCCATACCAAAACAATGTCTCTGGCAGCCACTGATGAAGGGGATATCTATACAGCGGGTATGGGAAATATACTCGAGATGCCCGAATTTTATGATATAGATATGACTCGTTCTTTACTCTCTACTCTGGATCAATATGACTATTGGTGGGATCTTTTTGAAAAAAACCTGCCGGTTGACGGTCTTCACGTACTTCTTGGCGAAGATTTAGGTCAAACTCTTCTTAATCATTGCGGCTGTATCTTTGTGAAATTTGCCTCTCCTCATCACCAGGGCGCTATAGGTATTATAGGTCCACAGAGGCTAGACTTTCCTCACATTATTCCTGTCGTTCGCTATATAGGAAATTTAGTTGATGAAATAAGCGGTAATTTGTGATATTTATGCTCAAAAAAACTGATACAAACAAGGAAATTGCAGATTTAAAAAATCAAATAGAAGATCTAACCAATAAATGGAAGAGAGCATTGGCTGATTATCAAAACTTAGAGAAAAGAACAGTAGCAAGAATTACCGATTCTGCCAAATATTCAGCCGAAAATATTATCATTAAATTGCTGCCCGTTCTGGATACTCTTGAACAGGCAGAAAAACATATCAAAGATCAGGGTTTGGCTCTGGCAATAAGCAGTTTTAAAGACGTCCTAAAAAGTGAGGGAGTAGAAAAAGTAGAAGTCTTAGGTAAAAAATTCGAACCCCGTGAAATGGAAGCAATTGAAGTCCAAGCAAGTGATAAAGAAGATGAAGTGATAGAAGAATTAAGACCCGGATATAGATTAGGCGAAAAAGTCATAAGAGTAGCGCAAGTAAAAGTTAGCAAAAAAATTAAATATAAGGAGGAATAAATTATGGCAAAAATAATAGGAATAGATTTAGGTACAACCAACTCATGCGTAGCAGTCATGGAGGGCGGAAGCCCAAAAGTCATCCATAGTGCTGAAGGAAGAAATGTGATCCCTAGTGTAGTTGATCCCATAAAAAGGGTAGTCGGTGATGTGGCCAAAAGACAAATAGTCATAAATCCCAAGTCTACCATCTTCTCTATAAAAAGACTCATGGGTCGTAAATTCAACGACAAATCTGTCCAACAGGATATGAAATGGCTTCCTTATACCATTAAGTCTGGACGGGATGGTATGGCAGTTGTCGAAGTCGGAGGCAAAACATTCACACCTCAAGAAATTTCAGCAATGATACTTCAGAAAATAAAAGCTGATGCCGAAAGTTACTTAGGTGAAAAAGTCTCTGAAGCAGTTATTACAGTACCGGCTTATTTTGATGATTCACAGCGCCAAGCTACCAAGCAAGCAGGAGAGATTGCCGGACTTGAAGTCAAAAGAATCTTAAACGAACCCACAGCCGCCGCTCTCGCTTATGGTCTGGATAAAAAACACGCCCATACTGTAGCTGTTTATGACTTGGGTGGAGGTACATTTGATATATCAGTCCTTGAACTGGGAGAAGGCGTCTATGAAGTGAAAGCCACCAACGGCGATACACATCTCGGAGGGGATGATTTCGATAAAGTTATACTTGATCATTTGGCCGACGAATTTAAGAAAGAAAATGGAGTAGACCTAAGGAAAGATTCCCAGGCACTTCAAAGACTAAGAGATGCCGCTGAGAAAGCCAAAATAGAGTTATCAACTAGTCTTGAGGCAGATATCAATCTTCCCTTTATCACCCAAGGTAAAGAAGGACCGCTGCATCTTGTCACCAAGCTGAGTAGATCAAAACTCGAATCCTTAGTTGGTGATCTTATCGATAAAACCATTGCTCCGGTGGAAGCTTGCCTTAAGGATGCCAAAATCACCAAAGATAAAATTGATGAAATAGTCATGGTTGGCGGTATGACCCGTATGCCGAAAGTCTTTGAAGTAGTCAAAAACTTCTTTGGCAAAGAACCCAATCGTTCAGTCAATCCGGATGAGGTAGTAGCAATTGGCGCCGCAGTTCAGGCGGGCGTCCTTACAGGTGAAGTAAAAGATGTGGTACTTCTTGACGTTACTCCATTGACTCTTGGAGTAGAAACATTGGGTGGAGTATCCACGCCGCTTATCACCAGAAACACTACAGTGCCTACATCCAAATCGGAAGTATTTTCTACAGCCGCTGATAACCAGACTTCTGTAGAGATAAATGTTCTTCAGGGAGAGCGTCCCATGGCAGCCGATAATAAATCACTGGGAAGATTTATACTCAGTGGCATTCCGCCGGCACCCCGCGGCGTACCTCAAGTAGAGGTCATGTTTGATATCGATGCCAATGGCATTTTAAACGTTCATGCCAAAGACAAAGCCACAGGCAAATCCCAAAGTATCAGGATCACTTCATCCACCGGTCTTTCCAAAGATGAGATAGAGAAAATGACCAAGGAAGCCGAAGCCCATGCTTCCGAAGATACCGAAAAGAAAGACAAAATTGAAGCCCGAAACAAGGCGGATAACATGATCTATGTCGCCGAAAAATCCCTCAAAGACGCAGGAGATAAGGTATCAGCTGATGTGAAAAAAGAAGTTGAGGAAAAAGTAAAAGCCCTCAAAGACGTATTGGAAACAGGATCCAAAGAAGATTTGGAGACCAAGACTTCTGATCTTTCCAACTCCTTGCAAAAAATAGGCCAGGCGATGTATCAAGGTCAAGGCCAGCAGGGACCCAACACCCCTCCAGGGCAGGAACCGCCCAAAGAAGAGGGGAATGGTGAGAAAAAGAAAAAAGATGATAAAAAAGAAGCCGTCGAAGGCGAAGTAGTAAGCTAAAATGGTTATTAAAGAAATTATTTTAGAAGCAGCGGATGACCAAGCAGAACCACAAAGTGATGGAAGAGGAGGCTATAGACTTACACAAGATGAAATAAATATGGCTAAGATAAAAAGAGAATTGGATGACTTAGTAAGAACGGAACCTGTACCACCTACCGAAAAACCAACAGAATTTGACGACGGTATTCCGCTTTAAGTAAAAATTATTATTAAATAATATCAAGCGCGATCTTTCCGCGCTTTTTTGCTAAAATATTGCTATGGCCGATTTCTATTCAGTATTGGGAGTCTCCAAATCCGCAACCGAAGCGGATATTAAGCGTGCCTACCGTAAGCTTGCTCTCCAGTGGCATCCGGATCGCAATAAAACGGCACAAGCAGCCGAAAAATTCAAAGAAATAAACAAAGCCTATGAAGTGATAGGTGATCCCAAAAAAAGAGAAACATACGATCAGTATGGTGAGGCGGCATTTTCACAGGGAGCAGGCTTTGGCGGCGGCCAGGGTCCATTTGGCGGAGGAGCACAAACTGGCCGCTATGGTCCTTTTACATACACTTATTCCACATCAGGCGGTGCCAATCCCTTTGAGGGAGTCGATTTTGGCGGCTTTTCTGACCCTTTTGATATTTTTGAACAGTTTTTTGGCGGCGCCTCGCCATTTGGGGGTCGAGCTCAAACAAGGAGAAAAATTTATAGGATAAATATAGATTTCATGGAAGCAGTCAAGGGAGTAGAGAAAACTGTGGAGGTAGAAGGAAAAAAGCAAACCATAAAAATTCCAGGAGGTGTAGATGATGACACCCGCGTCAGATTTGGCGATTTTGATATTCTCATCAGTGTTTCACCTCACCCTACCTTCAAAAGAGAAGGTTACGATCTGGTGGTAGACAAAGAAATTTCCTTCTCTCAGGCAGCTCTCGGCGATGTAGTCACAGTCCCGACCATCGATGGAGATCTTAGTCTCAAGATCCAGCCCGGTACAGATAGCGGCACGCTTATAAGACTAAGAGGCAAAGGAGTACATCAGGTAAGAGGAGGCGGAAGAGGCGATCAATACGTAAGAGTAAAGATAAATATCCCCAACAATTTAACCAGCCGACAAAAAGAACTTCTCAGGGAATTTGAAAATGAATCCAAACGGAAAAAGGGTTGGTTTTGAAATTAGTTATTTTACCCTATCCTCGCAATTCCGGTAATTACCAATATTCCCACAAAATTTACCACATATGACATAACTACAAAGTGGTGGATTTTGAAATGGATAAGACTCAGAAGGGATATGCCGAGTTCATCTGGAAAAGGTGAGGCGATGATTATAAGAGCCAAAGTAGCGATGGACCAATACACTACTTTCGTATGAAGAATTTTTCTGATAATTCTTCTTAATCTGTTTTGTTTCGGCAAAATATCACCATAGATATTATTTGAAACTTCTTTTCTGACTATTTTGGAAATTATTAGGTCTCCCACCACAGACCCCGCGGCTGCAAACGCTGATATCAAAATAGGATTGTGCTTCTCTCCGAGTAGAAATAGAGACACGGTAGCAGGCGCAACGCTAAATGTGGATGTAAAAAAAAGTCCGGATATAAAGCTGCTTATAATGACAAAATCCTGTGTATTCTCCAAAAAAGAATGAATTTGATTCGAAGTCAAAAAAACAACCGCTACACCAAGACTAGCAAATACTAAGAAAAAATGCAGGAGAATTTTGGAAACTATTCCTTTTGAAAGTTTAGAACGTTTAACGGCAGTTTTATAACGTTTTCTTTTCATCTAATCTATATACTTGGCTACATTTCTATTGTGCTCTTCCACAGTTCTTGCTGGATGTATCCTGCCCACTTTGTCTGAAACATAATATAAGTAGTCCGTTTTTGGGGCATCCACTACTGCTACTATTGAAGCAAGACCCGGGTTAGCAATAGGAGTAGGGGGAAGACCACTATTCGTATAGGTGTTATATGGAGAATCTATCTTCAGGTCTTCCAATGTGAGGTTTTGCTTCCACCAGCTTTTCTCACTAGTTTGGTACCCCAACACATACTGCACTGTCGCGTCAATATCCAACTTCATCTTTTCTTCAAGTCTATTTAATATCACACTGGCCACAATTGGTCTATCATCAGTGTGTCTGGCTTCCCGTTCAACCAATGAGGCAATAATAATTAGTTCTTCAGTGGTTAAGCCGTGTTGTTTTGCCTTATCTAGAATTGCCGGAGTTACTTTCGCCTGGAAATTATCCCTAAAAAGCTTTGCGGCAGCACCTGCTGAGGCTTCTTTTGGAAGAAGATATGTATCGGGAAACATATAACCTATCTCTGCCACTTTCAAAAATTCTACTTCCGGTATTCCTAGGGCTTGCGAGAGGGTGGTGGCTATCTCTTCGTTTCTCCAACCTTCAAGAGTGGTTATCCAGACATCCAGTGTCCCATGTGTCAGGTTGTTGGCGACCGTCTCCATATCCATAGAAGGAGAAAGTTTGAAATCTCCCGACTGTATATTTTCCCCAAGACCCCCAAACCGTACGAGGAGAAAAAATGCTATCGGATCGCGAATCAAGCCTTCGTTTTGCAGCCTCTTGGCGATTGTTCTGACATCCTCGCCTCTTTGTACGACAAATATTACTGAGGAATTATCTTTTTTATTAACAGGGGAAATAGCTTGTTTCCACCAAGCAAGAGAAAAGATTGCAAGAAAGATAATTATCAAAAGAAGAAACAAAAATCTTTTTTTCATTCTATTTTATATATCGGCAGATTGGCAAGTGTTTGACCGGCTTCCTTAAGTCTCCACTTGTCAGATGAATAAAGTATACATAGTATATCACCCTTGTCTATCTTTTCATCAATTCGACGGGTTAAATATATGCCCGCATATTTATCAGTCGGACAACCCAATATCTTGGCAATTGTAGTCAGATTAAAATTATCAAAACCTGTTATAGATCCTCTTTTTTCTGACTTTAGTTCCTCTTTGAATTTCCCCAAGCGTATATCATCAGGACCCACATGAGGGTTGCCTCCCTGTATCTTTATAATTTCTTTCATCTTGGATAGTGCCTTACCACTTGCCAATATTGATCTGGCAAGTTCCTCCCCCTCCCCGGGTTTAGACCCTTTTTTGTCAGAAAGACACAAATCCAGAAGTTTTCCAGCAAGTCTAAGAGCCTTAGCCTCCAAAACCAAAGGTCGATCTGGCATTTGCATAAGTACTTTCATCACATCACGTGCTTCAAGTGATGGTCCCACTCCATGTCCTGCCGGCTCCAGACACTGATTGATATCAATACTGAGTTTGATCTTAAATTTTTTGGAAAGATATGAAAATTTGGAAGACACAATTTCTGCATCTTGAAAATGTTTTATCTTAAGTGTCGGACCCACAGGTATATCCAGTATTAAATGTGTAGAGCCTGAAGCAATCTTCTTTGCCATGATTGAGACGATTATTTTGTCAAAAGATTCAAAAGCCAGAGGTTGTTCGACTTGTATGATCACATCATCTGCTGGAGCCAGTCCCAAATGTCCTCCCCAGACGATGCATCCTCCGACTTTGTTTACCATCTGTTCTATCTTTGATGGAAGGAATGTAACGGGAGCCAGTACTTCCATAGTATCTGCAGTTCCCGATGGGGTAGTGATTGCTCGCGATGAGTTTTTCGGTATCTTAAATCCGGCTGCGGCAACGATAGGTACCAGTATCATAGTAGTTCTGGTACCGGCCAGCCCTCCGGTAGAATGTTTATCAGCCACAATGCCTTTGAAATGAAGTTTAGTTCCGGTCTCTGCCATTGCCCGTGTGAGGAAGTAGAGTTCTGATGTAGAAAATCCTTCTTTAAATCCCGCCGCTACAAAATAAGTAGTCAGAATGGGGCCCAGTTTCTCATGGGCTACTTCATCCATTAGAGAAAAGATTTCTCTGTAATTTAAGGGCTTACCCAAGAGCTTTTTTCTTATTGCATCTAGTGCTTCGTTGTGTTGGTTGGGAGGATCTATATGCTTTTTCATCAAAATTTGACCATCCTTGCCTTTACTACAAGTCTTTTTAGATACGTCCCGGGGGGCACACATGTAATAAGAGTTACATAAGCGTCATCATATTTTTGCTCAAGAACAGATAAATCCTCAGGAGATACTACTTTCATTTCTTCTACTTGATACCTATATGTAGCCTTATCCACCGTAAAATAAATATCATCTCCGCGATTAAGCTCGGGCAGTTTGGAGAAAATTTTTAGGTAATCTTTGGGATCATAAAGCCAAACAAGCGATGAATGACCAAAAATTATGGAGGTGCCATATTCCCCGGGAAGTGGTGATCCTCCCCAGTGAATTAAACTTTTACTAAGTTCTTCACTTCCCACCCGGCTAGTAGCATTTTCTATTTTTAGTTTTGGAATAGAAACCAGATATGAACTAACCTTGCTATTTAATACTTGAGGTGATGCTTTGGGAAACCATGTACTAGCTCTTGTATAATCCACCCCTGCTTCAGCGCTAAATCCCTCACTGATTGATGCTCCCAGTATCTTATTTTCCATAGCCTCAGATATGATCGTATCCGAATAGGGTTTGATAATATTCATAAATCTGGGAGCATAGAATATCTCAAAAGCCAGAATCGGATAAGCAACCCAGCCGATTAAAGATAGGCCACCGAAAACAAATAGAGTGGAAATAGCCGAGAGTACTTGGCGGTATGGTTGAGGTCTTTGCTTGATATAGGAATAAAGTACCATAATACCACTATACCAACCTTAATTACTACTCGCAATTGTGAGATGTATGTTTGAGGATTTAAGAGGTAGTTTATCCCCGCCTATAGGTAAAGGATTATCTATTTGAAATTCAACTCCCACAATGTTTTTCTCATTCCGAAGCATTTCTTGGGCTTTTGCCAAACTTTTACCCGCAAGTTCTATTTGTATTTTATCAACATCTATTTTTGGAAGGAGTGAGGAAGCAACTATCGCCTTTGCTTTCAAACTATTATCTTTTTGCAATTCTATTTCCTGTATAGATAGCTTGGTACCCTCCGATGCAAACTCAAAATCCGGGGGCATATTATCAACAAGTACTTCCCGAGCTAGTGTATTAAGGTCTTCTTTATTATAAGTTAAAGCCTCCACTTTAGCCGTCAATTTCAAAGAAAAAGATGTAGCTTCACTATCTACATTTTTGTCAAACTTTTTGCTGACTATATTAATTTTCACAGACTCATCAAGTATTTTTTCATCCCCGCTGCTTTTTTTATAAAGATCATCCTTGGCGCGGGCTATCAGACTTTTTGATAAATCTTCAAGTAATTTATCCTGATCCTCTTTCGAGACGACAGATACAGTCCTGCTAGTTCCACCACTTAGACTATCATTATTTTTCCCATTAAAAGAAGAATCTGAAAATGTAAAAGTATTCCCCGAGGATATATTACCCTCAGGACCGATAGATGAAGCAGTAATTTTGGCATCAGTCTTGCCGTATGTAAGACCCTCACCGGTATCTGAAGCAGAAGCTATCGTTACATCGCTATCTAGGGTAAATTTGAGATTTTTAGCGGTTAATACTGTGCCCTTATCAAGGGTTTTGCTTGATGTAGTTTTATTGTATATAGTGACAGTTCCTCTGGCTGGGTTGCCGACATTTTTTTTGCCGGTCGTACTTGCTTTATCCTCACCATCTACATCCAACTCGATTTTATTGGCAGGTATTACAAGAGCACTTTTATCTACACTTGTTGTATTGGGGGAAAAGGTGATATCAATATCTTTCTGCATCTTCTGAGTCCCCACTAACAATCTCACGTTCGCCTGTGGTAATTGGTAATAAGCATATGATCCTATCCCTCCTATTATAAAAATCAAAACAAGAAGAATAATAAGGGGTATGAACTTTAACTTGGGGAGTCTAGGAATTTTTAAAGACGAAAAACTGGGTAAAGCTAAAGGTATTGACGGTAATCGTATCTTTCTTTTTTCATTATTTTCAGGTTCTTCTTCTTGTTCATCAACTTCTTCCGCCTCAGTTTCCAACTGTACATCCTTATCCTTTTGAAATCCAAATACAGCCGCCTCATCAACTGCCTCTATATTATCTACCCCTACTACCTCCTCTTTTGGCTGCAGAGAAGGGTTTTTCACTGGCGTCTGAGCATCATTATGATCCAAGTCCTCATTACTTTCTGTTTTTATAATTTCAGAAGCCGCAGATTCAATGAGCGCATCGAGAATTTCATCATCATCAAGTGATTCTATCTTTGGGAAATGAAGAAAAGCTGCCCTGTTATGCCAAGGATGTTTGATAAGCTCTTCAGTAAGTTTTTCCAAATTTTCATTCTCATCATAAATAAGTATTTTAGAAGGAAGCACATCTATGCCAGTGAGGTTTTTAAGCGCTTTTTCCGTGTCCTGAGCAAAATATTCGCCTCTTTTAAATACCAGATTTTCCTGTATTTTTCCGACCCTAAGAAGTGATATGGTAAGAGACTCTTTATCAACACCCAAAAGTATAGCGCTCGGAGGTGAATTTTCCTTTTTCTGAAGATAATTAGCTATAGCTTCAGGCAGTTCAATAAATCCCAGAGGTTTGAGTGAAAGCTCCGTAGTTAAAGTCTTAAGCTTGGTAAGAATTTCCGGTTTTATCTTATTTGCATGTGTGTACTCGTAGGGAAGCCCAAATATTACTTTCTCCACTAGCTTTCCGCTTGGAAGTCCTTTTTCAGCAGTGCTTATAGCCTCATCAGCGGCCTGCGTAAAATCTTTACTATCATCGATATTACTTATTCCTCTTCCCAAAATTAATATCTTATTTCCCTTCACTTCCCATATCAGAGCCTCAAAAGTATGATTCCCCACCTTAAGCATCAGGAAGTATTCCGGTTCTTTTTCCTTGGACAGAAATTTATCTACAAAGGACATTATTTCTATTGTAAGCAAAAAAACTTCTATTTACAACTTAGCTTACTGTAGCGTAGATTCGTCTGATACCAGATCCCAGCGATTCCTCTTTTATTATTTTAAAATAGCCCAAAGATTTTGTAGTCTCCACATGAGGTCCTCCGCAGACTTCCTTAGAATAGGAGTTTATGCTGTATACTTTTACTTTTTCCGGATATTTTTCTCCTTCCACAAACAAAGCTCCCTCATTTACAGCTTCTTTAAATGGTATTATTTTCATATTTACTTTTAGGTCTCTCTGAATTTTTTCATTTAATATATCTTCTATCTCTTCTTTTTCCTTGTTACTTAATTCATTCGGATGAGTGAAATCAAATCGCAGTCGCTCAGATGTTATATGACTCCCTTTTTGCCTGACATGATTTCCCAAAACATCACGAAGCGCTTGTTGAAGAAGATGCGTTGCAGTATGTAATTTCACTACTTTCTCACTATGATCAGCCAGTCCACCGCGAAACATACCCGATGATGTAGATCGTGACAGATCCTGATGCTTTTTAAATTCTTTTTCAAACTCCGCTCGATCTATTTTTATTCCTTTTTGCGTGAGTATCTCACTCGTTATTTCCCAAGGAAATCCGTATGATTGATAAAGATCAAAAGCCGTTTTGCCGTCTGGTTTTTGTATGTTCTCAAGCATTTTAAGTCCCTTTCCCAAAGATTTAGCAAACTTACTCATTTCAGTCTCAATCACGACACTGATCTGCTCAGCCATAGCTGGATTATCAAAATAAATATCCTTATACATTTTGATTATTTCTTTTACTAATGAAGAAAAATTCGGAACCGGTTCAAACCCACCGCGCAGCATATGCATTTTTACTGCACTTCTTCGAAGAAGTCTTCTCAGTATATATCCCCCCTCTTTATTTGAAGGAAAGACTCCATCTGCGATAAGAAAAGTAGCCGCTTTTATATGATCAGCAATTATTCTTATTGCACTTTTGTGTTCTTCTACCTCATATGACTTTTCCGTTTCCTCCTCAATTTTCTCAATGATTGGCCAATATAAATCTATTTTAAATATATCCGGCTCATCTTGTGTTGCCGCAGCAAGTCTTTCCAATCCTCCCCCAAAATCCACATTTTTTTGCGGCAGTTCCCGGAATGTTCCGTCAGACTGTTTTTGATATTGCATAAAAACACTATTTCCAATTTCCAAAAACCTGCCGCAGTCACAGTTTGGATGACATTTTTCTCCAAATTTAGGATCATGTTCTACTTGACTAAACTCATAAAATACTTCACTATCCGGTCCTCCAGGCTCAAAGGCGGGCATGTTCGCCGGCACTCCAGACCTGGACCACCAATTCTTCGAAACGTCATAAGTAAAAATTCTTTCGCCGGTATTGGCTTCAATATCGACAGATTTAAAAATTTCCTTCCAGATTTCTATAGACTCATTATCCTTAGGCACTATCTCATTACCGGCAAAAACACTGACATAAAGTTTATTAGGATCAAGTTTGAGTATCTTGGTCAAAAACTCGAAAAACCAATTGAGTTGTTCCTTTTTGAAATAGTCTCCAAGACTCCAGTTTCCCAGCATTTCAAAAAATGTCGTATGGCGGTTATCTCCTATCTCTTCTATATCCTGCGACCTGAACGCTTTTTGACTATCTACCAGTCGATTACCCAAAGGATGCTTCTCACCCAGAAGATAGGGTATAAGCGGCTGCATACCTGATCCCACAAATAGGGTAGAGGGATCATTTTCAGGAACCAGAGAAGTAGAGGGTATCACCTTATGATTTCTTGGATGCTCTTTAAAGAACTCTATGTATTTAGCCCTGACAACACTTGCTTTCATGCGGTTATTATAACCTAAAAGATGGGATATTGTGAACTAATCTTAAGATATCAGGGGTTTGCCGTCTTTTTTGAAGTAGCGGTGGTGGACTTCCTGCGTCAGTTCCATGCCTTTAGCTTGAGCACTTTCTATATTGGTAAGCGCCTGATCCATTTTCTCTACTATCACTTCTCCCATCACTTCCTTTTTCTCCTCAATTTTTTCTACAGCTTTCTCCTTCACTTCTTGGGCTTCAGCCAAAAGTTCTTCTCCTTTTTCTGCAAGCTTTT